>Ga0307516_10005930_pt1 | contig 14455 bp, 10 predicted proteins | sample 19_EM_MG_FD_203310 | JGI IMG/M metagenome (GOLD analysis project Ga0307516, IMG submission 203310) | Populus trichocarpa ectomycorrhiza microbial communities from riparian zone in the Pacific Northwest, United States - 19_EM | ecosystem: Host-associated > Plants > Roots > Unclassified | place... | reverse complement strand
TGGCCAGGGCGGAGGTGCTGATCACCGGCTGGGGCTGCCCCCGCCTCGACACCGGCGTCCTCGCCACCGCGCCCCGGCTGCGCACCGTCCTGCACGCCGCCGGCTCGGTCCGCTCCCTGGTCGGCGAGGCCCTGTGGGAACGCGGCATCACCGTCTCCAGCGCGGTCACCGGGAACGCCCTGCCGGTCGCGGAGTACACCCTCGCGATGATCCTGCTCGCCGGGAAGGACGCCTTCACCCACCGCGAGCGCTTCCGCGCCGACCACACCTACCCGACGCCCGCCGAGACGGCGTCCACCGGCAACGTCGGCCGTCGGATCGGCGTCATCGGCGCCTCCCGGGTGGGCCGCCGACTCCTGGAACTGCTGCGGCCGTTCGACTTCTCGGTTCTGCTGCACGACCCCTACGTCAGCCCCGCCGAGGCCGCCGCCCTGGGCGCCGAACTCCTGCCGCTGGAGGACCTGCTCGGACAGAGCGACATCGTGAGCCTGCACGCCCCGGACATCCCCGAGACCTACCGCATGCTCGACGCCGGGCGGCTGGCCCTCATCCGGGACGGCGGCGTCCTCGTGAACACCTCCCGGGGCGCCCTGATCGACCCCGACGCCCTCACCGACGAGCTGGTCGCCGGCCGGCTGCACGCGATCCTCGACGTCACCGAACCCGAGCCGCTGCCCGCCGGCTCCCCGCTCTACCGACTGCCCAACGTCTTCCTCACCCCGCACATCGCCGGCTCGCTCGGCAACGAACTGGAGCGCCTCGGCCGCATCGTCGTCGAGGAACTGGAACGCCTGGTCGCGGGCGCGCCACCGGCCCATGAGGTACGCCACTCGGACCTGGCGAGGGTCGCGTGAGAGCGCCGCGGACCGGCCCGGGCACCCGGGGGAAACAAGCGGAAACAATGGGATACGGTTTCAGTACCGGCGTGGAACAGCGGACGCCCCACGGACTCCGGCAGGGTCCATGAGGTGCGCGCCGTCCTCCCGGTCCTCCCGGTCCTCGGGCGAGTCGGCCGCAACGGTGAAGGAGCCGCAACGGTGAGTCAGCGCAAGGCGTCGGGCGACGCCGGACGGGCCACCATCCGCGATGTGGCGGAACAGGCGGGCGTCTCGGTCGCGAGCGTGTCCCGCGTCCTGTCGGGCAACTACCCCGTCTCGGAGGACCTGCGCCGCCGGGTGATGAAGGTGGTCGGCGACCTGGACTACGTCACCAACGCGCACGCCCGCTCACTCGCCGGCGGCGGTACGCCGACGGTCGCCATCCTCATCAACAACATCACCGGCGCCGCCTTCGCCCATGTCGCCAAGGGAGTCGAGAGCGCCGCCACCCTGCGCGGCTGGCTCTCCCTGGTCGGCACCACCGGCGACGACCCCGAACGGGAACTCGCGCTGGTGAACCTGATGCGCCAGCAGGGCGTGGCCGCGGTGGTCCTGCTCGGCGGCGCCTACGACTACGACGAGTACCAGCTGCGCATGGCCCGCTTCGCCCGCTCCCTGGACGCGGCCGGCTCACACCTGGTGCTGGTCGGCCGACCGCCCCTGGAGGGCGACGTGCCGGCCACGACGGTCGACTACGACAACGAGGGCGGCGCCTACGCGATGGCCAGCCACCTCCTGTCGGCCGGCCACCGCAAGGTCCTTGTCCTGCCCGGCCACGCCGAACTCACCACCGCCCAGGGCCGGTTGAAGGGCGCCAGGCGCGCCTTCGAGGCGTACGCCGTGCCCTTCGAGCCAGGCATGGTGCGGCACGGCCCCTACGACGACGAGCACGGATACGAGGCGGTCGAGGAGAGCCTGCGCGAGGGCCTGGACTTCACGGCGGTGCTGGCAGGTACCGACGTGGTCGCCGCGGGCGCGGCACAGGCGCTGCGCGCGGCCGGCCTCCGGGTACCCGAGGACGTCTCGATCGTCGGTTACGACGACATCCCGCTGGCCTCCCAACTGACCCCCCAACTCACCACCGTGCACGTGCCGTACGAGGAGATGGGCCGCGTCGCCCTGCGTGCCGTGGCCGACCGGCGCGAGGGCGGCGGGGGCCGCCGCAAGGGCATCGACGGGGACCATCTGGTGCTGGGCACCCATGTCGTCGTACGGAACTCCGTGCGGCCGCCCGCCCCGCGTGGGTGACCCGGCGGGACCCATGCAGATCGTTTCGTAAACGTTTTCCCGAAGTTTTTGACGACGGCCGGGACACTCCCGCCCCTGCCCCGCCCACTGCCGCCTTTCTTCCGGGGTCCACTTCTGACCTGGCAAGATACCTCCGAACACGACAACTTCCGGTGCGCGTCCGCCCGTGACACCGTGGACGGACCGGCGTAACAAATTACCGCGCACCTCTTGCTATGAGAAGGACGGTAGTCCTACCGTCCCAGCAACCGCTTACTACAGCTTCCGCTTGGCCGAACTCCCACAACCGCGAGCCGATGGATTTCCGGCCGCCGTTCCCGGCCGACACCGAGCCGTCACCCCTCCCCCTCCCTGAGCCCTACTTTCCGAAGGAACACGGTCAGATGAACTTCACCAGCCGCCGGAGAAGGTTCGCCCGCACCGCCGTAGCGGGACTCGCGCTGACAGGTCTGCTCTCCGCGTGCGGCGGAGGATCGGACTCGGGAGGCTCCGACAACTCGGGCCCGGTCACCCTCCCCTTCTGGGGCTGGGCCAACGGACAGGAGGCCGTCGTCAAGGCGTTCAACGCCGCCCACAAGGACGTCCGGCTGAAGTACACGAAGGTCACCGACCAGTTGACCATGCAGAAGCAGCTGACCAACGCGGTGAAGGCCGGCAACGCTCCCTGTCTGGTGCAGAACACGGCCGAGTACGTCACGAGCTGGGTCTCGCAGGACGCGCTCGCCGACATCAGTCAGTACGTCGACGCCGGCGAGGACAAGTTCAACGCCGGTTCCTGGGCGAGCGCGCAGGTGCAGGGCAAGACGTACGGCGTGCCGACCAGTTCCGCGCCGAACTTCACGATCTACCGCACCGACGTCTTCCGGAAGTACGGCATCGAGGCCCCGAAGACCTGGGACGAGTTCGTCGCCGCGGGCAAGGAGCTGAAGAAGCACGGAGTGAAGATCACCAACTTCGCCGGTGAGGACCCCAGCACTCTGGAGGTGCTCGCGATGCAGGCCGGGGCGCACTGGTACGCGATCGACGGCAACTCCTGGAAGGTGAACTTCCAGGACGAGGGCACGCTCAAGGCCGCCAAGGTGATCCAGGAGATCATCGACAACGACCTCAACTCCAAGCTGTCCTTCGCGGACTACGCGGCCGTTCAGCGCAACTACGACAACGGCGGCACCGCGACCCGGCAGATATCGACCTGGCAGATGGCCGGCATGGTGCAGAACTTCACCAAGTCCTTCGGCGACTGGGCCCTCGCCCCCTGGCCGGCGTTCACCGGTGAGACGGCCAAGACCCCGGCCGGCACCAACCTCACCGGCAGTGTGACCCTGGTGACCAAGGACTGCGCGCACCAGGAGCAGGCCGCCGAGGCGGCACTGTGGATGTCCACCAACACCGGCGCGGTCAGGACGATGGCGAGCCCGGAGACCGGCAACGGCGTGATGCCCGCGCTGAAGGACAGCGACACCTACGTCGGTGACGCGATCTCCGAGAAGCTGCTCGGCAAGAACTACGAGCCGGCCAAGAAGGTCGTCACCGACAGCCTGGGCACGGTGACCACCGACTGGGTCTACGGCCCCGACTGGACCGCGATGTTCACCGAGATGCAGAGCGGCTGGGCGAAGGTCGTCAACAAGGAGGAGAAGGTCACCGACCTCCTGGCGCACATGCAGGAGTGGACGGTCAAGGACCTGAAGTCCCGCGGCATCAGCGTCAAGGGCTGAGGCAGTACACGATGATTCGCTCCCTGCGCTGGAAGGGTGCCGCCTTCACGGTGCCCTTCCAGCTCGGCTTCGTCTTCCTGTACCTGCTTCCGATCGGCTACGCCGTCTACCAGTCGCTGTTCAGGGTGCGGCAGTCCGGACTCGGCCTCGGCGGCTCCACCGAGGAGTTCTCCGGCCTCGACAACTACCAACAGGGCCTCACCGACGCGGCGTTCATGGGTTCCGTGCTGCGGGTGGTGCTCTTCGCCGTCGTGCAGATCCCGGTGATGCTGTCGGTCAGCCTGGTCCTGGCGCTGTTCCTGGACGCCGTCAACGCGCGGCTGGCGAGCCGGTTCCGGATCCTGCTGCTGGTGCCGTACATGATCCCCGGGGTGGTCGCCGCCCTCGTGTGGATCAACCTCTACAGCCCCGACGTCGGTCCGCTGACACCACTGGGCGAGGTGTTCGGGTTCGACTGGAACTTCTTCGCCCCCTCGATGGTGTGGCCGTCCATCGGCAACCTACTGACCTGGCACGGCATCGGCTACAACATGGTGATCATCTACTCGGCGCTCCAGGGCGTGCCCCGTGAGCTGTTCGAGGCCGCGCGTCTGGACGGTGCCTCCGAGCGGCGGATCGCGCTGAGCATCAAGATCCCGTACGTGCGCGGCGCGTTGGTGCTGACCGGGATGCTGTCGGTCATCCAGATGCTGCAGATCTTCAACGAGCCCGCGCTGTTCCGCAACGTCACCCCGCAGACCGTCAGCGACAGCTTCACCCCGATCATGATCATCTACAACCAGGCGTTCAACGCCGGCAACTACCACTACGCCGCCGCCCTGTCGGTACTGCTCGCCCTGATCCTCGGCGTGGCCTCCTTCCTGTTCTACCGGCTGACCTCGAAGGAGGTGGACTGATGCCGATGACCGACAACGGCACCAGGCAGCAACCGCGTTCGCTCCGGCGGCTGACCGGCCCGGACCCCGCAGCGCGCGGTCGCGGAAGTCAGCGCTTCCTCCTGGTCGGGCTGGTCCTGGCCAGCGTCTACAGCCTGTTCCCGGTGTGGTGGCTGATCGTCGCCTCCACCAAGGACCGCACGGGGCTGTACCAGTCGAACGGACTGTGGTTCTCCGGCTGGCACCTCTGGGACAACCTGCGTCAGCTGTTCACCTACGACAACGGTATCTTCCTGCGCTGGACGGCCAACTCGTTCCTGTACGCGGGAGTCGGCTCCCTCGGCGGCACCCTGCTCGCCCTCGCCACGGGCTACGGCCTCGCCCGCTTCGACTTTCCCGGCCGCAACCTGGTGTTCGCGTGCGTGGTGGGCTCGTTCCTGATCCCGATCGCCCTGCTCACGCTCCCGCTGTACCTGCTCTTCTCGGAGATCGGCCTGGTCGACACCCCCTGGGCGATGCTGATCCCCTGCCTGATCAACCCGTTCAGCGTGTACCTCGCCAAGGTGTACACGGAGGCCACCATCCCCTTCGAGCTCCTTGAGGCGGCCCGTATCGACGGCGCCGGGGAGCTGCGGATCTTCTTCAGCATCGTGCTGCGGATGATGACGACCGGTGGCGCGACGGTGTTCCTGCTCGCGTTCGTGAACACCTGGAACGCCTTCTTCCTGCCGTTGACCGTGTTGCGCGGCGAGGAGAACTGGACCCTGAACCTGGGCCTGTACAACTGGTCCGGCAAACGCCTGGAGTCCGGTGTCGACCTGACGAGTCTCGTCCTGACAGGCGCACTGCTGTCCATCGTGCCGATGGCGATCATGATGGTCGCGATGCGCCGCTACTGGCGAAGCGGCGTGACGCTGGGAGCCCTCAAGTGACCATGATCCAGGGAGCCTTGACGTGACCCGTCTGACCAACCCCGTCATCCGGGGCTTCGCCCCGGACCCGTCGCTGGTGCGGGTCGGCGACTGGTACTACGTGGCGACGAGTTCCTTCGAGTGGTTCCCCACGATCCCGATCCACCGCTCCCGGGACCTGGCGCACTGGGAGTACGCGGGGCACGTGCGAGGCGCTGCCCCCGGCGACTCGCTGGCCGGGGTCCCCGACTCGGGCGGCATCTGGGCGCCCTCACTGAGCTGGGACGGGGAGCGCTTCTGGGTGACGTACTCGATCGTCCGCTCGGTCGGCACGCCGTACTTCGACACGGACACATATGTCGCCACGGCCACGGACGTGGACGGCGAGTGGACCGCACCGCGCCGGGTGGCGAGCCACGGCTTCGACCCCGCGCTCTTCCACGAGGGGGGCAGGCTGTGGCTGCTGAACCTCCAGAACGACCACCGCCCGGGCGGCCGGCGCTTCGCCGGGATCGTCCTGACCGAGCTGGACCGGGACACGCTGAGCCCGGTGGGCGGCGCACATCTGCTGATCCAGCACGAACGGCTCATCGAGGGACCGAAGTTGGTCCGGCGCGAGGGCTGGTACTACCTGGTCCTGGCGGAGGGCGGCACCGGGTTCGAGCACGGGGTACGGGTGGCACGCGCTCGTGAGCTCACCGGCCCGTACGAGCTCGACGACCTACCTCTGCTGACGTCCCGGGACGACCCGTCGCTGCCGCTGCAGAAGGCGGGCCACGGTGAGCTGGTGCGAACTCCGGGCGGTGACTGGGTGTTGAGCCATCTGACGGCCCGTCCGGTCAGCACCCCCGACGGTCCGCGCTGCCCGCTGGGCCGCGAGACGGCGGTCCAGGCGGTGACCTGGGACGCGGAGGGCTGGCCCCGGATGCGGCACGGGGGTTGGCATCCGGAGGTCGAGGTCGAGGTCGACGTACGCGAGAAATGCGATGTACACGAGACATGCAACGTACGCGAGGCGCGCGACGTAGACGAGGCGCTCGACGTAGACGAGGCGCTCGACGTACGCGAGGTACCGACGAACTCGACCGACCCGACGCCTCAACCACCGCACCACACCGACCCGTTGGGCTGGCCGTGGAGCTCTCCGCGGGCCGCACCCGACCCCTCCTGGGCAGACGCCACGTCCCGGCCCGGCTGGATCCGGCTGCGCGGCCGGCACGGACCCGAGTCGCGCTGGGCGCACAGTCTGCTCGCCCAGCGCGTCACCGAGCACCGGGCCGAGGCGGAGGTCACCGTAGAAGCGCGGCCACGCACCTTCACGCAGGCCGCCGGGCTGATGCTCCGGTACAACGCCGAGGCGTATCTCGCCCTCGACCTGACCTGGGCGGAGCCCGAGGATGAGGGGCAGCGGGGGCAGCAGTGGCGCGGGCAGGGCCGTACGGTCCTCAGTCTGGTGGAGCGGGAGGAGTTCGGGACCCGGCAGGTGGCCCTGGTCGATGTCGACCCGGCGGGTCCGCTGACCCTCGGGGTGACGGTCGACGGCGGTCAGGCGCGGTTCTGGTACGTCCGGAGCGGGGAGCGGACATCGGTGGGGCCGCCGCTGGACTTCACCAGACTCTCCGACGACCACGGGTCCAAGCTGCGCTTCACGGGGTCGCTGGCCGGTATCCATGCCGTGGACCTCGTCGACGCGGCGTTCTCGGCCGACTTCACCGGGTTTCGGCTCACCTGCCGGTAGTCGTAGGCCGCACCCATGCCCACCATCGGCACGTTCGAAGTTTCGAAAGTTCAGGCCTGCGAAGACCTGCGAAGCCCGGCCTCTTCCCGACTTCGCGCGGTGAACCTAGGGTAGGAAGCGCTTACTGTTTCCGCTCTGGTCGAAACTTTCATGGCCCTCGGGCGGGCCGGAGAGGTGGTTCCCGATGGTCCGTACGGGGAGTGCGAGCGTGGCGGCCGGGCCGACCCTGGCGGTCGTGGCCCGCGAGGCCGGGGTGTCCGTGCCGACCGCCTCCAAGGTGGTCAACGGCCGCGAGGACGTGGCCCCCGAGACCCGTCGCCGGGTCACGGAGGCCCTGGACCGGCTCGGTTACGTCCGCAGACCCAGGTTCGACGCGGCGAAGTCGTCGGGTCTTGTCGACCTGGTCGTGCACTCGCTGGACAGTTCCTGGTCGGGGGCGGTGCTGCACGGGGTGGAGGCGGCGGCCCACGACGCGGGGCTCGAGGTGGTCGTGTCGGCCGGCCTGACCCGGACCCGCGCCAGCCGCCCCGAACGCGGCTGGCTCGACAAGCTCATCGCCCGCGGCTCCTCCGGCGTGCTGTTCAACCTGTCCGAGCTCACCGAGTCGCAGTACGCCTGGCTCGACCAGCACGGCATTCCGTACGTACTGATCGACCCGGTGCTGGAGCCCCCGGCGGGCGTGGTGTCGGTCGGGGCCGCGAACTGGCAGGGCGGGGTGACGGCGACCGAACATCTGCTGGCCCTGGGCCATGAGCGGATCGCGGTGATCGCGGGTCATCAGCGCAAGATGTGCAGCAGCACCCGGGTCGCGGGCTACCGCTCGGCGCTCGCGTCCGCCGGGGTCCGGCACCGCCCCGAGTACGTTCGTCACGCCGGCTTCGACGAGAGCGTCGCCCGCCGCCGCATGCTGGAACTCCTCGACCTGCCCGAGCCGCCCACGGCCGTCTTCGTCTGCTCGGACCGCATGGCGCTCGGCGTCTACGCGGCCCTGTCCGAGCGGGGGTTGCGGGTTCCGCAGGACATGAGCGTCGTCGGCTTCGACGACCTCCCCGAGGCCCGCTGGCTCGCCCCGGCCCTCACGACGGTCCGGCAACCGCTGTCGGAGATGGCTGCGACCGCGCTACGACTGCTGGTCCGGATGATGGACGGGGACCGACCGGAGAGCACCCGTACGGAGCTGTCGACGCGGTTGGTGAAGCGGGCGAGTACGGCGGGGGTCGGTAGGGCGGGGGCTGGTACGGCGGGGGCTGGTACGGCGGGGGCTGGTACGGCGAGAGTCGGCGCGGCGTCACCGGCCTGAGCCGCCCTCCGGCACCTCTCGTAGCACACCTAGAGCCGCGGCACCCCCGTCACCGACATCACCAGCGAGTACAGGGACGTGGTGGCCGTGATGAACAGGCGGTTGTTCTTCGGGCCGCCGAAGGTGATGTTGGAGACGGTCTCGGGCACGCGCAGCCGGCCGATGAGGGTTCCGTCGGGGGCGTAGCAGTGGACGCCGTCGTCCAGGGCGGCGGCCCACAGGCGACCCTCGTCGTCGAAGCGGATGTTGTCGAAGTGGACGTCGCCCCGCGCCTCGGCGAAGACCTTCCGGTCGGCGAGCGTGTGGTCCTCACGGATGTCGAACACGTCGATCCGGGCGGCCCGCGAGTCGGAGACGTACAGCCGTTTCTCGTCGGGAGACAGGATGACGCCGTTGGGTCCCTCGAAGCCGTCGGCGGCGAGGTGTACGTCGCCCGTCGCGGGGTCGATCCGGTACACGTTGCAGGCGCCGATCTCGGACTCGGCTCGATGGCCCTCGTAGTCGCTGATGATGCCGAAGTCCGGGTCGGAGAACCAGATCGTGCCGTCGGAGCGTACGACGGAGTCGTTCGGGCTGTTGAGCCGCTTGCCGGCGTACCGGTCGGCGAGGACGGTCACGGTCCCGTCGGGCTCGGTGCGGGTCACGCGGCGGTTGCCCTGCTCGCAGCTGACCAGGCGGCCCTGCCGGTCGAGGGTGTTGCCGTTGCTGTTGCCGGCCGGGGTGCGGAAGACGCCGACGGTGCCGGTGGCCTCGTCCCAGCGCAGGATGCGGTCGTTCGGGATGTCGCTCCAGACCAGCTGGCGCCAGGCGGGGACGTACAGCGGGCCCTCGGCCCAGCGGCATCCGTCGTACAGCACCTCCAGCCTGCTGTCGCCGTTCGCCCAGCGTCCGGCACTGAAGTGGTCGTCCAGGATCTCGTACGGGCCGTTGGCGGGCATGGCGTCCTCTCGGAGGGGTGGACCCATGGTGACCAGAATGTGGCACGAAGGCGAGGACCGCGCGGTCGGCCGAGGCAGGACACCCTCGATGGCCCGTGCCGTGCTGAGGTTGTACGTGTCGCACAGCGGGATGGTCCAGATCCATCCGGTCCCGGTCGAAGCGGTCCGTCTCACCGACCTTCTGCCACCAGTCGGTGAGCGGGACGCCGTCGATGTGCCTGGTGACCCCAGGCGTGGTCGCAGGGCGGCGTCTTCGGCAGTTCGGACTGACCGCGGCGGAACTCCGCGTCGAACGGACTGGGCCGAAGTGACCAGCTTCGTCCGTATGCACGTACCAAGGGAATGTGGCGAAAAACCACACGCTCCGATTCACAACCCATAAGACATGATGAGGTGCTGTTCGATTCTGTCCATTGCTGCGAATCGCGGCGCAGGGGGGCTCGTGGGCAAGGCTCGATCCGACCAGAATCCGACACCGGAAGATCTGGTCGACGGCGAGAAGCTATCCAGAACTCACCCTCTTCGGCAGCGCCCGCGACAGCCCGACTGCGCTCGAAGCCATTTTGCCCCGGAGGCGGTCCGTTCGCCAATCGGCGCTGGATCTGCTCACGCTCCGCGAGCGGCAGGTTCTCAAGCTTCTGGCGCGCGGCAGGAAGAACGCCGAGGCCGCCGGGGAACTGGTGGTCGGCGCGAGTACGTCAGGACGCACGTACAGAACTTGCTGATCAAGCTCGGCCTGCGGAACCGGGCCCCCGCGGTCGCGGTCGCATACGAGTTGGGCATCGCCCAGGCCCAGTGGGCGGGTTGACTTGGCCGAACGGGTCGGCTGAGGCGGCCGACCACGGCCTCGCTTCAACTGTGCCGCCGCCGACAACCGACATGGTCCGACACACCGAGGGAACGCATGCGCATCCTGATTCTGACCTTCTACCACGGCCTTGGTCATGTGGTCCGATGCGCCCGGGTGGGTGCCGAGCTCGCCGCCGCCGGGGCCGAGGTGCTGGTGGGTACGGCCGAGCCCGCCCGGCACATCGTCGCCGCGCGCGGGCTCGACTCGTTCGCGGTGAGCGAGTTACCGCCCTTTCCGCCCCGGAGGACCGATGAGGAACCGCCGCCTCCACCCGCCAACGGCCGGATCCGGCTCGCCGACCCCGAATACCTGGCGACCGCCCTGGCTGAAGAGCGGGCTGCCATCAGGGAGTTCGGGCCCGACCTGGTGATCGTCGACTTCCGCGTCACGGGCGCCGTGTCAGCGGCGCTGGAGGGCGTACCGGCCGCCTGGATGGTCAACACCGGCTTCTTCTCGTTTCCCTTTCCCCAAGTCGTCCGGGACGTGGTACCGGAGTTGGAGAGACTTGGTGTGCCGTCGGAGACCGCGCGGCGGATTCTCGGCGACGTCCTGTACATCCCCGACTGGTCACGGTTCGATCCGCTGTCGGGCATCGACTCCGCCGATTCCGGCGCGGCCTTGCGAGTGCTGAGCGAGATCCGGCACGTCGGTCCGGTACTGAAGGAGTCGCCCGCCCGCATGCCTTCCCGGGCCGAGGCCCGCAAGCGGCTGGGTGTGGAGGGGGACGGTCCCCTGGTGTACGTCAGCCTCGGCGGTACGGCCCAGGGGTTCGCCACGCTCTGCGAGGTCGCCCCTCGGTTGGGCCGACTGCCCGCCCGTACGGTCCTGGTCACCGGCCCCAACATCCCTCTGGACCGGCTGCCGGACCAGACCGCGGACCTGGCCGTCGGCTACACGGAGGACAGCATGCTCTGGACCAGGGCGGCCGACCTCGTCGTCACCCACGCCGGTCATACCTCCACGATGGAGGCACTCTGCCTGGGCACCCCGCTGCTGGCGGTCCCGGGCCATGCGGAACAGGAGTGGAACGCCTCTCGGGCGGTCGCTCTCGGCGTCGGCGAGATCCTCCCGGCACACGCCGTGGTCGATGATTTCCTGCCTGTCGCGGAACGTCTGCTGTCCGACCGGTTGCTCGCCGACCGAGCGCGAGACGTCGCCGCCGTACTCGGCGCCCGTGACGGCGCCACCGCCATGGCCGCCCACGCCCTGGACTTCGCCGCTCTGGCCGCGCTGGAGCGGGGGGCGACGTGACGAGACCTTCACCCGCCAAGCCGTCCATGCCGCTGAACAACGCGGCGGTGCCACGGAGTTCCATGGTGCCGGAGTTGTCTGTCGTCGTCATTGCCAGGGACGACACCGCCGCCGTGCGCCGGCTCGTCGCGTCCCTCGGCAGCAGCCAGCAGGACACTGACGCGCCGTACGAGGTCGTCGTCGTGGACGACGGATCCGCTGTCCCCGTGGCGTCTGGCGTCGACAACCTGTCCGACGACGTGCCGCTGCTCGTCGTGCGCCGGGACGGCACCGGCAACCGGGCGGCGGCCAGGTCTGCGGGGGCTGCGCGGGCCCGGGGCCGGTTCCTGGCCTTTCTCGACGCGGACCAGGAGGTGCCCGCCCATTGGGTCTCCGAACACCTGGTCTGGCAGCGCGCGCTCCCGGCCGCTGTGGTCGTCGGCCACCGACGGCATCGCACGAAACCAGGGTCACCGCTGTGGACACCCGAGGTGCGCACCCGTGTCACGGCCGAGTTCTCCGAGAACTACAGCCGAGTCGCCGCTGCCTGGTACCTGCCCTTCAGCTGCAATCTGTCCGTCCCGGCGGCCGTGTACGACAAACTCGGCGGCTACAGCGACGAGTTCACCGGCTGGGGCTTCGAGGATCACGACTTCGGTTACCGGGCCTGGGCCGCAGGTGTGCCCACCGTCCACAATCCTCGCGCGTGGAGCTGGGACTTTCACCACGTCGTTCGCACCGACGCCGCCCGCATCGCCGAATGGGAGGGCAACCGCCGCACGTTCCTGTCCAGGCATCCCGCGCCACACGCCCAGGCCGCCGGCCTGATCGACAACTACCCCTCCGGCACCCGTTCCTCCCCCGGCCAGGAGTGGCTGGACTCCTTCCGCCTCTTCGACGACGAACTCCGCCGGATCGACTCCCTACCCGCCCCCGTGTCCCCCCTACGCACCCTGGCCGTGCTCTCGCCGGCTGACGCCGACCATGTACGGCGGCTGCTGCCGGACGGGGAACCGCTGCGGATCGTTGACGGTATGCGGGACTCCGGCCTCGCCCTGGAGATCCAGCGCGAGGCACTCACCCACATCGAATACCGCACCATGACCGCCTGACAGCACCACTTCCGCTGGGACGGAGGTCTGCCATGAGTCGTCTGTTGCGCTCGCCGTACGGCATGTGCTTGCTGTTCGTGTCCGCCATGACCGGCCTGATCAGCGTCGGCTACCCGGTCGCTCTGGAGGCGGCCGGGTTCGCCAAGGGCGACATCGCCGTCTTCTTCGTCGTCGATTCCGTGACCGCGTTCGCGCTGGCACTCGCGGCTTCTCGTTCCGCACTTCTGCGGCACGCACGCCCGCTCCTGGTCGCGTCGCTCCTTGTCGGTGCGGGCGGGGTCGCTTTGGTCGGAGGCCGGTCGCTGCCCCTGGTGTGCCTGGGAGGCGCGCTGTCGATGACGGCCGCGGTGACGATGCCGTTGATCCTCCGCCAGATCCAGACCGCGTCAAGGACCACCGCGCTCTCCGACCCCGTGCTCGCGGCGGGTACCCGCTGGATCGCGGTCGCCGGGTATCTGGCGGGGGTTGCCGGTTTCGGCGCCTCCACCTCCTTGACCCCGCTGTGGCCGGACTGGACCCCGGTCCATGCGGCGGTCCCTCTGCTGCTCGCGGCCGCTGCGGTGGCCGCGGTGGGCTCCCGCTCGGACACCGTCGCCGCCCCGACGATCCCAGCCGGGGGCAGGCCCGAGGTGCCGGTGCCGCCGACACCTGCTCTTCTCCTGGCTTTCGGGGTGGCCTCGATCGTCCTGCTCAAGGCCGCCGACAGCCTACGGCTGGTCTACCTGCCACTGTTCGTGGTCTCCTCCGGCCGGGACGAACGGCTGATCAGTGTGCTCTTCCTGACCACCGCGGTGGTCGAACTCCTCGTTCTGCCCCTGCTCGGCCGACTCGGCGAACGCCGGCCCGCGCCCCTGCTGCTCGGTGCGGCGGCGGTGGTCGGTGTCCTTTCCTTCACCGTCAGCGCGTCCTTCTCCTCCCTCGGTTCACTGCTGACGTCACAGCTGCTGTACGCCCCGTTCACGGCCGCCCTGCAGGCGCTCGGCCCGCTGCTCCTCGGCCGCCTCCTGGCGGGCGGCCTGCCGGCCGGTGCCGGGCTGTTCGCCGCGCTGATGCAACTCGGCTCCCTGATCGGCATCCTCGCCCCGCTCGCTGTTCCCGGTTACAGCCCCGGCCTGTTCTGGATCGCGGCCGTCTTCTGCACGGTGGCGGCAGCCGTACTGCTCCGCGTGCGCTCCACGCCCTCCCTCTTCCCTCACCCCGCAGGAGGAACAGATGACGCACGTTCGACGGCTTCCCTCTGACGCCCGGCGCCGTATCTCCGACGAGCCTCTCCACCACGTCACCCCCAGCCGACTGGTCCAGCCCGTGGACGTCGACCTGGCCCTCCCCGAGCACACGCGGGCAGCGGTCGACGCGTTACCCGGCTGGTACACCTATGGCCGCGCGGCCGCTGTCGAACGGGTGAGGGAGGGGCGCCGCCTCGGTATCGAAGAGTTCATGGTGCGGATCACCGACTCCCGGCCCATCCCCTGGCGGGCCCGGCTCGACGCGCACACCGGTGCCACAGCCCTGCTCGTCCAAGAGACACCGCACGGCACCCGGTGCACGGTCGACCCGTTCGCCCTTGCGCTGAATCCCGACGGATCGTGGGGGGTCCGCGCCGACGGCGGGGGCATCGACGTCCCGGCCACTTACGCGCTCATACAGGACACAGCCA
>Ga0307516_10005929_pt1 | contig 14458 bp, 14 predicted proteins | sample 19_EM_MG_FD_203310 | JGI IMG/M metagenome (GOLD analysis project Ga0307516, IMG submission 203310) | Populus trichocarpa ectomycorrhiza microbial communities from riparian zone in the Pacific Northwest, United States - 19_EM | ecosystem: Host-associated > Plants > Roots > Unclassified | place... | reverse complement strand
CGCCGAAGCCAACGCGCTCGACGCGCAGCTGTTTCCGCAGGCCATCGTCAACCACCAGGGCAGCGGCGTGCTCGAGCTGCGCTGGCAGGACGGCAGCGAGAGCCGCCTGCCGCACGGGCTGCTGCGGTCGCGGTGCCGGTGCGCCGGCTGCGAGCACGCCTTTCGCACGCACGGTATGCGGCCGGAGCCTGTTGAAGCGATGCGCCTCGATGCCATCCACCCGATCGCCGACAAGGGGCTGAACCTGGTGTTCTCGGACGGACACGGGCGCGGCATCTTTCCGTGGGCGTACCTGCACGAGCTCGGCCAGTCCATTCCCTCTTGAACACTCCCACCGACCATGTCAAAACTCGCCACCGAACGTGTCCTGCAGGTCCACCACTGGAACGACACGCTGTTCTCCTTTCGAACCACGCGCGACCCGGGCCTGCGCTTTCGCAACGGCCACTTCGTGATGCTCGGGCTGCCAGTCGAGGGCAAGCCGCTGATGCGCGCCTACAGCGTCGCAAGCGCCAACCACGAGGAGCACCTCGAGTTCTTCAGCATCAAGGTGCCGAACGGTCCGCTGACCTCGCGCCTGCAACACCTGCAGCCGGGCGATGAGGTGATCGTCGGACGCAAGCCTGTCGGCAGCCTGGTGCTCGACGACCTGCGGCCCGGCCGGCACCTGTACTTGCTCTCCACCGGCACGGGCCTCGCGCCGTTCATCAGCATCATCCAGGACCCCGACACCTACGAGCGCTTCGAGAAGGTGGTGCTGATCCACGGCGTGCGGCAGGTCAGCGAGCTCGCGTATGCCAGGTTCATCGAAGACGAACTGCCGAACCACGACTACCTCGGCGAGCTGGTTCGCGACAAGCTGCTGTACTACCCGACGGTCACGCGCGAGCCGTTCCGCAACCAGGGCCGGCTCACCGAGGTCATCGAGTCGGGCAAGCTGTTCAGCGACCTCGGCCTGCCGCCGCTCGACGCTGCCGTCGACCGCGCCATGATCTGCGGCAGCGCCGCGATGCTCGCCGACAGCTGCAAGCTGCTCGATGCGCGCGGCTTCCACGTCAGCCCGCGGCAAGGCGAGCAGGGCGACTACGTGATCGAGCGCGCGTTCGTCGAGAAGTAGCACGCGCCCATGGCCACCGAGAGTTCCGCGGACGAACCCGCGCCGCACTACTGGTGGCGGCGCCCCGCGGACGGCGGCGGCACACCGCGCCACCCGCTGGCCGTCGCACTCCAGGCGCGTTGGCCCGGCGCGTTGCTCTGCGCGGTGATCGCGATGGCGGCCAGCTTCGTGTCTCGGTTGCATGGCGGCCCGCAGCTGCTGTATGCGCTGCTCTTCGGCGTCTCGTTCCACTTCCTGCTGGAGGACGCGAAGATCCGCCCTGGCATCGAGTTCTGCACCGGCCTCGTGTTGCGCCTGGGCGTGGCACTGCTCGGGGCCCGCATCACGGTCTCGCAGATCGCGGCGCTGGGGTGGAGCACCGCGCTGATCGTGATCGGCTGCGTGCTCAGCACCATCTTCGGCGGCATCTGGCTGGGCCGGCGCCTCGGGCTGAGCACGACGCAGGGGCTGCTGTCGGGTGGGGCTACCGCCATCTGCGGCGCCTCGGCGGCGCTCGCGATCTCGGCCGTGCTGCCGCGCAGCCGCGAGCAGGAGCGCTTCACCTTGCTGGTGGTCGTGTCCGTCACCTCGCTGTCGACGCTCGCGATGCTCTTGTACCCGCTGCTGGTGCACGCGCTGCATCTGCCGCCAGCGCTGGCCGGCCTGTTCCTCGGCGGATCGATCCACGACGTGGCGCAGGTGGTCGGCGCGGGCTACCTGATGGGACAGGAGACCGGCGATGCGGCCACCATCGTCAAGCTGTTTCGCGTTTCGATGCTGGCACTCGTGGTGATCGTGGTGTCTGCCGCCTACCGCGGGGCGCGACCCACCGACACCGCCATTGCAGGCCCCGCACGCCGAGCCGCGCTCGTGCCCTGGTTCCTGTGGGTGTTCCTCGCGCTGGTGATGCTGCATTCGCTGCACGGCATCCCGGAGATCGCCCAGCCGCTGATCGGCGACGTGTCGCGCGGCTGCCTGATCGTGGCGATTGCGGCTCTCGGCGTGAAGACCTCGTTCCAGATGTTGTTCGACACCGGCTGGCGGCCCTTCGCCCTGCTGCTGGTCGAGACACTGTGGCTCGCCGCAGCGCTTCTCATCGCCATTCTGCTAACCCGCCCGGCCTGAGCGCGGCGTCGGCCGAGTCGCCCTGGCAAGCGGCTGCAAACACCGCATCTGCCGACAAGTTCATGAACTGAGCGATTCCGTCACCAAGCGAAGACTAAGGGTTTACCCTAAAATTACGGGTATACCCTTGGAGAACTGTTGTGACCGACTTTTTCGCTTTCCTCGCCCTCGTTGCCATCTTCGGCGCGCGTCTCTACTACGCCAACGTGGCCGCCGAATTCCTCGACGACATGCCCGCCTCGGTGCGCGCCAGCCTGCTCAAGCGCGCCAACCTGGCGCTCGACTGAGATTGCAATTGCAAACCCGGGCTGAATTCGACAGCCCGCCCGTGAGGACTCAAAGCTCCGGCGCCAGCTTCCCCAGGTAGTGGCGCACGCGCGGGTCGCGTGCCAGTTCCTTCAGCGAATCGGCCTGCATCAGGCGGCTGACGCGGCTCTCGTCCTTGTGGACGAAGATGAAGCGCTCGCAGACCTCGGCCAGGATGTCCATGTGCACCGGCTCGTTCGGGTGCAAGCACAGGAACACGAGCTTGCCGTCGTCACGCAGGCGCTTGAAGAAGTCGAGCATGAAGCCGATGTAGCCGTCTTGCGTGTTGAACTGCGGCTCGTCGAACAGGTGCACCTGCGCCCGGGCACTCTCCGCGTGGTCGAGCATGAAGGCCGGGTGCGTGCGTGTGAACGAGCGCACCTGGTAGCTCTGGTGGTAGTGCAAGGCCAGCCGATCGCGCTCGCGGTAGCGCACACGGTGGATGTCTTGCCCGGCCACCATCACACGGCCGGCGGTGGGCAGGTTGCTGCCGGTGATCAGCTCGAACAGCGTGGTTTTGCCGGCGCCGTTGGCACCCATCACGCCGACGATGCCCGGGCCGTCGATCTCGAAGTCGGCCTCCAGCGAAAAGGTGGTCTGGCGTTGCGGCCAGCCACGCTGGTAACGCTTGCTGAGGCCTTCGACGCGCAGTAGCGGCGCTTTGCCGGTCGCGGTGGTGGTTGCGGTTGCGGTTGCGATTGAACTCATCTCAGATCCCCAGCAGACGGCGTTGCAGGCCGGCATCACGGCGCATGGCCTCGGCCGGCCCTTCGTGGACGACGCGGCCCTGCCGCATCACGTAGACGCGGTCGGCCACGGCCAGCGCGCTCTCCACGTTCTGTTCCACCAGCAGCACCGAGACACCTTCGCGCTTGAGGCGCAACACGGTCGACATCACGTCTTGCACGACCTTGGGCGCGAGGCCCTGGCTGGGTTCGTCGAACAGCACCAGCCCAGGCGCGCCGAGCAGCGCGCGCGAGATCGCGACCATCTGCATCTCGCCGCCGGAGAGGTTCTCGCACTCGCGCGCCATCAGGTACTCGAGCGCCGAGAAGATCTCGAAGCACTCTTTCTCGGTCCACGCACGAAAGCGCGTTTTCTTGCGCGCGATGGCGAGGTTGCGCGCCACGGTGAGCGTCGGGAAGATGCGCCTGTCGTCCGGCACCCAGCCGATGCCCATGCCGGCGATCTCGTGCGTGGGGCGGCGTGTCACGTCGACACCGTCGAACGCGATGCGCCCGCCGCGCGGCGGCGTCAGGCCGAGGATGGAACGCAGCGTCGTCGTCTTGCCGGCGCCATTGGGGCCGAGCAGCGCGACCACCTCTCCCGGCGCCACGGTGAGCGACACACCGAACAGCGCCTGCGTCTCGCCGTAGAAGGTCTCGATGCCGTCGATGGCGAGCATCGCCTCGCTTGCACTCGGCTTCAACACCGCGCTCATGACAACAGGCCCAGGTTGGAGCGCTGCACCCACGGGTTCTCGCGCAAGGCGTCGGGCTTGCCCTGGGCGATGACCTGCCCCCAGTGAATGACCGAGATGCGGTCGGCCAGGCTGAACAGAAAGTGCATGTCGTGTTCGATGATGACGATGGTGAGCTGGCGTTTCAGTTCGGCGATCAGCTCGGCCAGGAGCGCCGTGCCTTCGCTGCCCAGCCCCGCCGTGGGTTCGTCGAGGAACAGCAGCCGCGGCCGTGCCGCCAGCGCCACGCCGATCTCGAGCGCACGCCGCTCGCCGTACGACAGGCTTTCGGCCACCACGCGCTCCTTGCCGGCCAGGCCGACCCGCGCCAGGATGGCCGCGGCCTCATCGTGCGCCGCGGTGTTGCGCCCCAGGTCGCGAACCATCGAGAAGCCTTGCGCGCGCACCGAGGGCAGGGCGATCAGGATGTTGTCGAGCGCGGTGTCATCGTCGAACAGATTCATGATCTGGAACGAACGCGACACGCCCTTGCAGGCGATCTGCCGCGGCGACAAGCCGGTGATGTCTTCACCTGCAAACTTCACCGTGCCGCGGTCGGGCTTGTAGCGGCCGGTGAGCACGTTGAAGCAGGTGGTCTTGCCGGCGCCGTTCGGCCCCATGATCCCGGCGAGCTGGCCTTCCTCGAACGAGAGCGAGATGCTTTCGAGCACCACGTTGTCGCCGAATCGCTTGTGCAGTTGGGTGGCTTCGAAGAGGGCCATGCTCATGCCTCCTTGGCCACGGGGTTCATCGGTGTCGCGGGAGCCGGCGGGCTCGAGCTTCGCCGCGCCCAGCGCGCCCGCGCCTTCTGCCACGCGCCGGCCACGCCGTCGGGCTGGAACAGCACCATCGCCATGAACACCAGGCCATACCAGAGCAGCCAGGTCTCGGTGTAGGCGCCCAGCAGGTCACGCGCGAGGATGAAGAACAGCGCGCCGATCACCGGCCCCCAGAAGCTCACGAGGCCGCCGCCGATCAGCACCATCATCACGACGAAGCCCGAGTTGTGCAGGCTCATCACGTTGGGGTAGGCCGACTGCTGCGCCATCGCGAACAGGGCACCCGCCAGGCCCGCCACGCTGGCCGACAAGGTGAACGCGAGCCACTTGTAGAGCCACACGTTGTGGCCCACGAAGGCGGCGCGCATCTCGTTCTGCTTGATGGCGCGCAGCACACGGCCGAAGGGCGAATGGATCAGGCGCCACAAGGCCACCAGCACCAGCGCGAACAGCACCAGCGCAAAGTAGAAGAAGGCTTCGTTGCTCTTCAGCGAGATGTCGGCAAAGCCCAGCGACAAGTCGGGCCGCTTGATGTTGAGCAGGCCGTCTTCACCCCCCGTGATGTCGTGCAACTTGACCGCGGCGAACCAGAAAACCTGCCCGAACGCGATGGTGAGCAGCGCGTAGTAGATGCCGCGCTTGTGCGAGATGAAGGCACCCACCAGCATGCCGAACAGCGCCGAGATCAGCACCGCACCGATGAGGCCGAGGCCCAGACCCGCATCGGCACGCTGCTGCAACAGACCGAACGCATAGGCGCCCACACCGAAATACGCACCGTGGCCGAACGACGGCAGGCCGCCGTAGCCGAGCAGCAGGTTGTGCCCCAGCGCAAACATCATCCAGATCATGATTTCAAGCGCGAGGTACTGGTACAGGCCGACCTGGCTCAGCCACAGCGGCGTGCTGGCGAGCAGCGCGACGGTGAACACCATGGGGGCAGTGACGAGCGAAGCAGGTCGGGTTTCTGTGGACATGAGGTGGCGAACAAACGCTGGACACAATGGAATGTATGTTCTATTCTGCGTTCATACAAGAACGTTTGTTCTACTTTTTCCAAGTTCCCTATCAGTGAATTCCCCATGCCGGCAGCCCTGAACTACGACGACCTGAAAGACGCCATCTCGCGCGTCTACCCCACGCTCCCCAAACAGCTGCAACTGATCGCGCGTTTTGCGCTCGACAAGCCCAACGAACTCGCACTCGGTACCGTGGCCTCGGTGGCCGATGCAGCCGGCGTGCAGCCCTCATCACTGATCCGCTTCTCCAACGCGCTGGAATTCGGTGGCTTCTCCGAGATGCAGCAGGTCTTTCGCGATCACCTGGTGGAGCGCTCGGCCAGCTACCGCGAGCGCATCGACCAGCTGCGCCGCCGCAGCAAACCCGCCGGTGCGGAGTCGGGCGTGCTGCATCAGTTCGTCGGCGATGCGGTGTCGGAGCTGGGCCACCTGGAAGAGAACGTCACCGAGGCCGACATCACGGCTGCGGCACAGCTCATCTGCGCCGCCAAGTGCGTGCACGTGCTGGGGCAGCGCCGCGCCTATCCGCTGGCAGCGTATCTGGCCTACGCGCTGGGCCAGCTCGAACTCAAGACCTACCGGCTCGACGGCATGGGCGGCATGCTGTCCGATTCGCTGCGCGCCATCGACCCCGACGACCTGCTCATCGTCGCGAGCTTCCACAGCTACGCGCAAGAGGTGATCGACGCCACGCTGGCCGTGCATGCCCGCGGCGTGCCGGTGATCGCCATCACCGACAGCTCGTTGTCGCCGCTGAAGCCGCCGTCGCGCGTGTGCTTCGAGTTGAGCGTCGGCTCCAAGCAGGCCTTCCGCTCGCTGGTGGCACCGCTGTGCCTGGCGCAGGCGCTGGTCGTGAGCACCGGCCACCAGCTCACCGAGCAGGCCGCGAAAGCAGCGCCGGCGAAGAAGGCCAACGGCCGCGCGGCCCTCAAGAAGACGGCCGGCGCGGCCAAAGCCAAAGGAGTCCACTGATGAGGGAACTCGAGCTGCTCTGCATGGGGCGTGCTGCCGTCGACCTGTACGGTGAACAGATCGGCGGCCGCCTGGAAGACATGCAGTCGTTCGCCAAGTACCTGGGCGGCTCGCCGGCCAACACCGCCGTTGGCGCATCGCGCCTGGGTCTCAAGGCGGCGATGCTCACGCGCGTCGGTGACGAGCACAACGGCCGCTTCGTGCGCGAGACGCTGGCCGCCGAAGGGGTGGACGTGTCGCAGGTGCGCACCGACCCGAAACGCCTTACAGCGCTCGTCTTCCTCGGTATCCGCGACCGCGACACGTTTCCGCTGGTGTTCTACCGCGAGCAGTGCGCCGACATGGGCCTCTCCGCCGCCGACGTCGACCCGGCCTTCGTCGCGTCGGCCAAGACACTGCTGATCTCGGGCACGCACCTGTCGAGCCCGCAGACCTACGACGCCTGCCTGAGTGCGATGCAGGCCGCACGCGCCGCCGGCAACCGCGTCGCGCTCGACATCGACTACCGCCCCGTGCTGTGGGGCCTGACGTCACCGGGGCTCGGCGAGCAGCGCTACGTGCCTTCCGCCCAGGTCAGCGCACACCTGCAACAGGTGCTGCCCTTGTGCGACCTGATCGTCGGCACCGAAGAAGAGATCCACATCGCCGGCGGCGCGAGCGACAGCCTGGCCGCGCTGCAGCGCATCCGCGCGGTGTCGCCTACGGCGCTGATCGTGATGAAGCGTGGGCCGATGGGCTGCGTGGCGTATCCGGGTCCCATTCCGGCACGCATCGAAGACGGCGTCACCGGCCCGGGCTTCCCGGTCGAGGTGTTCAACGTGCTCGGCGCGGGCGATGCCTTCATGGCCGGTCTGCTGCGCGGCTGGGTGCGCAACGAGCCGATCGAGCGCACGCTGAGCTACGCCAATGCCTGCGGCGCGATCGTGGTGTCGCGCCACGGCTGCGCACCGGCCATGCCGAGCTGGGACGAACTCAGCCACTTTTTGAAGCACGGCTCGCCCACGCAGCGCCTGCGTGAAGACGCGCGCCTGGAGCAGCTGCACCGCGCCTCCACGCGCACACGGCAATGGAGCTCGCTCGCGGTGCTGGCCTTCGACCACCGCGCGCAGCTCGAAGAGCTGGCACAGCGCCATAGCGCCCCGGTGTCGCGCATCGCCGAGTTCAAGCAGCTCGTGGCACGGGCGGCACGCAAGGGCTACGACGCCGCACGCGCTGCCAGCCAGGCCACCGGTTTCCCCACGCCGGGCGTGATCATCGATGGCCGCCACGGTGAAGACGTGCTGCCGCAACTCACCGGCGCCGGCTGGTGGGTGGGCCGGCCGGTGGAGCGGCCGGGGTCGCGGCCCCTGGCCTTCGAGAAGAACACCTCCAACATCGCGCTCGCATTGCGCACCTGGCCGGCCGAGCACGTGGTGAAGTGCCTGCTGGCCCTTCACCCGGACGACGGCGCCGCGCTGATGGCCGAGCAGTTGCGCACGATGGTCACGCTGGCCGAGGCCTGCAACGCCACCGGGCACGAGCTGCTGGTGGAAGTGATCCCGCCGCGCGAGATGCCGGCGCGAGACGACACGATGGCGCGCGCCATGCAGCAGATCTACGAAGCCGGCGTGTGGCCCGACTGGTGGAAGCTGCAGGCACCCGCCAACGCCACGGCGTGGAAGCACATCGCCACGGTGATCGCGCAGCACGACCCGCATTGCCGCGGCGTGTTGCTGCTCGGCCTCGAAGCCAGCGAGGCCGACCTCTCGGCCGGCTTTCGCGTGGCGGCGGGGCAACCGCTGTGCAAGGGCTTCGCGGTCGGCCGCTCGATCTTTGCCGACGCCGCCACCGGCTGGTTCGCCGGCACGCTGGACGACGCCGGCGTGGTCGACCAGGTGGCCACCCGCTACCAGCGCCTCATTCACCTGTGGGTGACAGCAGGCGACACGGCCGGCGAGACGAGCCCACAGCCCGTCGCCGACATCGCCACCACCGCATCCAACAACTGATGGAGACAGAGACCATGAGCAAACCCAGCATCGGCTTCCTCGGCCTCGGCATGATGGGCCACGGCATTGCCAAGAACCTGTTGGCCAAGGGCCACGCGCTGCGCTTCAAGGCGCACCGCAACCGCGGCAACCTGCAAGACCTGCTGGATGCCGGCGCGAAGGAGGTCGACACCCGCGCCGAGGTGGCGCAGGCCGACATCGTCATCCTCTGCGTGACAGGCTCGCCGCAGGTCGACGAGATCGTCTACGGGCCTGACGGCCTGCTGGCCGCGGCACGCAAGGGCCTCATCGTCATCGACACCTCCACGGCCGAGCCCGCCCTGGCCGCGAAGGTGCGCGCCGACCTGCAGGCCCAGGGCGTGCTCTACATCGACGCGCCGCTGTCGCGCACGCCCAAGGAGGCCGAAGAAGGGCGCCTGAACACCATGGTCGGCGCGGAGCCGGCCGACTTCGAGCGCGTGCGCCCGGTGCTTGCGGCCTTCTGCGAAAACATCTTCCACGTGGGCCCACCGGGGCATGGCCACGTGCTCAAGCTCATCAGCAACATGCTGGCGATGACCATGGCCGCCTCGATCGCCGAGGGCGTGGCCACCGCCGCCAAGGCCGGCCTCTCGCTGCAGAAGCTGTTCGAGGTGATCTCAGTCGGCGGCGTCAACTCCGGCATCTTCCAGATGATGGTCGGTCCGATGCTGAAGGGCGACCTGCAAGGCATGAAGTTCGCCATCGGCAGCGCACAGAAAGACCTGCGCTACTTCACCCACATGGCCGAGATGCTGCCCAGCGCCACCTTCCTGGCCGAGGCCGCACACCAGAGCTTCGTGCAGGCCAGCAACCTGGGCCTGGGCGAGCGCTTCATCCCTTCGCTGCTGGAGGCCCAGGAGCAGCTCAACAACGTCAAGTTCATTCCCCGCTGACCCTCACAACCCCCGGCGAGCGAAGACCACTTCGCCGCCTTCCTGCAACAGGAGACAAACCATGACCGACGACAACAAAGCCGCATCCCCCATCGCCATGCCTGCGCGCCGGCGCCTGCTGAAGGCATCGGCCGCACTGGCCGGCACCAGCACCTTCTTCGGCCCCTGGGCGCACAACCGCGTGTGGGCCCAGGCCGCGACGGCCAAGCCGCTGGTGGTCGGCCTCACGATGGACGCCTCAGGCCAGTACGGCGCGAGCGGTGGCGAAGAGCGCCTGGGCGCGATGATGGCCATCAAGGAGTTCAACGACAAGGGCGGCGTGATGGGGCGGCACATCGAGGCGCTGCACATGGACACCGAGACCACGCCGGCCAGCGGCTCGCGCATCGCCGAACGCATGATCACGCGCAACGAGGTGGCCTTCATGATCGGCGCGCTGCACTCGGGCGTGGCCAACGCGATCTCGCAGGTGGCGCAGAAGTACGGCTGCATCTTCCTCAACACCAACTCCAGCTCGCCCACCGAGGCCGGCAAGGACTGCCACCGCGTCAAGTTCGTGTGGGACGGCAACGGCACGAACTTCGCGCACGCCATCGTGAAGAACGCGATCAAGGTGAACGGCAAGAACTGGGTGCTGCTGACGAACGACTACGTGTGGGGTCGCAACACCTCGAACGCCACGCGCGCCATCGTCGAAGCCAACGGCGGCAAGATCGTCGAAGAATTACTGGTGCCGCAGAACACGCGCGACTTCTCGTCGTACCTGCTGAAGCTGCAGCAGCTGAAGCCCAATGCGGTGGCCACGGCCATCGGCGGCGACGACATCAAGTCGCTGCGCCAGCAGGTGGTGCAGCTCAACATGCAGAAGAGCATGGCTTGGATCAACAACCAGCAGGACTGGCCCGATGTGTACGGCCTCGGCCCGGAGAACATCTTCGGCGTGTTCGGCACCAGCTGGTACTACCGGCTCGACCTGCCCGGCGTGAAGGAGTTCGTAGCGGCGTACCAGAAGCAGTACCCGGGCATGGCGATCAAGGTGCCGGGCAACGTCTACCACAACAGCTACATGGCCACGCGCGAGCTGCTGCGCTGCGTGGAAGAGGCGGGCACCACGCAGAACATCGCGGTGATCAAGAAGCTCGAGGGCCGCAAGATGAGCGCACGCGACCGCCTGCAGCACTACGACGCCTGGATCGACCCCGTCACCCACCAGTGCCAGCAGACCATCTACATGGCGAGCTACAACGACCAGCCGGCCGAGAAGGACGACATCTTCAAGATCCTCACCTGGGCCGACCCGAAAGACGTGGCCGACCAGGACGCCGCCAAGACCTGCAAGCTGGAGTCGTACGACGCCACGCCGAGCTACCAGCAATGACCGCAGCAGGGACCAGCGAAGCCGGTTCCTTCGGTGCCGCTCGATCCTTCTTCATGCAAGGCCCGGATGACATGACCCCGCCACGCGCATCGCTCCCGCGCCGCCGCCTGATCCGCGGCACGGCAGCGCTCGCGGCCGGGTTCGCCGGCCCCTGGGGCATTCACCATGCGTGGGCCCAGGCCAGGGCGAAGAAGCCCTTGCTGATCGGCCTGGCCACCGATGACACAGGCCAGTACGCCGCCAGCGGCCAAGACGAGCAGCGCGGCATGCGCATGGCCATCGCCGAGGCGAACGAACGTGGCGGCGTGCTCGGGCGCCGCCTCGATGTCGTGCATGCCGACACCGCGGGCGACCCGGCGGTGGCCGCACCCGTGGCCGAGCGCCTGATCCGCCAGCAGGAGGTGGCCTTCCTGATGGGCGGCGTGCACTCGGGCGTGGCAAGCGCCATGTCGAAGGTGGCGCAGGCGCACGGCTGCATCTACTTCAACACCAACTCCAGTTCTCCGACCGAAGCGGGCAAGGACTGCCACCGCACCAAGTTCGTCTGGGACGGCAACGGCACCAACTTCTCGACCTCGGTGGTGAAGGGTGCGATGACCGGCTTCGGCCGCGACTGGGTGCTGATCACGAGCGACTACACCTGGGGCCGCAACACCGCGCGCGGCATCCGCGGCATCGTCGAAGGCAATGGCGGGCGCATCGTCGAAGAGCTGGTGGTGCCGCAGAACACGCCAGACTTCAGCGCGGTGCTGAACAAGGTGCGCGCCATCAAGCCGGGCGTGATCGCCACCGCCGTGGGCGGCGACGACCTCACGCTGCTGCGCCGCCAGGTGCGCGAGAACAGCATGGACCGCGGCTTCGGCTGGATCAACAACCAGCAGGACTGGCCCGACGTGTACGGCCTCGGCCGCGAGGCGCTGTTCGGCATCTTCGGCACCACCTGGTACTGGGGCCTCGGGCTGGCCGGCGTGCCGGAGTTCGTGGCGCGCTACCAGCGCACCCAGGGCGACTACCGCATCAAGGTGCCGGGCAACGTGTTCTACAACGGCTACATGGCTACGCGCGAGCTGCTGCGCGCCATCGAGCGCACCGCCAGCACCAACAACCTCAAGCTCATCAAGGAGCTCGAGACGCTGCGCATCCCGGCGCTCGACCGCATGCAGCACCACGACGCCTACATGTACCCGCAGACGCACCAGCTGCAGCAGACCATCTACATGGCGGCCTACAACGACCGCCCACGCCGCAGCGATGACCTGTTCCGCATCCTCGGGCGGCTGCAACCCCAGGAGGTGGAAGACCGCGCCAGCACCCAGCAGTGCTCGCTCGAGTCCTACGCCGCCACGCCCTCCTACGAACCCTGACACCGCAAACCCATGGACTGGCTGCTCGCCCTCTTGCCCCACCTCGTCAACGGCATCTCGCTCGGCCTGCTGTTCGCGCTCATTGCGCTCGGCTTCATGCTCATCGTCGGCGTGATGGAAACCATCAACCTCGCGCACGGCTCGCTGTTCGCGCTGGGCATGTACGCCGCGCTCTTCTTGCTGGCGCCCAAGTTGGGCTGGTTTCCCGAGCTGCAGGCGGGCTACATGAGCCTGCCGGTCGGCACGCGCTACGCCATCGCGCTCTTCTTCGCGCCCATCCTGGTAGGCGTGTTCGGTCTGCTGCTCGAGCTGTGCCTGCGCCGCACCTATGGCAAGGACCCGCTCTACGGCCTGCTGCTGACCTTCGGCGCAGCGCTGGTGATCGAAGAGCTGATCCGCGTCACCTGGGGCTCGAACGAGCAGCAGATGGCGCTGCCGCCCACGATCTCGGGCGCCTTCATGATGGGCGACCTGATGTACTCGCGCTACCGCGTGTTCGCGAGCGGCTTCGCCATCCTGGCCATCGTCGCGCTGTGGCTCTTTCTCGAGAAGACGCCGTATGGCGCCATCATCAAGGCCGGCGCACACGACAGCGAGATGGTGCGCGCGCTCGGCATCCACCTCGGGCGCTTGCGCTCAGCGGTGTTCGCGCTTGGCGTGGCGCTGGCGGCCATCGCCGGCGTGGTGATGGCGCCCATCTGGGGCATTCGCCCGCACGTGGGTGTCGACGCGGTGGTGCCGGCCTTCTTGATCATCGTGCTGGGCGGCGTGGGCTCGCTCTGGGGCGCGGTAATCGCCGGCCTGCTGGTCGGCCTGGTGGTGGGCCTGACCGGCGCGTATGCGTCGGAGTGGTCGCTGATGTCCATGTACCTGTTGTTCATCGCGGTGGTCACCTTCCGCTCCCGTGGCCTGTTCGGCAAGAAAAGCGTTCTCGACACATGACTCCTTCCACTTCTCACACACCTCCGCTGAAAGACAAGATCGCGCTCGTCACCGGCGCCGGCGGCACCATGGGCCGTGCGGTGGTGGCGGCACTGATCGAAGACGGCTGCCGCGTCGGCCTGATCGACGTGAACGCGCAGTCGATGGCGCCGCTGGAGGCGATGTACGGCGACGCCGTCGTCGCTGTCGCTTGCGACATCAGCGACCAGCAGGCGGTGCTGGCGGCGCAAGCGCGGGTCGAGCAGCGGCTCGGGCCAATCGACGTGCTGGTCAACAACGCCGGCATCCTGTCCAACAACAAGATCGAAGCCACGAGCCAGGCCGAATGGCGGCGCGTGCTGGGTGCCAACCTCGACGGCGCGATGTTCTGGGCGCAAGCCGTGGTGCCGGGCATGAAGGCGCGGCGCTGGGGCCGCATCATCAACACCAGCTCGCTCGCGGCCAAGACCGGCGGGCTGACCGCAGGCACAGCCTATGCCGTGTCGAAGGGCGCCATGAGCGCGCTGACCTTCTCGCTCGCACGTGAGCTGGCGCCGTTCGGCGTCACCGCCAACGGCATCGCGCCCGCCTACGTGAAGACGCCCATGATCACCGAGCAGCTCACCGAAGCGCAGCGCCAGGAGCTGCTCAAGCAGATCCCGGTCGGCCGCTTCTGCGAGCCGGAGGAGTTCGCCCACACGGTGCGCTTTCTCGCATCGCCGATGTCGGGCTTCATCACCGGCGAGATCCTCGACATCAACGGCGGCTTGCTGATGGACTGACCTCATGACGAACCTCCACGACGCGGCCGCCTTCCCCCACACGCTCACCGGATTGTTCGACCTGCGCGGGCGCGTGGCCTACGTGCCCGGCGGCTACGGTGGCATCGGCGAGGCGGTGGCCTGGGGCCTGGCGCTCGCCGGTGCGCGCGTGGCCGTCTCGGGCCGCAGCGCCGACAAGGCCGAGGCACTCGCCGCGCTGATGCGCGATGCCGGCCTCGACGCCTTCGGACTCGCGATGGACGCGCACTCGGTGGCCGACATCCGCGGCTCGGTGGACGCCGTGGCACAGCGCTTCGGCGCGCTCGACCTGCTGGTCAACTGCGTCGGCATCCAGCGCGAAGAGAAGCTCGACGAC
>Ga0307516_10005928_pt1 | contig 14458 bp, 6 predicted proteins | sample 19_EM_MG_FD_203310 | JGI IMG/M metagenome (GOLD analysis project Ga0307516, IMG submission 203310) | Populus trichocarpa ectomycorrhiza microbial communities from riparian zone in the Pacific Northwest, United States - 19_EM | ecosystem: Host-associated > Plants > Roots > Unclassified | place... | reverse complement strand
ATACATAAAGTTCTAACAATCAAAGTAGCAGCAATTAGACTTATGCATCGACAAGGATTAAACTTAAAGCAGTTAAACACAACAAACTTTATAGCCCAAACCACAGTCACAATTTTCTATGGGCTACACCCGTTGTGGTTGTTCATGATTATTTATCTTGCCTAATCAACACAATTTCTTGTGAAAACAATTTTACAAAACATGTAAATTTCATTACAAACTAACAATTTATGAAAGCATTGATTTTTTCAAACGTTCTTCCTTGATTTCTTCTGTGTCGAGCTCTCTCTTCAACATGTTGATCTTATCAGTTTGGGAATTCTTGACAGCTTTTCCTTAGACTTTTGCTTCAGCCCGCTCACTCTCAAGTATTACATGTTCCTTGTATAATTACTCATATTGCTCAATCCAGCTTTCTAACTCCGCTTGGACTCTTGAAGACATATCAGTCCTTTCTTAGAAATTAATGAAATTGGCTTTCAATGTCTCAAATACAATATTGGTTTGCATCGAACTTGCTCCTAATTCTCCTCTCTCCTTCTCAGATCGATTTTTGGCCACTTTTTCCTCTTTCAATTGCTTGTCTAAAAACACAACTTTCTTGTCTTTTTCCATTAATTGTTGCTCCACAAACTTCCTTAATTTCTCTTTAGTGAGGAGTTGTTCCTCGAGGGAGATCTTGAAAGTTTTACTAGTGCCCGAGTCTACCTGGAGCTTTTCCAGTTGTTCTCTTAGTTCTTTCTCGTTGTTAATCTTTTTTCTCTTATTTAGTTCAGTGGCTTGAGAAGTCCAAGATTCAAATTCGAGATTCATAGGGACAGTACTTATCAATGATAGATTTCTTCACTTCGGGTACTTTTCAATAGTGATTGGATCCCTCAAACCTCAAACCATCTGATTCTTTTTTTTTATATATATCAATATTAGCAGTTTCCAATCTTGTTTGATGTTTTCCTTGATTACTTTTAAAGCGGACTAGTCTTTAAATAACCTAGAGAATCATGATAGTTTGGCCGTCCTCGACACATGTTGTATGTCCCCGAGCTGTCTAGCAACCAAGACGGGCACGTAACTAACATATCTAGTTATCACAATCAAAGGCACCCATTGTCTTTGTCCACAACCCATCAGACAATTTGTTGCTCTCATCTATGGGGCTTTCCATTTAACTTCACCTTGCGGAATTCTCTAGAGTTTTGTCTTCCATTTTTTTTCACTTAGATCATTTCACTCTTCCTCTTTAACTATTTATAATGTTTTTTGACTAAACCATTAGAAATTGTTAAATATTGGTTTTTTGGTTTTTATATGGCTAATCAACCATATGTATAGCAGTTGTTCGCAGCGTCTTATTGATCCTTTATCAATCTTCCTGCAATGATTGATTGTCGGGATAGTTTTAACTTTCTAGGAAAAAATTTTATTTTCCATAAGGTAAATTCAAGGAGTGGGTGTCTTTATACACCCAGTCACCAGCTAAGTAGTTCTTGGTTGGAGAGTTGGACAATGCACACGTAACTCCTTCAATTTATAAAAGCATTAAAGAGCCCCCCTACACCTACAGGGGATTTATTTTACATGTCAATTATTAGTCGAGGACATACACACGACTTCATCAAAATGCATCTTCAAAGGTCTTTAATTTGAATCTTAGATCTACATATATTCAACGATTAAGGATTTAGACAGTAATTGCTCAGACAGTAACAGTTCAGGACTTAGACAATGACAGTAACAATTAAGGATTTAGATAGTAACAGTTCAGACAGTAACAATTCAGGACTTAGATAATAACAGTTCAGATAATAACGGTTCAGGCCTAAGACAGTAATAGTTCAGACATAAACAGTTCAAGACTTCAATAATAACTGTTAGACTTTCATATATATATATATATAAACTGAGTCGTGCGGACACATGCACGTTGATATACTAACTCTGAAAATATACATGATATATGTATGTATGTTATAGTGAGGAAATGAACATGCATAGAAAGTAACATATGTGTAATGAATGAATATGGATTTTCTATAACATTTGGGTTGAAGGGATCATGACAAATGACTTCTTTGTGATTCAGGAGGAGCGACCAAGATTGGATCTTCTCGTGGAGGAGGTCGCGAGACAAGCAGAGCAGGTGCGTGATTTTTCCCTCCTCTTTGCACTTATGCAATTTAAAGTCTTTCTGGTGAATGCAATTACAATAATGTCAAGTTGAATGTAAATAAAGTCTAGCGTATTTACAAGATTAGCTGCGGCTAATGGCATCTATGATAGGATTGCCGGGAGATGAATTATAAGATTAGCTTCGGCTAATGGCATCCGTGATAGGATTGTCAGGAGATGAATTACAAGATTAGCTTTGGCTAATAACATCCATGTTGGGACGCTCGGGAACGATCGATAAGACTCGATTTGTAAAGGGTATTCGTGTTTGAATGACCTAGGAAAATTGATAAGTATAATTGTCTAAAAATGTCGAGGTTGGACTATGTAAAATCAGCCAGTTCATGCAAGTGAATAAGAGTATTCAAATTAAGGATATGCAAATGAGTTTTATAGGGTTTTAAATGATTTACAAGCAAATTATAAGTTGATTGTTAGAATTCTTATGGATTCGATAGAAAATTTATACTTCATTAGTATACATTACATGATCATCTATATTTCTTTTGTAAACATAATGGTATGCTTACTAAGTTGTTTATGGAACTGGTATGTCAAATGCCTAGGGAGATCGTTAGTTTTTAGGACTCCACTTTGTTAAACTTATGTAAATATTTAACTTAAGCATAATGAAATTAGCATGATTGTGCAGTATGCCTTTTGTGTAAACCTTGATGTATATAAAAATCTTAGCTTAGCATATAGTACATTAGTTATGTAAACTTTGATATAATGAATGAACCAGAACTCCTTAGTTATGTAAACCTAGATGTATAAATACACCTAGTCACATGGCAAAATTAATATCCCATCCTCGGCCACAAAAAAAATAGCTATAAAAAGTAAGGCCTAAAGCTATCATGTTTAACCTTCAGCAAACTCCTTGTGAGTAAGGCAAATTATCACTTTAAGGAATAAAAACTGAGCCAAGGAATCTATCATGTTTCCAAATGCAGAAAAAATGTTGAAATTCTTCAGGCACTTTCCTGTAATCACGTGGGCAATTCCTTTTCATGTCAAATTATAGCCTGAAGATGATGGACTAACAACACTTGCATTCACAAGTGAACAACTGTCCATGACATTATGCAACATAAAAGGGAATGAGGTTGATGTGACACTACTAGAAAATCAATAAATACAAACGGAAATTCCGAGAAAATATTTCCGTCGGTAAATTTCTGATGGATTTTACCGACGGAAATATTCGCTCGGTATATACCGAGGGAATTACAGTGGAAAAAAAATTAAAACAAAGCAAAAAAAACAATGATGTGTCATTTATACCAACAAAATTACCGACGGAATAAATTCTGTTAGTAAAATCATTGGTAAACCGTGAACATTGTTCATCATGTCAATTACAAAGGGAATCACCAACGGAAAATTCTATTGGTATTTTCCAAAGAGCTCTTAAACTGTTGACTTCCCAATTGCACAGTTAATTACTATTATTTACAGATAAAATCATTGACGGATTAAAAAGTCATCGGTGTTATTTGCCAGTTTTCTAAAAAAGTTTGATTAAATTACAATTTTAAATTAAATATTACAGACGGAATCACCGATAAATTGAAAAGTCGTCAGTGATATTTGGTGATTTCTGAAAAAAATTTATTAAATTAAAAATTTAAATTAAATATTATAAACGTAATCACTGACGGAATGATTAAAAATATTAATATTAAATTATCCATCGGTAAAATCATCGGTAAAACACCCCAATAAAAAGCCTAGAATCTCTAATTTCACAATAAACGAGGCTCCTTTGTTCTTTTTCTTCTTCTTCTTCTTCTTCTTCTTCTTCTCCCTCATATGTAAAAAACATCAATATCCATTTCTTTCTCTTCTCTTCTCTCCTCAACTCCTTCTCTTCTCCTCCTTGCTCAGGTATGTATTCTTCTCCTTCCATCTTTTTTCTTCTCAGTTCTTTTTTAATTAATATACTTTAAAAATTTGTTTTTTTTCCTCTTCTTAGCTTCACTTGCAACCACATTAAGGTAAGATTTTTCTTTTTTCTTGTTTTTTTCACTATATTTGTTTTTTTATTTCTTTTAATTGTTTTTGTTCTTAATAATTGTATGAATATTGTTGTAGGAATTGTTTTTCATATGATTTTCTTCTTCTTTTTTCCAAGCATTTTGAGTATTATAGAGTGTTGATTTATATTAATTTAATTATTTTATCAGTTTTGTAAAATAGATTTTTTTAAATAATTACCAACGGAATTACATACGGTATTTTTCTGAGGAAAATACCGACGGAATGAAGCAGATATTTGTTTTTGCGCGCTTTTTCTGTCAGTAAATCCATCGATAATAATATTTTTTTTATTACCAACAGACTTACTAACGAACAAAAAATTACCGACGAAAGATTCACCAATGGAGCATTTCCATCAGTGATTTTGTTGGTAAATTAATTATCAACGGAATGATAATAAAAAAACCGACTGAAAATTCCATCAGTAAATATAAAGATTGTGGTAGTTTGAGAGCAGAAGATGTTATCAATACTCAACCTAAGTTTTTCATATTTTTACCTCGAAGTTTGAACTTAAAAAATCAAGAAAGGCAATGTATTTTTTAACGGCTAGAAATTTTGTGTGGACAAAAACAATGAAAATTATAGTGATAAAGAATATGGATAATCACTTGCATCCTAAAATGTTTTATATTATTTATACTCAAAACAAATCACTTTCCATACTAATACTAATGACCACATTGGATAAACTTAAGAAAATTAGCTAAACTTCACCCTTTTAGGTTTAGACTCTACTAGATTGATTGCCCGAGCTTTGTTGTGAGCAATTTTAGGCTGCGTATAGATCGTATGCACACCAACAGTCTCATCTCTTGCTATGTTTCTCTTAAAAAATATGCCATGTAAGCTCACTTAAAAGAATAGCAAGAAGTAGAATTGAAAGCCTAACTCACTTTATTAACATTTTAAGAAACATAAACATTGTCATTGATGAATTACCATGCAAACCATGCAAAACCATTATTATCATGGATCAATTTCCCGTTCTGCCATGTATGCCTAAGTGTCCCAGCATCAATAGGTTCTTCAAGTCCTTTCTTTTCCCTTGCTTGGCCATCATTCTTTCATTGTTTAGTGCATGTTTAGTTTCATGCGATAAGTTTATTTTGCTAAATGGCTTTAAAATATTTTGTTTGCAGGTTTTTTTTGTTTTGGTTCTGCTTAATCATTTTCTTCCTTTCTTTTGGGGTTGGTTTGGATGGGTTTTCTTTGTTTTTATGCAGCATGATTTCTTTTTTGAATTCTTTTTGGCTTATTGTCTTTGGATTTTTAAATTCTTCTTGGTTTACTGTCTTTTGAGGTATGATTGGTTCATTTTTTTCAAACGAAAACTTTTTGTTTTTGCTTAGTGGGATGGAATAATTATGTTGTTCCCTCAGCCTTTGCTTGACAGTTTAGCTGCAATTCTTATCATAGATGGGATGGCCTTGAACATTTTTCCTCAATCTTTGCAATGTTGACAGTTGCTTATGGCTAAGGCGTGGGAGGTTGGGATTTAGATGTTTTCTCTGTTCAGCTTAGGAAAGGGTGTTCTTATCATAGATGTTTTTTTTTTAATTTCACATCATATATAATATAAATACCAAACAATCTCAACATATTAGACTATATAAATGTAAGAAATAATCTTGAGAAGAACAAATATAAATGCGAGGCTGAAATGTGAGTTAACCTGAAACTAATTGAGCAAGTATGAGGAGACAAAAAGGCAAATAGCTCATAAAAATATGAAGACTTGGCTAACTTGTAGATTGAAGGAAAAGCTCTGTTTCCCAAGCTTTAGAGGAGAACAAACAAATGCTGGTGGTTTCTTGAAGATATTTTTTATTTAAAAAGGTAATAAAGCATCATATTAGGCGAATGAGACAAAAAAGGTAAAAAGCTTATAATTTAGATTATTTTTCAATCTATTCTTTTAAAAATTTGTTAACAATTTCAATTTATTTACAACACATCATCCTTCTCAGCATTGCCAGTTAGCCTACCCCACACCAAGTAGCCCTTTTCTCCTCCCTATTTTGCTGGAAAACCATGGCAATTTGCATGTAGAATCATTGTTTGCATGCAAAATGAAGAAAAGTTAATTAACATGGTTGTTGGGCTAGGCTAGTAACCATGTAGACCGTGGGCTATACCCATTTTGACCTAGCCCATATAAGGACCTGTTCATGGGAATCGTTTGAATTATTTTTAGAACAAGTTTGCTTTAAACCAACATAAAAAAGATTTCTATGAATTCTCCATGAAAACAACTCCTTATAAATAACCAAATCTTATTTCGCACAACCTTATCCCCAAAGAAAACCTGAATTAAACACTCGGGGACATGATCAGGGTGGGGGGCAATCCAAAAAACACATAATAGGACTACCTCTATGATTTCCTTTCTTAAAAAACAAAAAATATAGGGCAAAGCTAGCGACCTTTGAGATAAAAGTTTGTAGATAAAGAAGTATCATGATGATATGCTCTTCCCAAAGGTCAAGATCACAAGAAGTGACTTAGTAAACAAGAGTGAAAAAGCCATTGAAGCTTACAAAAGAGGCCCAAACTTTTAAGAAAAGGAAAACTCCATGAAGAAAGGGGTCCTATATTTTTCAGGTAAGTATACATTCATATTAATCATAATGCATTACTTTGATCTTTAATAGATTAGTGTCTTAACAACAAATCTGTTTTTAGTGCGTCTTTGAGCCCTCATCTCTCAGGTAACGCATTTTATAACCCTACCTCCTTTTGAGCGTGCCTTTGGGCCCTCATCTATTAGGTAGTGTGTTTTCTAAACCTACCTCTTTTTGAGTGCACCTTTGAACCTTTAATTATGGTAATGAATTTTCTAACTCTATCTCCTTTCGAGCACGCCTTTGAGCCCTCACTTTTTAGATAGTACGCATTTGAGCCCTATCATGTCGTCCCTTCATGACATCTCTGGCCAAATTCTTTCATCAGGTAAGTGATATGTTTTATTTGGTCAGGTCACCCATAACAATGAGACCATTTTGAAAAATCTTTATATTTTTCTCCTAGGCAGGCCGCCCAATACAAAAAGACCACCTTGAAAATCTTTTTGTTTTTCACCTGGGCAAGTCATCCATTACAGTGAGACCATTTTGAAAAATCTTTGCATTTTCCACCTGGGCAGGTCACTCATTACAATGAGACCACTTTGAAAAATCGCTGTATTTTTCACCTGAGCAGGTCGCCCATTATAATAGACCACTTTGAAAACCTTTTATTTTCCACCTGGGCAGGTCACTCATTACAATGAAATCACTTTGAAAAATCTTTGTATTTTTCATGCGGGCAGTCACCCATTATAATGAGACCACTTTGAAAAATATTTGTATTTTTCCACCTCAACATGTCGCCCATTACAATGAGATCATTTTAGAATATCTTTGTATTTTTTCACCTTGGTAGGTAACCCATTACAATAAGTCCACTTTCCAAAATCTTTGTATTTTTCCACCTGGAAAAATCGTCCATTACAATAAGACCACTTTAAAAAATCTTTGTATTTTCCACCTGGACAGGTCACCCATTACAATGAGACCATCTAAAAAAAACCTTTGTATTCTTCATCTAGGCAAGTTACCCATAACAATTTGACCATTTAGAATTTTTTGAATTTTACCAATAGGCAGGTTACCTGGTACAACTACACCACTTGAAAAAAAAATAGAGAAGTCTTTCTATTTTTCACAAAGATCATCTTTACAAACCTTTTCTTCATTTCCTTTGAAAGCACTTTCTAACCCTCGTCTTTAGGATAGTGCACTTCCTAGCCCTATCTCTTTCAGAAGAATTAACTATTTCTTAATCTGGTGAGTCCATTATCTCTCATTCTTTTTTCTTCTTTACAAAGCTTACTATCTAAAGTCTCTTATGAGACTTTCTATCATAAGCATTGTAAAGAGGAGGGAGTAATTGTCATAACCTATTTCTGGGTTATTCCTCAAATTCACCTTTTTTCTTTATAAAAAAATAAAAATAAATTAATAATAGCAAGAAGACTGACATTTAGGGGAAAAAATAGGATGGGGAGGATTCCAAATATACAGAAAAATCAGGCAGAAATTGTTTTGACAAAATTAGGAGCCTAATCGTACCCCTTTGTATGAAACCTGGAGAAACAATGTAGATTCCAGGTCAAATTAAATAATTTTTGGATGAATCTACATAAAAATCAAGCCGAAGGAGATAATTATATTTTTAATAGGCCAATATGATTTAATCATGGGTCAAATTGAAGTTTAATAATGTCTAAGAATTAATTTGGGTCCAATTAAAAGATTTAATTAGGTGCAAGGACTTAATTATACTTAAATGAGTCAAATTAATTTTATTTGGGACATAATTAGTGAAAACTGAAGTTTGGTAGCCTAATTTGGGCTTAATTATGAAGACTGGAATTTTAGAAGATTAAATTTAATTTTTGTCAAGTTAATTGTTACAAATCAGAGGTAAAATTGCAAAAAATTCAAAAGTTTGGGGTCAATTAAAGGCTAAATTGAAGAAACTCGTAGCCAATGATCATTTTGAAAAAAAGCGTCAAACTCTAGGGTCCCAATTGATTGAAATCAGGGGTGAAATTGAAGAGAATTAAAGGTTTGATGGTCAATTGAGGGACAATTTGCATAAACCCAAAACCAAGAACAAAAATGAAAAAACTAATGTTGAAATTTGACTGGGGGAAATTGCATCAAATCAAAGGTTTAGGGTCAATTAAGGGTGAAATTGAAAGAAATTAGAAGCTGGGGGACTAAATTGAACTTTGGCTAAAATCCATAATTTAATGTCTAAAACAGCGCCATTTTGAACAGTAAAAAAAGAAAGGAACCAAACAACGCATTGTCTTATTATTATTCATTGTCTTCTTCATTTAGCCTAAAAAGTTGTTCGGGTGGCTACTTTTCAAGGGCATTTAATGATTCTTTTCTCAACCAAACAATACACCACCATAATAGGCTGACATTGTACTATACCCCAAAGTAGGTCTTGCTGGAAAATTGTCCCTACAGCAGTCGCGACACTACCCTAAAATGGCCAACCCGGCCAGCTTTCAGTAGCCAACTTTTGTATGCCATGATAGCAACTCTAAACCAACGATTGGAATCTTTCTATATCGAATTAAGGGCCAAGATTTGGCACCAATAAAAACAAGATGTCCCTCTTCCATACCCTATAAATATGGGTGGATTCCATGCATTGAGTAAGAAGAAATCAGAGCCCAAAATTGGTGAAAAATCAGCTTTTCTTCCTAGTTTTATTCTTCTTATCCGCCAACCATCTTCTTCCTTTACTTTCTTCACGCCTCCGCCGATAGCATCGCCACCAACATCACGTCGACATTCCCAGCACTGCTAGTTAGCCACCCCTCACATCAGATAACCCTCTTCTCCTCCCTATTTTGCTAGAAAACCATGGCAATTTGCATGCAGAACCATTGTTCTGTTTACATTGCTGGGCCGGGCCAGCAACCATGTGGATCATGCGTTGGACATGTTTCGACCCAGCCCACCCCCCAAAAAAGCATAAGGGTCTGTTGAGACATGGGTCATTGATTTGACCATGTTCAATAAACTCAGTTAATTTAATAATAAGATTTGACAAGACATCTACAATAAATATAGAAAAGAAAGAAAAGTTTGTAATAATTAACCATAAAAAATGAGCTGACAATATCATACTCGGAAGAAGAAGAAAGAAAATATCATTAGAGACTCATACCACTAGAAAGAGTTCACCATTATGGTTCTAACGTCATTATAAAGGTCTACATGATAACATCAAAAGAGGCCGCACGCATCGTTAGTGCAATGACCCGAAAATCAAACAGAAACAAATATCATGAAGTGAACATCTTATGCTTATTTTAAATCAATTAATTTAATTTAATTTGTAAACAAAATTTCTGAACACATTAATTAGTCTGCTGAACAAAATATGAAGATCTCCACTGTCTTATGTGGATACACAGTTTCATTATTTGAAGATCTCGTGATTTCCTTTCTAATTAAGGATTTTGGCGGCCAAGTTGCACCCTGTAGCCAATTTTCCATTAACCTTCAAGCAAACTCCTTGTGAGTAAGGCAAATTATCACTTTAAGAAATAAAGACTTAGCCAAGGAATCTATCACGTGGGCAAGTCCTTTTCATGTCAAATTGTGACCTGAGGATGATGGACTAATAGCACAAGTGAACAACTGTCCATGACATTATGAAACATAAAAGGGAATAAGGTTGCTTTTAATGTAGGGATATTAGTGAGAGCAGAAGATGTTATTATAATTACATAGAAGTAATTTGAATTCAGAACTAGATCGATGACCAAACAAAATATTTTATTTTGTGATTGGTCAGCAAATATAAGTTTCAGTCCTGAACAACCCAGTTCAAGGGAAAAATGGAAAGAAGAAAACATAACGTGTCACAACAAGAAAAGGAAGACATGGCATTGTTTTCAATGGAAGATGGATAAGAAGGTGAGCTAACAACAACAACATTCAAAATGACTCTCCTGTTTTCTAAACTACACCAACCATATGGAACAGATCACAAATAGATCTCTCCTACGTACATCGATCTATCTATAAAAACCCATTATCATCCCTGGTTAATTTGTCACAAACAATATCACACAGTTCTTTCTTCTCTTAATCCTAGCTAGCTAGTTCATATAGACTCTTCCAGGCCTTGAGATTTAGTGTCGAGATGGCAAGTTTCAACTCTTTTATCTTAGCTCTCTTCATTGCTCTATCAATTTCAGGCGGCGAGGCAACTCGTCAGCTTCTGCAATTGCCCCCTTTACCTGCGGTACCCAATTTGCCTAAACCAACATTGCCACCAATGCCTTCTATACCAACACTACCACAGCCCACATTGCCAACCGCACAACCTTCCCTGCCTAAACCCACACTGCCTCCACTTCCTAGCCTGCCAACAATGCCTAGTCTCCCCAAGGTCACCTTGCCTCCACTTCCAAGCATGCCCTCAATGCCCACTATCCCTATCCCAACAACAATCCCCTCTATCCCGTTCCTCTCCCCACCACCTGGAAACTAGACCATGCTACTGCTCATTCTGAGTTTGATTTGTAAGCTTTCTGTCAAAAGTTCATATCTTTTGGTCCCTGTGAAGAAGTGTGAGGAGTTGTGCTGTTTGCTTCTGGTGTTCTTCATTCATATATATATTTTTGCTTCCTATTTCCCTGTATTGCATTGCCTTCTTGTATTATACATATATACCTTTATCAATTAAAAGAAATGTAGTTTCAAACATTGTTATCTGGTGTTTTTTCCACATATTTGATTACTAAACTCAGCTCTTTCTGGAATTCTGCTGAGCTTGCACTATTAATGATGAAACTGTTGGTATCTCACAAGAGATTTATTGAGTATAAATGCCAAAACTTGATGTATGCCAAGAGACTATAGCAGATACATACCAAGTTCAAGATTATCTTGTGTGTTTAATGCTTGCAACTAGTGTTGAGACTTTTATAATTTCAATAAAAAAAATAAAAAAATAGTAAAATAACATTTCAACCGCAACCTTAGACAAGCTCTTAGATTCAAATGGTAAGAAAAATATTCATTTGATCGTAAATTTGAGTTTCATTACTAGGAAAGGGTGTTCTTATCATAAATGATTTTTTTTTATTTTACTTCGTATAAAATCTAAATAGAAAACAATTTCAACATATTAGACTATATAAATGTAAGAAATAATCTTGAGAAGAACAAATATAAATGCGAGGCTAGCTACCTGAAACTAATTGAGCAATTATGGGGAGCCAAAAAGGCAAAAAGCTCAAAAAAAAAAATGAAGACTTGGCTAACCTTTCGATTGAAGGAGAAGCTCTGCTTCCCAAGCTTCAGCAGACAACAAACAAATGTTGGTGGTTTCTTGCAGATATGTTTTTTAAAAAAGTTAACTAACAGCAAGGACACCTAGTTAAAGAGCTGAAAAAGCAAGGGGAACTAAAAAAAAAAGGAAAGAGGTGTGTAAAAAAAGATCAATCTTAGCTAACTAGAAGAGGGAATGAGAAGTCATGCACCACAACCCTCAATAGATAACAAACAAATGTTGAGAGATTAATGCAACCAAAAACAAATGCAAGCTAGCTAAGACTAAAAGTAATAGACAAAATAGAAGATAGTGTCGTGCCTGAAAATAGAAAAAAGAAAAAAGAAAAAAGAAAAAACCAGCAAGATCAAAGGTTCAAAATGCAAATAGACAAGCCAATTTCAAAGCAGTCCCAAAATAGTGAAAAACATAGTAGAGAGGGTTCCTATCTTTTCAAACAAAGGAAAAGGATAAAAAAAGGTGTGTAAACCCCCTCGCAGACCAAGAACCCTTTAATTACAATGACCCTCGGAGAAAAACATTGGCGATCAATGTCAGAACCCAACATCAATCAATTTAGAAAAGAGGCACCAAAAAGTTTATATAATTTCCCGCAAACCAATGACCTCTCAATTGCAAGGGTTTCCACGTATACTCAAAGGACAAAGCCATGTCAGCAGGCACCCAAATAAAAATGCATGGGAATACCACAAAACCCACATACCAATGACAATGAAACCACAGAGCAAGTAAAACCCAACTGTAGTCAATTCGTAACAGAACAACAACAGGAAAAATAAAAGAAAGCGAACTGGAAAGCTAACAAGAATCTCATTCCCCAACTTAATGTTAACCTATCATAGAAACACCCAGCCCATGACATCGAGCATAGATTTAATGCACTATAATGGCATATCCACTAACCTATATAACAAAAGAGCCACACCCTTGAAAAAGAAAGTCTACAGGCAATAGATGAGTCTCAAATGAAAGAAGAGCCAAGCCACAAACAATAGACATCAACAAACTCCCCATCTCTAATGCACCAAAGCCACATTTATAAGAGAATGACATGCCTAGATGATAACAATGCATGTAGGAAAAAAAGGTCATCAGTTAAAATGATGAGGAAACATGTGAGAAGATGACAAATTGAGCACCTCAGCCAAGAGAAAAATTAATCCACAGTATACCCATACACACGCCACAATGAAGCGAGAAATGAAAAGGAGATGAAGCCTAATCTTTAACTGAAGACAACGCCACATGGAAGCGTGTAAAAAGTAAAAATTCTATTTTTATAACATTCACATGAGAGCCTCAAGCCAGCAAGCTTTATTTTTTTATAACATTTATGACAATCTAGCTATTGAGAGTCCAACATAACAATTATTTTTATAGCCTTTGAAGCCAGCAAACCAGTCATTTTTTATAACATCCACGTGAAAGCCCAACATGTCAATTATTTTCGAGAGCCTCAAACCACTAACCCAACTATTTTTTTATAACATGCACTTAAGAGTATACAATGTTCATCGATGAAACAACCGGTCATTCATGTGAGAGCTCAACACACCAATCACACGTGAGATCCTAGCACACCAATTATCTTTCCCAAAACGCATTTCAGAATAACCAATATAATTAACAGTCATGCACTTGAGAGTACACAATGTAGTTTTTTATACAGTGCACAGTACACAACGTTTCATCTATGAAAGAGCCTAGCACACCACAGTGCACAATGTATAGTGTTTCATCAATAAAAGAGCCTCTCACACACTAATTGCTATTTTTTAAAAGAGCTTATCACACTAATTATTATTTTTATTTTTTAGAGCCTCTCACACACCAATTACATGTGAAATCCTTGCACACCAATTATCTTTCCCAAAATGCAGTAGATAGTGAACCCAAACAATACAATCCACAATAAAATCACACACAGTCTACAATGATTCACTAATGATATTTTTTTTAATGTGTCCTTACCATTCTAATTGCTTACAATTTGTTATTACATTTTAGATTATTTTTCAATGTTTTCTTTTAAAACTTTGTTTACAATTTCAATTTGTTTACAACACATCATCTTTCCCAGCTGACACGACCAAAAGATTGATGTCTTCTTCCAAGTACAGGAGTGTCGAAGTAATAAATAATCCGGCAAGACCGGGGTTGAACCACATGGAGGTTAATTGTATAAATTATAAACAACAACAACAACAACAATAATAATAAAGAGAGCTTTGAGATGTGATATTGATATAAGGATTAAACAATGATAAAATAATTGTCAAGGTTAGAGGATCCACTAATGGTATTTCAAACAAGTATAATATAAACTCTTTTTATTACTCAACTGGAAACCACACACAAAGGAGGTTCCAATCGG
>Ga0307516_10005927_pt1 | contig 14458 bp, 20 predicted proteins | sample 19_EM_MG_FD_203310 | JGI IMG/M metagenome (GOLD analysis project Ga0307516, IMG submission 203310) | Populus trichocarpa ectomycorrhiza microbial communities from riparian zone in the Pacific Northwest, United States - 19_EM | ecosystem: Host-associated > Plants > Roots > Unclassified | place... | reverse complement strand
GTCATAACGCGGGCCAGGCGGAGAAAGGTCGTACGTGGAGAGTTGCCAAAAAGTGAGGTAGAACGCAGGGCTAGGGCCGAGGTTAAGTCAGAGCACAATCGGGTGGCAGGATGGTGTACCCTGGTCCAGCATCGCAGTGACTCACCCAATTGCCTCGATCGCGCCCGGTGGTGCAATCTCCTTCACATCATCGAATAGTGCGGCCAATTGCGGGAGCCATTGAGGTTCCTCCGGCTTCATAGAAGGTTCAACCGGATCCATGACGACGTCTTGAGGCTCTTCCACAACACTGGTCGCATCCTTGGCGGGTTGTTCCGTAGTTGTCCCAGTAACTGCGGGAGAGGCAACACGAGATGGGTTCGCGCTGGGCTCTCGTTTAGCCGTGAGCTTGGCTTTGAGGCGTCGTTCTTCCTCTTCGCTGGCTGCTCTTTCTTGCTCTGCCTTTGCTAATGCAGCGTTCTGGGAACACGGGCATTAGAAAATGAAAGCAAGGGGAGAAAGAGGGGGAGAGGGACGTACGAGGAGGACTTCGTTGAGCTTCGGTCTGATGATCTGCATGCAAATTGGCGCCGAGATCCCATAAAGCTCGCCGAGATCTGCAAGGGAGGGAAGGATCTTGGTGTTGTAATCCTCGGCGGAGATCACGTCGGGAGAAGTTAGAAGTTCAAGGTATTGGAGTAAAACACCATGAGTCTACGAGGGAGTGGGGAATACTGTAAATCAGCTCTCTCCAGATCTGAGGAACGGATGGACCTACCGCATCATACAGACTAGCCAGAGACTTGAGATGCGTATCTTGGGCGGTGAACACGCAAGACTGTCTCTGCTGCGCGACCTGAATGAGGAGGGGCAACGCCAGGGATGAATCCAACAATGTCTTCCCGAGCCGCTGGGGACCCCTGAGCGTCACTTCACTCGGATCCAAGCGCGCGCCACGAGTGCTCGAAGCCACAGCTTCGATCCTTAGGGTGGGACCACCGGCCATAGCACTGATCTGGGTGTCTGACAAATTGGGCAAGGGCTCGATACCAGCCATCTTCCAGATCAACTCGCGCAACACGATGATCTCCGTCGTCTGTCCATTGTATAGCTGATGGACGACGTACTTGATAACTGGCGTCAGATCTGCGCTGTACCTCCTGAACAACATTCCCGTGAAAGAGGCGAGACCTATGGAGGGAGGTGGGACGGCTTGTGATGAGGGAGTAATGTCGAAGTGGAGAACGTTAGGACAAACTTTGGAGCCAGTCAGAGGTATTGACGCCATCATCCTTGACCCTCTCCTTATCCGGGTTAGCCAGGGCATCCAAAATCACGAACACGAGCACGTCGAAGCTCATGTTAGTCGAGTACTTCAAAACCTGAATGACCACCCCGGCAAGGTTATCGTACGCCATGATCTGGTTTACCGCATTCCCGAAGAAGATGCATGGATTCGAGTGTGCCAGCTTCGCCACCGGTCCAGCGAGGCTATCGATGGTATTATGCGATAGTCGTCGAAGAATCCCCTTGGCTTCTCGGTCAACCTGAACGGCGCGTACGCGAAGTTCGGGGTGCAACTTGTACGTCTTCGTCTTCCACTCTCCGTAAAGCCTCCACCGGACGGTCGTATCGTACTGTCTGATCATATTCCAGACTTCTACGGTGCAGACCGCGTTCCCCCGGATCAGGCAAAGCGCGGGGAGCATGTGAAGTCGAAGGACCTTCAACCAGAACTGGCGGATCGGATTTTCGGGGTCTGGGGGTCCCGTGGGTTTTTTCGTCTCTGGATCCATCGGTACCTGTTACATTCACACATTTTTCCAATGTCGGTATTGACACTACGGGTTGAAGAATAATGTTTGTCCCGGGGACTGCTCACCGTGGTCGCAAGGTGATGACGTCCCAGTCGTAAGAACTTGGTGACGAACAACGGGTCGCGGGAGATATGGACCGTGATAAATCGCATGAACGGTTCCACGAAGTCCACTAGGTCAGAGAGTTGCGTGCACACAGGCACGCGCTCAGTCCACTTGGGGAAGAAGAAGACGAAGTCCCATACGCTTGTACTTGGAGGGGTCGGGGCCCAAAAAGTCAAGTGGGGTTTGCGAGCGGGGGCGGGTTGAAGTCCTGCGACACCGTAACGAGCCTTTTGCTGCATAAAGCCGGCAGGTCGTTCTTTGGTGGTGAGAGTTGACTCGTACAAGGATGCGATGGAGTGCTTCATGATCCGGATGATAAGGTCGGCAAGCTGTGGGTTGGCGTCCACCACCCAGGGATACATTGTAATCACCGAGAGCGCAGGTCGGATTGCGCCAATTGAGAGGAGGGCTGATATGATCCCAACCTTTTGATTGCTCTTTTCCTTTACCTCTGTAGGTTTCGGGGGTGAGGGTGTCGCGGCCTTTGGTTTTGAGGTAGAATTGACAGATTCCAGGGGGGCAGCCATCGCCAGTTGGCTAATTTTAGCCCCAGCGAGACGGGACTCCACCTTCACGAGATATTCTTTACGACCTTGCTCCATCCCCTCGTTATTGGGAGCAAGCTGCATCAAATCGATCAGGGTTGACCGAATCAAAAAAGCAAAGGGATCCTTACATGGGGGAATAAAGCTTCGAGGCTCATATAACCCTCTCGGATGAGGAGCGCGGCGAGGAAGTAGAGGCTCATTGGTGTATCGTCGGTCGTCTCCGGATGCTGAGAAACTCATTAGTTCATTCGACCAAAACGGTGGTCGAGTCGCTCACATTATAACTGGCGAACTTGAACCCCAGAACCTGAGCAAGAACATTGTTCGGTTTGTTCGCGTCCGGTGGAGCGCCGTCTGATAGGAGTTCTGCATTGGCAAGAACACCGTCGAAACGGGTGCCACCTGAGCTTGGAGGCGGTGCCTCGGGGGATACCGTCGGAGCCCAAGGCGATAAAGAGAGCAGAGCAAGGAAAAATGCATAATGAGTTGCCAGATGAGTTGCAAAGATGTCCAAAAAAACATCAAGTGCGCGGTTTGGATCGAGGTCGAAGTGGCCGATAAGGCTGACCACTCGACCCCAGACAGATGAGGCCCGCTCGTGGGTCATCTCGGTGGATTCTACAGGCAAACCTGTAGCGGGTGAATGCGGTGGGCCAACGCTACTGGTGATTTCTACGACCAGTTTGCTGTATCCTTCTGTTTGTTCCCGCAGGAGGTTGACTTTGTTTTGCTTGTAACTGACGAGAATGTTAGTTTAAGTAGACGGGGAGGGTGGAATCGAACCAACAAAAGGCTCGTCCTCGTTCGGACCTCGCGTTTGTCCCAATACGACTTGTCAAAACTAAGACCGGCAGCGAAAACTAGGCCGTTATCGAGCCTCTCTCTGCAGGGTCCTGGTTGAACAATTCCGGCGGCCTGCGGGACAAGTTTTAGTGCCACAGACGAGGCCGCTAAACAAACCACACACCAAAAGCTTCTTCACAAGATCTGCCACCACCTGCTTATCCTTCTCGTGCTCATTCCCCGAGCCGCCTTCACCGAATTTCGATTCCGCTACCAGTTCATCGAGCTCGATGTCAATCGACCAAATCATGTCTACAAGCGAAGTTCCTAGCCACGTTAAACTTGAGGGCTCCGTAGTAGAGGAGGATGTCGACGGGAGGCCAGAAAGCACGGATTGAACGAACGCCACAAAAGTGGTGGGTGTAGGGTGTTTGTGTTTTGACCATGATGAAAGTGTGGCCGTGAGAAGGGTGTTGTATGCCGTGTAAAGGTCGTCGTTGCCTTGTCCGTTTGGACTGGTGGAGTGTAGTTTGAGGAGAAGCTGTCGACTGGGGAGGCATGTGACACGCTCGTAAATGTGGCAGCAGAAACCTTTGGAATGTACGCGTACCAGGAGGCCTCCCCACCGCTAGTCCACCCACGAATATGCTCTCGAACCGACTTCACGATGTCCATCATCTATGGAGCAAGGATCCGTCCACTCGTATCCTAAACACCAAAGAGGTCCCAGTCGAAGAAAAACGTGGACAAAGACAGCGCCAGTCTAGCGCGAAAAGTGGTATCCGGGAGTCGATGCAAGACGGAAGGATTGTGGTTGACGATGGACACGGAAGGGAGCGCGAGATTGAGGTCGTTGCGAGACCTTTGACAAGGTCAAAGGCGCAAGAGTCGATGACTTCCAAAAACGTGTCGCGGGCGTCTACCGATGTTGCCGAGGGCAAGTTGGCGATCCTCCTCCATCTGTTCCAGGCTACGCAGGTGTGGTTAGACACCACGCACGGCCCATTGTTTTTATACGATACCTCAGGATCGTGTCTGCTTCGAGGCTTCACTCTTTGAAACGCGGTACGGCCATATGACCCCAGCTGACGTTTCATACATCTCGGACCTGACGGACAGGGGTCGTACACCGTACCCCCAACTAGAAACTGTCAACGCCCTTCCAATGCTGATTGCACGTTCGGGTGCCAAGGCTGGACTTCTGCCCCCTGGCATTTTTACGCTTCTCCTCTTTTACTCTTTCTTCGGCTATTTGTATCTACACCCGGAATGGCAAAGTTGCTCAATACTCGGTTGGTGTCATTCTCTGCCCGACCCCTTCCCCGAAGATCTCGCGCCCCGGGGTCACCGACAGCTGGGGGCGAGAGAAACCAAGGTGCGCATCCCAACTCACGAAGTTTGACGCTCGTCTGAGGCTTTCGAACAGTCCTGGAGAGAAGTGTTCGTGGCGGCAATAAGCGGTTTGGACCCCGCTGGGAAACGTTTCCTATAATCTGGATTCGTCGGGTGACAGTAACTCAAACTGGCATTAAGACCGGGACGACCTCACGGACCCCAGCCAACGGGGATAGTCGGCGTCTCAGGTGCGGGGAAATGGGCTAACACGGCCACGCTCCATGCCTGCCCGTCCCTTTTTTATTCAGATTCTGGACGACACGCGAGCTCGTGCTGGAGGCCGGGCGCTCTCGGCGTCTGACCTCCAAAGACTGTTAGCGTTATACGGGTGGGAACAGATCCTGTCACGCTCGCCGAAATATCAACCCCTATATTTAGTGACCCGTTCACTCCCGAGCTAACCACTCCCCCAAGATCCTTGAGGAAACCAAAGCGCGTTTCTCGCTGGGGGTTGTTGGAGGACGTGATGAGCAGGTGTTTCTCATGATGGGGGGTGATCGATGCGGGCGGAGGCATGTTTGAAACCACAAACCAGCATATAACCCACAATGGCTTGGTCTCTCGGCGGTTTTGTCGAGGCGCAGTCAGGATCCTGCCGTTTACTCAATGTCTTGGTCCCAAGCCGAACAGCCGATCTTAAACCATGTAACGTGCCTCGTGCTGACAGCTTCTGACACTTCACGATAAAAGCACTCATGGGCGTCAAGTAGATCGCTTTCCCCTCCCCATCCCTCCACTCTCTTCTATCCTATGCGGAAGGCCATTTTCGCGCTTGTCTCCTCGCTTGCCGCTCTCACGAGCACGTATGCCCGGCCATATCCCCGTGCTCCCATCGACGATGCTATTCTCACAAAGGTTAGGGCGAACGCGATCACGAGCTCTCAAAGCAGGTGCATCTTCTTTTCACTCTTCAGCTGCTTCCCCCCTTACCTACCGTCGGGTCTCAGCTGGGAAATTGGCACTGTGACTGAAGCTCTCCTCGAGTATTCATGGCCCCAACTCTCCGTCTTTTATGACGGTCCCATTCCGCCTCGAAGGCACCTTTTCACTTCCAACTATCCTACCGACGTCGCGAACATTGCCACAAAGTGCGTAACATCTGCCCCTGTCAACGGAATACCCGTGACACTCGTCGCTCCCCAGGGTCGTTCAGCAGAAGCCCGGAAATACCTTGCCCCTGATGCAAGATAGCTCCGTTGGCGATCCTGCCAGTTTGTAATTCCGTTTCTATCGCAGATCAATTGATTAACTGGCCATCGTATTTTAGGCATTGGTCCCGCTGTCCTCTTGACCAACTGGACCCGGACTAACACCAGCGACAACCGGTTCTCGGTGGCCGCTGGTTCACAACTCAACTACCTCCTCAACCATTCCCCACACACTGATGATGGAGCCATCTCACACCGGAGTGAAGAGGTCCAACTCTGGTGCGGTGGTCCGCCAGGAATGGTTGATGATTTATCCTGATCATTCACAAAAGGTCCGACTTCGTGTACATGGTACCCCCGTTCATCGCCTACTTCGGTGCCTATGAACGAGGCGATACCAAGACATGGCTCTTGCAGAACTCTTACGACCAGTGCCGATTATACCGCAAGTACCTCCAAGATTCTGCGACGAAGCTGTGGAAGCACATCCAAGTTGGCTCATCGCCGGACGGGAACCTCTGGGCAACTGGTAATGGCTGGGCCGCCGCTGGAATGCTCAGAGTCCTTCAAACAATCCGCAATTCCGGGCTTAGCAACAATTTCGTCAACCAACAAGCCGATCTTCTTAACTGGGTCGAAGAGATTGTGAAAGCTTCGTGGGACCACCAGGTGCATATATTCTATCCGATCACTTCACTCCGACTTTCGATCGCTGAGACCCGTCTACAGACCTCTGCTGGCGCCCTCCACAACGTCATCGACCAGTCCGACTCGTTCGCGGACGCCTCTTCAACCGCTTTAATCGCCTCTGTCACCTTCCGCTTGGCCGTTCTCAAGCAAGACAACTCAACATACATTCGCAACGCCAACGCCGCTTACGACTTCGTACGTCGTAACATCGATAACGACGGCTGGCTCAGGAACACAGTCAACCCTCTGTCTTTCTACACGCCCTCAGGGCCTAATGATACGAGCCCCGAAGGTCAATCGTTTGTTTTATTACTGGAAGCCGCTCGACGTGATTTCCAAAACTGGGTGGGATCCGAAGCTACCCTGCCCTCTGGTGGTGGCATGGGGCTCGTTCCACAGCCCCCAAGTAGATGAACACACTGGTGTATCTTATTTTGAACACTCTCACACGAGCTTTCAAACGCTCTTCGGTCGTTGGCTCGTGACTTATTCCCTGTCTAGGCAGAGCCTCCAGTACAGTTACCCCTGTCCAATAGAATACTACTTGCCTCGTTTCTTGTTTAACGGCCTTTGCGTGCTGATGCGGACGCATCTCGAGCACAACTGATGCCATCTTGGTGGGACGATTTGGTATTATTTGGCCGCACGTGACCATCGGCAGTTTATTCCCCCAACCAGGGCCCTACAGCAGGCGCGATTTCCCAACAGCCCCGTCCTTCTTGCTGACAAACTCTTGGCCCCTCGACTTTGTCGAGCCCGTCGACGGCGACACCCCCCATCCCCTCCCCCCCCAAGCGCGACGACCGAGAGATAATATTTCCCTCTTCCCATCCCTCGTCAAATGAATTTCATGGAGGTGTGGTGGCTGTCAGTCCCTTTTGCCGTCGTGCTTTGTCTCGTCCTCTCGTGGTTGTCGACCGGGGACGATGATATCAATATCCACGAATCCACCATCATGCGGGTCTCGCTACGTACGTTCCCACCGTCCAATCCTTGCGTTTGGATATTCATCAGGAGACGACCCGGTCTCGTTTACTTTTTCGTACAGGCAATCCAGTGCGCGAGAGTGGCCCTCCTGCTTGCATGGCTAAATTAATCATGATGAGACATAGGGTATGGGGGATCCTACCGCCACCGCGTCACAAGGATCACCGTGTTGACGCTCTCTTCTCCCGTTCTCCCAGATAAACCAGGTGAACTCGAAGAAAAAGGGCGGAAACGCCTCAACACGACATCGCTCACATCCCCCATCCCCCGACCGCAAGACCGCACCACAACTTCTGCCGTTCCAGACCAGACCTCGAAACCTAGTTTGGTTACGATTCAATCGGCGCTCAGGAAAGCAATTCCATTGACTTGCCTTTACTATTTTCCCGCCCGTTCAGTCACTCGGTGGGCGCGGCGTGCATATGATGACGTACGACCTTGTATACAAGTGGGAACTATTGACACTACTTCGAGCTTCCTCATCCCTCACAACTACTTGATTCTCTTCTACTCCCTTTGTGAGTACCCTTATACCACTTCCCTCACCAGTTTCTGGGGATCGATCTCTTTGTATACCCCAAATTTGGAATTATCTAGCTTACATTTACACCTCTTACTTTCCTTTTCACCTTCGATTTTTGTGACTTCCATTCGCCAGAATAAGCAGACGGGGAGGGATGAAGAAATGAAATATGAAGTATCAACACTGTAAAGTCGACAGAACCGTATTCCGATTGGGCGGGGATTACAAAACACGCAGATCCAGATTAAGGTGGTACAGAGTCGATGCGGGGAAGCGTACCGCAGCATGGTATGAGATAGTATAAGTATGTATGGAATGATGGAGATAAGGAACGAGATCAACTTGCTTTACCCTTCCTCAGGGCGCTCGTAAGCATGCTCGCCTCTTTCACGGGCTTTCGACGTCCCTCCCTAGGATTTGAAGGCTTCGCGACCATCCTGGACGATCTACCCTTTGCACGTGCACCAGCAGCGGTAACCGCGCCACCAGAAGGCCCTTGATAAAGTCCGGAGCTGTTGGAAGATCCGAGGTTCTTCAGCCACGATTTCTCTTGAGACCGCTGGCTGTCGTCGTGGTAGGATTGGAAGCACTGGAAGATCGAACAGGTCAGTTGCTGGAATACGGATAGCGGATGGTGGGGCGGAATGGTACCATAGTGTCGACAGAGTCGCGCATCCGCGTCTGGTTGACAGACTTCTTCGCAACTTCGCGGGTGCGCAAGGGAGGATCGTCGTCATCTGAACCCCTATCCATGAAACTGGTATCTGAAGGATCAAACGAGGCGAGGTCGTATTCCTGGAGACAGGTCAGCCACCATCCATTACCGTGTTGAGCGGAAGCTTGAAACACTACCTTTGCCTTTTCCTTCGCAGCTTTGCGGACCTGTGCTTCGATCTCTCGCGTGGAGATCGTTTCAGTAGGCTCTCCGTCGTCGTCGTCATCACCACCTTCCTCCTCATCGCGCTCGGCCATCTGCGAGTCCTCATCCACAGGGAAGAGAGGCTCGGTGTCTTCCAAGTTGTTGTTATATGCCCTCAAGAAGGCACTGGGGTCGACGTCTGCGCCTACAAGGAACGTATTAGTGCGGAGTGCGTTTGGGGCGGGGGAATAATGAACGAACTAATTCCCTCAAGCCTTCCGTCATCAAACCTGGGCTTCTTGATGCTCCTCCTTCTCCGGCGATCTGCATCATCATCCTCAGAACCGCTATCGTCAGATCCCAGATCGAAGCCACGACGCTTCACCCTCCTCTTTCCCTCGGCAACATCTTTCGCCAGCTTCTCGAGTTGTGCATCGTCTTGTTCCTGGTGTTCCCTAGGAGGAATCGGGTCAACAAAATATCGCACATTACGCGCATCCTTTCACATACTTGTACTTCTCCTGGACGAGTTTTCCCCCCAACGTAGTCTCATCCATTATGGCGTCGTCAACCAAACCTTCGACGGGCTTATCATCGTCAGCATCGCTGTCACCCTCCACATCGTCCGCTGTTTTCTTCTTGAACCCGAACCCATCGTCTTCGTCGGACTCCTGAGCCTCTGCCTCGACGAACTCGGACTTCTTCAACGGCTTCCTTTCTTTCGCCTTCTGAGCACCGACTACCAGGAGATCGAAAGCGTTGCGTTTGAGTGAGCGTGGTAATGACGGGCTTCCGTTCTCCACTCCACCGCCTGGAGCAGAAGAATCACTACCACGCCTCCGTAGTCGCCTTGCCTGGTTTGACGGGCTTGGGCTCCCGGGTTCGTCTAGGTCCGAGAAGATCAGGGGCGACTCTGCCACAGCGAGGGTACCCAAAGGTTTCCTTGCGGTCAACGGTGTCACTTGTGTGGCAGGGTAATAAACCTGGGGATTTGTACCGGTCGGTCGACTCTGGGTGAGGAACCTGTAGTGTGGAATGTTTTCAGAGTTCGCAGGGAAACGGTGGAACACAGCACGTACCCATTTTCATCGATGTACAACTGAGGCTTCTTTGGTTTAATCGTGTCTTGTGCGGCTCGGATGATCATTTCTTGCTCGTTCTGGAAGATGTTGTCGGCCCTCATAAGAGCCGTGGAGCTAACCTCCAATGCGGGCTGAAGTTTGGCGTCGAGAGATAAGGAAAGCCCGAATTCGTCGTCTCCTTTACGGAAAGCATCAAATCCCCTCTGTCGACCAATGGTTAGGCGGGCGAAGAAAATACCGAACTAGAGGACTCACCTTAGGTGATTTCTTCGGGGTCTCGCCGAACGTCAGTGACCGTCCAGGCACAGTGCCAAAGAGTTGAGATAATCCTTTCCCAACCAATGGGGCAGGTTGCAGATCATCGTCCTCGTCATCCGATCCGGCTGGAGCGCCAAACAAGGGAGCGGGCAGAGGCGGAGGTCCAAGGCTACTACTCGATGGAGTGGACAACCTTCTGCGAGACGATGAGCCAAAAATATCTTCATCCTTATCTTCGGTACGAAGTTCGCTCAGTGGCGACCGGACATCGGAAGCCGGTCGCTGGAACATTTGTGGTTGGCGTGACGGCGAAGGGGAAGTGGGGGCCCCCCAGACCCGCGGGGACGCGAACGCGGAAAACACGGATCGAGAACTTGAAGGGACGGCGGCATTCTCTTTGTTGTCATCAACGTTCTCCTTATCTGTTTCCCCGTCTGCCGGAGTGAGAGATTGTCTGTCCTGTCCCCTACCGATCGGAGTGGGTGACTTCGTACCGGGTTCGCGGACATCCATGGTGGATGTGGAGGGGACTAAAACCCTGGAGCCGTCTGCACCTCCCTCTTCGTCGTCGGAATCGTTGATACGGGTCCTCTTCGGTATAGTCCTGGCGGCGCGTGGATTCCAAGCGGGGGCCACGTTTTCGTCATGCTCTTCTGTGTCGTCCCCCGACTCGAGTGTACTCTCTGGGTCGGGGATAAACGGTGGAGGGGGATTGTCCTCCGTGTCTTCGCCGGGCGGTGACGCAGAACGAGGAGACTGGTGGTCCTGGCTCGGGCGGTAATCCTCATCACTCTCGTCCTCCTCGTCTTCAACCTGCTGTTGTTGATCAGCACTCTCGATGCGTCCGAGGTATTCCCCTAGGCTGGCTCTGTTATCTGCTAATGGTTTGAAGGTCGAGCCCCCCTTCTCCTTCCACGCCGACTCCTTCTTCTGAATGGCTTCCGACTTTTGGTTGTTGTGTCGGGTCAGGAGGTTTTGATTAACCTTGCGTTTGTGGACCCCAACGTCCTTCGGTCGTTGCCCTGGGATCTTGAGTGTACGAGAGGTCTGCTTCCGTTTAAGAGGCTCCTCTACTCCTGGAGCCAAGATTTCGAGGCCGATTTCGTCATCGATATCTGCGGGGGGCGGCGCAGACTTTCGCTTGGACGGTGGCACCATCTGTTTCATTGGAGAAGACCATTGCTGAATGTCTTCAGGCTCTGAACTGTGGTTTGGCGGGGGCGGTTTCGGCGCAGCCGTTGACATCCCGGCCCTTTAAGGGAGATGGTTGAGTTGGGGCAAATGGGTGAATAAAACAGGCTTACTGGAAGCTGTTGACGAAATCACTAATGCGATATTGACTCGGGGGCTGTTTGGACACAGGAAAGTCGACATGACGTTCTGCGGCGATGCGGGCCTGGTTCTTTTTAATTTCTTCTTCTTCCCGTCGCCTTGCCTTTGGGGGCGTGTTAATAGGAGCAACATAATGTATATCATGGCGTTTAACCTTAGCTGTAGGCTTCCGACCAGTAGTGGTTTTGCGCCTCCGCTTTGCTGGATTGGGAGAGGTCCGATCGCTTGCGTCCATACCGTCAGAATTGAATCTACCGCCCCGTGGTTTGGACGACGAAGCACGATGTGCCTCTGATTCCGAATCCTCAACCACGGGTGCACCAGCCATCCGACTGGGAGTGTGCCGCCTGTGCTTTGGAGATAAGGTAGAAGGAGAACGTTCTCCATCACTGCCACTAGCCTCGGGCTCGGGGGACACCCTTGAGGATAATCTGGAGTCTGAGCGGATCGCCGTCATTGGGAGGCGTTGAGGTTTCTTCGGGGAGGTAGGTGGATGCTTTCCCTTGGATCCGACATCCCGGCTGCGTGAAGCTGGAGGAGAGGGAGAAGCGTCCACATCAACTGAACGTTGAGGAACGGGGAGTGTGGGGGTTAATTCGTCCTCGTCCTCGTCGTCGGGTTCATCCAGCTTCTCGATCGCCGCCCTCCATGACCATTGATGCTTTGGTCGTTCACCGGAGTCCTTCTCCTCGTCATCACCGTCGTCCACTTTGGTGTCCTGGGAGGACACGAGGTTGTCATAGATTCCGCGTGAACGTGCTGCAGGCGAGAGCGAGGTCGAAATATCGCCGTCCATAAGCGTGTCAAACGATCTGTCCGCGTCGGGGAAGTCGTCGGAAGGTGGTACATCTGGCCGTTTCGAGCCGTATGTCCGCGCAACGCGTTTCTTTGTGGAAACCATGGGAGATGATAGAGAAGGGGGTGAGGAAGTTGGTGGCGCGGTGTTGGGCGAGTCGTTCAAAGAAGTCATTGGAAATGCGCCGCTTCAAGTGTCCTTGGACACTTTGGAAGGCTCTGGGCGAAGCTACGGTTGCCCTCCGATCGTTGATGGCCACTCGCGTATGTCACGCAGGTGTGACCTTCTCCACGTGATCGCGTTCACGTCGCGTTGAACTTTCCATTGCCAAGCTCGTTTGCGTCTGGGGATCTAAAGCATTGCGGTAAGAACATCCAACGCGACTCTCCGCGTATTACCCTAGCGTTTAGACGAGGGAACATCGTCCCCTCGACGTCGTGATCGCCATCGATCCATTCCGTTCACCCTCCTGCACGATCACCCCAAACCGGGCGGGAATTTTTCGATTTCCGTTCCACTCTCTCCCCCCAACCAACTAACGCGTTTCAACCCGCAGGTTTTCTAGCTGCACGCTTTGAATTTGCCAAAACCCGCTGGGTAATGAAGCTTGGATGATTACCGCAAATGGCAGTGATCGAGCTTATGTAAGAACTGTACAGCGGCCGATTGTGGCTTAGAGGTAATCATCTCTCTGTCGGAAGGTTCAATCATCGACAAAAGGCCTCAAGACCTTCAAAATGAGGTGAGTACTGCGACACCGTGGCGCCAGAGCACTCGCTGATATGGTTCGCAGTCATCGTAAGGTTCGTTGGACGGACTTGGTGCAAGAACAGAGAACGGATTGTTGACGGAGGTTACGATCTGCAGTATGAAGCTCCCCGCCACGGATCCTTAGGTTTCCTCCCAAGGAAGCGTGCTGCCCGCCATAGGGGAAAAGTCAAATCCTTCCCGAGGGTCCGTACCTCAGGCTCGTACCTGTCCCCAGAGGCATCACTAATTCGAATACTTAGGACGACCCCAAAAAGCCAGTGCACTTGACCGCCTTCATGGGCTACAAGGCCGGTATGACCCACGTTGTCCGTGACCTCGACAGGCCAGGATCCAGTACGTGACGGAATTCTTCGCTTGAGATAGTTTCTCACTCTCCCCAGAAATGCATAAACGTGAGGTCGTTGAGGCCATCACCATTGTGGAGACACCACCTATCCTCGTTGTTGGCGTCGTTGGATACGTTGAGACTCCTCGTGGCCTCCGAACCCTCACCACCGTCTGGGCTTCTCACCTTGGCGAAGAGCTCAAGCGAAGGTTCTACAAGAACTGGTACCGATCGAAGAAGAAGGCCTTCACCCGTTACGCCAAGAAGCATGCTGAGGATGGTGGCAAGTCAACCGAGCGTGAGCTGGAGCGCATCCGCAAATACTGCACCGTTGTTCGCGTTCTCGCCCACACTCAAATCCGCAAGACTGGTTTGGGTCAGAAGAAGGCCCACCTCATGGAGATCCAACTGAACGGTGGATCTATCCCTGACAAGGTCGCCCACGCTCAGAGCCTCTTTGAGAAGCCAGTTGATATCTCCACCGTCTTCGAACAAAACGAGAACATCGACGTTATCGCTGTCACCAAGGGCCATGGTTTCGAGGGTGTTACCCATCGTTGGGGAACCAAGAAACTCCCACGAAAAACCCACAAGGGTCTTCGAAAGGTTGCCTGTATCGGCGCCTGGCATCCTTCGAAGGTCATGTTTTCCGTCGCCCGCGCTGGTCAAAGTATGTTTATACCATCTTGTGTTGACTTCACCTCCCTAATGTCTCCGCCTCACAGACGGTTATCACCACCGAACGGAAATTAACAAGAAGATTTACCGTATTGGCCTTGGCAACAAGGACGACAACGCCTCCACCGAACAGGACATCAGCAAGAAGACCATCACCCCCATGGGTGGTTTCCCCCACTACGGTATCGTCAAGAACGACTTCCTCCTTCTCAAGGGCTCCATCCCTGGAACCAAGAAGCGCGTCATTACCCTCCGCAAATCCCTCATGGTCCACACTTCCCGTCGTGATCTTGAACAGGTGCAACTCAAGTTCATCGATACCTCATCGAAATTCGGTGTAAGTCTCAGCCTTGTTGTTGTACCCTCTGTGTTGTGCTCACGT
>Ga0307516_10005926_pt1 | contig 14462 bp, 16 predicted proteins | sample 19_EM_MG_FD_203310 | JGI IMG/M metagenome (GOLD analysis project Ga0307516, IMG submission 203310) | Populus trichocarpa ectomycorrhiza microbial communities from riparian zone in the Pacific Northwest, United States - 19_EM | ecosystem: Host-associated > Plants > Roots > Unclassified | place... | reverse complement strand
GCAACAACTTTTCCCTGAGGAAACAAGTGGCAGTGGCAGTTAATTCCATTGTGCTTCAGTACTACAGACTATATGCACTCCTCCACGCCGTACCACCCCCATGGGGCTCCCATCTTTCCCATCCGCCGGACGCAACAACTTTTCCCTGAGGAAACAAGTTGTTGCGTGAAGAAGAAACATGCAAGACAGACAATAGCGCACCCTTATATACAATCAGTGCGCTCCTCCACATCCAGATCCTTCTTCACACCGTACAGACAGACCCAGTATAACCTTTCCCCGCCGCGCAGCCAGAAACCCAAAACCTCCTCGCGCCGCGCAACCAGAACCCAGAACCCAAGACCTCCTCGCGCCGCGCAACCATAATCTAGAACCCAAGACCTCCTGGCGCCGCACAACCAGAATCCAGAGTCCAAGACCTCCTCGCGCCGGGCAACCAGAACCCAGAACGTTCCAGACTCTAATCGTTCGGGATTGGTGGCGACGGCGGCGGCGTGCCGTTACACTGAGGAGCTATTTTTCGTGCGAGAGTATGACGGAGATGAGGTTTGATTATCAGGAGCAGTTACGGCTCCGGGCTCATAACCTGTTGAAGATTGCCCGATCACCGTTCTCTGAGAGTCTTCACAGGTATAGGGGGGAGAGAGAAAAGAGAGGGAGACAGGATGAGATGATTTGATTGTTGATGTGTGGTGGAACAGTTCAGATAGATTCGTCCAATCTTTTTCTACGCTATGAAGAAGTATGTAAGAGGAAGCAAGAGAGTAAGCGGAAGACGCTGCTATGATGAATCCCAAGCCGTCGCACAATGTCGGTCACGACCAGGGGGTCCCCACCGTTCCCGTTGCCATGGCTTTGATCCCCATGGCATTGCCGCCGTTGCCGTTACTATGGTGTCACTCCCGTCGGCGCGCACTGCTGGAGCGGCGAGAAGCATTTCCAACATTTTCTTGACTTTGCAGTCAATATCTTTGTGTCCTTTCCTTGTGCAGTAGTAGCACGTGATATTGCTAGGGTCTGAGGCGGCCCGTTTGTTATTGTATGGCTTTCGAAGGTGTTTGCCTTGTCTGTTGGTCCAATGGTGCTTGCCATCATTGGCGTTGGCAGACAGGGCATTGCTGGAGGTTCCGGCCAGATTGAGATTGGAGCCAGTCGTGGTGTTGCGGAGAGCTCGTGCGGTTTCGTGTTCAATTACAATTGTACTGATGGAGTTGAGTGTTTGTTCTTCGATTGGTCGGTTCTTGAGCCTGTCCACAATGTTGGCGAATTGCTCAGGAAGGGTCGCGAAGATGCGCATGATCCGGTATCGCTCCGAGACTTCATTTGGAGTCCCTTCTAGCTCCTGACTGATATTCGAAAGTGAGGAGATGTAGTCCGATACAGACATTCCAGGCTTCATCACGGCGGAGTGGAGGCGGGCAATGATAGCGACATGTGCAGACTGGGATGCGGCAACATCGTATCGTTCGCGGAGGGCTTCCCAGGCTGTGTGCGTATCGCGATGTTCGAGACGATTGAGAAACATTCGAATGCTGGGTTCAGTTGATGACCAGATCATTCCTAAGGCATGTTGCAACCGCTTGCGGAAGTCTCGCGCCTGTGCTGTTGTGTTGCCAGTAGGTGCGAGATCCGTACCGAGGTCAATTTCAAGGGAGTCCTCCATTGCGAGGAGGTTCGTAATGTTGTTTTTCCATGAGTGGTAGTTTCTCGCACTGAGGATGGGTGTCAAGCCATGCTTGCAGGTGTACATGGTGGAGTCGGTCATAATGTTGACGCGATGTTTGTTAATGCTTAAAAAGGAAGGGAAAAAAACGAGAGTGCAGGGATGAATGTGCAGAAGCGAGGCGCAAAGTGACAGGTACGGCGGGAGCGATTATCGATGGATAGTGGATTGGCAGAGCGTTCAATCCGGGCTCATAACCTGTTGGAATATATGGATCGATAAACGTGAAGATTGTATTACAGTATTATGCGGTCACAAGATCTCTCAATATACAGGAAGGCGGTCTGGACAAAGGACGGAAGACTGCCCCCTCGGGGACTCAGTCTTGTCCGGACGCCTCCTCATCTCCGGACGCCACCTTATTCTGACACTATGCCTCTTGCACGGCTTTACTGGCTTGCGAAATTTTCTTCTCCGGTAGCATGATACATATCACTCGTCAGACTGTATCGCCCTATGGTCCGTCCAGTCCTTCCTTTCCCTGCCTTAGCCCTTGAAGTCTCCTATTTTCGGGGATTATATCGTTTAATCCTTCTCAGTCCTTACCTCGGGCTGGACTGGGTGGATTATTGGGAACCCTAGCCCCCACTCCTGACGTCTCTCAGCGCGGCTTCCGTCTTCCGCCACCAGGGCCTTTCCCCTTGCCGGTCGTTGGGGCTGTGTAGTCTAAACCTCCTTGCCGTTGTCTCGGGGCAGTAGGCGGTCCCAGCAATCCCTCTTGGCCTGCGGATCGCCCTCCCAAGTTGCGCAGTTCTCTTGGACGCGCCTGGTTGCGGCCGGTCTACGGCACCCGCTGCCCGGCTCGCTCATCGGCCTGGCTGCGTCATCCGGCCTCATTGAACTGGGCGCAGCCCACCCCCCGTCAAGGGCTATTGGTCGCGATGACCGCTGAAGTGTGACCCCTCCGGTGCCTGTGCATAGGTCCGGCACTGGCGCGTCTGATCCTTCCATTCCACCGCCTTGCATCGGAATGCTTGGTTGACCGCCACCCGGCACTTCGACACAGTGCCTTTCTCGCCTCTTATAAATTGGAAGTTCGGATGCAACTTGCGCCATCTTTATTATTTCCCCACCCTGGTTCCTGGATCGGGGCGCTGTCCGGTACCGTCTGGTCGTCCGTTTCCACCTCGTCCACAATGTCTCCCTCCTGGCGCTTTTATGCGGGAGCGCAACCAACTGCGCATGGTCTGGGTTCGCCATTCTGCTGTTATGGGTGGGGCGGTGTCACTTGATTCCTCTACAGAGAGCCCGATCTTGTCGCGGTCCTTCGTCCAGATCCGGCTCACGGTCTCGCCTGATGGTGCGGCGCTGGGATCACATCTCAGACCACCTGTGCCGCGCAGGAAGCGGCGGAATGCAGGAGCGCGGCGCTACGGAGGGATTCGGCTGCGACGGAGCGCTAGGTGCTGGAACGACGGAATGTGAAACGCCGGGCTGCGTGTGTTGGCTTGTGTCGGTGTTTGGGCCTGGCTCGGGTGGGCGCTACCTGGGTTTCGGTATATAGAGAGGGCCACCGCCCGCTGCGGATCCATACGCAACAACTCACTTGCCCCGGCGCGGCAACCTTCTCCCTGTGTTCTTGCACCCGTCCCTCTCCTCAGCTCTATGTTGTTCTCGTCCAGTTCCTGTCCTTGTCCTCGTCCCCGTTGACCTGTCCCCGGCATCTGTTCGCTCACCCGCCGCACACGACTGCACCTCCACGGCGCCCGCACGCCCACCGGTTGCTACATGCAGTCACGGCGGACCCATTCGTTGTATCTGACTTGCCATGTCCTCAACGGTGCCGGGGAATCGGGGCGCTCGCCTCAGCTCCGGCTCCTCAGTCCTTCCCATGACTCAGCTGCGCTGCGTCTCCCTCGTGCGATTGTGACGGCGTCGCCCATTGTTTCGCACCTGGCGTCCTTCGCTGGGCGCATGACCTCGCAGTTCGGGCACTCGATTGCCGTGCGGGTGCTAACCGTGATGATCCTGTCCCATGTTACGAATTCGCACTTGTGCCGTTCTGCCCGCTGGTTTCCTGCGAAGATCGCCCAGGCTGCAGCCCCCGTCTGGCAGTGGAACCAGGAGTATCCCCACTGGCTGCAGACGCTGTGCAGGGTGTCGGTCCTGGGGCATCATAAACCTCGGCCTTGCCCTCCGGCCGACGTCACGTCTGGAAGTACTCCTTGACCACCCTCTTTCTGCGCATCCACCGCATCGATAATGGAGGTACCCGACGCCCTCATTCCTCTGCCGACTCCTCGCCCGCAGGTCCACCAACCCATTCGCCTGGCGGTACCACTGACACCAGGGTCTGGAGCTCTACCCATGTCTCATTGGCGCCGATGATAATCGCATTGTCCAAGGATTCGATGATTTCCGTCTTCAATCGGGGGAGCATCGCCGCCGCTGCACATCGCGGCGCCGTAACGGAGAGCTGGCCACGGTGTGAAATCTTGAACCCCTCCGTGCCATCGTGGCGGGGCCGCCTTTTTGATCGCGGTGTCGACCAACGCCGCTGCCCTTGTAGCCCCTACCGGTTAATCTACCTCCACCATCGGACGAAATCTGGGCCACCCCGCAGTGCTGGTGGCGCCGGTACCGGGCGTAGACGCGGGATGACCTCTTCACAGAGCGCGCCGAGTGGAAGCCGCAGGTGAAGATCCTGTGGACGGAGGTGAGCAAGGAGACACGGAAGCGCAAGAGACGGTGGAAGAGCGGAAGCCTCCTGGCCGACGGGAGGCGCAGCCAGGTGATAGTGGAACTTCTCACCTTTACAGACGTGGGGCGGCGGGTGCCGGCCGAGGTGGAGGACAACGGTGAGCGAAGTGTTGAAGGCGGAGCGGCGGGAGGGGGAGCAGGAGCAGCGAGGACGAGCTGAGTAGCCGTGCCGGGAAGCACTATTGCGCGGCGTCCCACAGCCAAAGGCGTGTGTTGCAATGCGGAGATCACTCCCCATTTGTCGCTCCACTCCTCGACCGCATCGTGCTGAGATTACGCAATGGATGTGCACCCGTTGCGTATCCCTGCTGTCGACGGTGTCGTCACAGAGCCTCATTCGCTAACTATATATTTAGTCCATCGGCCCCCGACCACGAATCATTCGCCATCCCTTCAACCCTGCAGTTGAAATCCTCACACCCACCACCACCTCCAAATACCCGTGAGAAATCCTTCATTCACCGTTGCGCCAACCTTTCCTCCACGAGCTCCAAAGAACGGTTTCTCACAATGTCAGGGTCCGACACGGAGCCTTTCTCCGAGGACCCTGACGTGGACGCAGTTGTCAGGGAGTTTATCGATTGTACGTGACGTCCCCCCCACCGTCGTGTCATCTGTTGGTTGGCAGGGCTGACCCGGACTACAAACACACGCAGACACCGAGTACCTGCCGAACGACATTACCCGCAGTCTCAGTCGCATCCGGGATCTTCGGCAGCGTCGCGAAGCCGCGCGCATCCAGATGCATTCGTACATGGATGACATCCTGGCTGCGCGTGGACGACTTGCGATTCAACCAGCCGCGGGCAGTCAGCTTGTGAATGGCATCAACATCATGCGCACGTTGGAATCGGTGTCAGTCACCCCCAGGGAAATGGAACTGCGGTTCCAGTTTTCGCAGAGCGCAAGTGACTTGAAACGTTTCTCGATCGAAGCCGCGGACGAGGCCAGCCGGTTGATAAGACAGGTGCGGAGCTCTCCATTGAACTGGTTCGATCATGGCTGACGTCGACAGGTCGAACTTCATCAAACCCGTCTAGGAGCGATCAACAACAAGCTGGAAGGAATCACAATTCCTTCCAGAGATCCAACGCCGGAAGAGAAGAAGCCACCAAAACTGCGTCCAGTGTATCGATGCCCTCGAATAAACCTGCGTGTCAATCAAAAAGCCGGCCCTCCTCAATCAATCTCCCAGTCCCCGTCGCGCGGCCGTGGGCGACCCCGGAAAGGAACATCCATACAAGACGCTACTCCGTTGTCGCGGCGATTTCGCCAGTCATCTAATGCCTCGGCCATCGACACTGATGGCGTCGATACCGACACTGGCGATGAGGGGTTGTATAACGTGCCTGATCGTCGAATAAACCTGCGTGTTAATCAGAAAGCCGGCTCCTCGCAACCGATTCCCCAGTCCACGTCGCGCGGCCGTGGGCGACCCCGGAAAGAAACATCCCCACAAGGTGGTACTCCGTTGTCGCGATCACCTCCCCGGACATCCAGAGCCTTGGCCGTCGACACCGATGGCGTCGCTACCGACTCTGGCGATGAGGGGTTGTATAACGTGCCTGACCGACGACTAAACCTACATGTCAATCAGAAAGCCGGCTCCCCGCAGCCAATCTCCCAGTCCATGTTGCGCGGCCGTGTGCGAGCCCGGAAAGGAACATCCACACAAGACGCTAGTCCGTTGTCGCGGCCACCACCCCGGACATCTGTAGCATCGGCCATCGAGGCTGATGGTGTGGATACTAGCACTGATGATGAGGGGTGGAACGACGCGCCCGAATCACCGTTTCACCACGCCGACGCAGGATCGAACGAGAAAAAGAAGGGTCCGGTCCACAAACAGACAAAACAAATTCCCGTCGCTCTTCTTTCGGGGGGTGCACCAGCTCGGTATCGGGACGGTAGCACGATTCCAAACGATCAACTGCCATGGAATCAACTCACCAATGAGGAGCTAGCGAAGCTTAGGAAGCGGATGAAGAAGAATGCTGAATGGACCCCTTCTGCAACGATGATTGCCCGCGAGCTTGAATCCTTTAAGAGAGGCCCCATCAACAAGGATAACTTTCGCGACCAGTGGGTGGGAAAGCCGAAGGTCGTCATTGTCCCTGAAGATGGAGGTATAGGCGACCCGCAGAAACTTCTTCCCGATGGTGGCGAAGTTGCACGCGAAAACAAGGGAATGCGTCTCAACCGAGCGAAGAAACGGAAGCGGGAAGAGGAAGAGAGGGAGCGAGAACGTGGAAATGATCGCACAGTCATGGATTCTGTTGCGGTTGGAACAAAGCTTCAGGAGGAGGGAAAGGAGCGCCAACGCAAGGAACATGAAGGGACGCGTCGGAAAAAGAAGAAAGATGAGGATGTAGCAGACTTCGCCAGGGAGTGGCCGGAGCGGGAGGTAGCGGAGGACGCGCCAGGAAGTCAGGAACAAGAGAAGGCTGCGGTTGAGGCGGAACCGGAAACCAAAGCGAATAACGAAGCCGATACTGATGCTGTCGCCCCTGCCTATGCTGCCAATCGGAAGGCCGAACAGGAGCGTCAGATGAAAAACAAGCGCTCGACCTTCGATCCTGTCGAGGTTGGAACCAAGCATCAGGAGGAGGGACAGGAGCGCCAACGCGAAGCAAATCAAGTGAAGCATTTCAAGAAGAACGAAGATGAGGAAGTTGGTGAGTTCGCCAAGGACAGGACGGGCCGCAAGATAGAGGAGGAGGACGCGCGAGGAAGCGAGGAAGGAGAGAAGGCTGCTGAAGATGCGGCAGCAGGAACTAAAGCGATGGGCGATGCTAAAGCTGATGCTTCTACCGCTGCCCATGCCGCCGAACAGATGGCCGAACAGGAGCGTCAGGTGAAAAATAAGCGCTCGGCCTTGGATCCTTTCGAGATTGGAACCAAACATCAGGAGGAGGGACAGGAGCGCCAACGAATAGAACAGCAAGCGATGCGACCGGCGGAAAACGAAGACGACGAAGTTGCTAAATTCGCCAGAGAGAGACAGGAGCAAGAAGTAGTGGAGCAGGCCGCCCCGGGGTGTGAGGAACGAGAGAATTTTGAGGCAGACGCGGAAGCGGAAACTAAAGCGATGGAGGACACTAAAGCAGATGCTGCCGCCGCTGCCCATGCTGCGGAACAGAAGGCCGAACGGGAACGTGAGGTGAAATGGGGAAAGGAGAGAGTTTCCAACGAAAAGGCTACGGAAGAACAGGCTGAGGCTGACGCAGAAGCCCCTGTAGCCGCCGCAGCGCATCCAAAAATGATCGAGCGGCAGAAATCGATAGAGTCCGACGACCAACTTTCAGGCGTTTCTGGCATCGGCGGACTGGTAGATGCTATCACCACTACTGCCACCAAGAACAGTAGCAGTAGCACTAATCGTGAGGCACTGTCTAAACCTATGCCCACCAGCAAGAGTCACTTGACTAGACCACCAACAAGACCTACCGGTGGCATCCCAGTTACCCCACCCCAGCGTCCCAACCGCAGCAGGGCCGCTTCCACGACATCGCCGACTGTACGCATAATATTCGGCGCTCGCAAACACTACAATTCTGGCACCGCTGAAAGCAGTGGTAATCCGACTGTAAAGAAGCCCAACGAGAAACGCCCTGGCGCGGGCGTGAGGAGGAAGAAGCGTGGAGGAGCGGAGGTAATTGTTGGTGGTGGGCGGACAGCTAACGCTGACGAATACGACCAGGGCGAAGACCTAAACCCGTACTGCCTGTGCGATAAAGTCAGCGACGGAACCATGATAGCTTGCGATAACGACAACGTGGGTACTTATTGTTCAAACATTTTATTCCCAGCACAGCTGACCTTCAAATAGTGTTCCAAGAAATGGTTCCATCTTGCTTGTGTTGGAGTACGTCCTGAGGCGGATCTGAGTAACATCAAGTGGTTCTGTCCGCTCTGTGAAGAACAGATCAACCGGCGAAGGTCGAACGAGAAGAGACGCAAGAAGTAGTTGGGCTGCACATGTCTGTGCCCACTGCACACCAGCTTTGCCTCCCTAATTGTTTTCTGCACCACTTGCTACTTCTTTGTGGTTGCCCTGTACTTTCGCATCAAATTGTTTCCCAGATTAATTGCTTTCTTTGCTGGGTACTACGGAGCGATATTCTAGGTCTTTCTTGGCTTGATTTTCTTTTCTTTTACTGTTTCACGTCGGCAGAGTTCGAATTGCCTGCGAAATGAACTTTTCTTTCTCACGGTTTTCTGTATGTAGGGCTGCCGTAGCTACTGCTGTATGCGGGGCCGACTTTAGATCGGCAGCAATCGAAGTTGGATAATAGGTACATAATCGATAGAAATGACAATAGTCAAGTGGTTGACTGATCCGATAAAGGTGGCGACAAGAAAGGAAGGTGGAGTCAAGAGAGGATATCAGCGTGTTGTCGATACAATGATTTTGTCCTGCGAGTATGATGTGCAGGATAGGTGGAAGATACTGCTCAATAACTCGCTAAGTATATGCAATTGGTTTACCAATCACCCAAAGAACTTAATTCCTCTTGCAGTACCTACAGTTGGAAAAGCATAGCCGGGGAAAAAAAGAAGACAGTTTTGCCTGTTAATCACCACCACACCACCACTCGCACCCTGAAAAACTCTCTCGAAATGGTTAGAGGAGAGGGTGGTGATAATTAAAGTAGAAGCCAATTGATTTTTGGAAGTGGTGTTGAATGTACGCACTTACTAATTTCCTGATTTGGAACATTTTGAGAGATTTATTTTCCCTGACGAATGTTGAAACCCCCCCTGATATACGCTTCTTCGACTGACAGACGCGCGTACTACACGTAGGCATGCGGGGATACCCGACCATGATATGTACGATAAATTAGGCGTTATCACCTAACCCACCCGCTGCAAATACACACCTGGAAACGTCTAGGCTCAGGTTATTCCGCGTCCCGAGATGACACCTGCCCCGACCTCCGGGCACCGGCTCGGGAGACTCCTTCGTCCTTTCCTGGCGAGTCCCTCAGGCCCGTTGTATATAAAGGGAATGTACCTCTAGCGACGATGTACCTTGCATAGGTCTTTCTACACTTGCCGTCAGAATAATGGGCATCAGGAGATCACGGACCGAAAGCGACACGTCAGGAGACGACACCCGCGAGAGTATACGAGTACCAGCTCGCGAGACAGTCTTCCGTCCTTTTCCTGTGGTGAGTCCGTCGGACCCGTTGTATACAGAAAAAATGTTCGTCCCTCGACGTTACATTAGTTAATCAAATCACTATCTTCTATATCGACCCCAATACTCCAACACTTACGTTCGATGTACTTGGTTTGACAAACGGGCATGTTTGACAGACTCAGTTCTACCATACCTCAGAATATACACGGGCCTGGGTATCTTCGTTGTGTGGCAAAAGCCAGCCATACTCAAAAAGATAATTGGCAGAAGAGTGCCCGCTCCGGTATCCGGTATCTATCGCCCCGCTACAGCAAACACTACCTCGTAGTTGCTCGGCGGTCCAGGGCTTAGTTTCTGACTAGCACCACCACCACTGCAAAATCCCTTGCGGACGCTCGATTGCCTTTTACGACAGCGGAAATTGTTTGGCTACTTCTTCTGGTATGTCACCCTCTACCTCAAACTTCCCCATCTGTCATGCGCTTGTTCCCTATTCAAACCACCTGCCCCTGCCCTCCACCTCACCGTTACTCGCTATGGCACCGTCGCCGGCTTCGTCAACCCGTTCCACGCGATGCGCTACCTCAAAGTTTTCCCGGTTACGAAGACCTACATTGCCACCACCGCCTCACGCTTACTAAATACAGAATCGCCATGCACTTTACCACCTGACTGACCACTGCTGCACCTGCACACTCAAATTTGCTCATCAGTCGTGGCCAGATACTCCCTAATATCACTTGCACAATTAATTTCTATTTCCTGTGAAGTCTAGCTGAAGGGTTCCACTAAAGGGGCGTATGAACGCGTGGAAGACAGCGGTTTGACCTCTGCAATCGCGATATTCCGCCCCTTCGACCATTCAGACGTATCTGAAGTGCCAGTGGCCATCGCAAAGGTGCTAGCAGCTGATAACTCGCGATGCCACAACGGTAGTGCACCTCTGCAGGAATTGCAGATCTATATGGAAGGCAACCGGGGACTTGAGGTTCAGAATATCGGCAGCCCCATGGCAAGGTGGAACATGGCAGAATGCTTTGCAAATGCGCGATGCATTAAGGCTATTAGCTTTACAAGAGCGAGCGCAGGTGAGGCATAAGTGGCAGACTGACAAGGTGAATAGACCTCTTTTTTTTTGGTTTAATCATTCCTCGCATGCGACCTACCTATATCATGGCGAGAATATGCGCAGCCCGTACCCGGTCTGCAGTCCACACGGAGGCAGCACTTTGCAAGCTCGTCATTGCCCTCCACGCAGGCCTGTCCCGGAAGGTGTGAAGTGTGCAAGAAAATGACAACTGGAAGCAAAGAAGAAAAGATAAATGAAACCGACAAATTAAACCACCTAACCCTCTCCTGCGGACGCCATGAAGTTGGGCGTAGCTGAAACAATGGTTTCCCCACTGTGGTCAGCTCCGCGGCCCCCGTTCCCCGCTTCTCCAGCTCCGCCTACCGCTCTGCCTCTGACACCTTGCTCACTGCGTCCTGCTCCGCCGGCACCCGGCTTCCCACATCCGTAGTGGAGAGAAAGTCCAGTACCTCCCGCCCGCAACTCTCATCCGCCAGGAGGCCCTGAATGTTCTACTTGTCCCTACCCTTCCCAGTCTCCTTACGCCTCCGTACACTGGGACACCTGCTGGATGGAGATGGGGTCCATTGTTGGGGTGTTCGCACAATCGAGTTTTCGCTGGAGGCGGCGCTTTTTCGAGATCACTTATTGGGTCACGCAATGCGTAGTGAAACTTACCAAGCTTTAAGAACTAGGATTGGACCTTAAGTGTTACCTTACTTCAGGCGACCTGTTTGTAGGTGACAGCCGACTGAGTCTCAGAGCACTGGCGGCGGGAGGCTGTATTCCGTTTTTTCCCCATGGCAAACTTGATGCCGTTGCTCCGATTTAGTACCCATCTTCTTCTGCATCGATCACTGACTTCCAACGAGCGACAACAATGCCAGGACTATCTGGCAACACAAGGTACTGGTTTAACGTTCCTGATGAAGTCTGATCCGAATCTCGGAAACCGGTGGAAGCGGAACTACTTTAGTTATTCTTAAATTGAAATTTGACCTGTAACATACTTACATTACGCCATCAACTCCCAATCACGGCGCACCGACGGACACGACAGCCTGATCTTCTAAGTGTCCACTAGCTGCTCAGCAAGGTGTCGGGGGTCCAGTATCACTTTCCCTGTCAGTTTTAACTCTGTCCCGGTGTTGACCACGACCTCGAAAATGGACTTCTGTAACTCGACAGCCTCAATGATGTTGTCTCCCTGCCTTTTTTTTTGTTTATTCATACTCCGATGCGATCTATATAGATCATGGTGGCGTACATTTTACCCAGGTTTCCGCGTCCACCGTCCGCACAAGGCGGCTCGTTGTAAACCTCGCTTTGCCCTTTGCCCAGGCCTGTCCCGAAAGTGAAATGAAGCGCACCAATAAAAGAACAAGCGAGCGACCATAAGAAAGAAAGAACAAGAGAAAGAACAAAAGTAAAGAGCACCCCCTCCCCTACTCCTCTCCAGCCGATGCCATGAACGCGGGGGTTGGAAGGAACAGCCGGAGTTCCTCCCCGCCGCCCGCCTCGTCCTCAGCGCCCAATGCCTCCGCCTCCACCCCTCGTTCTACTAACTCCTCCCCCATCCACGCTAACCCCCTAGGTCCACCAATCCCTCGTTTTCGCCGCTTCGCTGCCATTACCCCCCTCGTCTCTATCGATCTCTATATTCCAACAGGTTGTGATCCCGGCTTGAACGCTCTGCCAGTCCGCTACCGATCAATATTTGCGCCCGTCGAACCCGCTGTTTTCCTACTCGCTAGCGCACTTTATCCCTGCACTCTCGTTTTCAAGCCTCAGCCCCTCGAGCCGCGTCGCGTCGCGACAACATCGCCAACAAGGCTGCGACCAGAGAAACCGTCACGTTCGCAGTCACCGACTTACACGATATCCGAATCTGCTACTCGTGGAGACCGACTTAAGATCACTCTTTTCCGCTAAGAGCGCCTTCAAGATTGCTACCCGAAACAAAAATCCTCTTGAAAGCTGACACCGTTGCCCAGGGCCATGACTACAATCGGTGCGCTGACGGCGCACCCTCGATTTCCTACGTATCTGTCGGACCTACGATTCGGGCCGCCACACGAAGTCCAACCGCGAACGAATTCGAATCTGCAGCCCGTGTCTGGGAAATCCTTAGGCAGGACTACGACTCTGCCTTCACGATAATCGGTCGTCGAATACATCTCGAGCCTAGTTACTCGCTGTTCGCAAGGAATTGGCCGCAAGCAACGAAGCAATCTCGGATACCACCGCCATTTGCCACCTTCTTTTCGAACCGTACCTGAATCGTTCGCAATTACCGTCGGCGTTCTCGAAAACAAACCTTCAGAGGAGCAAACCGTGGATGCTGTTACAGCAGCCCTTATCGAGGAAGAGACATCGCTCGCACGGAGGAACGACCAAGTCGGTTCAAACCACAACATCGCCGGCACTACCTGACAAGCGCTCGCAGCAAGAACTCAGCACGGCAAGCGACGGGGCTACGGTGGTTACGGTAATCGGAAGCCGTACGGAAGGCCTAGCAATTCAGGGCTACGATGCTTTTACTGCACACAAGAAGGACACAAGGAAAGTGACTGCCGGGTGAAGCAAGAGGCAGAGAGGCTCAAAGAAGAAAGAAGCTCTCAGCGACCCTCCGCACAAACTGCCCAGGTGAACGTCGGGGACTGCCCGAGTGAGGTTGTGGTCTACGGCTTATAGCCGATTGCAGGTATGTTTTCTGAGCCCCAAAATGTTTGGGCGCAGCTGTGTGCGCGCTCGGTGATGCTGGAGCTGCTGAGGCGCCCCATACCGGAGCTGCTGTCCGCGCTTGATGTTGATGGAGCTGCTGTGAACGCGCTCGGTGATGCTGGAGCTGCTGAGGCGCCCCATACCGGAGCTGCTGTCCGCGCTTGATGTTGACGGAGCTGCTGTGTACGCGCTCGGTGATGCTGGAGCTGCTGTGGCGCCCCATACCGGAGCTGCTGTGTACTCTCAATGCTGACAAATGGACAGATTATCCAACGGATCGGCCTGCGAATCGGCCTGGTATCCAGGGGAAGCTTCCGGTGAAGCACGTGCAGGTGGTTAAACAGGTTTCTTTCCCTCTTTTTCTTTGGTGGATGCACTCTTTCTCCTATGTCCGTGGTTTTCCCATGAGGTTTTTTACACGGTTATGAGTTTAACGAGGTATCCGAGGATACTGGGTTCCACTGTTTTTGTTTCTTTTCTCTGCAACTGTTTGTTGCTATACTGGCGGTTTCGTTTTCTCCTTCTCTCCTGCGTTCCTTCGCATCTTCCGTACGAGGGGAAGTGTCAGAATAATGGGCGTCGGGAGATGACGGACCAGAGGCAACATGTCCGGAGATGACAGCAGCCTTAGTCTCCGAGCAGCGGCTCGAGAGACAGTGTTCCGTCCTTTCCCCTTGGCGAGTCCCTCAGGCGCGTTGTATATAGAGAGAATGTTTTTCCTTCGCCGTTGTATCAATCAATCAATTCACTATCTTCGTCTCTATCGATCCCTATATTCCAACAGCTTGCCGCTACACTACCACCGTGCTTGGCGCCCAGAGTACACTAACCGCATACTACCATTGGAGCTCAACGGGGAGCCGTCGTCCTCGACGGCACAATCCCACAGCCCCAAGATGAAAACCCGTCCAACACGCACTGACCACCCACGGTACAAACAACCTCAGCCTCCACGCCGGACAAACACATTGTCTCGGAGGGGGAGTTACGCGAGAGGGCGGAGCAGGAAGAGGAGAGGAGGGCGGAGGAGCTTGGCACCGAGAACGAAGGGGAGGAGGAACATGGGCTGTTCCTTCCTACCCCGGCGTTCATGGCGTCGG
>Ga0307516_10005925_pt1 | contig 14463 bp, 10 predicted proteins | sample 19_EM_MG_FD_203310 | JGI IMG/M metagenome (GOLD analysis project Ga0307516, IMG submission 203310) | Populus trichocarpa ectomycorrhiza microbial communities from riparian zone in the Pacific Northwest, United States - 19_EM | ecosystem: Host-associated > Plants > Roots > Unclassified | place... | reverse complement strand
GTGCGCGGCCGGAGGCGGCCGCGGTTCGTGCCGCGCCGCCTCGGCCGACCGCGCGGCTCAGCCCTCGGGTGAGCTGCTGCACCAGCATGACCCGCACGATCGTCCCGGCCCCGCTCGGCGACGACTTCGAGACGTAGCGGCGCATCATGGCCGGGACCTTGAGGATCGACCACAGCAGACAGAGCACGACCAGCAGCTTCATGACGGCCCCGGGGTTGCCGGGCAGACCGAGCGCAGGAAGGTCGGACGTCGGGCTCAAGAAGACCGTCAGGGTGGTGTGCAGGGCGACCGCCTGGATAAGCACCGTGCCCAGCGCGCCGAGCATGGTGCGCCACCACAGCTTCGCGGCCGGCTCGGTGTGCGGGGTGCCGTGCAGCGCCAACGCGATCGGAGCTAACCCGACGGCCACGATGAGGATCCCGATCCGGACGATCCACTGCACCAGCAGCACCGCCACCATGACCGCGATGACCAGGCCGATCAAGATGAGCAGGAAACCGGCCGGGTCGCTGCCTGTCTGGTCGCCCAGCGACGCGGTGACCAGCTGCCGCATCTGCTGCATCGAGCCGGGCGAGGTGATGTCCTGCGAGGTCAGCGCGGCCGTGACGGCGTTGGCCAGGCCGATCAGCTGCGAGCACACCGGCATCGCCATATTCGCGCCGATCAGCCCGATGACTAGCCGCGGGATCAGCTCGCCCAGGCCGTACCGGCTTTGGATCGTGTCGCGGCCCATCACCAGAATCGCCATCCACAGGATGGCCAGCACATAGACGGTGTTGACGACCGCCAACGAGGTGCTGGCGAAGGATTTGACCTCGGCCAGCCCGGTGACGTCCGGGGTGGTGAACGCGGTGGCCGACAGCAGGTCCCACAGGATGTCCAGCCCGCCGACGATCACCCCGGCGCACCATTTGACGATCGCGTCGATCATCGGACCGATGACCCAGCTAGACATGCTCAGCCACCGATCCAGCCCTTCACGACGGCGAGCAGGACCGGCGCCAGCACCGCCAGGGCGTAACCGATCAGAGCCGACTTGAGCGCGGACTTGGCCTTCTCGACTTCGGTCGGGTCGCCGCCGGCCGCGAGGTAACGCAGGCCGCCGATGGTGAGGAACAAGGTCGCGACACCGATCAACAGCCCGATGATCCAGGTCGTGATGTTGCTGATGATCACCGGCAGGCTGTTGGGGGGCGGCGGGGTCTTCGGGTCGGCAGCGTGGGCCGGAACGGAAACGGCCACCGCCGCAGCGGTGGCCGTGATCAGGAAGAGCAGACGGGAAATGTTGCGTCGCAACATGGCGGGCACCTCCCGCCCCGAACCCGGGGCGAATTGGGATGTGAGGTGCGCCACCGGAATCGGGGTGGGGCCGTGGGAGCGGGGCTCCTCTCAGCCGTCAGGGATCGGGTGCGAACACGGCCCGGTCAGGCCGGCGCCACCCCGTGATCCCGGGGCGCCGACACCGGCCGCCTCGTGCGGTCCGATGTCTTGCCCACCAAGGCCTCGCGTTGGGTGCCCAACGCGGCCTACGCCGCCGTGCCGGTACCCAACGCCGGCCCAACACCGTGCGCCCGGCCGCTGGTGTTGGGCCGGTTGCGGCGTGAGCGCAGCGGCACGAACGCCAACTCGCCCGCGCCGATCGCCTGCTGCAGCCGCTTTTCGGCACGCGCCCGCCACGCCGACGCGAGCTGCGGGGAGATCCCGATCTGCGCGGCGACCCGCGCAAGGGTCTGGTGATCCAGGCGGGTGGAGGCGATCAGCGTGGCCTCGTCACGGTCGAGGACCGCGACCGCGACCGCGCGGGCCAGGACCAGATCCGGGTGGTCCCACGGCCGGATCGGCAGCACCGCACCGGCCTCACCGCTGCGGATCAGCATGGTGTCGGACTCCGCCTCGCGGAGCTTGCGGGCGGCGCGGACACCGGCCTCCACCAGCCGGCCGCAGATCCGCGGCTCGTCCAGGTCGACCCGCGCGAGACACTCCATGAACCCGACCAACAACTCGGAGTCCAGATCGTGGGTGTCGCCGTGCCAGCCGGCGGCCAGCAGCCCGGCCTGGCGGCGCAGACCGGGCATCGCCATCCCGACCGCGGCGACCCGCCACGCCGGCCCGTCGCGCCGAGCCCGGACAACCAGTTCGCGCCAGACCGCGTCGCGAACGGCGGTGCTGGTGCTCGAGGCCAGCAGCAGCCGGCGCAGCTCATCCAGCGGCAAGATTCGCGCAGGCAGGCCGTCGAAGCCGCGGGCGTCGAACGGCACATGCGTCGGTGCCTCGGCCAGCACGGTGAACGCCTTCTCCGCCGCGTCCAACGGCGTCGACGGCCAGGAAGAAGTAGAGGTAGCCATTGCAGAACTCCCGAATGGAGGTGTGCGCCGCGGTGAAGCCGGGCGGGTGAGCCGCCATTCAGGCAGGTCAAGCCAACATCGGCCGCGGTCCCCGGCGACGGTGCCCGACCGTTGGGCCAGGTCACGGCGCTGCCAACAACCGCCGCCGGTCTGACGCCATCAGCCGCGATGGCCGACGGCGCCGACAACAGTGCAGGTCCGACGGCTGTTGGACGCGGTTGGGTGATCGGCGCGGTCGCCGACCGCGCGGCGTGGTCGTAGCGAAGGGCGGGTCCGCGTCGCGATCGAGCTCGAATGCAAAAAAGCCCCCGGCCCGGCAGCCTGCCGGACCGGGGGCTTCCCCGAACATCTCGATACTCCGGCCGCGGCCAGGACCACCTGGTCCCGCCAGAAAGCGGGCTACAGAGGCAGCTCAGACGAGCCGGTACTCCTGCCGAGACACCAGCGCGTCTCGGCACGGGCGGACACGACTCAACAGCGTGCTCCCAGGCCCTCAACGACCGGGGAGCCTGCGGCCACGAGTGGCGCTGACCTGCGCGAATGGAGGCCTGCTGTTGGGTGCGTCGCCCGCGCTGTTGGGTGAACGAACCCGACGTGGCGCCTAGCTTTGTTGGGTCGCCGCGGTCAACGCAAGGTGGCGTGTTGGGCGGTGTTGGGCGCGACCGGACCGGCAGACCCGGCAGATGTCCGCGACACGACGCCTTAGTGAAATGCGAACACGGCCAGTCGGTGCCAGGGGGCGACCGCCAATGACTGCCCATGACAAGAATCTGCCCGAGATCCCGAACCGCGAGCCTGACGCGGCGCCAGACCATCCTGTCACCCGTGCCAGCCGCAACAGAGCCACGATCATCGTCTGGCGCATCGCCGCTGACGCGACCCACGACGACTCTGGCACGACGTCCGTCCCTGACACAGGCGACGGCCCGTTGACGCCGCGGCTGGCGCGCCACCTCGTCGAGATCTACAGCGACGTCCACGGCACGGTCATCGACTTCGACACCGACCCGCGTCTGCAGAAGGCCGCAGAGTCGTCCGGACGCACCTACCGCACGATCGGCGACCCGGTCGATGCACACGCCAAGGCCGACCTCGGCGAGCCGGCAGCACTGATCGTGATGCGCTGGCCCCGCCCGACCACCCCGGCGCCGGGATCGGACGTCAGCGGCCTTCTCAGCTGCTGCCAACGTCACCTCGCAGGCGATGGCAGCACCATCATCGTCGTCACGGCGGCTCTGGAAGGGACCGACGACGCAAGCTACGGCGACCAGGAACGGATCCTGCTGTCCGCCGCGGAGGCCGCCGGCCTTCAGCACCTGCACGACATCGTGCCCCTGGACGCCGACGACGGCCGGGACACCTTCACCTACACGACCGAGCACCGCGGCACGGTGCCGACCGTGGGCGACGACGTTGACGCGGTACGACAGATCGCTGTCACCACGTTGGTGATCTTCGGTCACCTCGGTCGGCGGCCGTGACACCCCGCGTCAGCAGCGACCGCGATCCTGGCTAGGGACGTCAGGACCAACGGTCACGCCTTGTCACCCACGACACGGATCCGGGACGGCGCGACAAATACCTGACGTCCGGCGACAGAAACGACCAGCCGATCCGGCAGGCAATAGAGCCGCCCTACGATTCCGCACCAGCGGCGCAGGCACCGCCACAGACAACGCAGCGGACGACAGGACCCCCGGGCAAGGGGGTCGGTCAGTGGTGATGTCAAGCGACAAGGTCTCCGAGCCGCGAGGCCATTGCGGCGGTGTCCGCGTTGGCGGCCCACGTTGCGGCTGTTGGGCTCTGTTGGGTAGATCCTGTCCGCGAGCCGCCGCGAACGACCCAACAGCGAGGCGTTGGTGGGCATGACAGTCCACGAACCCGGCAAGGTCCCAAGCGTCAGCCATTCGACCGACTCCGCCTACGACGCCGACGTCCAAGACCCGTCGATCACCTGCGAACTCACGCTGATCGGCGGCGAATGGGTCATCACCTCCATCAACCAGATCACCGCCGAGCACGTTGTGCAGGTTACGTTCGCCGACGCCACCGGCAGCCTCGCCCGGGCGGCGATCCTCGACGCGATTCGCGCAGCCCATGTCGAAGATCCGAACAAGCCCAGCATCTATCTGACCGTCTCGCCCGCACCACGAGGTCGCGGTGACTGACCGCGACATCCGACGCGGCGACCACGACACGACACAGCCGGTCGGCGACGCGAAACGCCGCGACCGCGACACGCGGCGAGTCGCGGAAAGTCGCGACCGACAGGCCTTGCCCGCCGCAACCGAGTCAAACTACTCTGCCCCGGCCCTGACCGGTCCCGCTGTACAGGCGCCTGATGGCCTACGAATCGAGCTTCCGCAGCACGACCCGGTCATCACCCCGGCGGCAGCTCGCGCCCTGCTACGGCTGGTCCAACGAGCTACAACGGGGCGCGACCAGCCCGACGACCGGCAGCCTCCACAACTTGGGAGTAGCCCATGAGACTCGCCTTCTACGGACGGGTGTCCACCGAAGACAATCAAGATCCCCAAGTGTCCTACAACTGGCAGTTCACCCGTGCCCGCGGGCTCATCGAACCCGCGGGACACACCATCGTCGCCGACTTCTTCGATATCGGTACGTCCCGCTCGCTGCCGTGGAAGCGCCGGCCCCGCGCCAACGAACTTCTGGCCGCGTTGAAGGACCCTCGGCGCGGGTTCGAAGGCGTCGTCATCGGTGAACCGCAGCGCGCGTTCTACGGCAACCAGTTCGGTCTCACCTTCCCGATCTTCGAACACTACCGAGTCCAGTTGTGGGTTCCTGAAGTCGGCGGGGCCGTCGACCCGGGCAGCGACGCCCACGAACTGGTCATGGCCCTCTACGGCGGCATGAGCAAAGGCGAACGCAACCGCATCAAGATCCGGGTCCGGTCCGCGATGGCCGCTCAAGCCGCGATGGAAGGCCGGTTCCTCGGCGAACGCCCACCCTACGGCTACCGGCTCTCCGACGCCGGACCGCACCCGAACCCGGGAAAGGCGGCCGACGGCAAGCGCCTGCACCGGCTGGAAGCCGACCCGATCACCGCACCGGTTGTGCAACGCATCTACCGCGAATACCTGGCCGGGGCGGGGATCTACGCCATCGCTGAACGACTCACCCGCGACGGGATCCTCTCACCCTCGGCCGCCGACCCGGCACGCAACTCCCACCGCCACATCCAGGCCTGGGGCAAGAGCGCCATCCGGGTCATCCTCACCAACCCCCGCTACACCGGCCGGCAGGTGTGGAACAAGCAGCGCAAGGCCGAGATCCTCATCGACGTCGACGACGTCGCTCTGGGCCATGAGACGAAAATGCGCTGGAACCCGACCCAGGAATGGGTCTACTCCACCACCCAGGCACACGAAGCGCTCGTCGACAACGAGACCTTCGAACGAGTCCAGACCATGATCGCGGCCGGCGCGCGAGGCCCCGACGTCGACCGCAAACCGCGACGCAGCAAACGCAGCTACGCCTTCTCCGGGCTGCTCTTCTGCGGCCTCTGCGAACGTCGGATGATCGGCAGCTTCAACAACGGCCGCAACCACTACCGCTGCACCTACAGCTCCGAATACGCCAACGCCAACCGGCTGGCCCACCCGCGCAGCCTCTACCTGCGCGAGGACAAGATCGTCGAACTCGTCGACCCCTGGATCCGCCGGGCCTTCGCTCCCGCCAACCTGCGCACCACGCTGCAGGCAATGGCCGACGCCCAACACGACGACGCCGACCAGCATCGCGTCATCGCCGCCCGCGAGAAGATCAACACCTGCCAGACCAAGCTCGACCGGTACCGGGCCGCACTCGATGCCGGCACCGACCCGGTCCTGGTCCAGCAGTGGATCACCCAGGTCCAAGCCGAGAAGGCCGTCGCCGAGGCCGACCTACGACGGATCACCGGGCGCCACACCATGACCGCCGAAGAGATCCACACGTTGGTCGAAGTCATGTCCGGTATGGCGACGATCCTGCGGCAAGCCGACCCCACAGACAAAGCCGAGGTCTACCGACAACTCGGAATCAAGCTCACATACAAACCAGGCCTCCGCTTGATTCAAGCAGAGGCCTCGCCAAATGGATCCTGTACAGGAGTGTGCCCGGGGCCCGAGTTGGACCATAAATCCACGGCGGCCAGCGGCCGTGGATCATGTACTAAAGTGTGTCCGGAGGGGGACTTGAACCCCCACGTCCGATAAAGGACACTAGCACCTCAAGCTAGCGCGTCTGCCATTCCGCCACCCGGACAAGGTGAGCACAGCATAACCGGACCGATCTACGGCTTGCACCCGCAACCGGCTGCCCGGCGGGCCGCACAGGAGAGAACTGTACACGCCCCGAACCCGGCCCTCACCGGCCACCCCTGCCCCGGACATACCGGGACAGCACGCAGCGAGAAGCGGCACATCGTGACTGCCCGTACTGGCGTCGCCGCATCGTTGCGGGCAGCATGGCCTGCGTGTCTCAGCCGTCCCCGCTCCTCGCCGCCCGGCAGCGTGCGCAGGCCCTCGCCGATTCCGGTGATCTGGGTCAGGCGCGCGCTGTGCTCGAGCATGCCGTCGACCTGGGCCGGGCCAATCTCGGCGAGGACGACCCCGACGTCCTCCTGACCGCGCAGCAGCTCGCCGCCGTCCATCAGCGGGCCGACGATCCGTCCGCCGCTCGCCGGGTGCTCGAGGAGGCCTACGCCGCCGGGCAGTGGCGGCTCGGTGACACCGATCCGGTCATGCTGGGGATCTCGTTCGATCTGGGCGTGGTCGCCGAGGAGATGGAGAACCGGCACGAGGCCCGGCGCGCCTTCGGCCGGGTGGCCGCGCACGGCCCGGCCGCGCTCGGCGCGGATCACTGGGCCGTCGTCCGTGCGCGCTCCTACCTGGGCGAAGAGCCCGTGACCGTCCGCATGGAGTTGCCCGCCGAGCAGGTGCAACACTTCCGGCCCTCGACCCAGGGCCAGCAAGCATCGGTACGCCCTCAGCCGCCCGTGGCGGAGCCCACGCCCCGCCATTTCCCCGAGCCTCAGCGGATCGTCCCCGTACCCCCGGTTTTTGAGGAGCCCGGGCCGCCGCGAGCCGGAGGTTTTCCGGGCGACGGCTACCCGCCCCGCCCCGAGCCCGGCTACGTCGAGCAGGCCCGCTATGAGCAGCCGCACCCCATGCCGCAGATCGTCTCCGCGCCACCGGTCGCCTTGGCCGTGCCGGCGGGAGGTGGCGATTCGGCGTACTCGCGGAAGGCTCCCGCCCTCTTCGCGGCGATCGCCGCGGTCTTCGGGGTGATCATCGCTGTGGTCGCGCTTGTTGTCGTGCTCGCTGATCGGGGTGACGATCCGGCCTCTGATGTGCCAACTCTCAGTGGGCCCGCTCCTAGCGATGTGCGCATGCGTGACTACGGATCGTCGGTCAAGCTGTCCTGGGCCGATCCCGCCAACGGTCGCGCCTCGTTCGTCGTCACCGGTGGGCGCCCCGGCGAACAGCTGCGGCCGATGGGTCAGGTCGGGCCGACCTCGACCTCCTTCGATCTCAACGGCCTCAACGCTGACCTGGACTATTGCTTCGCGATCGTGGCCGTCTACTCCACCAGCCAGTTCTCCACCTCGCCGCAGCTCTGCACCAGCCGCCTGCCCAAGCCGGGCGCGTCCACTCCGGGCAAGTGATGATCACTCTCGGCGATCACCGTTATCCACAACCGTGACTCGCCGGGTGTCCACAGCAGCCGCCGTCCCCCTATGATGGCCAGCGTCCTGAACGGGGCGCCGCCGGCGAAACGGGGAGGTAGGCAGGCCGTGGCCAGTGCAGATGTCGTGATCGGCCAACGCAAGCGCCGGTGGCGCAGTCGTGGTGGCCTTGTCACCCTGGGCACTGTCCTGAGCCTCGTCACCGGCCTGGGGCTCACCGTTCTCGGTCTGGGCGCCGCCGATCAGGCCGTCGCCAGCTACGACGCCGCCTCCTGGGTGTGGAGCAAGACCAAGGGCGAGGCGGCCCGGATCAACGGCGTCACTGCCCGCGTCGACACCCGGGTCAACGTGCCCAACGCGCGTGGCCACCAGGTCCAGGTCTCGCAGAACGACCGCTTCGTCATCCTGCGTGACCTGCAGACCGGTGTCATCAGCTCGATGGATCTCACCTCGCTGCAGGTCTACATCAACCCGGTGCCGACCACCGCCGGCATCGGCGTCACCGTCGCGCTGCACGAGGATGCCGCCTTCGTCATCGACGCCGTGCAGGGCGAGGTGCGCCAGCTCGACCCGCGCTCGCTGACCCCGATCGGCCAGTCCCTGCGCTATCCGCCCGGCATCACCGGCGGGGTCTTCGACGGCGAGGGCCGGCTGTGGATCGCCGTGCCCAGCGAGGGCACTGTGTCCGCGATCACTGCCGCCCCGCTCCCGGACGATTCCGCGACCGGTGGCACCGGCGGCGGCCAGGCCGCGGCCGGCCCGGCGCAGGTCCGCACCGAGTCGGTCGCCGACTCCGCCCACGACCTGGCCATCTCCACCCTGGAGACCGGCGTCGCGGTGCTCGACCGCACCACCAACAGGCTGACCACGTTCCGCGGCGACAAGCGGTCCGACCACGAGCTTCCGCTGGCCGGTCCCGGCACGCTGCCCGAGCACACCGACGGCGCGGTCGTCCCGGTCACCGTCCCCGACGCCCGCCACGTGTACGCGGTGCCTCAGGCCGGCAACGTCGCAGACTTCGTGGTGCCCGGTGACGGCGGCGAGTTGCAGCCCGCGGTCGCCTGGGAGGGCTTCTTCTACATCGCCGACGAGTCCACCGGCACGGTGCACGTGTTCGACGGCGCCGGGCGCCAGCAGAAGGACATCGGCTTCAAGGACGCCGGTGGCCCGCTCGAGCTCGAGGTCCGCGAAAACTACCTGTTCATCAACGCGCCGGGCTCGTCGACCGCCCGGGTCGTCGACAACTCCCACCAGGTGCGCGTCGTCGACAAATACGCCGACGACGTGCTCGGTGGCGACCCGCCGCCCACCCCGCCGGCCCCGCCGCCGCCCCCGCCGAAGCCGAAGAAGCCGCAGGCGAGCAAGCCGGGCGCGCCGCGCAACGTGCGTGCCGCCGCCGGTAACGCCGAGGCCCGGGTCTCCTGGCAGGCCGCCCCGGCGAACGGCGCGGAGATCACCAAGTACGTGGTCGTGGGCGCGGACAAGACGTTCCAGGTCGGCGCCAACCAGCGCTCGCTCAACGTGACCGGTCTGGTCAACGGCGAGACGTACAAGTTCGCCGTGCACGCCGTCAATAAGAAGGGCGACGGCCCGGCCCGCACCAGCAACGCGGTGCGCCCGACCGCCGAGGTCCCGGACGCGCCGACGGCCGCGACGGCCGAGGCGAAGCCGGACGGCACGGTCAGCGTCAGCTGGCCGGCGGCGAACGGCCAGGGCCTGGAGATCGAGCGGTATGCGGTGACCGCCGTCAGTGATGGCACGTCCGCGCCGCTCGCCGAGGTCAAGGGCGCGACCACGCTGACCGTCAAGGACGGCGAGCTGGAATACGGCAAGCAGTACGCGTTCACGGTCGTCGCGATCAACGAGCGTGGCGCCGGCTCGAAGGCCTCGCCGATCAGCAACAGCATCGTGCCGTTCGCCAAGCCGGGCCGGCCGGAGAACATCGACGCGGCGACGGTCAGCGACAAGGCCGGCACGATCCAGGTCACCTGGACGGCGCCGGCGGAGAACGGCCGGCCGATCACCAAGTACGTGGTGGCCGCGGGCGGCAAGACCTCCGAGGTCGCCGACGGCACGGGCGTCACCCTGAACGGTTTCGCCACCGGCCAGACCGTGTCGGTCGAGGTGCGGGCGGTCAACGAGGCCGGCGAGAGCGAGGCGGCGACCGCCACCGCGAAGACGCTGTCGAAGCCGGTCGTGACAATCACCGGCGCCTCCGCGACGTTCAACGCCGCGACCGTGACGTTCAGCGTCAACGCCGGCGGCGCCAAGGCCACCTGCACGGTGAAGGCCTCGAACGGCGGCGGCTCCGCGACCGGCAGCTGTTCCAGCCTGACGGTGAAGAGCCTCAAGCCCGGCACCGATTACACCCTCACCGTGACCGCGCAGACCGCGGCCGGCGCCAGCGACCCCAAGGCCCGCAAGCAGGCGACCGACGACCTGTACGGCACCGCCACCTGCAACAACGGCGAGAACGGCGACACCGCGACCTACTGCGACAAGGACCGCGACGGCCGCAACGGCAACGAGATCTTCGCCAGCACCTCCCAGCAGAGCACGCAGGTCGGCTGGGCCAAGCCCGGCACCCGGCTCCTGGCGTATTGCAGGGAGAAGGGCACCAACATCGACTCCTACATCTACAACAGCCACAAGGAGTCGAACTGGTGGGTGCAGGTGAAATACGAGGGTAAGAACTACATCCCGTTCGCGTGGCTCAACCTCGACGGCGGCGACGACATCAACGACCTGCCCACCTGCTGAGGACCCACCTGTGAGCATCGAACCGCTGCCGCCGCAGCACATCCAGGGCTTCGCCACCGTGGCGGCGCAGCTCGCCGACCGGATCGGCACGGTCGTGCTGGGCAAGCCCGAGGTGGTGCGGCTCGCGCTCACGGCGTTCTTCGCCCAGGGGCATGTGCTGCTCGAGGACGTCCCCGGCGTCGGCAAGACCACGCTGGCCCGGGCGATAGCCGCGGCCGTGCGCGGGCAGTGGCGGCGCATCCAGTTCACGCCCGACCTGCTGCCCTCGGACGTCTCCGGCGTGACGATCTTCAACCAGGCGAGCCGCGGCTTCGAGTTCCACCCGGGCCCGGTGTTCGCCAACATCGTCATCGCCGACGAGATCAACCGCGCGTCGCCGAAGACCCAGTCGGCGCTGCTGGAGGTCATGGAGGAGCGCCGGGTCACCGTCGACGGCGTGCCGCACCCGGTCCCGCAGCCGTTCCTGGTGGTGGCGACGCAGAACCCGGTCGAGATGGACGGCACCTACCGGCTGCCGGAGGCCCAGCTCGACCGCTTCCTGGTGAAGCTCTCGGTGGGCTATCCCGCCGAGGAGGTCGAGGTCGAGGTGCTGCGCGGGGCGGCGCTGCGCTCACCCGACGCGCTCGAGCCGGTCACCGACACGGCCACCGTGGGTGAGATGGTGCGGATGGCGCTGCGGGTGCACATCGCCGACCCGCTCTACACGTACGCGGTCCGCCTGGCCGCCGCGACCCGCGACCATCCGCAGGTCCGCGTCGGGGTCAGCCCCCGTGGCGTGATCGCGCTGACCCGCGCGGCCTCGGCGTACGCGCTGATCAACGGCCGCGGCTACGTGCTGCCCGAGGACTTCAAGGCGCTGATCGGGGCGGTCTTCGCCCACCGCGTGCTGCTGTCGCCGGACGCCCAGTTGCGCGGGGTGACGGCGGCCGAGGTCCTCGACGACGCGGTCCGGTCGGTCCCGGTGCCCCTGCCGGACAACCAGCGCGTCGGTGCATGAGCGAGCGCACCGAGCGGCACCTGGCCGGGCCGGACGGCGGCCTCGCGGGCGAGGGCCACGAGCGCATGCGAAAAGTAGGCACGGCATGAGCGAGCGCACCGAGCGGCACCCGGCCGGGCCGGACGACGGTCTCGCAGGCGAGGGCCACGAGCGCATGCGAAAAAGTAGGCACAGCATGAGCCCTCGAACCGGGCGCGGTGCGGCGTGAGGCGGCTCGGCGGCGTCACCGTGCGCGGGGCCGGCGTGCTCGGTGCCGCGCTCGCCCTGCTTCTGGCGGGGTTTCGGTTCGGATACCCGGATCTCGCGTTGCTCGGGACCGCGGCGGCCGTAGCGGTGTGCTGCGGGGTCGTCTTCGCGGTGTGGCGGCCCGGGCTCGGGGTCGAGCGGGTCGCTCACCCCGATCGGGTGGCTCGCGGTGAGCCCGCCGCCATGACGTTGACCGTGCACAACACCAGCAAGGTGCGGGCCGCGAACCTGGTGGCCGCCGACCGGTGCGGTTCCGTGAGCGTGCCGGTGCCGCTGCTGCGGTTGCGGCCCGGCCGGGACACCACCGTGGAGTATCCCGTTCCCACCCATCGGCGCGGCGTCGTGCCCGTCGGGCCGTTGCGGGTCACGCGCACGGATCCGCTCGGGCTCATGACGTTGTCGCGGACCTATGGCGGGGTCGCCAGCGTCTGGGTGCATCCGCGGATTCATCTGCTGCGGGCCGTGCCCGCCGGGATGGCGCGCAGTCTCGACGGGCGGATCGACAAGGTGCCGCAGGGCAGCATCACCTTCGACTCGCTGCGTGAGTACGTCATCGGCGACGAGTTGCGGCGGGTGCACTGGCGGAGCTCGGCCAAGGTCGGTGAGCTCATGGTGCGCGAGCAGCTCGACACCAGCGAGCCGACGATTGTCGTGTTGCTCGACGACCGGGCCGGGGCGCATCCGGGGCTGCGGGACGGCGTCGCCGACTCGTTCGAGGCCAGCTGCGAGGCCGCGGCGTCGATCGTCGCCGCCGCCGTGCGCGAGGACCTTCCCGTCGCGCTGCATCTGGTGTCCGGGCCGGCCCCGGGGCCGTTCCTTGACGTGCTCACCGAGGCCGGGCTGCGGGCGGGCGATCTCACCCAGACGCTGCGCAGCCTGCGGCAGAGCCGGCTCGGCGACACCCTCGTCTACCTGACCGGGCCCGGCGGGCGCGCCGAACTGGGCGCGGTCACCGCGTTGCGGGGCGCGTACCCGGTGGTCATCGCCGGGCTCTTCGGGGACCGGGACGCGGCGCCGGTGTCGGCCGGCGGCGGCCTCATCGTCATCGAGGCCGAGGACGGCGAGCAGTTCGCCGGGGCCTGGGACGGGGTGCGGGGATGGTGAGGTGGCTGCGCGCTGCGGTCGTACCCCTGGCGCTCGTGATCTTGGTCGGTCTGTCCGGCGTGGTGCTCGGGCGGATCTACGCCGATGCCCTGCTTATGCAACTGGTCGCGGGCGCGGCCGTGGGGTCGGTCGGGGTCAGCGTCGCGGCGCGCCGGCTGCCGTCGTGGACGATCGCGCCGCTGTCGGTGCTGCTGCTGGCCGGCTACACGCTCGGGGCGCTGCGGATCGCCGCCGACCGCGCCGAGCTGGCCGGGCCGCTGCCCGGGATCGTGACCGACGCGCTGGTCAACGGGATCCCCCGGCTGCTCACCGCCATGATCCCGGTGGAGTCGACACCCGACACGGTGGTCGTGCCAGTCGTCGCCGCGTGGCTGGCCGGGCTCGCCGGGGCGGAGGTGGCGGTGCGGTCCGGGCGGGTGCTGCTCGGTTGTGCGCCCGCCGCGGCGCTCTACGGCGGTGCCCTCTATGTCGTCGGGCCGAACGCCGGGGCCGCCGGGTGGCCGACGCTGCTGTTCGCCGGGCTGGTCGCGCTCGCGCTCGCCGTCAGCGCCCGGCCGCCGGCGGGGCCGTCATTGTCCGACGTGCCCGCGAAGACCCGCGCGGCCGTGCGCGGTCGGGCGCTGGCCGGTGCGGCCGCCGGCCTGGTGGTCCTCATCGGGCTGATCGTCGCGGTCGGGCCGTGGGTCGGCGACCGGGTCTCCGCGACCCCGGTCGACCCCCGGCGGTACGTCGAACCGCCGCAGGTCGACAGCCTCGACGAGAGCCCGCTGAACCGGATCTCCGGTTGGGCGCTGGCACCGGAGCAGAAGCTGCTCGAGGTCGGCCCGGCCGTCGCGGGGGAGGGCTCGATGCGGCTGCGGCTCGCGGTGCTGCCCGACTACGACGGGGTGACCTGGCGGGTCGGCGCCACCTACCGCAACGCGGGGCGGGTGCTGCCTAGCGCGCCCGCGCTGCCGGACGTGCCGCTGCGGCAGGTCACCCAGGACATCACGGTGGACGGGCTCACCGGGCGGTTGCTCCCGGTGGTGCCCACCCCGACCGGCGTGGACGGGGTACGCGTCGCCTACGACCCAACGACCGGCACGCTGATCAGCCCGGAAGGACTGCGACCGGGGGTGCGCTACCTAGCCACGTCGCAGACGCAGGAGCCCGACTACAACCTGCTGCCCTCGGCGGAGTCCCCGAGCGGTGACGCGGTGGCGCGCTTCCTCACCGTTGGCGCCGGGGTGCCGGAATCGGTCGGGCGCCTCGCCGAGCAGCTCTCCGACGGCAACTCGGGCTCGTTCGACCGGGCGGCCGCGATCGAGCAGTTCCTGGCC
>Ga0307516_10005924_pt1 | contig 14463 bp, 13 predicted proteins | sample 19_EM_MG_FD_203310 | JGI IMG/M metagenome (GOLD analysis project Ga0307516, IMG submission 203310) | Populus trichocarpa ectomycorrhiza microbial communities from riparian zone in the Pacific Northwest, United States - 19_EM | ecosystem: Host-associated > Plants > Roots > Unclassified | place... | reverse complement strand
AAAATGGGTCATGGGAGCGGGCGGCGGAAGCGGCCCCAGTCATCGAAAAGCCGGCCCCGAAGGCCAGCAGCAAAGCCAATGCGAATGCCGGTTTCGGCACGAACATGCCGCTGATGAGCAGCGCGTTCGATACGGCGATGTGGCTCAACGCCGCCTGATCCAGGCGGGCGTTCGACACCAGCAAGGGCTCCCTCGGGAGCCCTTTGCCTTTTCAGCCCGTCATTCCGCGCGAAGTCGCGGAATCCACCCCGGCCGGGACGCCCTTCGCACGGGTGGATCCTGCGATTGCGCGCAGGATGACGGGTGAGGATGGAGCGTGTCCGTCAGGTCAGGTCGACGATCGTCAATGCGGGCCAGCGCGCGCGGTACGACGCGGCCTTGCGCTCGAACAGGTCGCGGTGCGGCACCAGCGGATTCATCGCCAGCTCGCCGCGATAGAGGGCATCGAGTCCGTAGGGCGCGCAGAGTTCGCCGGGGCGCACGCCGACGCAGGTGGCGGGCACCAGGAAGCGCGCAATGCCGTCGCGCGACGAGCCGAGCGGCGCATAGGGATGCCCGAAGAACGACTCGTACCAGACGTGCACGCGCGCCTGGTTGACCGCCTCGAGCGTGATGCCCAGGTCGCCCAGGACGGCGTCGGCGCGCGCCTGTACGGCCCGCTCGGCGCCCTCGCTCAGGTCGCCCGGGTCGAAGTAAAACAGGTCGTAGTCCTTGATGTCGGACTCGGGGGCGCGGCCCGCCTGCAGGTTCCACACGGTCTGGAACAGGCAGCCCGCGACGAGCCAGCCGTCGGGCAGCGCGAGGTCGGACCAACGCTCCAGGATCGCGCGGTTGTTCCGGTTGGCGAGGATGTCGCCGCGAAAACGGTCCTGCATGGCCCAGGCTAGTCGTCGTCGCCCGGGTCGATGGGGCCCAGCGCCTGCTCCGGCATTGGCGGCAGGGCCATCGCCAGGGCGATGTACTCCTCGACGGGCACCTGCTCGGCGCGCCGCGTGCCGTCGAATTCGGCCGTGTAGCCGTGCTCGACGAGCCACTTGCCGAGCGTGGCGCGCAGCATCTTGCGGCGCTGCGAGAACGCGACGCCGACGATCCGGCCCAGCACCGCCGGCGAGACGGCGGCCGGGTTCGCGCGCGGGCGCATGCGCACGATGGCGGAATTGACACGCGGTGGCGGATCGAACGCCTCCGGCGGCACGTCGAACAGGTGCTCGATCTCGTAGCGCCACTGCAGCATCACGGTGAGCCGGCCGAAGGCCTTGGTGCCCGGCTTGGCGGCCATGCGGTCGACCACTTCCTTCTGCAGCATGAATACCTGGTCGACCACATGCGGCGCGGCGGCGATCAGGTGGAACAGGATCGGCGACGAGATGTTGTACGGCAGGTTGCCGACGACGCGGATCGGGCCGCCCAGGCGTTCGGCCAGGGCGCCGAAGTCGACCCGCAGCACGTCCGACTCGACGACGTCGAGATCGCCGCGCCGGCGCAGGCGCTCGGCCAGGTCGCGGTCCAGCTCGATCACCGTCAGCGCGTCGCAATGCGCGCGCAAGGGAATCGTCATCGCGCCCAGGCCCGGACCGATCTCGACCACGCGCTCGCCCGGCTGCGGCGCGATCGCGCGGATGATGCGGTCGATGATGTCGACCGCGGTCAGGAAGTGCTGGCCGAAGCGCTTGCGGGCGATGTGCGCCATCAGGGTCTCGTGGTCAGACCGGGGGCTCGCGGTATTCGATGAAGGCCTTCGCGCGCAGGTCGGCCACCCACTCGGCGTAGGCCGGGTCGAACTTCTGTTCCTTCAGCGCGTTGTTGGCCTGCTCGCGCAGTTGCTTCGGCTCGACGGTCGTGTCGCGGCGGTCCAGCACCTGGATCAGGTGGACGCCGAAGCGCGAGCGCACCGGGGTCGACAGGCCGGCGATCGGCAGCTTGTCCATCGCCTCCTCGAACTCCGGCACGAACGAGCCGGGCGAGGCCCAGCCGAGGTCGCCGCCGGCCTGGGCGCTGCCGTCTTCCGAATACTGGCGGGCCAGTTCCTCGAACGTCTTCGCCCCGCTGGCGATCTGCTGGCGGAAGTCGATGACGCGGCGTTCGGCGGCGTCGATGCTCAGCGCCTGGGACGGACGCAGCACGATATGGCGCACGCGCGTCTGCGTCACGGTCAGGCCGGACTCCTCGCCACGCGAAACCACCTTCAGGATGTGGAAGCCGGCGCCGCTGCGCACCAGGCCCGTCGTGCCGCCCACCTTGACGTTGGCGACGGCGTTGGCGAACAGTTCCGGGTACTTGTCGGCCGAACGCGAGCCCATCTCGCCGCCCTTGGCCTTGTTGGCGTCCTCGGACATCTCACGCGCCACCTGCTCGAACGGCTCGCCGTTGCGCACGCGCGCCAGCGCCTGTTCCGCGCGCGCCTTGCGCTCGGCCTCGATGGCGGGCGTGGCCTTGTCGGGCACGTTGACCAGGATCTGCGCGATGTTGAGCTGCGGCGCGGCCGAATGGCCGCCGCGCATCTTGGAGATGTAGTCCGCGATCTCGGCGTCGGTCACGCGGATGTGGGCGATGACCTCGCGTTCGCGGATGCGTTCGATCGTGATCTGGTCGCGAATGCCGTTGCGGAAGGTGGCGTAGTCGACGCCCTGCTGGCGCAGCCGATCGCGCAACTGCTCGGCCGTCATCTTGTTCGACGACGCGATGTTGGAGATCGCGCGATCGACTTCACCGTCGTCCACCTTGACGCCGTTGTCGCGCGCGTAGGTCACGAGCACGCGCTCCTCCACCAGCGCGTCGAGCGCCTGCTTGCGCAGTTCGCCCGGCGTCGGCTGGGCGCCGCCCTTCTCGATGCTCTCCTGCTGCAGCTTGGCCAGGCGCACCTGCACTTCGTTGTTGGTGACGGACTCGGTGTTGATGACTGCCACCAGGAAGTCGGCGGACCGGGCAACCGCCTTGATGCGCGGCAGCGTTCCGAACTGGCGCACGCCGGAGGCGGCCACGGGCGAGATCACCGCCGGCTTGTCGACGATGGGGATCGGCGCGCCGGTGGAAGGTGCGGGGGCCGACGCGGCGGTCGCCGCGGTCTGGGCGAAGCCGGTGGCGGCGGCACCCAGCGCGAAGGTGGCGGCGACCAGGGTCAGGAAATTGAGCTTCAAGCGATCTCTCATGGTGAATTCGGGGTCACGGCCATTGCGCCGGGATCGTTGCGCAAGGGTTGGTAGCCGGGCACATTGTCCTTCAGGACCTTGAGGGACCCTGTTCCGAGCGTCGACAGGCCATTGAGTTCCAGCTGGAGCACCAGGTGCGTGGTGCTTTCCTGGCGGCCGGTGGACGTTCGCTCCACCATCACGCGGCCGATCCAGCAGCCGGCGTCGTACTCGAAGCCACCGATGGCGTAGGTGGCGCGGCTGTCGGTGACGCTGTAGTCGACCCGGCCCACCGCATAGAGCGTGCCGCCGCAGCCGCTGCCGCCGGCGCGCGGATCCCGGTGGTAGACCGGCCACTGGCCGCCCACTTCGTACTGCTGGCTATTGGAAGCGCGCGCATACCGGTAGGTCAGGCTCAAGGTCTTGAAGGGCCCCGGGTGATAGCGAGCACTCACCACTGCGCGCTGCGCCCAGTTGGAGCCCTGCGAGGTCGTGTCGACGGTCGTTCCGGACGACGTGCCGCCCGTCGTCCCGCTGCCGGTCGTGGTGGTTGCCTCATCGCGCGAGCGGGCGGTGTTGAGCTCGACGATGCCGTCGAAGCTCCAATGTTCCATGGCCGACGAAGAGCCGTACAGCAGGATGTCCGACAGCTTGTGGGATTCGGGCGCGGGCTGGTCGCTGGTGTCGAGGTAGTTGGTTGTCGTCAGCCACTGCCTGCGGAACAGCACCTTCTGCGCGACGCCGACCCGAAGGAGTTCGCGGCCGTTGACCGCGTCGTTGAAGCGGGTGCTGACGCCGGCAGTGAGCTGGTTCTCGTCCGCGATGCGGTCGTTGCCCGTGAACTGGTTCTCGCTGTAGATCGACACCTCGTTGAAGTCCTTGGGCGCGGTGTCGTACAGCGGCAGGAGGTTCTGCCGCTGCCGCTTGTTGTAAGGCGTCAACACGTACAGCAAGCGCGGCTCCAGTGTCTGCACCAGGTCGCGGCCGAACAGCGTGGCCTGGCGCTCGAAGCTGAACGCGCTGTCGGCGCTGAACGTCGGGGTCCAGCGGGTGGCGTCGATGCGGTTGCCACTGCCGTCCGCGTCGGTGTGATAGGTGGCGCCGTTGATCGACACGCGCGGCTCGAAACGTCCCCAGTCGGTCGAGAAATTGCGCGACAGTGCGCCGATCACGTGGGCCCGGGAGCCGCCGACGCGCCCGTCGGTCGCCACGAGGGCGATCTGGCTGCTGTGCAGGTCGTTGTAGGCCCCGATGTTCCTGTTGACGTAGGCGACGTAGTTGTTCTCTTCGGCCCGGTCGGACAGGTCGAAACGATTGGCCTCCGCCTCGAAGTCCAGTCGCACGCTTTCCTTGAGCGTCACGTTGCCGCGCAGTCCCAGTTGCGGGCTGCGCTGGTAGGGCACGCTGATCTGCGAGAGGTTGTCGAGCGATTTCGGATCCAGGTCCTGCAGTGTCTGGAAGCGCTGCACCCGGGCGTAGGTGTCGATCTCGCCGGCATCGCCGAGCATGAATCGACGCGTGCCCGACAGGTCGGTCGGCAGCAGGCGCTGCGTCAACGCCGGCATCTGGTTGGGGAAGTCCTTCCAGTACGACTGGTCGGACACGCGCTGCACGCGCGCGCTGTAGGTGAGCCAGTCGCTGCGCGAACCTTCGTGCGCCCACTCGACCGCACCGCGCGGGTCGCCATAGACCTCGTCGTTCGGCAGCGCGTAGGCGGTGAGCTGGCCGAGATCGTTCGGCTGCAGGTAGCGCACCTCGCTGGTGAGTTCCACGCCGCGCTTCGAGCTGTAGCCGGGCGACAGCGTCGCGTCCAGGTTCGGTTCGATGTTCCAGTAGTACGGAATGGAGAACGTCAGGCCGCTGCGGTTGCTCAGGTCGCCGGTGGGCGGCAGCCAGCCCGACTTGCGCTCCGCCGTGACCGGAAAGGTGAGCGACGGCGCGGCCAGGATCGGCACGCCCAGGAAGCGCAGCACCGCATGGGTGGCCTTGCCTTCGTTGGTGGTGGTGTCGATGTTGATCTGCTTGCCCGTGATGATCCAGTCCGGCTCGTCGGGGCCGTCGCGGGTGCAGCTCGTGTAGTTCGCGTCGTACGCCGTCGAGCGGTTGCGATCGATCAGCTCGATGCGCTGCGCGTGGCCGCCGGCCTTGCGGGCGCCGAGCTCGTATTCCGTGCCGGTCAGCGTGCCCGCCGATCGCGTGAGCTCCAGGTCCACGCGGTCGGCGCTGAACCAGTCCAGGCCACGCACGATGCGGACGTGGCCCTGTGCGTGCGCCGTGTCACTGAGCTGGTCGTAGGTCAGCAGGTCGGCGAACATGTTCATGTCGACACGCTTGACCTCGACCTTGCCGCTGGCCTGCGTGACGCCGCCGATGTGGCTGACGACGTCGTCGGCCGTCAAGGTGACCGTGGGCGGCGGGACGTCCGAGGCCACCGGCTCGCGCGGCGGCTCGCCCGGCGGCGTGGCGCGCACGCGCGGGAGCGCCTGGGCGCCCGCGCCAACCGCGAACACGCACAGCGCCGCCGCGACGGCAAGCGGCGCCAGGGCGGACGGAAAGCGGGAACGGCGACGCGACAGGGTTGAACGCAACACGCGAACTGGAAGGGAACTGGGTGGCGGGGACGCCTGGTGTCGAACCGGAGTCGGCCCCACGCGCAGCGGACAGCGAATCGACGCGTCGACGCCGCCCTGCGGGGACCCGAGCCGCTTGCGACGCAGGGGATTATTAGAATGACGATTATCCACGACAGTGCTGCCGCCTTGTGTCGGCCGGTCGTGCCGCGTTGCCCGGGAGTCACGAGCGCCAAGACCGCTCTTCCTGCGACGCCTCCTCCTCGCGCTGGACACCTTCCCCATGACCGACTCCCTCCCCGGCGCCGCCGCCGCACCGCAACCGACCATCGCCTGGCCCGACGCGGAGCGTGCGCTCGCCTTCGGCCGCTGGTTCGACGAACTGGCCCCGCGCCACCGGCTGGAGCGCGCCTCGCTGCACCTGGCGTCGGCCGACGCCAGCTCGCGCCGCTATTTCCGCGTCGCCGGTGCGGGCGGCGCCAGCTTCATCGTGATGGATTCGCCCTCCGCGGAGGACAGCGTCGCGGCCTTCGTACGCATCGGCGGGCTGATCCGCGGCGCCGGCCTGAACGGCCCGCGCGTGCTCGAACAGGACGCGCACCAGGGCTTCCTGCTGCTCGACGACCTGGGCGACACCCAGTACCTGGCCGCCTTGCGCGAGGCCGACCAGGCCGGCGCCGACGCCTTGATGCGCGACGCGATCACCGCGCTGATCCAATGGCAGCTCAAGGGCGACTGCAGCACGCTGCCGCCGTACGACGATGCGCTGCTGCGCCGCGAGATCCAGCTGTTCCCCGACTGGTGCGTCGCGCGCGAGTTCGGCGTCACCTGGACGGCCAAGGAGCAGGAAACCTGGCACACGGTCAGCCAGCGCCTGATCGACAGCGCGCTCGCGCAGCCCCAGGTGGCGGTGCACCGCGACTGGATGCCGCGCAACCTGATGGTCTGCGCACAGAACCCGGGCGTTCTCGACTTCCAGGACGCGGTGCGCGGCCCGATCACCTACGACCTGGCCTCGCTGCTGCGCGACGCCTTCCTGTCGTGGGACGAGGAGCACGAGCTCGACTGGGCCGTGCGCTACTGGCAGGAGGCCCGCCATGCCGGCCTGGCGGTGGACGCCGACTTCGGCGAGTTCTGGCGCCAGACCGAGTGGATGGGCCTGCAGCGCCACCTGAAGATCCTGGGCATCTTCTGCCGCCTGAAGCACCGCGACGGCAAGCCGCACTACAGCGAGGACCTGCCGCGCTTCTTCAACTACGCGACGAAGGTGGCCAACCGCTACGGCCCGCTGCGCTCGCTGCTGAACCTGCTGGAGCCGCTGTCGGGGACGGCCGTGCAGGCGGGCTACACGTTCTGATCGCCTCGCACGACGACAACGGGCGCCCGCGGCGCCCGTTTTTCGTGATGCGCGCCGCGGCGCCCCTCAGAAACTTTCCCAGTCGTCGCTGACACCGGACGCCGGCGGCGCCGCCACGGTGGCCGGGGCGACCGCGGACGCGAAGACGGCCGCGGGGGCGCGTGCCGGCTTCGGCTTGGTCGGCGCGGCCTTCGGGGTGGCGACGGCCTGCGTCTTCGCTCGCGCGATGGCCTGGTCGGCGACCGAACGGTGGGCCGGGGCGGCGAAGCCGGAGGACGGCGCGCGCGGGCCGGTGTCGCCTTCCGCCAGGCGGAACGTGGAGACGACCGCGGCGAGCTTGATCGCCTGTTCCTTCAGCGATTCGGCGGCGGCGGCGCTTTCTTCCACCAGCGCGGCGTTCTGCTGCGTCATCTGGTCGACCTCGCTGATCGCGCCCTTGACCGAGACGATGCCCTGGTTCTGCTCGGTGGAGGCCGCGCTGATCTCGCCGATGATGTCGGTGACGCGCTGCACGCTGGCGACGATCTCGTTCATCGTCGTGCCGGCGTCGTTGACCAGGCGCGAGCCCGATTCCACGCGGTCGACCGACGCGCCGATCAACGCCTTGATCTCCTTGGCGGCCTCGGCCGAACGCTGCGCCAGGTTGCGCACCTCGCCGGCCACGACCGCGAAGCCGCGGCCCTGTTCGCCCGCCCGCGCCGCCTCGACGGCGGCGTTCAGCGCCAGGATGTTGGTCTGGAACGCGATGCCGTCGATCACGCCGATGATGTCGGCGATCTTCTTGGAGCTCGTGTTGATGTCCTCCATGGTCGACACCACCTGGGCGACGACCTGGCCGCCGCGCGCAGCGACCGCCGCGGCCGACGTCGCGAGCTGGTTGGCGGTGTGGGCCGCATCGGTGGACTGGCGCACGGTCACGGTGAGCGTGTCCATCGAGCTGGCGGTGCGCTGCAGGTGGCTCGCGGCGAGCTCGGTGCGTTGGGACAGGTCGGTGTTGCCGCTCGCGACCTCGGAGCTGGCCACCTCGATGCTTTCGGAGGATTCGCGCACCTGGCCGACCAGGTTGCGTAGCGAGGTCTGCATGTCGGCGAGCGCGCGGATCAGGCGCGCCGGCTCGTCCCGCCCTTCGGCCACGATGCGGCTGCCCAGGTCGCCGCTGGCGATGCGGGTGGCCACGGCGACGGCCTGGTCCAGCGGCCCGCAGATCGAGCGCAGCGTCAACCACATCAGCGGCAGGAAGATGGCCAGCGTGATGCCGACCAGCGCGATGCGCGCCATCGACGCGATCATCGAGCTCTTGGCGATCTCGGCACGGATGCCGGCCAGGCCGGCCTGCTGGGACTTGAGGATGGCGGTGAGGTTGGCCTGGGCCGCTTCGAGCTTGTCGTTGGCCTGGCCCGCGTAGGCGAGCGCGGCCGTCGCGTCCATCTTGGCGTCGGTGAGTTGCTGCGCGATCGGGTCGATGATCTCGACGACGTCGGCCAGCAGCTTCTTCTGCTTGCCCACCAGGTCGACGAGCGCGGCGTCGGCCGGGTGCGCCTTGACGAGCGCGTCGCCACCGGTGTTCAGCGCGCCGATCTCCTTCTTCCAGGCATCGTGCAGGGGGCCCACGCCGGTCGGGTTGGAGACGGCGGTGGCGATCATCTCGGCCTGGTAGCGGCGAATGCTGGCCATCGATTCGCGCAGCGCGGCGACCTGCCGGGCCGTGGAATCGGCCTGGTCGAAGAGCACCGTGACGGTGGAAATGCCGGACTGGGCCGAGATCCATCCCCATCCCGCCTGCACCAGCAGCGAGCTCGCCACGAGGCACATGACCAGGTAGAACCGGGAACGGACAGAAATGTTGCGCATCGACAGCATGGGCGCCTCGTGGGGTCTTGAAGAGGGGGTCGGACCGGAGTCGGGTCGTCCGCGTCCCGTCGACTCGCGGAACTGCTCCAACTATTCGACCGATTGTGAGAGCCGTGAACACTGGACAACGCGGGAATAACCACGGTTAAGCGGCCAAATTCACGCCCGCGCATGCTTGCTGCGCCAATGCACGCACACGGTGCGCCCGGATTGTTCGTCCGGACGAAAACGGGCTAACACGAACGGCCAAGTCCCTGCGCCAGCGGGCGCCCACGTCCGCCGCTAACCTGCGCCGCATGACTTCCTTGTTCGACCCCCTGCACCTCGGTGACATCGCCCTCGCCAACCGCGTCGTCATGGCGCCCCTGACGCGTGACCGCGCAGGCCCGGGCCGCGTGCCCCACGCGCTCAACGCGCTGTACTACGAGCAACGGGCCGGCGCCGGCCTGATCATCTCGGAGGGCACGCAGGTCGGCCCGCTGGGCCAGGGCTATCTCGACACGCCCGGCATCTACAGTCCCGAGCAGGTGGCCGGCTGGAAGCAGGTGACCGATGCCGTGCACGCCAAGGGCGGCAAGATCGTCGCCCAGATCTGGCACGTGGGCCGGATCTCGCACACGTCGCTGCTGCCCGAGGGCGAGCAACCGGTGTCGTCGACGGCGAAGATCGCCAACACGAAGACGTTCACGCCGACCGGTTTCGACCCGGTGTCGCAGCCCCGCGCGCTGACGACCGACGAGGTCGGCCGCGTCGTCGACGAGTTCCGCCAGGCCGCGCGCAACGCGATCGCCGCCGGCTTCGACGGCATCGAGGTGCACGGAGCCAACGGCTACCTGGTGGAGCAGTTCCTGCGCGACTCGTGCAACGACCGCACCGACCGCTACGGCGGCACCATTGAGAACCGCGCGCGTTTCCTGGTCGAGGTGATGGCCGCGGTCTGCGAGGAGATCGGCCCCGGCCGCGTCGGCCTGCGCCTGTCGCCGGTCACGCCGGCCAACGACATCGGCCAGGACTCGAACCCGTTCGCGCTGTTCAGCCACGTCGTCAAGGAGCTCGCCAAGCTGGGCTTCGCGTTCATCGAGGTCGTCGAGGGCAGCACCGGCGGCCCGCGCGACTTCGCGCCGTTCGACTTCGACGCGCTGCGCCGGTTGTGGAACGGCGCCTGGATCGTCAACAACGGCTACACCCGCGACATGGCCCTCGAGGCGGTTGCGAGCCGCAAGGCGGACGCCGTCGCCTTCGGCAAGCCGTTCATCTCCAACCCGGACCTGGTGCGGCGCCTGCGCGAGAACGCCGAACTGGCGCCGTTCAACCAGAAGACCTTCTACGGCGGCGGCGCCGAGGGCTACACGGACTATCCGGCGCTGCCGGCGTAAGCGCGTTGAGCCTGCGGCGACAATCCCCGCATGAAAGTTCCGCTGATCTTCGCCGCCGCCGTGCTTGCTGCCGGCGCCCAGGCGGCCGAACAGGCGACGAAGTCGCCCTCGACCGACCTCTCCCTCGCCATCGTCCGCCTCGATCCGCCCTCGGGCAGCACGCTCAAGGTCGGCGAGACCATCGCGGCGACGATCGCCTGGCGCTATTCGAAGCCCGCCATCCGTGTGCCGATCTGGTTGAAGCTGGAACTGCCCGACGCTGCCCCCGACTACAGGTACGAAGGCGACAGCGGCGAGCGGGCGCCCGGCGAGGGACGCATCAAGCGTCACGTGGGCCTCGGCAAGCCGGGCCATGTCGAGACGGTCGTGCTCGTGGCCAAGGATGCGAGTTCGCACGAAATCTACCGGCTTCGCGTGCCTGTGGACTACACCTTTGTCGCCGATGCCGCCCATGAGTCCTTGCGCAAGGACGGCCTCGGCTCGCGCATCACCAGCATCGCCTTCGACCCGCCCTCGCCCGCGCGCCTGGCGCCGGGCGCGCGCGTCATCGTGCGCATCGGCTATGACGCCCGCTCCGCGCATGGCCTGCGGCCGACGGCGCGCCCGCTCACCAACTGCCCGATGAGCTACAACGGTACGTTCGAGCCCGTCGAGGGCGACGGTGCGATCGCCCAGCATTTCACGGTCGGCACGCCCTGCGAGGTGCACCAGGTCAGCGTGCAGTTGTCCAACGAGGCCGGCGCAGTCGTGGACGAGAAGATCGTTGACGTCGACCTGCGCTACGAGCGCTGAACCCGGTCCATCACGTCATCTTCGCGGCGCGAGCGCGAAAGAGCTCCACGACGCCGGTCGCGCGCGGCCCGGGAATCAGCTCGAACGGCTGCCCCGCGGCGATCGTGCCGGGCACCCGCACCGCCAGCCAGAACCCGCACCAGCGCGATTGCGCCACCATCCGGGCGGCATGCACGAAGCCCAGCGTCTCGTTGAAGCGGGCGTCGGGCAGGCGCGGCACGCTCACCACCAGCGTGCAATCGGGAAAGCGGAGCAGGTCGCCTTCCCACAGTTGCGATTCCGTCACGCCGTCGAGAGCCAGGTGCTCGTCGAACGAGCCCGGCGCGATCGGCGCCTCGGGTTCGGCCACGCCGGCCTGGGCGCGCACCGTGCGCCAGAACGGCAGGTGGACCGTCGGATAGGCGAACAGCGCGTGCGACAACGCCAGTTCGTCGGCCAGCGCCGGATCCTCGCCGACGGGATGACTGGCGGCGCGTTCGGCGAAGCCGGCCAGCCCCACGGCCACCGCACCGGCGGCCGGCACGAGCCGCAGCGGGCCACTCGAGCCCTGAGGGCGGGGAACGTTCACGGAGGCCACCTGCATCGTCATCGGGCCATTGTCGGCGCAACGATCGACAATGTAGGTGCCATGACCGCGCCCGTCTCCGACCTCGCCACGCTGCTCGCCTCGATGGAACCCGAACTCCACCCGGGCACCTGGGCGTGGTGCAGCCTGCCGCCGGGCGTGCGGGCGAACGACGTCGACGTCGAGGTGGTGGCCAGCGTGCGCGAATCCGAAGGCGTGTCCGTGGTCGTCGCCGAATCCGAGGCGCTGGCGCGCGCTTGGCCGATCGCGTTCCGCAGCGTCTGGATCACGCTGCGTGTGCACTCCGACCTGGCCGCCGTCGGCCTGACCGCCGCGTTCGCCCGCGCGCTCGGCGACGCCGGCATTCCGTGCAACGTGATCGCCGGCGTTCGCCACGACCACCTGTTCGTGCCGGCCGAGCGCGCGATGGACGCGATGGCGGCCTTGCTGGCGTTGCAGGCACGCTCCGCGACCTGAACGCCCAAGCCTTCATGCGCGGGGCGAGGCCGCTTATGTCCGGCCCGACTTCTATACTGACGCGCCCTTGCCTCCGCCACCGCCCCGATCGCCCGATGAACTCCTCCCCGCTGAACGGCCTGCCCGCTGCGACGACCGCGTCGCCGTCGCCGCTGCCGTCCTTGCGGCTGCTGGACGTGGCCTGCCGGCGCGGCGACCGCTTGCTGTTCTCGGGCCTGAACGAGACGCTCGCGTCCGGCGAGCTGCTGTGGCTGCGCGGCGACAACGGCCGCGGCAAGACGAGCCTGCTGCGGCTGGTGGCCGGCCTCGCGGCACCCGAACGCGGCCAGATCCTTTGGGGGGACGCGCCGACGCGGCGCAACGAGCGCTTCGCTGGCGAGCTGGTCTACATCGCCCACGCCAACGCGCTGAAGGACGACCTGACCGCGACCGAATCGCTGGCCTTTCTCGCGCGGGTGCATGGACGCGACGCCGGCGCGCCCGCGATCCGCGCCGCGCTCGCGCGCCTGGGCCTGGCCGGGCGCGAGCGCACGCCCGCGCGGAGCCTGTCCCAGGGGCTGCGCCGGCGCGTCGCGCTGGCCCGGCTGGCGCTCGAGACGACGCCCGCGCTGTGGGTGCTGGACGAGCCCTTCGACGCGCTGGACGTCGCCGGCACCGCCACGCTGCACGCGCTGCTGGCCGCGCATCGCGCGCGCGGCGGCAGCGTGCTGCTGACCAGCCACCACCTGCACCTGGACGTCGCGGCCGCCAGCGCCGGATTCCGGGTGCTCGATCTCGACCTGCTGCCGCGCGACGCCGGGGCGCTCGCATGAACGGCGCCGTGTTCCTGGCTGTCTACCTGCGCGACCTGCGCCTGGCCTGGCGCCGCCGCACGGAAGCGCTGCTGCCGGTCGCGTTCTTCCTCGTGGCCGCGAGCCTGTTCCCGCTGGGCGTCGGCCCCGATCCGCAGGTGCTCAAGCTGATCGCGCCGGGCGTCGTCTGGGTCTGCGCGCTGCTGGCCGCGATGCTGTCGATGCCGCCGCTGTACGCCGCCGACCATGCCGACGGCTCACTGGAACAGCTGCTGCTGGCACGCGACGCGGGCCTGGCCGTGGCCGCCGCCAAGGCCGCCGGGCACTGGACGATCAGCGGTGCACCGCTGGTCGTCGGCGCGCCGCTGCTCGGATTGCTGCTGGGACTGCCGAGCGAGGAACTTCCGGTGCTGTTCGTGTCTCTGTTGTTGGGGACGCCGATCCTGAGCCTGCTGGGCGGGGTCGGCGCCGCGCTGACGCTGGGGTTGCGCAGCGCGGGCATGCTGATCGTGCTGATCGTGCTGCCACTGGCCATTCCGGCGCTGATCTTCGGCGCCGGCGCGGCGGCGGCGGTCGACGCCGGGCAGTCGGCCTCGCCGCACCTGTCGCTGCTGGGCGCGCTGCTGATCGCCTGCCTGTTGGGCGCCCCGCCGGCCACGGCCGCCGCGCTGCGGATCGCCGTCGAATGAGCCGCCATGACATCTCGCAACACGACCCCGCCCTGACAACGGGACAATGCACGCTGTGAACTCGCCCGCCGTCACTTCCGCCGCCCGCCCCCGCCTCACGTGGTTCACGTTCGCGTCGCCGGCCAACTTCTACCGCCTGGCCGGCGTGCTGGGCCCGGTGTGCGGCCTCGCGGCCGCCGCGTTCGCGCTGGCCGGCCTCTGGGTGGGATTCTTCGTCGCGCCCACCGACGCCGTGCAGGGCGAGGTCTACCGCATCATCTTCATCCACGTGCCGGCCGCCTGGCTGTCGATGGTGCTGTACGTGGCGATGGCGTTCTGGGCGGCGATAGGCTGGTTCCTGAACGCGCGCATGGCCTTCATCTTCGCCCGCGCGATCGCGCCCACCGGCGCGCTGTTCACCGTGCTCGCGCTGTGGACGGGCTCCCTGTGGGGTCGTCCGACCTGGGGCACGTGGTGGGTGTGGGACGCGCGGCTCACCTCCGAGCTGATCCTGCTGTTCCTCTATCTCGGCTACATGGCGCTGGTCGCCGCGATCGACGACACCCGGCGCGCCGACAAGGCCGGCGCGCTGCTGGCCATCGTCGGCGTGGTCAACGTGCCGGTGATCTACTTCTCGGTCGTCTGGTGGAATACGCTGCACCAGGGGTCGAGCCTGACGATGGGCGCCAAGCAGCACATGGCCTCGACGATGCTGATCGCGATGCTGCTGCTGACGCTCGCCTGCTGGGCCTACGCGTTCGCGGTGGTGTTCGTGCGGGCGCGGGCGATCGTGCTCGAGCGCGAGGGCGACACCGCCTGGGCGCGGGCGCTGGTCGCCAATAGCAATCAAGGATGAGCCATGCAATGGCACTCGCTATCTGAATTCCT
>Ga0307516_10005923_pt1 | contig 14463 bp, 13 predicted proteins | sample 19_EM_MG_FD_203310 | JGI IMG/M metagenome (GOLD analysis project Ga0307516, IMG submission 203310) | Populus trichocarpa ectomycorrhiza microbial communities from riparian zone in the Pacific Northwest, United States - 19_EM | ecosystem: Host-associated > Plants > Roots > Unclassified | place... | reverse complement strand
TGTCTAGTATCCTATGAATGAAAAACGTGAACTATTTAAATTTTCTAGATACTGACAGCCTAGTACATCATCTAGTTTCCAAATTAGCTTTCTAGGCTCATTCAGTTTCAAGCCTGATCATGCCTAGTTGAGTTTATTATAGACTCTCTTAGAATTGTTGTCCTGCATCATTATTCCTCCCTTGTAATTATTGAGGCCATATGTTCAGTAGCTGGAACTTTATTCTCTTTTAACAGCTTTTAAAGCTGTGTTGATCATTAAATCATCTTACTGGCAGGTAAATCTTGTGGATTGGTTGAAAATGATGGTCGGAAACAGACGGTCTGAAGAAGTAGCAGACCCAAATATTGAAGCGAGGCCATCAACAAGAGCTCTAAAACGTGCCCTGTTGACCGCTTTGAGGTGTGTTGATCCAGATTCTGAAAAAAGACCTAAGATGGGTCAAGTTGTTCGTATGCTCGAGTCTGAGGAATATCCCTTTCCAAGAGAGGTTGGTTTCTGACTTCACTTGTACAGTCCAAAATGCATCTGATCACTTGTAACCAAAATCATTTTTGAATATGAACATGTGTAATCGCTTGCATCCTTTGTGCACAAAATGGTGCACCATGGCAGCCAAGATATCATGAATGATGGTGCTACCTCCATCCTCACAATTCTTGGCTGTTTTTGTGCTTGAACATGGATGATTGCTTGATTGCATTCTTTGATTTTTGCTATATTGCACAAAATGTGGGCCATGGGAGCCAAAATATCAACACTGATCCTCTATATTCTCGAGTCTTTCACTGTTTTTGTGCTTGTTCAGTATTTACTAGAGAAGGAATTACCAGCAACTCACTTTTAGCTTTAAATTCGATGTTATGAAATTTAACAACGAAGAAACATGGCTTTTGGCTGAATTTGGAGTTCAACTTGTAACTGTTTTCAGGATCGTAGGCATCGAAGAACTCGAGGAGGTAGCATGGAAATTGAATCTCAAAGGGAAAATTCTGACACTGATCGCAGCGACTATCCAGGTTCAAGATCTGAAAGCCTGCGAATTTGACAAAACATGAGACTCATTTAGGGAATACAAGGGACTTATAAATTGAGATGGTTATTCTTACAATTTTTTCGGGGTGCCTCAGACATTAAAATGTTGATATCTAGGACACTGAACAGGGGGACAAGTGATTTTCTTCTTCTTTTCTCTTTATTATTTTTTCTCATTTTGTTGTATAGGGAGAGATGATTTGTCTATGTATTGTTATGGACTTGGTATTGTGAAGGACCCATGTTACTTGGGGCCTAGGGTGTGTACAGAATTGGGTTAGCAATTCAGAAACTGTTTGATGAAATCCTCCCTGTTCTACTGCCTCTCTCTATTTCTCCCTCTCCTTCCTGATCCATATTCTACACCATGGAACCTGACTATCAACCTAACTACTCTGTGTTTGATTCATTGACCAAGACACAGTTAAAAAAACAAGCCCCTCCTGATTTTTGAACTTGCTTGCTTTTGCAAATTCTGCTTTTATGCAAAGTAATTAATTCGAGACAAATCAAATACAGAAAGACAGACAGGAAAGGCTTCTTAATCTCAAGACTGGAAACAAAAGAAAGCTATGATACCATCACAGTTTAGAGTCTTTTGAATAAAATTGTGTTTTTTTATTGAGAATTATCTATTATATAGATATAATTTACAAGCTAAGAAGAGAAAAAATACATTAAAAAATAATAGAGGCTGATACAAGAAATAATACAAGCTCATCTTCAACCCTTAGAAACAGCTAACCTACATAACAGTACTTCGGAAGTCTTCATGTATTTTGTTGCCTGAACATCCATCGACTATTCCTCTTCCAAGTTCTTACCTCTTAACCAATCATGTGAATGAACTATTCTAGGAGTGCTAGTTCTCCACTAAGTTGAATGTGGCTCACATTTAGTTAATCAAACCCTAAGCTTGAAGGAACTGTCCCAATGAGCTAAAGAGAGAAGCTAGGTTAATTAGTTGGCAAGCCAATACATTAACAAGCCATCCACATAGCATCTCAATACCATCACTTAATTTTGAAAAATCTCAAACATCTTCCGATACCTAAAAAATCAGACTGATTGTTTCCAGTTAAACACTTGCACAAGGCCACTGCTACTATAAAACTAAAGACGAGTCCGGTACTAGTGGAAATAACACCAAAACATATAAAGTAAAATGAAGGTTTCTGATGCAGTTCAGTTGGAGCAAGCAAACATCATCCATCCCCTAGGAATTCAAGAACCTGCAATCATTCAGAACACAAGCAAAGATTCAGCAGCCTCATGGTATACAGGGCCAAATAGAAATGTAACCACCATATTGCTCCAGTTCAGTAAACCACCTCATTGTGTTTGCAGCATAAATCATACACGTACAGGCTTCCAAGCCCTGAAGTCAGGTCAATCGAAGCTGTCAAAACACTGCCAACACCCTCAAGGCGATAGAGCAGGAAGCCGTTTATGCATTCCTTCTTGTACTTGTTGCTTTCCCTCCGTTGTCTTTTGATGTTGTCAAACTGAGGCTTTAGTTCTCGCACCCTCTTCAGTGCCGATGCAAAGGGGACCCAGAGTTCTAGCAATTGAAGAATATTTCATGCGTTTTTAATTTTTCTAGTAGTGATCGTCATCATCGGGATTACTGAACAAATATCATCAACAACAAAATATAATTGTGATGTGAGCGGGTCAGCTGTATATCTTCCACCACTAAATTATTTTTATTAAGAGAAATTTTTTTTTTATGTCTACCCAATCGGATTTGTTCATGTTAATCGACTTTTAATAATTTAATATTTTATTTCACTTAATTAAAAAATCAATCTAAATTAAACTCTGAAATTCTTGAATGTTAGTATAAATCGAGTTTAATAACAATATTTTTAATATAATAAAGAGATCATAATTTCATTTTTACCAAGAGATTGTGAAGTTGAATTATGAAAAATCCTGCTAGCTTCATTCATAAGACATAAGTAGAATATTAGAAGGGGACATGTATTATTTGAAAAGCAAAGATTGCATTGTCATAATATTGTCTTTGCATACCAGAATTTATGTAAAACCAGGATCGATGATCCACGTTCAGTACTCCATTATTTATTGGGGGTGGAGAGGCTTCATTTTGAGTTTTGCCTTGTTAGTATTATTGCGGAAGAGAACTTATTCGCCCTGTGAATGATCTTGGCTTTAATTTCCTTGCAGTTTCATTTGATTTTTAGATGCAAAGGTTTGGATTTAGTACCAATTAAGAACTTATGCTGTTTTTATAACAACGCTCTTACGTTGTCGACCATGAAGCCGAGTTCTTACAAGTCGAGATGGTTATTCTTGCTATTTTTTCGGCGTCCCTCAGACGTTAAAATGTTGATATTTAGGACACTGAACAGGTGGGACAAGTGATTTTCTTCTTATTTTTTCTTCATTCTCTCTCTCTCTCTCTTTGTCGTCGAGCTAGGGAGAGATGATTTGTTTATATATGTATTGCTATATATGGACTTTGTATTTTGAAGAGCTGTACTGTTACTTGGGGCCTCGGGTGTGTGTACAGAAATATCGGGTTAGCTATTTCAATGATGTTATTAATTACTTGGGAGAAATCCTACCTCTTCTACTGCCCCTCTCTACATCTTGCAGCTCCCTCTGTGATCCCTCCTCCGTATTCTACACCATATATGGAACCTGGCAACTACGTACTTTTGTGTTTGATTAATTCATTGACCAAGGCACAGTTAATTAAAGAAGAAGCCCCTACTGATTTTAATTAGAACTTGTGTTGCTTGCTTACGTTTGCAAGTCTTGCTTTCACGCGCAAAGTAACTGGAGACAAATGAAGTTCAGGAAGACTGCCATGAAAGGCTTTTTTTTTTTTTTTTAATTATTATTATTGTTATTGTTATGATAATTGATAGTATTATTAGCAATAAGCGACAGCCATTAATTAGAGAATGGCCACATCAAAACATGCTTGACTGATTATATAATAGCTTGACTGCTGGGGTTTGCTTTTGGCCTAAAAATTTCAACATATATACTCTCGCCTCCTGATAGAAACTCCCAATGGACCACCTTAGTTTGATAAGCTTTCTCCTCGTCATCGTCTTCCTTAATCAGGTCTTTAGCCAGTAAAGTTATGTAGTAAGCATCACGACATGCTCTCGTGATATTTGCATGATGAACTCGAACAAACTCCATCTTTTTTCCCTGCAACAACAAATATTAAGAATCAATACACGGCACATTGTCGATTACTACTACCCAAATTGCTGTTCCTGGACCTTTCTCTTGTATTTTTTGTTGTAATATTCGACAGCAAATATGGCCATTCTGTTGACAACTCCGAGTTGAGAAGAGTCATTAATATCAATGGGGGATGCCCAACAGTAGCCAGGTGGAGGAGGACGAACAAGATCAAAACCCTAAAAAAGAAAAATAAAATCGATCAGTTATGAGAAACTTCAATCAAATCACAAGAACAAGAACAACAAGAATTTGTTTGTTAAAAAAGTTTCGTAATTACATCGGATGCGCAATGAATCTCATAACAGTGCACCAAAAGATCCCTTTCTTCCTTTTCAAGGTATTTCAAACGCCAAGTATATTCATCAGGGTCGCCTCCAACTACATGATAGACGTCCCAGCCATCGTCCAACTCAACCGCCCAGCATTTCTCTTCAGTTTTCTCCTCCTCCTCCTCCTCCTCCTCCTCAACATCATCAATATTTTTTTTAATCTTATATTTTTTTTTACCGGGGTTTGTTTTTGGCCTAAAAATTTGCACATCTATATCTCCTGATAGAATATCATCGTGGATCACCTTAGCTTGATAAGTTATCTCGTCACCATCATCCTTAATAAGGTCTTTAGCCAATAAAGTTATGTAGTACACACCTTCAAGGGATCTGCAGAAATTTGCATGATGAACTAGAACAAACTCGATCATTTTTCCCTGCAACAAGAAAAATTAAGTATCAATAACGCAAATTCAATTCAATTATCAAGAACTAATCCCCTAATTGCTGCCCTTACCTTTTCCTTATATTTTGTGTTGTAATATTCAACAGAAAATTTGGCCATTCTGTTGACTGCTTCAAGTTGAGAAGAGTCATTAAGATCCATGGGGTATGCCCAACAGTAGCCAGGTGGAGGAGGACAATCAATATCAAAACCCTAAAAAAATATATTAAAAATCAGTTATTAGAAACTTCTAGCCACAAGAACAAGATAAGCAAGAACATGAACAATTTGTTTGTTAAAAACACTCTCTTAATTACTTTCGATGCAGAAGCAAACTTATTATAGTATAACAAAAGATCCCTTCTTCCCTTTGGTTCGTATCGTAAACACCGAGTATATTCTTCAGGGTCCTCTACTACACGGTCAGAGTCCCAGCCATCTTCCAACTCAACCACCCACCCTTTTTTTTTAATCTCCTCATCATCAGCATCATCATCATCATCATCATCATCATCATCATCCTCATCCTCATCCTCATCCTCATCCTCCTCCTCCTCCTCCTCCTCAACCTCCTCCTCCTCCTCAACCTCATCTTCCTCCTCAACCTTGTCTTTCTCCTCTTCTTCCACGTCCATGACTATAGCTGGAGGAGAGACAGATACCTGTATAATTATTTTTGTGATTTTCTCCTTCTTCTCTACCACCATGGCCATGACTTGTTCGGGATTCTTGACAGTGGACACATCAAGTACAGAGTAATACTCTTGTTTATTAGTTTTGTTCTCCTCTTCACCATCCAAAGCCACAGCAACGTGTTGATCTAATTGGTCATGATCACCGAAATAAACCTTCACCTCCAATACAGGAGAGACCCTTTTTTCTTTATCAATTTCCTCCTGAACCCCTTTCCTCTCTTCCTCCATGAGTTGTTGAATGTTTTTCAGATAAAAAAGTATCTTTTTAGTGACTTGTTTGAAATCTGTGATAGCAGGCGACTCAATCACACTATAACCCATCATTTCTTTTCCCTCAACCTTGTGATGCAAGGCAGGATTTTCATTTCCATAATCACTAGAAGCCATGTTAGGGGTTGGTTGGTGTTTGCCTGTTTTGGAAGATATTTGTAGATAGAACAAGGAAGAGAAGCTCAAGATTTGTTCCTAATTGAGGATTTATTAAATACAGAGAGGGTGGGAGAGAATCCCACGTGGGCTTAATCCTGCTTTTAATGTTGTTATTAATGCGGTCATTATTATTGTTATTATTATCATTATCTATATTAATTACTTTTGATGCATGCCATTTATTAAATCTTATTAAAATTCACATATTTCAAATATTCTAATAATTATTAATTATAAGGTTTTATCTTCTTTAATTAACCTGCATATATATAAAAAATAAAAAATTTGCTATATAAAAAAAAATCTCTTGGAGATGAAGTGAGAGAAAAGAAGTAAAAGAAGTATAGAAGATTGAAAAGAAGATATATATATATATATATATATATATATATATATATATATATATATATAACGATAATGTAGTATGAAAAAGAAGCCCAAAATTCTAACCAAAAAGTTGTTTTTTTTAAAAGATGTTTGAAGGCAAGTAAAGAAAGATTAATAAATAAATAAAATAGTTAAGCGTGATTGTTAATATTCCAATCAATTCATTAATTAAATCTAAAATAAAAAAAAATTAAAATCCTAAATCTTCCACAAAACAATGCAGCATGAATTTTTTAATTTATATATACTTATACTCTGCCATCAGTAAATTTATGATTGAGAGATTATACTTCTTTAAATTTCTACATGGTATCAGAGCTAGGTTTCTATCATTAATTGAGCATTAGTTTCTGCTATTATAGAAGAATTTTCTACAGCCACTATGGAAGAAAGTTCTAGCTCAAAGGTAACTCCTCTTTTCAATAATAATACTGATGACACCAATACTGCTCAACGATTGAGTTCAATATTACTAAATGAATTCAACTATCTTCCTTGGTCAAGAGCCGTCACTATTGCTCTCGGTGGAAGATCAAAATTAGGATTCATCAATGGTTCAATTTCGTCTCCAGATGTGGACTCTCCCGATACGAAATATATATGGTTATCCAAAGATCAGTTGGTGATGTCTTGGATTCTTAATTCTATGAAACGAAACTTGGTTGAAATTTTCAGCTACTCTGAATCCACATATGATCTTTGGAATGTCATTCGCGACATGTATGGCAACCAAAACAATGCAACATGATTTTTTTAGATTCACCGTGAAATTGCAAATCTTCATCAAGACAACAGACCATTTGTTCAACTATTGGGAAATTTGAAAAGTCTATAGAATGAACTAGAGATTTATCGCCCTCACAACTGTGATGCTGCTGTACTGCGCAGAAGAACAGAGGAAGGCAGAGTTTTCCAGCTCTTGGCAAGCCTCAGTTCTGACTTTGAAGATCTGCGGAGCCACATCCTAATGAACCCAGAACTGCCATCTCTGCAGTCTGTGACAACAACGGTTCAGCATGAAGAAATTCACAAGAAGGTGATGAATCATGAAACTCAGTCTAGAACAGCAGCTACCCGTAGTTATCATGTCAAGACAATGCCCCATAGTGAGAACTCCAGTTCTGGTATGCCCAAGCATGCTCCTTTTTTTTTTATTATCAAAACAAACGGGTGATGACAGATCATTCAAGGGAAAATGTTCAAAGTTGAAGTGCAGCTACTGTCATAATACTGGACACCTCACTGACCGGTGTTGGCAGCTGCATCCAGAACTCAAACCCATATTTTATAATGAGCAAAGAGGACTCCAGAGGAGAACGAACTATAAAGCACATCTGACAGATTCAACTCTGTCAACTGATAACTTCACTGCCAACCCCGCTACCTTGATACAAGATTTTGCTAATTATCTGCAGGACAAACACAACCATGGGAAGATGCAGTCTAAAATCACTAGAACTGCTGGACATGAATAACATCAACAGAACTCAACTGCACTGATCAGTCACCTTACAGATTTTCTAGCAGAGACAGACATAAACACCAGCCAAGGTATTCTGACTGCTTTTATGATTGCATTAGAACTTGATAATATGCATGATCTTTGGATTGTTGATACTGGATCCACTGATCATATGTTAAACAAGTTGATAAATTTCTCTAACCTTGAAAGATTTGTTTCTCCTGCATTTGGTTCGGTAGCAAATGGGATTGGGTCTCCTGTGAAGGGTGATGGAAAAATTAAGATTGTCTCTGAAATCATGTATGATGTTCTATATGTTCCTTCTTTTCCTTTTCAATTACTCTCGGTCAATAAGATAACTTCTACTTTTAATTGTGATGTAATTTTCACTCATCACAAGGTTATATTTCAAGACCGATTAACCAAGAAGACGATTGGTGAAGGTTTTTTCCTGCATGGTCTCTACTATTTTTTTCAGCATAATCGTGTTTCTAAAAGCCTTCAGACTAGTTTCAAAACATCATATGAGTCACTCCTATGACATAGTCGTTTAGGACATCCGTCAAATTATGTACTTAGCAAAATAAATTTAGTTTTCATCTCGAAACCTCTTGAATATAAGATCTGCTATTTTTCCAAATCATCTAAACTTCTATTTAATAATTCTACTATACATGTAACACATGTAACTCATGCATTTGAACTTATACACTCAGATGTATGGGGACCTTTCGATACGCCTCTTGATGGTTATAAATATTTTGTAACCTTTATTGATGATTTTTCTAGAGTCACATGAGTGTATTTATTAAAGGCTAAGAGCGATGTTTTTTCCTACTTTCAGGATTTTCATATGTTAATTAAAATCAATTCTCTGTTCATCTTAAAACATTCCGATCAGATAATGACTCAGAATACATGTCCAAAGACATGACACATTATTTACATTCTAATAGCATATTGCATTAGACTAGTTGTGTTGGTACACCACAATAAAATGGAGTCTCTAAACAGAAAAATCATGATTTGCTTGAAAAAACTCGTGCTATAATGTTATCAATGCACGTTCCCAAGGGGTTTTAGTCATATTGTGTTCTTACGGCTGTCTATCTTATAAATCACTTACCCAGCCACGTGCTGGATTTTAAATCTCCTCTTGAAGTTTTGCAGGTTACAAGTCCTAAATTGGCACATCTAAAGGTATTTGGATGCTCATGTTTTGTGCACTTACCCTCATTAAAACGGGACAAGCTTGATTCCAGAGCTATCAAATGCATTTTCTTGGGGTATTCTCAAACACAAAAAGGATACAGATGTTATGATCCCTAAAAAAAATGTATGTTACAAGAGATGTTAGATTTTTTAAAGATACTCCTTATTACCCTGCCACAGGTCAAGAAGAGGATGATTTTAACTTGTTTTCGTTGTCTAGTTCTAGTTATTATGATCAGAATGTATGTTCTTTACCACAATAGGTTCCTGAAGTTCCAGATATTAGAGTTCAGCCCATTGTTGATCAATCTCCTTCCACCACTGCTGCGGATCTTCTGGGTGCATGTCCAACACCTGATGTTCTTCAACCCAATATAGAAGCCCCTGTTATTCAAGGTGATGAAGTTCCTAGAAGAATGTCTCACAAAACACGTCAGCCTCCACCCATATTACAAGAGTATGTAACATATATTGTCAAGCATTCAGTCTCTAAAGTTTTGTCATATGATAAATTATCCTCAGATCATCGAGCCTTCTTCACCTCCATCTTTGATGTACAAGAACCTAAGTCATTTCAAGAAGCTCAATCCCAAGCTGTATGACAGCAGGCTATGACAGAAGAATTAAGTGCACTTGCTGATAATAAGACATGAAGCATCATGCCTCTTCCTGCAGGTAAACATGCAGTTGGTTGCCGCTGGATTTTCAAGACAAAATTCAACTCAGATGGAAAAATTGAAAGGCATAAAGCTCGGCTTGTAGCTCAAGGGTTCTCGCAGAAATTTGGAATCGACTACAAGGAAACCTTTGCTTCAGTTGCGAAAATAACTATTGTCCGTGTCTTGTTATCTGTGGTAGTTAATCAGGGCTGGTCATTGTATCAAATGGATGTACGCAATGCATTCCTGCATGGAGATCTTGAAGAGGAAGTATTCATAAAGCTACTCCCAGGACATCCACAAAGTCGCTCTCTTAACCTGGTCTGCAAACTTCACAAATCCATTTATGGATTGAAACAGAGTCCACAAGCATGGCATGCCAAATTAAGTGTTGCTTTACAGACACTTGGTTTCACAAGAAGTAATGCTGACTCTTCACTGTTTATTCAACAGAATTCTGTTGACAAGTTGATTGTGCTTGTATATGTAAATGACTTAATTATCACGGGAAGTAATGAAACCTCTGTTGCAAAATTAAAGGCTGATCTGCAGCGGCAATTCTCCATTAAAGCTCTTGGAAAGCTGAAGTATTTCTTGGGGATAGAAATGGCTACTTCCAGCAAGGGCGTGTTTCTTAACCAACGGAGGTATATCCTCGACATACTACAGGATGTTGAAATGTTGCATACCAAGCCAGCTATTACTCCTCTGGACAGCAAGCTGCGGTTGGATTCATCAAGCAAACCTTTCCCAACATTCACTACTTATCAAATAATTGTTGGAAAATTGATTTACTTGACAATCACTAGATCAGACATTATATTTGTTGTTAGCTTATTGAGCCAATACATGCATGCTCCTACAACTCAATATCTTGACATGATGAAGCGTATTCTGCGATACTTGAAAGGAACTATTAGTCGAGGTATTATTATGACACGCAATGGACATACAGATATTACAGGATACACAGATTCTGATTGGGCAGGAAATGCATTAGATAGACGTTCTACCACTGGATATTGCATGTTTGTTGGAGGTAATTTAGTGTTTTGGAAGAGCAAAAAAACAACAGGTGGTTATGCGTTCAAGTGTTGAAGCTGAATATCGCACAATGACATCTGCTTCATGTGAATTAATTTGGCTCAAGAATCTACTTGCAGATCTTAGTTTTTTCTCTCATACACCTATGATCTTATTTTGTGACAATCAAGCTGCCATGCATATTGCCTCTAATCCAATGTTTCATGAACGCACAAAACATTTCGAAGTAGATTGCCATTACATTCATCAGTAGGTTTAAGCTAAACTTATTTAGACATCCTATATGCGCACCCATGATCAACTTGCTGATGTGTTTACCAAAATCCTGCCATCTGGTCAGTTTCATCGTTTGCTCAGCAAGCTTGGATCAGTTAATCCACTAGATTCAGCTTAAGAGGGAGTCTTGAAGATTACAGTATAAGTTGTAGATCCTTGCAGATATTGCAGATACTAAAGATTAATGGTGCAGATACTACAAATACTGAAGATTAATGAAGTAGATATTGCAGCATCAAGAGACAATATACAAGATCCTGTAGTTATTATATTGCCTTATAAATGTTATGTCTATTTTCTATTTTAGATGATCATGTAATTATTATTTATTTCCTTCATAACCAAGGACAGAATCAAATCTAGTAACTGCCATGTTAGAAACTGATTCTAGTATATATATACTTGTACTCTACCATTAGTAAATTTATGATTGGGAGATTATACTTCTCTAAATTTCTACAGGTTACACAAAAATAGTTATAGATATGAATCTGAGATTTGGAAGCTATTCCAAATTTGGAACTACTAATTTTGCTGCCGAACCAACAAGACCGCCATGCAAAACAGCAATGCATAAAGTAATTAACTGGCATTTAGAAACTAACTAAAGAGTGAAGAGGACTTCTATTACACATTGGAATAGCTCAGCTCACAAAACAAAAACAAAAACAGCAACATGCATGCAATCTATATATGGTTGTTAATTTAGCCTCTCTCTTTTTTTCCCCTTGCATTAATGGACTACCTCAGAATTAAGATACATATATCCTAAAATATTACAGGATAGGAATTGGATAAGATCCCGTTAAAGAAAACACAACCCTGTAGTTGTGTGTGCATAAAGAAAACACCTTGCTAGCTCAAGTATTGTGTATAGTGTGACAATTACAAGAAAAGTTCCAACTACTATTTTTGGTTGCGAAACAGTAATGCACACCTTTAGAAAATGATAAAGATGAAAAGTAGATTCTATTACATATTGATTATATATAAATGGGATTACAAGGCTTCAAATGCCTAGTTTCATTGCTTGATTTCCAAGGAAAGGGATGATCAAAAGAATGCACATGTTTGTTCATGCTAGGACGTCTTTCCCTTGTTGATAACTTTTTATATATAAAATGCCAGAAATACTGTGTTTCATGTTCAAAAATTGAAAAAAAATATCATCCATAATCATATACAACAATCTGCCATTTCCACTCATTTCTGCAACTAAGCAATACTGTTAAGCTTGAAAGGTTCCCGAGCTCTTTTTTTTTTTTTTGTTTATTTTTTTGTTTTCCTGATCTCTCCAAATTCTGAAAGGTCCCAAGCTCAATTTTTTGTTTTTCTTTCTCTTTCTCTCCGGATGTTGAACCTACGTGGAAGCACACGTCCAATTATATTAAATGATTTTGAGCCTTTTAATGTGGAAGATGAATGGGAATGCTATGGTGACATTGTTCGCAAGTGGCGTACTAGACTCGCCTACGATAGTATTCGAGTAAGGGGTTTGAAGAAGCCAGTTCTTCCTCCTAAGGATAAGTCCCTGCTTATTGACATTGTCTTGAGCACAAGAAAATACTCAATTACTCTAAAGATCAGAACGTTTGATCTTTACCTGATTGGTTATGAAAATCAACAAGGCCACCGGTTTGAGTTTAAACCAAAGGTGGACAAGCACAGCAAGACAAGCGAGAGGTTGATACCTGGTTCCACTTTTTTGCCGTATGGTTGTTCTTATGGTGATTTGGAGGGCAATGCACGTACCCACAGGCTTGGTTTTGAACTAGGGAGACAGCAATTAATGGTAGCAATACACAATTTGGCCCAAGAACCGAAGAAAGTCCATTCATCAAAAGAAGGGAAGAAGGTTAAATTAGCAGACCAGGCATACGAGGAGAAACGAGCACACGGTCTCTTAACCATTGTGCTTATGGTTCCAGAGGCAATCAGGTTTGAATCCATGCTGAAATATGCATCATCAAACTTGACATGGAACACCAATACATCATTGCCTTATATACCAAACCTGACAAATGAGTGGCAAACACTTTGTAAGCACATCACCAATGCTTCAAATAGAGACTTTTATGAATTTAAGGAAATCATATTACAAGAAACACCAAAGCGCCGTGTTATTAAGACAATTGAGGATGTATGCGAGGAAATTGCAATAGTAAAGAAAGAGGATTAGGAGCAACCAAAGCGATTTTGAATCTCAAGACCGATCAGGAAGGGCTAGAAAGCTTGGAATCTACTTTGCATTCAGGTATTTTTTCTGCCTTGTTTATTTCTTTTATGCTTTCATTCATATCTTAGCACGCATGAAGGCTAACAATGGACTGTATGTTTGTAAAAGAATTTTCGTTTTCTGCATGCAGTTTCGATATCTTTGCATGCATGAAGGCTAATAGTGACCTGTTTTTCATATTGATACTCCATATCTTAGCCTGAATTAAGGCTACACATTAGGCAGGCTGCCAAGAGCATCATTGCCAGTAGGCTAGCTCCCGGGTGTATCGTTTAGGTCTCTTATGCTAGTGGTGTTCTGATCAAACCATTGTCAATTTTTGCATGTAGACGCATATTTCAGGCTAGATCCCGGACAAGGAAATTCTCAAGATTGTGAAAGAAAACTTCCACATTTCAGGCCTGGAATGATTGCCATTAACTTGGATCTTAAGAGAGGTAGAAATGGCATGGTCTTGAAGGGAGCTGCTTAGGGCCACTTCGGAAGGAATTGAGGTATTGAACCCCAAGATTAAAATAATGCCATATTGGCAAGTGATCAATAATTTGCCTTTTCTTGGCTGCAGCTCTGAAAGCCAAGAGTATCTTAATTATGTTCTTAATGTTGTCTCCTTTTTTACACATTTGTAGTCTTCATTAATAGTTAAACAGGATTAGATTTATAATGTAAATAATGTTGTTTTAGAAGAGAATTTTATATTGCTTTATGTAAATAAACCCCAGTCGTCAAGGTATATAATTCTTTGTTTATAGTACGTAGTTCTAAGCAGATAATTATATTCATTTTGTGTTCCCTTGCTGGCTGCTGACGCCTCCTTTTTTTTTTGATAATCTTTTTTTTTTTTTTTGATAATCTGCTGACGCCTCCTTTAATTAATCAGACCAAGACATCTGGTAGGAACTAATCCCCAAATTGCTGCACTTGGACCTTTTCCTTATATTTTGGGTCGTAATATTCAACAGCAAATTTGGCCATCTCTTGACAGCTAATTTCAAGAAGAGAAGAGTCATTAAGATCCATGGGAGGTACACGACAGTACGTAGCCAGGTGGAGGAGGACATTCAATATCAAAACCCTAAGAAAAGA
>Ga0307516_10005922_pt1 | contig 14463 bp, 20 predicted proteins | sample 19_EM_MG_FD_203310 | JGI IMG/M metagenome (GOLD analysis project Ga0307516, IMG submission 203310) | Populus trichocarpa ectomycorrhiza microbial communities from riparian zone in the Pacific Northwest, United States - 19_EM | ecosystem: Host-associated > Plants > Roots > Unclassified | place... | reverse complement strand
GTGCGGTTCATTTGTTTCATTTTGCTGGTTGTGTATTCAGGAGGAAAAAGTCTGCATAGGTTTTGTGGTTCATCGCAAGTTCACGTTCTTTGTTTTTGATGGATTCAGGAGCTCTGGGACAGAGCTCTACGAGCGGGGGGACCTGTCAGGGGAGGAAGCCAAGAGCCGAAGGGCTTGGCGACTTGGCGGCTTGGCTTTGGATTGTGTTCGCGGCCGAAGTGCGGCCGCTCTCTCGCTGGCGCTCTCTCTCTCGCTCTCTTCACTAGACATCAATACATACTTTTCCCACTCGCTGCGGACGGTCCGTCCGCATCTCCTTTCCGTGATCCTTTCTCGTGATCCACCTTCTCGGCCCTCTCCGGCCGTAAACCTTGAGCCTCTCCGCCGTAACGGTCCGTTCGGCCTTCTCGCCACGTCACACCCCCACTTCCGGAAACATCACAGGACGCTAACATGTCAACGGAGATACCAACGATAATTCTGGAACGGCCCTCCCAGCTACGAGGAGATGGCAAAAGCTTTCTACGATCAACACCACTGCACTGCTATGCGAGAGCCAGAGAACTTGGTCCCACGAAAGCACTGACGGATCCGTGCTCCAACGTCGGCCTCATGGATCTCGCGCTATTTCAGCGAGGATACCCAGCAACCGGAATACTTCCATTGACGGCATCGGTATCAGCAGTTGGCACAAATAAGACCTCCGGATATGCCATCGTCCCGATCCAATTCGATTGCATAAGAAATGGCAACATTCGTGAGAAGCTACAGGCCGACATAGAAGTCCATCTGATGGAAGACTTCCCTCCCGGACTTGTAATTGGACTGGATTTCCTATGTGACTACGGAATGGAGCTCAATATAGCCAAAAAGATTGCAAGCTTTCCGACCGGTCACACCGCCAGACTGGCATCGCCGCCAAACAAACGGTTTGGCAATGTCAAGATGTGGTGCCGCAACAGGACGGTGGTACCGCCCCGGACGATCAAGAAAGTAGAGATCAAGGCGTCCATCGCCCCCCGGAACCGACTACACGTTCAGCCCCTTCACGGCGGTCGAAAAAGGAATGCCGCCTAGCCCTCAGCTGATGCATGCCATTATTGACAGCAGCACAACCTCGATGATGTTCTCGAACTGGAGCGAACATCCCGTAGTTATCGAGAAGGACCAACAATTGGGCACCGCTCAAGCCGTCCTGTTCGGATGCAGAGTGCATCAGACCGGAAGCCACATCAACTGGAACGACCTGGTTGCGCCTGAAGCAACCGTTCGTGGTAACATGGGACTGGCGGCGGTTCCGGGTCAGCAAGAGTGCTGCCATATTGAGCTGTCGGCACCCCGGCCGATGTCCGACACCAGGCTACCGTGGGAGTCGACGTTGGACGCCAGGCCACCTCAATCAATACCTGATGAAAAAGCAGCACTGATATCCGCTGCGGCCCAGACCAGGAGGAAAGGTGAGCTATTCCCGTCAGAGGACGATGGCGATACCTTGCCAGAAACCAGCCCGTTCCCTGAAGGAAAACCTATTGTATCACCACACCTGTCAGAATCCCAGCGAATCGAGATAGGCCTGGTCCTCGAGGAATTTTCGGGCTGCTTCAGTGACGGGAAATCAATCGGACATGTACGCGGCTACTCAGTTCCGATCAACACTGGCAACAATCCCCTCCCTCCACCACAGGCACCAAGGCCCACAGGACCTGCAAAACGTGACGCGATCGACACTGCAATCGAGGAACTGCTGAATTGGAATGTTATTGAGCCATCGACAAGCCCAACAGCAAGCCCGGTGGTCTGGCAGAACAACAAATGGAGGTTCTGCGTCGACTACCGACCAGTTAACGCAGTCACCATCTCTGACGCATACCCGCTACTACGACCGGACTTCGTTTTTTCAGCATTGGCCAACAAGCAATACTTCTCCATATTCGTCGCCGTCAAAGGTTACCACCAGGTGGACATCGACGAGGAAGACCGACACAAAACCGCATTCATATGCCATCGTGGTCTGTTCCAGTATAAGCGACTACCATTCGGTCTGAAAAATGCCCCAGGACAGTACCAACGGTTGATGGACCGGGTCCTGGGATAGCTACGCTGGACAGCAGCATTATGCTACATCGACGACGCAATTGTGTTCTCGAACAGCTGGGCAGAACACGTCGATCATGTCCGCTGGTTCCTGACAGCAATACGGGCATCTGGATTGCAGCTCAGCGCCACAAAATGCAAGATCGCCTACCCAGATGTGACAATGCTGGGCATGCAGATTTCACGATACGGACTGGCCACGACCAAGGATAAAGTCGCTGCTGTGACAGACCTACCGGCACCAGCCACCATGGCAGCACTTCACAGGGTGGTTGGGATGTTTGGATACTATCGAAACTTTATCGAAAATTTCTCGCGCATTGCAAGGCCTCTGAATGATTTGAAGAAAGCAAGTGGGAGGTACGCCCCAGGAGCCAAAATCATCTGGACAGATGAATGCGAAACCGCCTTCAGGGAATTGAAGTCAAGGCTGTCATCGACGCCAATACTTGCACATCCGAAATATGACCGGCCCATTATCCTTCACACCGATGCAAGCAAGGATGGCTTTGGAGCAGTCCTATCCCAAATCTGGACGGCGGACGACTATCGGTTAGACAATGTGCCAGACACCGGTTTGGGGAGGAAGCTGGATGCCCTGACAGCGTCGAACGGCCGTCAAGATAGGATGCCGGACACCAGTTTTATGTACAGCCTGGTTCCCCTCTGTTGCCCGCGCGGTGGCGGCACGTTGCAAGCTCCCCTTTGCCCTCCGCCCAGTCCTATCCCAAGAAAATGTAAAGCGCACCGAGCAGACTACATAGGAACCGAAAACGTGCGTGCATGACAAAGGGAACAAAACAAATGAAAGCGCTGCCGAGTCCTCATCCACGGACGCCATGAAGCCCGGTGTGGGTAGGAACAGTGGTGGTTCACCCCCGTCACCCCACTCCACAGCCCCCCCCTCCCTGCTCCTCCATCCACTCCTGGAACTTCGCCTCCGACACCTCACTCACTTCGTCCTCCCCGTCGGCCGGCACCAGCCTTCCCACGTCCGTAGCCGCGTGGAAGTCCATCACCCCCCGGCTGCACCCACATGGGCTACAACCAGAAGGCATACAATGTTGGAAATGCTTCTCGCTGCGGTGCTGGAATGGATGACGAGGCCGGAATGGATGACGAGGCCGGAATGGATGACGAGGCCGGAATGGATGACGAGGATGGAATGGATGACGACGCAGGAATGGATGACGAAGAATGTGGAAGGTCGACATCGGCAGGCCGGTGTATAAAATGTCTCTGTTTTCCTTGTCTTGTACTCTTCTTCATCGCTTTAACAATATTTCAATATACCCACTACTGTTCTATCTTGCTCACTACCGCTCAAACTCCTCTTGTGCGCTCCCTTGCTGTCATCGGGACCGACCAATCTCAGGCTGAGAATATTCCTCCTCCCTCTCTCTCTCTCTGCTCTCTCGCTATAAGACCCAAGGATAACTGGAATTTTTAGATACGACGCGGAGAGCGCCGCTCTCGCGAGAGCGCTGGTGGTGGCTACACAGAGACAGACTACGCCGGAGGGGATCACGATCATCACGGACGCACAACCCGACATCCGGCGGATGGCATCAGAGGAGGCTGGCCCCGGCCAGCAGTACGCTATCCCGGCAAGTAAACACATCGGGGCGCTACGGAGGTCGAGGCCGGGCATCGCCATCGTGATCTGGTGCCCAGCTCAGAAGGGAGTTGCCGGCAACGAAAAAACCGATGAGTGGGCGAAGGTCGCGGCGGAAGAGCCAGACACCCGCGGGGTGGAATGGCTGAACTACTCGGACCGGACAGAAATGCGCCCAATGCCGCTCCCACGATCGCTCGCCAACCTCAAGCGGGAGATTTCGGAGAAGAAGTGGGCGGAGGCACGACTGTGGGCCTGGGGCCGGACCTCCAAGACGAAGTACCGGATGCCAAAAAGCCAAAAGCGGGCCCGGAGCGGTGGCCGAGAGCACCAAGAGGCTTGCCTCGCGGTTCTACCAGATGAAGACGGGGCACTCCCTTGCCGGGAAATACCTCCATTCGACGAAGAATCGAACCACCCCCCAGTGCTGGTGGTGACGGTACACGAATCACAATCAGGAGCCTCTTCAAGGTGTGTCCGGAGTGGAAGGCCTACTACAAGATCCTGTGGGCGGAGGTGCGGAAGGAGACCGGGAGCTGGAAGGATAGGTGGAAGATCCGGAACATCCTGGCGGATGAGAGGTTTTTATGCCCGCCCAGGATTCCCCCCTATTCCATACCACTGCATACCCGACGGCTTTGTCCTCTAGCCGCGACCTGTCCGTGAACTTAGTTAGTCCAGTCCGTGGTTTCTCCTCTTCGGCCTTGGCCTCTTCCTCCTGCACCACCTCCGCGCCGAGGGTCTCCTCCTCCTCCAGCGGTATTGTACTCTCGGTCCTGCCTGCATTTGCCAGGGCGTTCGTGAGCTTCCGGCCAATTGCCGTCCGGGCTCCCACGAGGTCTCGCGCCTGGTCTCCCTGCGGCAGCCTCAGTAGCCGTAGCCCGAACCGCCGCTATCTGTTCTCCAAGTGCGCCGCCGCTGCTCTGAGTCCCGATTCCATCGACAGGGCACCTAGGTTGGTCGTCCTGAAGCATCCTGTTGTCGCGCGTGCCTCCTGGTTGACCAGCAGCTGCAGCTCACTGGCTTGGCTGATGGTGCCCCGAACGTGGTCGAAGGCTACTCCATTGCCAGGTGCCCAGGCGATGGACGCATCAGCCGCTTTGGACAGCTTCGCCGGAACTGCCTCGCCGTCCGCTCCATCCGCCCACCAGCCAATGTCGTCCACAAGGGATAGCCCATGGATGCCTGGTACCGCTGCCTTCACCTCATCGAAGATGCCCGACAGGTACGTGCCGAAAAGGGTTGGTGCCGCAGGCAATCTGTGAGGCATACCGGTGTCCACTGGGCTCGCCTCGCCTGTCTTGCCGTCGAGCATGAGCTTAACCCGGCGGTGTGAAATGAAGCTGATGGTCCACCGAATGAGGTCTGGCTCGATTTCGGGTGCCTGCATACGCCTCCCCAGGTGCGCCTTGCAGACGTTGTTGAATTCCCACTTGACGTCCATGAACAGCGCCACTGCCACCTTCCTTTCGCCCCATTCCCAGAGGCAGCGGAAAGGTGAAGCAGCCGGTCCATCCGACATCAATCCTGCCTTTGGTGAACTTCGTTGCCATCTAGTGTCGGTAATGGGCATCCGGAGATGCCGGACCGGAGGCGGCGTCCAGAGATGACGGACCGGAGGCGACACGTCTGGAGAGTACGGTGACCCGAGTCTCCGAGTACCGGCTCGGGAGACAGTCTTCCGACCTTTCCCACTGAGGAGTCCCTGAGGCGCGTTGTATATAAACAGAATGTTCTGCCTTCGACTATGTATAATCAATAAACTCACTATCTTTATCTTTATCGATCCATTTTTTGCAACATCTAGACTCAACTATGGCGCTACAAAGCACTCCCGGCACCTCGTCTCACCTAACTTCCTAGATCAACAATAGTTCGATTGTTGATCAAGTCTCCAGGCTCGTGGTGAACGTGACACGACTGACATTGTCAAAGGTACTTCTCCAAGTTTGACGGCTCCTCCGCCTACTGCCCCTCGCTACGCTGTTTCTCTCGATCCGTCGGGGTCTTTTCTTTTCTAATTTCTTTGGTGCGCAGTACTTCCTCATGGGACTTGCCTGGTCGGAAGGCAAAAGAGTGCTAGCAACGTGCCGCCACTGCGCGGATAGCGGACAGGAACCGGACTGTAAATAACCTCGTCATGATCTCCATAGGTCGCACACGAGTACTGAATCAACAAAAAAAAACGCCCCCATTCCAACACAATCAACATGAAAGACTCCAGAAACAAGTCACTCGTAATTCCACTTCCACCGTCCTCTATATCGTATCATTGACCCACCTATAAGCTCCGCAGGGCTCGAGTCACGGGGCGGCTCCGTGGGCGGAGTGTAGTTGGGGTGCAAGAATGGAGTCTCGGAAATGATCGATGGACCTTTAAACCAGGAGAAACCCGGCGGCGCATCGCGTAGATGAAACCCAGACAGATTTGTTGGAATATAGGGATCGATAGACACGAAGGTAGTGAACTGATTGATTGATACAACCTCGAAGGAGGAACACTCTCTATATATACAACGGGCCTGAGGGACTCGCCAGGGGGAAAGACGGAAGACTGTCCCCTGAGCCGGTGCTCGGGAGACTCGGGCAGCTGTCATCTCCGGATGTGCCGCCTCCGGTCCGTCATCTCCGGACGCCGTCTCCGGTCCGTCATCTCCGGACGCCCATTATTCTTACAAGATTACGATTATCGGTTAACCCGACGGACGATGCGACGCTAGAAGTCTGCTTTCTTTGGTATCAGAAACTCACAGTAGAACAACCATCTTGAGAAGTAAACATACAACGGAGACCTGCGGTTGCGGAGGAGGCGAGTTCTGCTGCCACGGAGAGATCGGAAGAGAGGTGTCTGAAAACGGTCAGTGACATGTACCAGATCGTGCGAACGCTAGAGACGTGCCGGCCTTCATGTAGATCTCGACAACCATATTGGAGAGCCTGAAAGCTGGCCCAATTGGAAGTCCTAACTCGTCTGTATTGAAATCCGGATGCCAGCAACTGCTCAGAAAGAGCGTCCCGGGCACCATCAATTCGGAAAAGCGGACTTTGACACTTTCCCTGAAAAAACAAAAGAACCGTTCTGCGGTATGGTAATCGACAAGTTCCTTGGGGGTAAGATTCCCGATACGCTGAAAGGACCTCCGGTGTGACAGTTCTTCGTCGTCTGGGGGGGGGTCGGCCCTACTCAAGGGTTCCACGTTCTCCAGGGGCACAGAGGGGCACGACATGGAGGCAGGAAACGGATGGCGGGGAAGACAACTTCGGTGGTACTGAATGCGGGGAAGACAACTTCGGTGGTACTGAATGGCGGTGAAAAGTGGATCGAGTGGTGAGAAGTAATAACGGCGCTCGCGTTGTCGCGAAACAGGGACCCGTGGAGAAAATGGCGCGATGCGTATAAAGAAGAAGTTGGAAGGAACCACCACCAACTGCTCCTTGACACATAACGCCAAGAGGTGCTAACCCGCTTTCGGACGCCGCTGCGAATCAAGGCGGGCCCGACGAAAAATGGTTGCCAAACAATATACAGTTTGCCCGCCCACAATTGAACTAAAATAATACGATGTTGCCACGAGGGAGAACGGATGGGTGGCTGATGGCTGCGGCGCCGGCAGCGAAGTCAGGATTTCATTAGGGCTGATGTGGCGAGTAGAAAATTTTCATCGCATCCATTCCCTCATCAATCGCGTTACTTCTCGATCGATTTCTATCGATATTTCTCTTTCCCTATCACCTGCATTCGCTCCAGTCATGAAAACCATACGCATTGGGCAGGAATTTGATGACTTCCTGACTTTCAAGGTTGCGATGAAGGACAGGCGCTGTCCACCCTGACAAATTTACCTTCTGCTTCATTTAATTGAACGGAGTATGCAACGCTATTTTCTGTGGACACGAGAATACCGGGTGCCCTGTCAAGGCTAATGCAATATATTCTTCAGTGAAGAAGTGTGGTACAGTTGTAGTGGTTGATGAACACAATCACCTGGGCGTGTGTTGGTAGAAAGGAGTTCAAGTTGCTGGAAAGATTGGTTAAAAGGTGTTCTTTCTCAAAAATCACCATGAGCAAGGCAACAACACCTGCGGTGGTCCAAGGAGCTGTCGCACACCAGCATACAATTCAAATTAGCTACGAAGAAGCCAAAAAAAACAACAAAAACGGCTGGCTCTCGGCGATGATGAACAGAGTCCCAGCAAGCTCAGTTTGTGAGACTTTACGCCCGCACCACTGTGATATACATCCCGATCCTGAAGAGGCTGCGATATCTGGGAACCCTGAAGGCATATGTCGCAACTTTCAGCAACGGGAGCGGGAAATTGGAGGTGGAGGTGGATGCTGTCAAAAACCTCACCCCTACTTCCGTTCTCTGTCTCTTGGGCTCGACAGGCAACGTAGCTCCTCGTCGCGCCTACTCGGTAGGTCTTTCGTTCGTTCGGCTCTCGGGCCGTGTTCGTTCAGCTCACTCGGCGTAGCCTTTAGTGCTGGTGAGGCGTTATGCTCCCAGTCTTCCTCATGCCCGGCGTGGCATCTCCGTTTTCGTCTTCCTCACGCCCGGGGTGGCATCTCCGTTGTCGTCTTCCTCATGCCCGGGGTGGCATCTCCGTTGTCGTCTTCCTCACGCCCGTTGTGGCATCTCCGTTGACGTCTTCCTCATGCCCGTCTTTCTCTCTTTCCTTCCTCTTTCCTTTCCTACTGTCTTTCTTTCTTTTCCTCTTATCTTGGGACAGGCCGGGCGGGGGCAGGGGGAGTCGCCGCGAGCCGCTGGCGGACTGTTCGAGGGCTCAGCGGACGGCGAACGGGAAAGGACTGTATATAATATCGTCATGATCCAACAGGGTCGCACACGATCAATGAAGAATCATCATCATCATTATTAATACAACGGATAAAGAGGTGGCGGCGAAACTTGGGAAAGCATCAGACATAGCAGTGGCATGGGGAAAAGAGAATGGGGTGACCTCCGACCACAGCAAGAGTGAGGCAGTACTGTTCCGCCGAAAAAGGAACGTGCCCACCGGAACGATCAGCACGGGGGAAAGAGAAATCCCATTCAACACCGAGGCGACACGGTGGCTGGGAATATGGCTGGACTCCCACCTCACATTGAGGGATCACCAGAGAATGATGATGAAGAAGGGAAGGAAGGCGCTACCTAGGCTGAAGAGGCTGACAGGGCAGATGGGATTGACATCGGGCAACTGCCGCAAAGTCATGGCAGCATGCGTGCAGTCGGTAGCGATGTATGGTACGGAACTGTGGTGGAAGGGAGAAGGAAAGCCGGGGATGAGTAGCGGAGCGGGAGAACTGCAAAAGCTGGTCAACCAAGAGGCGCGGGCAGTCACAGGAACCTCCCGAACAACGAACCTGGGGGCGCTAGCGATGGAATCCGGGCTGTGGCTAGCAGTAGCCTAGCTAGACAATAGGTAGAGACGACTCATAGCCCTGTTCCTTAGCCTTCCAGCAGGCAGCGAAGCCAAGGGGATCGTGGGAGTCCAATCGGCTATTGGAAGAAGGCTGGAGACATCAATCGGATACTCGGGAAGGATGGAAGAAACCAAGATAACGAGTAGGCTAGAGAAGATGGAAGTAGTTAGAATAGTAGATCGGGGAAGGGCAATAGAAGAGTCAGAGAAAGAAAGGGAGGGCCTAACCCTTTTTACCGATGAATCGAGACTCGAAAGCGGAGCGACCGGATACGAGGTGGCATGGAAGGCAGGCAACCGGTGGGTAGGAGTGAAGGCACACATGGGTTAACTAGGAGGCCTTCGACGCAGAATGCGCAGCACTTGCGAGAGCATTGGAAGTGGCGGCAAAGAGACGAACTGGGCCAAAAGCGGTCACCGTCTTGACCGACGCGCAGGCGGCGATGGCCAGGATCGCATCAGAGGAACCGGGCCCCGCCCAACAGTCCGCATGGCAGGCAAGAAAATGGATAGCGAAGTTGAGAGAAAGGGACCGAAACGTCCGGATCGAATTTCACTGGTGCCCCGCCCAGAGAGGAGTCGCAGGGAACGAGGAAGCAGACAATTGGGCAAAGCACGCAGCTGAGGAGCCAGACGCGCGAGGGGTGCAATGGATGGGCTACAAGGACAGATACGGGAGGTGGCTGATGCCACCCCGGGCCCCCAGATCTCTAGCCAACCTAAAGAGGGAGATTTCGGAAGAAAGTGGGAAGAGGCGTGGACGTGGTCGAAGAAGAGGGTCAGAGGGAGGAAGTACCAGATGCCGAAAACGATCCACCAGAACAACATGGTGGCACGAGGATCGAAGAGGCTAGCAGGAAGGTACCACCAGCTCAAGACCGGGCACTGCCGCACGGGGCAATACCTGAAGTGGACAAAGAACTTCAATACGGCGGAGTGCGGGTGGTACCAGTAGAGGACGCAGACAGGGGAACACCTGTTCAAGAACTGTGACAGGTGGAGGCCGCAACAGAAGATAATGTGGGCGGAGATACGGAAGAAGACAGGGAGAGGAAAGAACTGGTTCACGATCAGGGAAATGTTTGCGGACGAGCGGTGCATTGGGGCGGTCCTGGACTTCTTGAGAACGACGTATGTGGGGGCGAGGACGGGGCCGCGGTAGCTGCCGCCAGAACCGGGGGGGAGAGGGAGGAGGGAGATACACAGTCTCCTTAGTTACGCTCTTTTGTCCCATTCTCATTCGCTCTGTCTTGCTCTCTCTCCCTCGTGCGCTCTTCCTTCCCTTCCTCATCTTTTTCTTTTTCTCTCTTTCTCTTCTCTGAGTCTTTCTCTTTCCGTCTTTCTTTCTTTCTTTCCCTTTCTCTTTCTATTCGGAGACAGGCCGGGCGGGGACAGGGGGAGTCGCCGCGAGCCGCTGGCGGACTGTTCGAGCGCGTAGCGGACGGCGAACGCGAAAGGACTGTATATAATATCGTTATGATCCAATAGGGTCGCACACGATTAATGAATCATCATCATCATCATCAATTATTAATACTGCAAACTACTGTATATGAAGGAGCGGTAATGAAAGGGCTAGGCAGGGGCAGGGGAGTGCCCGCGTGCTGCAGGCTGACTACTCGAAGTCGCGGCGGACGGCAAACGGGAAAGGATTCTACATATTATTGCCCTGATATGATAGCACTAGAACAATTTTTACCCCTCGACTACATAGTATCTACCTAAGTATCTACTGGAAGATCTATACCAGGCCTGCGAAATGTAATGACAAATAACGGAAGGTAGAATTAAAAGAGAATGTCGGGGTGTTGTCGCTACCCTAGTATTGGCTGATTCTGTCCGGCGTGGAAAATGTACAGGAAGCGGTAACAACCCCGCTCCGCAACTTGCTAAGTAAACAAAATATTGTGAAAAAACATCAATAGAACTTAATCGCTCCCACAGCTATCCCCATTTTTCTTTAAGACGAGGTCCCTCTCTTCAGCCCTCTTGAAATATGAACAGCCGCGTTTCTCCCAACCCGCTTAAATCCACAGCTCCTTTTTTGGCACCAATCTCCAATCCTCCTCGCCATCATCCTCTTCGCTCTATATATACCGCCTACTCTTTGCACCGCCTCCTTCTCCTTTTCATCTGGCCGAAATCAATTGTCAGCACACCGTCGCTGGCGGCAAGTCCTTGCATGCTGCTTTCGGCTCGTAGAGATCCGTCCTCCGCGCGTCGTAGATGCACTTCCTTGGGGGGTAGTAGATGTCTGTCTTTGGTGGTGCATAGTCCGCCATCGTGAGCAAACCCCAGATGTCCGTTATCGGGGGCGCGGTGTATATATCAGTTGTCGGTGTCGTATCGGTGATAACTGTGCTCGCCGGCATGTCGATTCCGTTCCGAGAGTCCGTACTTCTTGCGATTCCTTCCTCGAAATACCTTAGCCATTCCATCTGGGCATCCTAAGGAATCCCCGGAGCCGGCAAGGTGATCTTCACCATCCTCCGGCTTCGTCCTTTTCCCAGCGCCCCCCAATTCATCCATCTCCCCCAATCTTCCCAATCTCCTCCGCCTGAAAACAAATCTGTCACTCCAGTCTCCAACAATAGCATATGACATTTCCGTACCTCCTACGTCGAATCCGCTGTCACCTCAAACTCCAGCTCCGATCTGCTATCGCTCACTCCTATCTCTTCTACCAGCGTCGTCACCTCCCGATCTTCCTGCCGCATTCGCTGACCCTTTTTCTTCTCTTCTTTTCCTCTCTCCTTCCTTAGCCCCTTTTCATTCTTCAGTTCGTCCTTCTCTTTCTTCTCCTCTGCACCCTTCTCTTTCTTCTTTCTGGTACCCTCCCCCTCCCTCCCCCTCTTGGCATTTGGCCCCTCAATATCGCCGTCATCCTTGCACTCAACTGTAGTAACTTCCATCTCCACATCTCTCCTCAATTCGCTTCTGCACTCCCTTGGAACAACCCGATCCTCTAAACCCACAGTAAACAATGACCACTTTTTCAAAGTCGGGCAACTGGAGTTCGGGCGACACTCAAATGCTTTCCCATCCGATACTGCCCGCTTTCTCTTGTCCGGTGGTTTGAGATTCGGGCCATCCCCAAGCCAATACACCAGCATATTCGTTATCGTCCTGATATCCCATCTCTTCCAATGCCAATGCCGGCAACCCCACAGTTACTGTCTCAACCATATTGACTTTCGTAATTCATTGTCCACCCGCTGGCTTTCCTTGTCCTTGTCCATGTCCTGCCGCGATCATTCGTTGTTCGGACCTAATCTGCCCGTAGTCGGCCTGGCCCTGTCCGGCCGCGATCGTTCCGGTCCCGACGCCATCATTCCTTGTCGTTGGGCATCTCTCTGAAACTCCATAACCTGTCTTCGAAGGAATTCCATCTCTTGCTTTATTAGGGGTTTGTCTGAGAGGCTTCCTTCTCTCGCGGTCGGCACGATCGGAGGACCTTGAAGATATGATCACTCCGGCGGGACGTGCTGGCCCTGTACCCCGACACCCCGACCATACCGAGGCGGGTACGAACTTAGTCGGCCGGAATTCAGTTTAATCCTCTCAACGTTTTCAGCTCGGATATCAGGAGCACCACCAGGCTTCTAACACCGGCACTCGTAATCGCCAGGGGTCTCACAATTGTAGCAAATAATGTTTGGATTATTTGCCATATTGTCTTGACTGCACGTTTCGGTCAGATTCGATTGGGTGCTGTGAGGTTCGTGTACACCATAACCCAATGGCGCGACATACTGAGGAACTGGAGGTGTAGGATTGGCAGATTTGTCGGAGCAAGTTTCACTTCAGATGCCAACTCACGTACCTCATCCATTTTCTTTTCCAATAGCTCCGCTTTCAATTTTTTTAGTTCCTTCAGAGTCATCTCCAACGGATCTTCTTGTCTTCCCCCTCTTGTACTTCCGCTTCTTTTCCCGTCTGATTCTCCTCTCCTTCTCCTTTCTCTTCTCCGGTATTTCCGGTCGTATTCACTCAAGTCGCAGTCGGAAGAGCAGTCAGACGACCAGTCAGAATCCGAATCGGAATCGGTCAAGAGCAAGGATTCCTTGTATGAGATATTCGAGTGGGCGACACGATACGCGTTCGATAAACATGTTTCAAAAGGGATCCGTCGTGTCTTAGCCTGAATTTCTTCTATTGCAGCAAACGAATTTAGGTGTCCTATCTCCTCATGTCCTCGACAAAACCGCGACGTGATTTCCTCATGCATGTCGTCACGTCCATCGCACATCACCGTCAACTCCTGAGCGCGTCGAATATACCGTGCCAGCGATTTGTCAATCTTGTGATGCAGCCTTCTTATCTCGCCCCTTATTGATCAAACTCGCTCCAAACGTCCGGTAGCGACACACGGGCTTCCTTGACTCGACCGGGTTCTTCTTCCCAATACCCCTTCAGACTGTGGATGTATTCCCGAACTCGTGAGCCGAAATGCCTGTGGGTTAAAGCCACTTGATCGGCTTTCTGTTCTTCCCGGGAATAGTTTTTACTAATCTCAATATTTCGGTCTATGCGTCTCTGAACCGCTCTCAAGAAACGATCCACATCTTCCCTGTCCTTACCACAATATTTGTCAATGACACTGTCCTTAGAACTGGACCGGTAGTAATGATGATGCTGCGATACACCCAAATCACTCTTCCGTAACACATTTGTCGCATCGTTCTCGGATCCTACCGTCATTATCTATCTCACGCACAGGGGATCAATTACCAGAACCCGATGAATTATCCATGGGCTTTGTGCCACCCACTGTTGACATGACTACTGACGCCAACTCTTCACTTCCATCACTATCTCTCTTGAACTAACGTGTTCATGTTGAAGATATTCGATTCTTCTCATCCAATAGAACGCGTCTGACCGGGTGCTGACAATGATCCGAAGGAAATCGAGATCCGGGTTTGGCGCGCCAGAGAAATTACCTATACAGTCCCGTGAAATGTAATGACGAATAAAGAAAGGTTGAAGAAAAAGAGAATGCGTGGGTGTTGTCGCTCCCATGGGATTGGCGGGAAATATCCATCGTGGATAGTGCACAAGATAGCAACCCGCTAAGTAGATACACAGAATTTGATGAATAATCCTCAACAGAACTTAATCCCTCCCACACCACAAAGCGGCAGCGGGGGCTGTTTTTTTGCCTTGCCATGGTCTAAGTAGAGTAATAGGCCAAAAGTTTCCGTACACCTACCCAGTTCGCGGGGGGGGGGGGGGGGGGGGGGGGGGGGGGGGGGGGGGGGGGGGGGGGGGGGGGGGGGGGGGGGGGCGGGGGGGGGGGGAGGGGGGGAGATGGGGGTCGGGGTGGGGTG
>Ga0307516_10005921_pt1 | contig 14464 bp, 8 predicted proteins | sample 19_EM_MG_FD_203310 | JGI IMG/M metagenome (GOLD analysis project Ga0307516, IMG submission 203310) | Populus trichocarpa ectomycorrhiza microbial communities from riparian zone in the Pacific Northwest, United States - 19_EM | ecosystem: Host-associated > Plants > Roots > Unclassified | place... | reverse complement strand
CCGGCGAAGGTCAGCAGGACGTTGGCTATGATCAGGGTCATAAAGACCATGGTCCTCGTATATTCCAGGGAGTAGCCCCGCTGCATGAACCCATAGTATAAGGATAGCAGACCCCCGGCCGTGACCAGGCCCAGCGCCATCGTAAGGAGCAGCTCGCTGCCCTGGAAGAGACGTTCGTTGCCCGGGCGGGGTTGTTGCAGCATGATGGTCTTCTCCACCGGCTCCCGTTCGTAAAAGATGGAGCAGGTAGGACCCATGACCAGCTCCAGGAAAATGATGTGGATAGGAGAGAAAAGGGTAGGGTAACGCCAGCCCAGCAGGAGTGGCAGGGAGGCTGTCAGTATGATGGGGATATGAATGGAGATCAGGTAGCGGGTGGCTTTTTTAAGGTTACTGTGGATGGTCCTGCCCTGGCGGATGGCCTCCGTGATCCTGTCCAGGTTGTCATCCGAAATAACCAGGGCAGCAGCCTCACGGGCGATCTCCGTCCCTTTATTGCCCATGGCGATCCCGATATGCGCTGCCCGGAGGGCCGGTCCGTCGTTGACGCCGTCGCCCGTCATGGCCACGATATTCCCGCCTGCCTTCAGGGCTTCTATCACCTTCAGTTTGGCCTCGGGGAACATGCGGGCGAAGATATTTACCTGTTGTACCTGCTGCTGCAGTTCTGCCTGAGATAGGTCGGCCACCTCTTCTCCGGTCAGGCATTCCCGTTGGTTATCCAGCCCTGCCCGAGCGGCAATGTTGAGGACCGTCTCCGCGTAATCGCCGGATATGATCTTTATGCCGATGCCGGCCCGGGTCCATGCGTCGAAGACGCTTTTTACATTTTTTTTGGGGGGATCGTACAGGGCCAGGAGGCCCTCAAACTGCCAGTCGAAGCCGTCCTGGCTTTCAGGCCAGGGGCCGTCCTGTCCGCGGGCCGAACTGACGCCCAGCACCCGGTAGCCGGCAGCGGCGAGGCCGGCTGCCTGCCGCCTGATCCCGTCGGCAGCGACGGGATCCATCTTGGATACTTCGATGATCCGTTCGGGCGCTCCCTTAGCGGCGATTATGGGTTTCCGGTAGTCATTGCCTTCGCCCCTGTACGCATGGGTCATCATGGGCGGTCTGCCTTTCAGGGGGTATTCATGGATCATCTGCAATGTGTCGTAGGGCAGGTTGCCGGGGTGAGCGGACCAGGCGGAGACGATGGCCTGTTCCATGGCGTCGAAGGGTTGCGCCTCGCATGCCAGGCGGGCAAACCAAAGGACCCGGGTATTCCGGACGGGCGTCCCGTCCTGCCGTTCTTCCAGCAGGCCGTTACTGAAGTCATAGAGGAATTTCACCTGCATCCTGTTCTCCGTGATGGTCCCTGTCTTATCCAGGCAGATGACGCTGACCCGTCCCAGGTTCTCGATGGTCTGTGGCTGCCGGGCGATGATGCCCAGTTTTGTCATCCGGAAAGCACCCAGCGCCATGAAGGAAGAGAAAGCAACGGGCACTTCTTCCGGGATGGCCGACATGGCGAGGGTGAGGCCCAGCAGGAGACTTTGGGCCAGGCTGCCGGTCTTCCAATAATTGACGATCCAGATGGCCAGGAACGCGGCCAGGCCGAAGAAGGCCATGACCTTTACAAAGCGGTGGATTTGCAGCTGCAGGGATGTGCGTTGAGCGGGTATGGACTCCATTGATTTCCCCAGGCGCCCCAGGGTCGTGCTGTTGCCGGTGCCGGTCACCCTGGCATAGCACATGCCCGAATTGACCGTCGTGCCCTGGAACAGGGCATTGTCGCCCGGGGAGCTGCTCTTTGTCACGGGAACGGATTCGCCGGTAATGATGGATTCGTTGATGCTGCAGTCATTGGCCTGCAGGATGTTGGCGTCCGCCGGGATGCGATCACCCTCGCCCACCACGATGATATCGCCCGGGACCAGACCTTCCGAGGGTATCAGCTGTGTCTTTCCATCCCGGATGACCTGGACGCGGGGTTCGGAATATTTTTTAAGGGCGGCCAGGGCCTTCATGCTCTTCGCCTCCTGGAACACCGATATGGTGGCCACCAGGGCCATGGCTACCAACATCAGCACACCCTGGTCCTCTTCACCCAGGAGAAAGTACAGGAGCGTGGCCAGCATCAGCAGGAGGAACATCGGCTCCTTCATGATGCCGAGCAGGCTGTAGGCAATGCCTCCCCGGGAGCCGGCTGTGAGCAGGTTCCGGCCATATTGCAGCTGCAGGGTACTGACCTCTTCCGTTGTCAGGCCTTCTAAGGTTTCCGGTCGCATCATGGGAGTAGTCGTATTATGAGGGATAAAGGTATCCGGGTTAGCGGCGGGTCGGGGTGACGGATATCAGGATCGTCCTTGATATATGTCAGCCGGCCGGAGGGAGTGGTGCAATATCTTTAATGCATGATCCAGCTATTAGTTCCAACCGATTTTTCCGCTGCATCCCGGTCGGGAATGCGCTTTGCCATTCAATGGTCCCGGCAGGCGCCGGTGAAGATCTTCTTCGTGCATGTGCTGCATGTTCCCAGGCTGACGAAGTGGAGTGACAGGCAGTACAATGCCTTTGCGACTGCGGAGCTGGCCCGTTGCGGCAAGGAACTGGCCCGGTTCGTGGAGGATACGTACAGGAGACAGGATATGGCTGTCGGGGAGTATTCTCATCTCGTCCTGGAAGGGATCAGCCCCGATGTCGTCATTGCCGATCATTGCAGGGAGCATCCGGAGATAGACTTTATCTGTATGGGGACCCGGGGAGCGGGAACCCTGAAAAAGGTGTTCGGCACCAATACGGGTAACCTGATCACCCATTCAAAGATCCCGGTGATAGCAGTGCAGGAAAATTACAGGAGTAACCCGGTCCGCCGGATAATGTATGCTACCGACCTCGCACATTACGAGGGGGAGCTGGAAAAGGTAGTGGAATTTGCCCGGCCATTAGGGGCTGAGGTCGATGTTCTGCATTTTATCCAGCCCGGGGAGATGACGCTGAATACGGAAGTGGTGGAGAGGGTATGCAAGGATGAATTCGGGTACGATATGCATTTCCATTTTAAGACCCTGGACCCTACCCGGTCGCTGGTATTCAATTTGCAGGATGAGATCGCGCGGCACAGGCCTTCCCTGGTCGTCATGTTCACGGACAGGGACCGGAAGCTGTTCCAGAAACTATTCTTTCCCAGCAAGTCGGAACGGATGGGTATGGAAGTAAAGGTTCCCCTGCTGGTGTTCGGCAAGGGAGAAAGCCCGCAAAAGGCGAAGAAGATGATAACGATCATTCATCGTGCCGAATGAGCGGGCAGGTCCCCTCTTGCAGACCGGCGAGGAGCCGTTCCACATCTTTCGCCCGGCAAAGGGTGGTTCCGGGGTTCAGGGTGGCGGCGGCGCCGCAAACGGCCCCGTATTGCACGGATTCCTCCAGGTCTTTGCCCAGCTGCAGGCTCCGGACAATGCCGGCGACGAGGCTGTCCCCGGCTCCTACGGTACTGACGACCTTCACGGCCGGCGCAGGGAACTGCCTGGTTCCGTTGGCCGTCACCAGCAGGACTCCGGATTTACCCAGGGAGACTGCCATGGCCTGGCAATTACCGGCGGCGAAGGCCTGCCTGGCCATCTGTGCGATGCCGGTGAGGGAGGTCGATGCGGAGAGAGCCGCTGGCTCAGGTGAAGAGACCGATGGGGGCGCGGCGCCCGATGGTGGGACCGGTCCCGATGCGGGCAGGGTATCTGATGGGGCGCCGGCGCACTGTTCCGCGAGGGAGGCCAATTCATGGGCGCTGGGCTTTAGCAGGAAGATCCCTGCCGCCATGGCCCTTTTCAGCGATTCCCCGGATGTGTCCGCTATCAGCCTGGCCTTCTTTTCTTTCGCGATCGCGGCCAGGTCCTCCCAGATACCGGGGGACATGCCGGGCGCCAGGCTGCCGCTGACGATGATGAATTCCACATCTTTTTGCTCACTGACGCATGACAATAACCGTTGGATATCCGCCGCCGTCACCGCAGGCCCCGGCATATTGAAACGGTATTGCAGGCCGGTGGATTCATCGGCGATGATAAGGTTCTCCCGGGTGTTGCCCGTAACCTCCACGGGCAGGCAGGGAATGCCATCTGCCGCCAGCATGGCCGTCAGCCTTCGTCCATTGCTGCCTGCCGACAGAAAGACGGTGGTGGCTGTCCCCCCCAATTGCCTGATTGCCCTGGCAACGTTGATGCCGCCGCCGCCCGGCTGGTACAGGGGTTCCGCGCACTGTAATTTTATATCGGGCAGCATGACCCGGACGGAGGAGTTGACGTCGATGCAGGGGTTGAAGGTGACGGTGAGGATGGCCGGCATATGATGGATTTAGCAGGTAATCTAAATCATTTTCCTGTCCGGGGCCATGAACCAGATCAAGTCCCGGGATGATCCCCGTCATTGAAAAGGCAGCGGCTAAAGGGTAATTTAGTATATCTAAAATGTTTATTATGCGGGGAATGTTAAATACCATGGAGATCGAACAGATATTGAGCAGCCAGGTCGTCGGCCGCCTGGCCTGCCGTTATGGCGACAGCCAGTATATTGTGCCCATCAGCTATGCCTATGACGGTGAGTATGTATATTGCCATACCCAGGAAGGGTTGAAAGTGCGCCTGATGCGGGAACACCGCAAGGTCTGCTTTGAAGTGGAGTCCATGCCCGATATGGCCAACTGGAGGACGGTGATAGCCTGGGGAGAATTCGAAGAACTGAAGGACTGGGACAGCCGCATGATCGCCATGAATAAGCTGCACGAGCGGATCCTTCCCATGATATCCAGTGAGACCTTGCAATTATCCGTCGACTGGCCCTTTTCCCCCACGGAGCTGGACAGGATACCCGGTGTGACCTTTCGCATCAGGCTCCTGGAGAAGAGCGGCCGTTTCGAAAAGGCGGAGCCGACGGTCTTTTTTGGGTCCTGACCGATTGGACTTAAGTTCTGATCGATCGCAATGAATATGAAAAGGGCGCCGGTATTTTTCCGGCGCCCTTTTTAAGTTATTGAAAGCTATCGTTATTGGATCACGAACTTAAACACTTCCGGTTTTGTATTCCCGCCGGATTGCATGGTCAGGATATAAGCGCCTCTTCCAAGTCCTGCCAGCGATATCGTCTGACGGAAAGAAGGGAACTGGTTTTCCCGGGTGAGCTGTTTTACCAGCCGTCCGCCGAGATCATACATCATGAACTTCACCGTTCCTTCCTTGCTGCTATTCCCTTCGATGGTGATCTGCTGGTCCATGGCTACCGGGTTAGGGTAGGCCTTCATCGTAACGGCCTTGCCGATATTCTCACTGACGGAGACTGCGCTGGCAGTGGTTGTGGTGGCAGTGGTGGCAGTGGTGGCGGAGGCCATGACCGTCACTTTCATCCCGTCGGTGGCCGCTTTTCCGGACTTGCTGTTCATATCCACCTTGAATACGTAGGCGCCCTGTGCGAGATTGCTCATGGTAGGCGTCATCGTACCGTCGCCGGTGATGGTGGCCGTGGTCGGACCGCTGATCTGCGACCACTTGATGCGGACGATCGTATCATTCTGCACGGTCGCAACGCCGTTGAGGGTTACGCTGTTTGCCGGCAGGGTGATCGTCGTATCCGCGCCTGAATTGACAGCAAAGATGACTACCGGGGCGACGACGACGGGGGCATTCACCACGATCGTATCGTAGGCAGTGATCGTCGCTGTGTTATTATCCGTTGTCTGGATAGAAAATACATACGTTCCCGTAGCCATTCCTGTAACATTACTTGTAGCCGCATTGGGTGAAGCGATGGTACATGCAGGGCCGCTAACCTTCGTCCACTGGTACTTCTGGATGGAATAGCCATAGTTAGGATGGCTGGACGATACCAGGACAGTGGGAGTGGCTGTGGCGGATAATGTAGCGCTGGTGGTAAGGATCGTCTGTTGCGGATCGGCCTTCAGGGTATATTTGGTAAAATTGTATCCGGCGGTCTGCGTTGCCGATACACCCAGCGGCGTACGCATGGTGGGTGTAAGCACATCCAGGGCATTCGGATAGGTGACTTCCTGGTTGTTTACGACTCCGTCGCCGCCGACAAAACTCTTGTTGCGACCCCAGAAGTAAAGAGAATCATTGGTGTCCAGTGCATAATGATAGAACGCAAAGGCACTGCCCGTGTATATTTCCTTGAACTTGGTGCCGGTAGCCACATGGATGGCCGGGGCGCCCGTCAGCGCTTCATATTTAGTCCAGCTCCAGGCATAGGGAGTAGGATATTTTTCTGCGTGGTTCACTAATTCCTGCCCATTACCTATTTCACCGTTGGGGTTATCACCTATGCCATACAGGTCGCCGTTGGCATCGATATAATGAATGACATTGTGGTTAGCCGTGATCTTTTTGATCGGCACGGACATCTGCCAGAGCGCCTTGATGGATACAGGAGCGCCGGGTGTGTAGGAAGATCCGTCACCACCCCAGTACTTGCTCTCGGATCCCCATGCATAGGGATAGCCCATGGTGCTGGTGGCAATATCGTCCGGTACGACCGCTACGAAGAAATTCATATGGCTGGCGGCGATATCGGAAGCCGGGCGGGGAAGGTTGACCTTCACATAGTTGACGCTGCCCTTGTTCCACTGGTAAACATCACCTGTTGCGGTAAGTCCCAGCAAGGAGCTGCCCATGGCCAGCTTGACAAATTTTACACCGGCGGGCTGGTTCAGCTTTACCGGCTGGCTGATGGCGGTTCCGCCATAGAATTTATAATCATCTCCTCCCCAGTACCAGATGGAGCCATCATTGCGAATGGAGAGGTAGGTATAAAAATATCCGTAAATGGAGGCATTACCGTTAAAGGCCGCCCCGGTGGCATCCGTATTCCAACGGGTAGCCGAATTCTTACCTGCGTCGCCCAGCCATACATAGCCCTGGTCATCCAGGATGGTGATAACGTTGAACCCGGTAGAGATGTCCACCGCTTTGCGGTTGTTGATCAGGAAGGGCATAAACTCAACATGACCGGAGATGGGGTTGTATACGAAGCTCCGCACGACCGAATCGGAATACAGGAAGGCCGACTTATATTCCGTGCAACCTACTTTGGTGACGAATTTCCCGGTTGATGTCGGGGTTGTGGTCACGGGAGGCGGTGTCGTCACGACGGGAGGGGTCACAATGGGCGCTGCGTTCACGGTTACCTGCACCGTGCCCGAGGCCGTGCTGCCCTGGCCGTCCGTTACGGTCAACTTGAACAGGTAGGTCCCTGCTGCCAGGCCTGTAACGGCGGTGGATGCAGAGGAAGGGTTGGAAATGGTGGCGACAGGGCCGCTGGTCTCGGACCAGGCATAGGTGGCTATAGGTCCTTCCGCATCCGTGCCGCTACCGGTTAAGGTAACGGTATTGGTGGGTAATGTAATAGTCTGGTTGGCGCCTGCATTCGCCGAAGGGGCGGTATTAGGGGCCGGGTTCGCCGTTATCTGCACGGTGCCGGTGGTGGTCAGGCCATTGCTGGCCGTCACTTTGAGGCTGAACAGATAGGTGCCTGCCGTCAGGCCTGTAACGGTCGTGGATGCAGAAGACGGGCTGGTGATCGTAGCAGCAGGACCGCTGGTTTTAGACCAGGCATAACCTGTTATGGTCGTGCCGGATGCCGAAGTAGCCGTGCCCGTTAGGGTCGCTGTGCTGGCGGGTAAGGTCATGGTCTGGGTGTTGCCGGCGCTGACCGTCGGGGGAACGGGGGTAGGTGGGGGAGCAGTCACGGTAACGGCTGTCTTTCTCATCGTCCACATCTGCGTCCAGGCGTTCATCGTTTTGCTCCATACCCTGGCCGTCTCGGGAAAGGGAGGATTCCAGACATTTGCGCTATGAGTCCCGCCGATTACGACACTGTCGTGATACTTGCCCGGCTGGGAGTATTTCTTCATGATTGCCTGGTAAGCAAAGAACCCGATAGAGTTATATCCGGGATCCTGGTCACCGATGGTATACAGACAGCCCAGCCCGCGCCTGGCGATCGTATCCAGGTTAGGCTGCATGGAGGCCAGCATATTGTCGTATCCGCCATTAGCCATCGGCATGATACCTGTGATCCTTTTTCCAAGGGCCGTATCTCCCACCTTACCTCCCATCACAACGCTCCAGGTGCCACGGGCGCCGGCGGAAAGACCGCCTACCCATACACAGGATGTATCGACGTGCAATGCGGTAAAGAGGTAAGGTATCGTATACTGCAGCTGGGGATAAGAATAGCTGCTGCCGGTATTGGCAGCATGGGGGGAAACGACAATGAATTTAATGGTATCCTTTGTCACCGGATCGATGCCGTAGGGCTTTAATCCCTGGCTGATCAATTGCGGGACTGATGTATTCAGGACCTGGGTGATATTATTGGTGGAGCCTTCTCCTGCGCCGTGCAGAAATATATAGAGCGGATACTTCTTATTGGCATTGGCCGGCAGAAAATAATCATCGGGATAATAAACCAGCGCCTGGGCCATAGCATATCCGGGAGGTGCGATAGGAACGGCGGTGACGGTCTGATTGCCTATTACCTTACCCAGGGGTTGAACCTGGGCGGTAGAAGCGAGGGGAAGGAAGATGAAAGCGCAAAAGAATGCGGTGAGAATGTGTAAAAGTGCTGTTTTCATGAGTATGGATTTAAACTGGAGAAATATGGTTTCCCCTCTAAACCCTCATCTGGTATAAAAAGTTGCTCTCGTATTGTGCGTGTAAAAGAAATTAGGTAGTATCCTTAGCGATTGTAAATATTACTCCGGTTTTCCCGGGCTAAATATTAAAAGGAACTGCCGCAAACTATTGTTGCGGCAGCCATTTTCAGGGGGGACCATTGTTATGAAACGTACTGAGATCTTTTGGTGGAGCGTGCGGATGCGGTAGATGAATGCGGGCTAGTGATGAGCGATAAAGATGGGCAGGTTCACCGTCTTGACGATCAGCCTGGCGTGACTGGGTTTAAAGAACCGGGAGAGCATGCTGCGGCCGTAAGCGCCTATGACCACGATGCTGTTCTTCCTTTCGATGAGGAAACCGAAGATCTCGTCAGTGGGGTCTCCTGTCAATACCCGGAACTCTATGTCGTTGTAATGCTGTTTCAGCCATTCCTTCAATTTGTACTGATCTTCGATGGCCTCTTCGGGCTTGCTGCGTACGGTGACAACGATGATCTTTTTCTGCCTAAGCTGGGGAAAGAGGTAGCTGAATTGTTTGATGGCATACATAGATGACGGCGACCCGTTGTATGCGAATACGATATCGTCGATGCTGTCAAAGCTATAGGGGGCGATGATCACGGGGCATTCCGATTCCTGCAGTACGTCTTTGACAAAGCGACCCGGGAGCGCCTCGTTCTTCCGGGAGAAGGAGGTCTCCGCGTCTATGATCACCAGGTCCGCAAAGCGACTCTCTTCCACGATCTCTTCCACCGGTACGCCACGGTCGCGGTGTGTGAAGGGCGACACGCTCCTGCACTGACAGAACTCCCGGAAGAGGCGGATATTCCCTTCCGTCGAGCCGGCAGGCTCCGTGTGCCCCGGCACGGGTATTGCAGCGCTGCTTTGAGCGACAGACGTGGCCGGGGATGCCTGCATGGCGGGCCTGGGGTCCGACAGCAGGTCTTCCAGGAAGACGCCCGTCAGCCTGGATTGGGTCAGATTTGCCAGGTAACAGGCAAAATCGACCGTAGTCGGGTTGATGTTATGGGCGTCGAGGGCTAATAGTATCTTTTCCATGAGCTTTTGTTGATAAAGTAAGCATGAATTGATAATAATGTGAATGAGTACGATCATCCGGGGCCATGACAATGGTCATAGGCCCATAGGGCCGGAAACGGATATTTTTACCTTCTAAAATAAACTCCTATGCATCCCGAAATCTATCATCCGCCATCAATATTGACCGTGGTGAGGCCCGCCTTGCCTTCTGTCGTCATCGTATTGCCGTTCGAGCCTAAGATGAGGACCAAAGCCGAGCTGGAGCCTGTCCTGGCAGCGGCCCTCTCCAAGGCGGAAAAGGACCTGATGCTCAAGTATCCTTCCGGGGTGGCCATGCCTGTCATCAGGAGGGTGCAGGCCATTTTCCGGAACCTGAATTATGCCACCCATAAGAGGAGCATTGCCATTTTCGCCTCGGCGGAGACGGAGAAAGTCCTTTACCTGGACCTGGAAGTGGAAGAAAAGGTGGTGACTGACGGTTCATTCGGGATGCAGGACCTGGTGGATTGCAAAAAGAACGCCGTCGAATACCTGGTGATGATCTTAAGTGCCCGGCAATCGAAAATGTATACCGGAAACGGGCATGCGTTGAAGCTCATCAAATCCAATGCGCCCCAGAACGTCTATGCCTACCTGCATGAGCCGCCGGAGCGGGTCGCTAATTTCTCCGATCCGGAGGAGCGGCGGGAGCTGATGCTGGATAAATTTCTCCATCATATGGATGAAGGGTTGTCGGCGATCCTCAAAGCCTACCCCCTGCCCGTATTCCTCGTGGGGTCGGAACGTGTGCTGGGACATTTCTGGGCGATCACCCGTCATGCCGGGAATATTGCCGGCCGCATTTACAGGAACTGCGGGGAAGGAGAGGAGTCCGGCCTCCAGGAAGTCCTGGAGCCTTATATCCGGGACTGGCGGACCGTCAGGCAGCAAAATGCGCTGCGGCAGGTGGAAATGGCGGAAGGTTCCCGAAAGCTTTCCCATGGCCTGCAGGAAGTGGCGGTCACGGCTAAATACCGCAACAGCAGCCTGCTGGTGGTCGAAAGGGGGTTTTCAGCCGGAGAGCCTGCGGGCGTCGGCGGGGGCATCCAGGCGGACATGCAGGGTGGAGGAGAGTTCTATATCAAGTCGCCGGTGGACAGGATCGTTCAAAAGGTGCTGGAGAACGGCGGCGAGGTGGAATGGGTGGATAAGGGTCTGCTGAAGGATTATGGCGGCATCGCCCTGGTAAGGTATTATTAAAAAATATTCAAAACATAGATTATGAAACCTCAATTTCCCAAACGGGTCTTTTCCCTGCTGGGCCTGCTGCTGATCGTGCGGGCTGCGACGGCCATGGTGGTCGAGTCCGGCAGCAGCATTGTGATCGACCAGCCGGTATACGAGGATGTATACCTTGCAGGGGGGACCGTTACGATCAACGCCCCTTTACATGGCGACCTGGTGGTGGCGGCAGGAACGGTCTATGTCAATGACAGCGTTTACCGTGATATCCTGGTGGCCGGCGGCAGGGTGACGATCAACGGGTATGTGGGCGGCAGGATCCGTTGCGCAGGCGGGACGGTGCGGATCACAAAGCATGTGCAGGGTGACCTGGTGATCGGCGGCGGCACGATAGAGATCGAAAGACCGGCCATCGTTTCCGGCAGCCTGCTTGCTACCGGCGGGGACCTGACGCTGAGCGGCGCCGTGATGGGAGATATACGGGCAGCCGTGGGCACTTTCAGGTTTTTTGGTATTGCGGGAAGGGACCTGGATTGCCGGGGCGGCAATCTGGACATAGAGGGTACGGTGGCAGGCAAGACGATCCTGGCCGCCACTTCCAGGCTGGATATCGGCCGCGGCGCCGCCTTCAATGGGGAGGTCCGTTACTGGTCGGGCGGCGGCAGGACGGTAGACTTCGGTCGATCCATTAAGAAGGGCAGCGCCATTTCGGATGCCAGTCTGGCTTTCCGGGAAGGGCATTGGTATTTTTTCGGCGCTACGAGCTTTTGGGCTGTGCTGGCCTATCTCGGGATGGGATTTTTGTCCATCCTTTTGCTGCAATATTTCTTCGCCTCTATTTTTCATAAGGCCGGGGATAGCGCCTATGCGCATACGCTGCGGTCCCTGGGGACGGGATTTCTCTTTATCTGCGGGGCGCCTGTGCTGATGGTGCTGTCCTTCATCAGCCTGGTCGGGGCTCCCCTGGGGCTGGCCTTGTTATTCGGCTATATCCTGTTATGGGTATTCTCCGGCAGCATTACCGCCGTGGTGGCTGCCAACTGGCTGAGTAACCGGGAAGGGAACCGGCCTACCTACTGGCGCCTGGTATGGGCGGCCTTCGGGATATCCATCATTCTCAGGCTGGTGCTGTTCACGCCTTTCCTGGGTTGGCTGCTGTACCTGGTATTGACCTGCATGGCTTTTGGGGCCTTGTTTATGAATGTACGGTGGAGGAGGCAGGGGGCGGGCCAGGGTAGCGGGGGATGAACGGGGCACCATGCAAGGATCCACCATCAGAGGATCTTTTGTTCCATGATCTTTGCGATGCTGAGGGCAATAAAGTGCTTTGGAATATTCAAAATATTGCATTAAATTGCTATATATCGTTTTTGGACGATTCCCCTGGACATTTTCCTATATAGAAACCCTTAAACTTATTCCTTTGAAGCTCTTTATCAAGAAAATGGTATGCAGCCGCTGCAAGATGCTGGTCGAGCAGGAACTGACAAAGGTTGGGCTGCATTTTACCAGCGTGCAGCTGGGGGTAGCCGAGATCACCGGGGATATTTCCCCCGGCCAGCAGCGTGAACTGGGATCGGCCCTGTTAAATGCCGGCCTGGTGTTAATGGACGATAAAAGGGCGGTCCTGGTCCGGAAGATAAAGGATACCATCATAGCGTTGCTATATGAAGAAGAACCCCTGGTAGTTAATTTATCCGTGTACCTCAGCCGGCAATTGAATTGTGAGTATACCTACCTGAGCAATGTCTTTTCAGAAGGAGAGGGCGGCAGCATCGAAAAATTCTACATTACCCAAAAGATCAATCGCGTAAAAGAATTAATTGCGTATAAGCGGCTATCCGTGACGGAAATAGCCTTTATGATGCACTATAGCAGTGTCGCCCATCTTTCATCCCAATTCAAAAAATGTACGGGAATTACCCCTTCCCGTTTTAAACAGCTCACCGGAAAGAAGAGTCCGATGGTGGAAAAGCGATGAATGGGGATGATACCCATAGAAAAAAAGGGCCCCGGATAGAAATCCAACCCCTTTTTATAATCCAACATCCTCTCTCAGGATAAATGAAGGTAGTAAATGGCGAATTTTGTGATGTTATATGTTTTTGGTCCGGTGTTATATAATTCACACATTGAAAAAAAACGGAAGGTTGTCATACTGGCTATTAGTATTAACTTCGGGTGCGTTCACCGAACTATTTTCAAAGCAGCTCGCTGAACCCGGAATATGTCTGAATTTCAAAATAAAGATAAGGTCAAGCAACTCTCTTCTAATTTATTTCCCGTCGTAGGCGTCGGCGCATCTGCGGGCGGACTGGAAGCATTTAAAAGGCTCATAAAAGCCATTCCCGAGGATTCCGGGATGGCCTATATCCTGGTGCAGCACCTGGAGCCTTCTCACGAAAGTATTTTGGCCGAACTGTTGCAGAAAGTTACCCGTATTCCTATCTATGAGATCACCAATAACCTCCGGGTCCAGCCCAACCAGATCTATATCATCCCGACGAATAAACTATTGACGGCCAATGATGGCGTCCTTCAGCTAAACCCCCGGCCTCCCCGTAACGAGAAGAATATGCCCATCGATGTCTTCTTTTCTTCGCTGGCGGAAGTGCACCAAAGCCATGCCATCGGGGTCGTCCTGTCCGGTACGGCAACCGACGGAACCCTGGGGTTGAAAGCCATTAAGGATCACGGGGGTATCACCTTCGCGCAGGAGCAGCAATCTGCCGCTTTCGAGGGGATGCCGCAAAGCGCTATCGATGCGGAGGTAGTGGATTTTGTCATGAAGCCCGAGGAGATACCCCTGCAGATAGTATCCATGAACCGGATCTTTAAGGAAGGCTATTCAGATGATGCCAGCGGTATTCAAAAAAGCAGGGAAGAGGTGTTCAGGCAGCTGCTGTCCATGCTGCGTGTGCGGCGGGGAACCGACTTTACCTTTTACAAGCAGACTACCATCCGCCGGCGGATCATCCGCAGAATGGGTCTGAATAAGATCAAAGATATTTCGGCCTACCTGTCTTTTGTCAGGGATAATATCCCGGAGCAGGATCTGTTATACCAGGACCTGCTGATCCCGGTCACGGAATTTTTTCGGGATCCTGCGACGTACGATACGTTACATGAAAAGATCTTTCCCCTTCTTTTCAGGGATCGGGAGGATGCCATTCCTATACGCATCTGGAGTGCGGGCTGTTCCACCGGTGAAGAACCCTATTCATTGGCCATGAGCCTGCACGAATACCTGGGTGATAAGATCATGGATATCAAGATACAGATCTTTGCCACCGATATATCTGAAAGATCCGTCGCAAAGGGAAGGAGCGGCATGTATACGAAAAGGGAGATTTCCGGTCTTGGCGCTGAACGGCTGCAAAAATATTTTACGAAGATCAGCGGAGGTTTCCAGGTCAATAAGTTTATCAGGGATATGTGCGTATTTGCCAGCCATAACTTCCTGAAAGACCCCCCGTTTGCAAAAATGGACATGGTCAGCTGCCGGAATGTGCTGATATATATGGAACCGTTCCTGCAAAAAAA
>Ga0307516_10005920_pt1 | contig 14466 bp, 12 predicted proteins | sample 19_EM_MG_FD_203310 | JGI IMG/M metagenome (GOLD analysis project Ga0307516, IMG submission 203310) | Populus trichocarpa ectomycorrhiza microbial communities from riparian zone in the Pacific Northwest, United States - 19_EM | ecosystem: Host-associated > Plants > Roots > Unclassified | place... | reverse complement strand
CACCGAAGCCCACACAACCGTCGCCATCTACGATCCCACCGTCAGCGACAAACCCATCCAGATCCTCGCAGACGTCCAGGCCATCCCCATCAGCCTCTCCGACCACGCCCTCATCATCGAGGTCGGACCGGCCAGCCAGGCGGCGGCGCAGGCGCCTGCTCCCGCGCAGGTGCAACCTGTGGCCGGCATGACGCTGAACGGTACGTCGCGCGCCAACGTCCTGACCGGAGACGCCGGGGCGGACAAGATCAGCGGCGGCGGCGGCAATGACGTTCTGAACGGCGCCGCCGGCTTGGACACGCTCAACGGCGGCTCCGGCGCTGACACCCTGACGGGCGGAACCGGCGACGACTGGCTGATCGGCGGTTCGGGGCAGGACAGATATCTCTTCCAGCTTGGCTCGGGACATGACGTCATCAGCGACTTCCAGGTCGGGAAGGGCCATGACTACCTGGGCTTCGCGGGCTTCGGCGCTGACCACGGGACGGTGACCCAGGTCGGAGCCGACACGGTGATCACCTTCGCCTCGTCCGACACCGTCACCCTGCTGAACGTCGCTAAGTCGTCCCTCGCGGCCGACTACTGGCTATGGAGCTGAGGGCGCCGCCTAAAGCTTGCCGACGCGCGTAAGCAAGATCTCCACGTTCGGTTCAAGATTGGCCTTCCGCCCGAAATAGGCCACGCCCACGACCCACTCGATCAGGTCGCGAGCGCGATAGGCGGTCCAGCGCTTGAAGCGTTCCTTGAAGCCTGGGGGATAGAGGCGTGGACGCAGCGTGCGGGCGGCGCGCCATCCCGACCCTTGCGCCACCTGCTCGATTATCGCGGCCGAAAGCACCGTCTTGTGCGTGACGTCGCCGTATTGATAGGCCAGCGAAAACGGGCTTTCACCGTTGGGAAATCTCAGGAACAGCTTGCCGGCTGGCTTGGCGAGGCCTGACGTCGCCTGCATGAACGCCACGATCTGCGCCAGGTCGAGATGTTCCAGCACGTCGAAGGCGCAGATCAGGTCGAACTCGCCGGGCTGAAAGCCGCAGGTGTCGAGCGATCCCATGTGAACCTCATGGCCACGCGCGGCCGCCGCAGCGACCATGTCGGGTAAGATCTCCACGCCCGCGACGCTGTGCCCTTGCGCCGCCGCCCAGTCGAGGAACGCACCCTGGCCGAAGCCGAACTCCAGGATCCTCAGGCCGGCGCCGAATCCGGCCAATTGCGAGATGTGCTGGAAGTACGAGGCCCCTAGATCGACGGGCGGTCCGCGCCAGTTCTGCGTAGCGCTGTAGGTCTCATAGAACTGGCTGCGAACGTCGTCATTCATCACTGTCGCCAAGGTCGCTCGCGAGCGGTCCATACGCTCATATCGTTAAATCGGACGCCGCGCGGCGCTCCAATTGGCCAAAACCAGAGATTGCGCTTCGTCGCTCTCGAGCCGGAAAATCCCTACTCCGCGGGTTCGTCGAAGCCGAAGACGCCTTCGGCGAGGCGCTGGAGGTACTGGCCGTATTCGCTCTTGCCCTGGGCGCGGCCGAGGGCGGCGAGCTCGGTGCGGTCGATCCAGCCTTTGCGGAACGCGACCTCCTCCAGGCAGCCGATCCGCAGGCCCTGGCGCTGTTCGAGGGTGCGGATCAGCTCGCCGGCCTGGATCAGGCTGTCGTGGGTGCCGGTGTCCAGCCAGGCGAAGCCGCGGCCGAGCAGCTTCACGTGCAAGGCCCCCTCGTCGAGGTAGCGCTGGTTGAGGGCGGTGATCTCCAGCTCGCCGCGGGCCGAGGGCTTCAGGGTCCTGGCGATCTCGCTGGCCCGGCCGTCGTAGAAGTAAAGGCCGGTGACCGCATGGTTCGACTTCGGGTGGGCGGGCTTTTCCTCGATCGCCAGGGCCCGGCCGTCGGGCGCCAGCTCGACCACCCCGTAGCGCTCGGGGTCCTGGACCGTGTAGCCGAACACCGTGGCCCCGGAGCTTTGCGCATCCGCCTCGCCCAGCAGCCGGCCGAACCCCTGGCCGAAGAAGATGTTGTCGCCCAGGATCATCACGCTGGGCTCGCCGCCGACGAACTCTTCGCCGAGGATATAGGCCTGGGCCAAACCGTCCGGCTTGGCCTGGACGACATACTCGAACTTCACCCCGATCCGCGCGCCGTCGCCCAGGAGCCGCTTGAAGCCGGCCTGGTCCTCCGGGGTTGTGATGATCAGGATCTCGCGCACCCCGGCCAGCAGCAGCACCGAGATCGGGTAATAGATCATCGGCTTGTCGTAGATCGGCAGCAGCTGCTTGGAGACCGCCACCGTCAGCGGGTGCAGCCGGGTGCCGGCGCCCCCGGCCAGAACAATGCCTTTTCTCATGACTGGGCCACCTGGGGCTGCAGGGTTTTCAAAGTCATGCCTTCACGAGGCCCAGGCGTTCGGAGTGGAAGCCGCGGTCACGAATGCCCTGCCACCAGTCGTGGTTCTCCACATACCAGCGCACGGTGTCGGCCAGGCCGTCGGCCAGGGCCCGGCGCGGGGCCCAGCCCAGCTCGCGCTGCAGCTTGGCGGCGTCGATCGAGTAGCGGAAGTCGTGCCCCGGCCGGTCGGTGACGAACTCGATCCGCTCGGCGTGCGGGATGTTGGCCGGGGCGAAGCGGTCCAGGTGCGCGCACAGCGTGCGCACCACCTCGATGTTGCGCTGCGTGGAGTCGCCGCCGATCAGATAGGTCTCCCCCAGCCGCCCCTGGCCCAGCACCAGCAGCAGCGCCTCGGCGTGGTCGTCCACGTGCAGCCAGTCGCGCACCTGGCGCCCGTCGCCATAGACCGGGATCGACTTGCCCTCCAGCGCCCGCAGGATCACCGTCGGGATCAGCTTCTCAGGGAACTGGTAGGGGCCGTAGTTGTTGGCGCAGTTGGTCAGCACCACCGGCAGGCCATAGGTGCGGCCCCAGGCGCGCACCAGGTGGTCGGCCCCGGCCTTGCTGGCCGAATAGGGCGAGTTCGGATCATAGGGCGTCGCCTCGTTGAAGGCCCCCTCCTCGCCCAGCGCCCCGAACACCTCGTCGGTGGAGACGTGGTGGAACCGGAACCCCGCCTTGGCCGGGCCCTGCAGGCCCGCCCAGTGCGCCCGCGCCGCCTCCAGCAGCACCGCCGTGCCCAGCACGTTGGAGCGCACGAAGTCCAGCGGCCCCTCGATCGCCCGGTCGTTGTGGCTCTCCGCCGCCAGGTGCATCACCGCGTCCGGGCGGTGCTGGGCGAACACCCGCGCCACCGCCGCCTGGTCGCAGACGTCCACCGGTTCGAAAGCGTAGCCCGGGCTCGCGGCCACATCCGCCACGTTCTCCAGGTTGGCCGAATAGGTCAGCACGTCGAGGTTCACCACCTCATGGCCGTCCGCCACCGCCCGGCGAACAACCGCCGAGCCAATGAACCCCGCCCCGCCCGTGATCAGTATCTTCATCGCACTCAAACGCTCAATCGCCGCAAGCTACAGGGCATTTGTGGCAACGTCATTGCCGGTCACGGCCGGAGCAAGTGACATTGGGCGTTGTTCCCATGATATAGCCGCGGCTCGTTGCGGGCGGGCGCTGCGCGATGGGCGGTGCTTGCGGAGCAGGCAATCGCAGAATTGCACTTAACGCCGCCCACCTGACGGTCGACAAGGGTAGGCTCTCCCCCCTGTCCGGTCTATGCAGGGCGCGGGCGGCATGGCGTGTCGGTGGGTTCGTGAATCTCGACAAAGGGCCTAGATCGGCGCCCCAAGCATCATCGTCAGGTGACGATTCAATCCACGGGGCTGGTCAGCGCGTAACGGCGCGCGAGCAGGCGGAGACCGCCGGCCGGGAGCTCAAGGTGAAAACCTTCATCTCGGCGGCCTGGACGGTCGTGCGCTCGGGCGTCGAGCAGGTCTTCAGCTTCATCGGCCTGATGATCCTGGCGCGCCTGCTCACGCCCAAGGACTTCGGTCTGTTCACCCTGGCCGCCACGTCGGTGGAGTTCGCCTCCATCATCGCACTCGGCGGCTGGTCGGAAGCGGTCTATCGCACCAAGCACCTCAACGACGAGGCCGCAGACACTCTGTTCTGGGGCGCCGTCACGCTCGCCACCCTAGTGGCGCTCGTCTTTGCGGGCCTCAGCATTCCCATAAGTCGGGCGGCGGGCGAGCCAGCGCTTGCGCCTCTCCTGGCGGCGCTTGCGGGCTCCATTCCGCTCCTCGCCCTCGGCCAGGTGCACACCGCACGCAAGCTTCGGGACTTCGGTCACAAGACCATGGCGGTGCGGGCCACCGTCGCCTCAATTCTCGGTCTCGGCGCAGCGGTGACGGTGGCGCTCCACGGCGGCGGGGCGTGGAGCATGGTCGTGGAGCGGTACGTTCATCTGGCGATCGGTACGATCCTGGCCATCGCCGCCTTCCGATGGCGCCCCCGCCTACGAGTCCAAGTGTCCGAACTTCGGCGCGTGCTGCGCTTCAACGCCCACATCACCTTATCGTCGGTGGTCAACTACGTGATCTTCCGTTTCCCGTACCTGCTGAGCGGTCGCCTGATCGGCCCCGAAGCGGTGGCGCACTACCGCATGGGCAGCAAGCCCCTGGAGTTCGTCAGCCAAGGCGCCCTGACGCCCCTTCTCACGGTCAGCCTTCCGTCGCTTTCGCGTTTGCAGGATGATCCGGGCGCCTTCTCGAACGCCTATATGCGGTTCGTAGGGCTGGCCGCTCTGCTCACTTGCCCGGTCATTGTCGGCTTCGGCGCGGTCGCGAGCGACGCGATCCCGCTCCTGTTCGGGCCCCAGTGGCGTGTGGCGGTTCCCGTCTGCCAAATCCTCAGCGCCGGCGCCGCGGCGCATATGGCCACCGCCTTCAATGGTCCCGCCCTGCTCGCGGTAGGGGCCGCGAAGCCGCTGGCGCGCCTGTCGCTGCTCAACCTCGTGACTGTCGTCCTGGCCACCCTGGCTGGCGCACGCTTCGGCTTGCCAGGGGTCGCCGCCGCCCTCGTGCTGCGGTTCTACCTGGTGCTGCCCATACAGCTCCATGTTTTACGGCGAGAGACGTCCGTCACCTTGCGGGCCGCCCTCACGCCGATGCTCCCACCGCTCCTTGGCTCGCTCGCCATGGCCGCCGCCGTGCTGACCGCGCACCAGTGGACCTTGGCCCACATCTCCATTCCGGCCCTGCGGCTGGCCGCCGAGGTCCCGCTCGGCGCCGGCGTGTACGTATTGTGCCTCTGCACCCTGACCCGCCAGCACGTGGCGTGGCAGATCGCGGGTGCGAAATCACTCATCGCGGCGTGGCGCCTGCGAGCCGATTAGGCGCAAGCTGGCACGCCAGTTGATCGTTCCGGCGCGATCGAGACCCTGGGTGTCTGAAGCCGCCGTGGGATCGAGGCTATCGCCGCAGCACCGCCCTCAGCCGCTGCCATTGCGCAGAGCGACGCAATCGGGTCCCGACCTTTTCCAACAACGGCGTCGCGCGATCGAACTTGAGCACCTTAACGAGCTCGGCCCTCAACCGGACCTGTTCGTCTTCGTTCAGGCGCTCCTGGAGCATCTCGATCAGGGTCGCGGCCCGCGCGCCCCATTCCGATTCAAGGTGCTCTTTAGGATAACGGTATGCGAGACGCCGAGGTTTAGCGCTGTTCAGGAACGTCGAAAATACCCGCTCGAAAATGAAAGGCCGATGATCTCCCTTGATTATCTGATCCGCCCGCCCGGAAATCGCGCGCCTGAAATCATCCGACGCCTTATGTTCTATAAAATCATAGATTGGCTCAGCAAACTCCATGTAGTCTTTCCAGAACTCTCCGCTTCCCGCCCAGTAGTTACAGTATGAAAGCACATCATGACCGTGCGTCTCCTCGGTGAGGAGAATACCTGGATGGACCGACCGAAATATCTCCGCTGCAATAGGCAATAGCGTCGGGTGGTGACGAATTGATTGAATCCACACATTCTTCCATGCAATCAGCTCAGGAAATGGATTTATAAAATAAACATCGAATCCCGGATTATCTTCTACAAACCGTTTGAATTCTCCGACCGTCACACACGATTTTTCGGTAAATTTCCACGACAGATATCCAGTGATGTCGCCGTCCAAGGCGCCAGCATGGAACACCCTTCGAAAGATGTCGAACTCTGACTGAGTGTGAGCAGTATAGGCGCTGTTGTCGTACGGCGTGGACGCCGCATCCAAGAGTTTTACCTGTTCCGGTCGGTAATATATTTGGTGCAGGGACACCACATCAGCGGAGTTCGTGAGCACCGAATGGCCTCCTGGGTACGGAGCGCCCCTACCTCGATAAGGCGCCCGGGGCGTAGCCCCCTCACGGATAAATTTAACGCTCGAAAGCCGGGCAACTCCCCGGCGGCCGCACGCTCCCCTCAGGCGGACCGCTCGGCGGTCAACCCTAGCACTCGGGCCGCCCTGTAGGTGGCGTCCCTCGCCCGGTTGATCGGATAGCGCCAAGGCTGAACCTTTGCGCGCCCATACCGAAGGTCATGGTCGCGCAACGCCGCCGCCGGCCGCTTGACCTCAGACCCCTCAAGCCCAACGAGGGTCCGAGCCGTCTCCGCCAGATACGCATATCCAAAATGCCGATCGGGCTCCAGATACGCGCCTTCCGCCCATTCGTTCCACGCGTTGATGAAGACGATTCTCTCATCGCCGAGCTGTGTGTTCATCACAAATTGGCTCGCCCGAAGCAACCACTCGCCGTACGCATGGGGCGTGGAACCAAAAAAGCTGCGACCTGCGCGCCTTCTTCGGGGTTCGTTGTCCCAGCTCGGGCAAACGCCAGGAAAAAGTGTGTATTCATCAGTAAGCCTCTCGATCGCCGACCGAACGAGATCCTTATAGCAACTGGCTAGCCCCCAATAACGGCCATCCAGCAGATCCAGGCGATGTCGAATTCGCTCGACATCTTTATCTCCATGGGGTGGAAAACCGGATACGGCGTCCGCCTCATATGCTCGCGGGTCATCATCGCCGAAGGCCTGGGGAAAGATAATATAGGGATTTACACCCAACGCCTTATATACCGTCTCCCGCCATCGTTCAATTGTCGCGCCTGGATCTGGCATTATCCCCGGCCGATAGATCATGCAAACGGGGCGTCCATTTACTTTTATATACCTATCATCTTCCATCGCTGGAATTATAGATTCGATATAATTTACGTCATCGATCGCGCCGTGCTCTTGATTCAACAAGACATGCTGATTGCTACCATCCCACCTACGCGTCCACGGCTCATTCGCCCAATTAATACAAAACTTTATATCTATATCTCTATTTTCTAGAAGAATATTTAGCGGCTTCTCGAGAACCTTCTTTCCATTAAACCAATAATTGTGAATACAAATCCCATACACCCCCCCCATTTTCATGAGTTCAGCTTGACGTCTCATCGCATCTGGGGTGGAAAGGTTATAAAATCCAAGCTCTCCAGGCAGTCTAGGCTGGTAATGCCCCACATACCCGGGCAGAGAGCGCGTAATATTAGTCCACTCGGTGAATCCTACCCCCCACCACTGGTCATTCTCTGGAATAGGGTGAAACTGCGGAAGGTAGTAAGCGATATAGCGGACCGGATATTCCTGTGGAGGATCAGGTAATAGAGATTCTATTCCTTCATAAAGGGGCCCTGGCTCAGAAAAATACCTATATTGGTCGTACGCACGTGACACTAGCGCCCTCCAAAAGGCTTTCCCGTCCGCTCAAACTCAAGCGCGTTGGATTGACCGGCGGACCTTAAAACGGCCTCCCCGCAGACGAAAGGCAACAAGTGGCTGGCCGCCTCGGCGCTCCGACGCGGCGCGTGCCGAAGAAAACATCATCCCCACCGAAAGCGCCCGAGTCCCTTGAGCCGGAGCGGCCCATGCTTCACGCCCCTCATCGGCCGTGTGAAACTGTCTTGGGGGTGCGCAATTCGAAAGGCGGAGCCGGTCCTATGAGCCGAACGGATGCAGCCACGATCCAAAGCCCCGATGCGCAGGGCGCCGGCCTGACGGCGGAGCGGCTCGACGCCCTGCGGTACAACAACGCCACAACGCACCCCTTCGAAGTTGGCGGCATCATGCGTGGGCTAATGGCCGAGGGCGTGCGGGTGCTCGATGTGGGCTGCGGGACCGGGGCGGTTACAGCCGCAGCAAATCAGGGGAAAGACAACGAGGTCATTGGGATCGAGCCGGATCCGTCCCGGGCGGTCGCGGCCAGGGAGCGCGGCCTGGAGGTCTACAATCAGTTTCTCGACGCGGAATTTATCGGCAGGAAAGGTCCGTTTGACGTTGTTATGCTCTCAGATGTGATTGAGCATGTTCCATCTCCAGACAAACTTATCAGGCTCTCAATGCTCGCGCTACGTCCTGGAGGATATATGCTGATTTCAGTGCCCAACGTTGCTCACTGGAGTGTTAGATTGAACCTTCTACGTGGCCGTTTTGACTATGAAGCCGTCGGCATTATGGACGCTACCCACCTGCGTTGGTTTACGGAGCGGACGATCAGGGCTGTCGTGGAGTCATGCGGCCTGAAGGTCGAGCGTGTTTGTCATTCGGCGGGCCGAGATTTGACCGTCTACAGCTCACGCCCCCTCAAATTTATCCCGGGGCGCGCCAGGAATTTCGCGGTGCGAAGCCTCTGCCGGATGTTCCCACGCCTGTTTGGCGCCCAGCATGTCATCAAAGCCAGATTTCAGAATTGATCGGCGCAGGTCCCTCCAGTTGATTCATCCATGAGGCCAACGCGTACGCCCGAGATTTTGGAATGAAGCGGATCTCCATCTGCATCCCGACCTATAACAGGGCCGCTTGCCTGGCGGAGTTGCTTGACAGCATTGCGACCCAGATTTCACCCGAGGTCGAAGTCGTCGTCAGCGACGACGCTTCCCCGGACGACACGCCGGCGGCGGCCGAGGCCCGCCGGGAGCGAATTCCCGGACTGACGTTCATCCGGCAGCCGCGGAACATCGGCCTGGACCGTAATTTCCTGGCCGCCGTCGAGGCGGCGAGCGCCGACTATATCTGGTTCATGGGCGACGACGATCGGCTGGAACCCGGCGCGGTGCAGGCGGTGCTGGCGGCGCTGGACAGGTGGCCGGGGGTGGTCGGCCTGACCTTGGGGGTGATCGATTACGCGCCCGATCTCAGCGCGCCCACCGGCGTGCGGGAGATGCCGCCGACGACCTTGTTGCGGGGATCGGGCGCTGTCTTCTCCCAGATCCCCGACCTGTTGGGCTTCATGTCCTCGCTGGTCATCGATCGCCGGGCCTGGCTGCGGGTCTGCGCAGCAGACCCCGTGCTCGATTTCGCCAACTATTACATCCAGGTCTACATCCTGGGCCGGGCGCTTGGCCCTGACGGCGCCTGGGGCGTCCTGAACGCCCCCTGCGTCGCCTTCCGCACGAGCAACGACCAGTTTCTCTCCAACCTGGGCTGGCTCAAGCGTTTGGACGTCGACGTCACAGCCTATGAGCAGATCGCCGCGGCGCTGTTTCCCCGGCAGCCGGACGTGCGACGCGCGATGCGGCGGCGGATCTTCGAAACCCACGTGCTCGCCCGGTTGCGGAACGCCAAATTGGCCGAGGGTCCGACCCCCCAGTTGGGCGGAGCCATCGCGCTGCTCTTTCGGCACTACAGGACGACGCCGAAGTTCTGGACCTCAGGGCTTCCCACCTTGGTCGTCCCCAAGTGGCTGATCCGGCGCGCGCGCGACGCCTACCAGCGCCTCTCGAAATCGTCCGGCGCCTGGCGCGCGAGAAGGCTCACCTCGTGAATTTCGGCGACGAGGTCCCATCGGATGCGGACCAGCCTGGCGCGCCGACCGGCGAGATCGGCGTCTTCCTGCACGTGGCGACGCTTGGGCGCTACCAGGAGGTCGCCGACGAGGTGCTCCTGGGCGTGCACAAATCGGGGCTGTTCGAGCGCGCCAGCTTCATCGAGGTCTCCGTTGTCGGCGAGGCCCCGTTCGTATCCCCGGTGATCCATGACAAGGTCCGCATCGTGCGGCGCTCGCGCGACGTGACCGTTTTTGAACACCCGACGCTGGACGCCATCCAGGCCTATTCGCGCGCTCATCCCGAGGCGCACGTCCTTTATCTGAACTGCCTGGGCGGCCGCCATGTGGGCCCCCATTACGAGATACGCGCGCAATGGCGGCGGCTGCTCCAGTTCATGCTTGTGGAGCGCTATGACCACTGCGTCGCTGCGCTGCGCACGTACGACGTCTGCGGCGTGGACTGGCGCCGCCTGCCCCTCCCCCACATGACCAGCAACAACTGGTGGGCCAAGGCCGGGTATCTGGCTGGCCTCTGCACCCCAGCGGAGTGCGCTGATCGTCTTGAAACCGTCGATCTGTCGGCGTTCGGGCGGCAGTGGTCCGAGCCGGAGCGGAAACGGCGGCACTCCGGTGAGTTCTGGCTCGGGATGAACTCAGAGGCGCGAGGCTGCAGCCTGTTCAAGCTGGAGACCGCGGGTTTTCCTCCCTTGCAGTACGGCTCCGTGCCCTGGTGGGGCATGCCCGGGATCAACTGGGAACGCGCGGCGCGCCGGCAGTTTTCCAGCCGCAGAAGCCCGGACCTCGGACTGCTCTCCAAAATCCTCGTCTACCAGGCCAAGCACCGGCTGAGATTTCTCAAGCCGCTGATGAGGCCGCGGGCGCATGGAGAGACCATCTGACTTCTCACGCCGTGCGGTTTCGCCGGCCGGCCGCTTTTTGCGCGCCGTTCGCAAGCTTGGGCGGTTCACACCGCCGGGACTTGTCCCTCGACGCTGCGCATCCGTTTCCCATCGACGCGCCGCACCGAAGGGCCGAGGCCCGCAATTCGCGTGAGACCAATCCTGTCGGCCGTCTCAAAGACGAGGAGCGGCCCTGAGAAGCCAACCAGCAGGAGGACCGGCAGGATGAGCGCGACTTCATGCACGCCCAGCAGCTTGTCCAGCGCGATCCGCGCCCCTGAGATGAAAAGCACGTGCATGAGATAGAGCGGCAGTGAGCGGCGGCCCAGGTAAATGAGAATGGGCGATACGTTCCTTAGACGCGCCAATGGGATAAGCACGAGGGCCGATCCCGCGACAGCCGCTGTAAGCACGGTCGGCGCCCAGTAGTAGGCTCCATGGCTGTAGGCCCAGGCGCTGGCGGCCGCCCAGACTGCGGCCACTCCAATGCCGGCCGGCGCTGGACGCTTGATCAGCGCCAGCGAGCGGCCAATCTCCGGGCCTGTGCAAACGCCTGCGGCGTAAAAAAGAAAGAAGTGCAGGCCAATCCAAAGGATTTTCGGATCTGCCTCTCTGGCGACTGGGAGGGTGTAGGCGCATACGCTGATGACAAGCAGCGCCCATTTGCCAAGCCAGCGGAGAAGGTAATAGGTCGCCAAGTGGTACGCGATCAGCGCGAAGAGGAACCACATATAGCCTGGTGGACGCCACAAGACGGCGACCAGCTCCATGAATGACCAGTGCTCAACGGGCCGGTTCGCATACCGGGCGGCCAGGGCCATGCTCAGCGCGCAGATGAGGGCCCACACCAGATAGGGCCAACCCAGGTCGACCAGCAATGATCTCAGGAACGTCGCTTGAGGTCGCGCGGCGCGGCGTCGAACGAACAGGCCGCTCAGGAAGAAGAACAGCGGCATATGAAATGTGTAGATGAAGTAGCCGCTCGCGACCCAGCCCCCGCCAAACGACAGCAGACCTGCGTCACGCATGCCTGAGATGGCGTGACCGTAGATCACCAGGGCGATGCCGACGCCCTTGGCCCCGTCCACCCAATCCAGCCGCCGATCGGCGACGGGCGCCTGCGGCTCGTTTTCGCGATCACTCATCAGAACCCTCGGCTCTGCATCTGTGAACCGGCTCCAGTGTCCGTCTCTGTGAAGAAGGACGGTGGACGGCTTATGTTCGAAACCGCGCCCGCTCAGAGATCAAGGATCCGCCGCGGGTGGAGGCGCCCTCGAGCGGCCTCGAACATCGCAAGCCAATTTCCCCTGACACGCCCAACTCGGTCGATCCATGGCTCGGGACGTATCGCCCGCGCATGATTTGCGAGCATGTTGCCGAGGATGATCTTGCGCGCATAGCTCGCCTGCATCGTGCCTTTGCGGACAAGGTAGATCGGGTTTGCGACCTGCGAATAGCCGAGCCGAACGCCAGGGGAGCGGGCGCCCTTCACCCCGCGATGCACCCCGGCGAAGGCGTCCGTCGTCACGAGACGTCCCTTGCCTGCGATCCGGGCGCTGAAGTCGAAGTCTTCCTGCCAGGCGTAGAGGGGAAGGTCCTCGTCAAAGCGATCCTCGCCGATGGCCGCGGCCCTGAAGGCCATGTTGCAGCCGTACAAGGCGATCGTGTCGCAAAACACCCGATAGGCGGCAGGGGCTTTCCGTTCGTACTCGGCCAGCATGCGAAACACTTCGGCGCGCTCGATCCCGCCGAAGTTGACGCCGTCCGCAAGCAGGTAGCCGCCTGCTCCCGCAACGTCGGGGTTCTCCGCGAAAAGGCGGCTCAGCCCTTCGATCGCGCCGACGTTCGGGAGGTAGTCGTCATCGAAGAACGCGATGACGTCGCATCGACCCAAGAGATGTTCCAGCGTGCGGTTGCGTTGGGCGCAGAGACCGGCCGGACCAAAAATGAGCCGGACGTCCGACGCTTGCGTCAGCACGCCGACGTCGCTTTCCCGGACGGCCGAGACCACGATCTCGCAAGGCGGTTGCGACTGGATCCGCAATCGTTCGACGAGATCCTCGACCTCACCGGGCCGTCCCATCGTTGCGATCGCGACGGCGACGTTCAATCTAGTCAACGGAGTTCACCGTCTTTTGGCGCAGGACCTCTTCGATGAGGTCCAGCAGTTGCCGGGCGCTCCGTTCCCAGGTGAAAGAGGCGGCGTGACGGCGCGCGCGCTCCCCCGCAAGAGAACGGGCGGAGGCGTCCTCCACATAGCGGCGGATCAACCGCCCCCAGCCCAGATAGTCGTCCGCTTCCACGTAGTCGGCCGCCTCGCCGCAGACTTCCGGGAGCGCGCCGCGAGGCGCGACAATGACCGGGCATCCCATCAGCATGGCTTCCAGAGGCGGGAGCCCGAACCCTTCGGTGGTGGAAGGAAACGCAAGGCAGGCCGCAGCCTCCATCAAGGATCGCAATTCGCCGTCGCTGACGCTGCCGGCGAACAGCACGTTGGGCGGCGGCTCGACGCCGACCGCGACGAAATCCGCGGCCTTCGCCGAGCCGACCAGGACCATGCGCAGGTCCGCATTCTCCGGCCGGGCCATAAGCCGCAAGAGAAACGGGATGTTCTTGTGCTTGTAGGTGGTCGCCAGACCGAGGACGTAGCCGCCCTGGCCAAGCCCGAGCCTGCCGAGGACCTCCGGGCACGGCGCGCGGGCTAGCAGATGGTCCGCGCCGTTGTGTATCACCGTGATCTTGGAGGCTGGCGCTACGCCGTGGGCGACGAGTTGATCCTTTGAATAGGCCGAGACCGTGAGAATGCGCGCGGCGCGCGCGCCGATCTGGGGCAGCGCGAGCCGATACCAGGCCCGAAACATAGGCGAATAGGATTCCGGGGTGATGAACACCTGGGCGTCATGGATCATGACAATGTCCCCCCGACGCCAGGCCGGGGCAAGGTTGCAAAGGCTGACCAACAAGCGCCCGTTCGCCCGGAATGGGAGCTCGAACTGCTCCCAGAACTGCCATCGCAACAGGCCGTCGACCCGCTCGTCGATGTTTTGCAAGTCGAGCATGCGCCTGACGTCCGGCGGGCATAGCAGCGTCCACCTGCGAGACCCCGGCTTTTCGGCGGCCAGCAGACGATCGAGGGAGCGGATCAGCTCCTCCGCAACCCGGTGAACCCCGGTAGGCGCCGCGGCAAGAAACTTGCCGTTCAGCGCGACCTGGTCGCGGTCAGGCTTGCGCATCACGGAGGCGCAACCAGGACGATGTGAGGGTCTCTCGCGCGCGGCGCTCGGCGCGGCGGCGGGACGTGAAACGCAAACTCTCATCACGAGCGCGCGCCGGTCGCGTCATGTCGGCCGTGCTGTTCTGCATCTTCGGCGGCCCTGCTCCTCAACGCTCACGCTCAACAACGTTCCATCCGTAAAAGCCAGGCCCGCTCCCCGACGATACCGCACGGATCGCACGCGCCTTGCCTCGTCGGCGAGGCAGGCTCGCCCGAGTTCGCATCCCCTCCAGCGAAACGCGACAGCTTTCCACCGCTCAGCGCAACATTCCTGAAGCAGCGTACGCTCCAGGCGTCATGCGGGGGCCGCCATGCTCACAGTGAATCGTGACGCCGTGCCATGCCGAAAGCATTTCAGGCGGCCCGTCGCCGGATGGCGACGCGCAGCCGTCTCGCAGCGCCGGGCCTTTTCGCCTTCCGCTCATTTTTTGCCTCCGACCTCGATGATGAGGGCGTGGTCGGAGAGGCTGATGGGGATGGCCTGGACGTCTGCGAGGATCTGGATGGGTTTGTCGCTGACGGTGGGATCGTAGATGGCGACGGTTGTGTGGGCTTCGGTG
>Ga0307516_10005919_pt1 | contig 14469 bp, 18 predicted proteins | sample 19_EM_MG_FD_203310 | JGI IMG/M metagenome (GOLD analysis project Ga0307516, IMG submission 203310) | Populus trichocarpa ectomycorrhiza microbial communities from riparian zone in the Pacific Northwest, United States - 19_EM | ecosystem: Host-associated > Plants > Roots > Unclassified | place... | reverse complement strand
TCGCGTAGTCCATCTCCTCTGCCCCCTCCTCGAAAGACGCCCGTGAAGATTATCAGACCGCCCAAGGATCCTGTGGCCTCGACATCCAAACTCAAACAACCTGCGCCAAAGGCGACCACCCAGACGAGCTCCCAACCGAAAGCGAAGGCACAGAAAACGATCCCACAGAAACCGACACCTCCAACAGATCCCCCTAAACCATCCGCTCCGACCCAACTGTTACCGTGTCCACCAACGGCAGCTTCGCCTTCCCCTCCTACACCTTTTGTCCCATCAGACCTCTACATCTCCATGATGAGTGGTCTCGCGATGGCGAACATGCCACAAACGATGCAAGTGGCAGCCACCACAGATCCGATGGTTGCATTCCAACTTGCTCAGATGTGTTTTGCACCACCACCTTCAGCCTTCCCCCCCTTCCCTCCACAACCCGACCCAGTAGCTATCCAGCCGCGGCTTCGCCCCCCTAATCTTCCTCCTAAACCAATCTTTGACCCTACCCCTAAGTCAAACCCCAAGTTAACCCCTGCTGTCCCTTCCACTCCTTCGTCCACACTTCAAGGGGGCAACCAGAGACCTACCCCCACCTCAACTTCCGCCTCAGATCCCTCCGTGACGATAGAGATGGACCTCCTTGTCCTGAAGCAGAAGCGCCTCGCCCGCAGATTCAATATCGGATGGATTCCTGAACCCGGGTTTCCGGACAGGGGGTGCTTCAACTTGGTTCCAACGCCAAGCTACCTTCACTGGTCCTCCTCCGGCGAAGTCACCGAACCCGATCCCCGCCGCTCGTTGGTCATGGAAGATCTCCCCCTCGACTTCAGAACTACGTGGTTTGTCAGGTCTTGGAGCGACCAATTCTCGGCGGTCGCGGTACACCTAAACGGCGGTGGGAAGGCGTTGATCGAATTCTCATCTAGGGTGATAGCGGAGGAGGCGTACGATAGCCCAAGGTTGCGAGATGGACTGTACAAGAGGGCTACCCACGTCAGGGTGTTTTGGTATCGACCCCAAACGGAGGGTGTTGCCTCCTCAACGTCTACCACGAGTGGAAACACGGGCGCCACCAGAGAAGCCGAGGACGCCATAACCGCCAACACGGCTCCCGAAGGACCTGTGTCCACTGATGCCAATAATCCAACGCCGCTGGTAGAAACCTCTCAGCTTGGGGAAAAGGCTCGATCGAAGGGTAAGGGTAGGGGATTTTCTCTACCGCCAGAACGCGATATGCCAAATCTCGACTTCCCTGTACGGTCCTCGACGGCTCCAACATCCACCTCGAGGCCAGAGTCTCCCTTTGTAACCATCCGGTCCGCCATGGCCTATCGAGAACAAAGACGACGGTCTGGTCCGGTGGACCGGACCACCAACGGATTTGGGGAAGGGCCCGAGCTCACTCCCTCGCGTCCGCCCACTTCGCCTTCACCGTCCATATCGTCGGGTTCTCGTACCAAGGTTCCATCCCCCCGTCTTCGTTCACCCTCAACGGAGGTCATCCAACAGGAACGAACGCCAACCGGATCCCCACCTTCGCTCAGATACCCCAGCTCGACCCCGGAAATGACCGGCAGCGCAACTTCGACAAATGAGGAAACTCCAACTCAAACACACGACAATCCGCCTCCTGCTTCTACTTCCGGACCGTCTGTGACCGGAGATACCTCCCTGGAGCAGCAGCTGCGGATGAGGCTATTGGCGATGAAACGGACCAGGATCGCGAATAGGAGCAGCGAACAGTCTTCACCGACATCGACCCCGACCACAGTTGTTGACCCAGAACCTGAGACCCTTTTCAAGACGGCCTCACCCTCGCCTGTATCACAGACGCACAACGGCATCGTGGTCTCGGAGAGCCTGGATCTGCTTGCAACTTCATTCATAACCGACACCCTGAAAGCCGCTCAGGGGCTGCCCAGCGAACCGGAGGTATTTGACGCCGCCATAAACGCACGCCTAAAGAAAAAGCGGGGGTCCAACGATGCATTCGGGTCATCAGCGGACATCGCTTCTAAGCGGCAGCGACTTGCTCAGCAGATCGAGGAGTCGAAACGGATCATGGGGCAATGGATGGCAGCCAAAACTAAAGAGGAGAGGAACCGGATTTTCGCACTGTGGGAGGAATCGAATCGGTTTGTTTCGTTGACCTGTGTTGATTGTGCGCTCATTCTGCCTCATGACCTTTTTTCACCGCTATTTTTAGGTCCGTGGAATTGCTTTCGAAACCCGCAGCCGCGCCATTTCAGTGGCCATGTTATGCGGAAAGGTGCCTTATCGTCGACAGCGACGATGAGGACGAGCTGATGGACTTGTCGTGATAGACAGTCTCAGTGTTCCACCATGTCGCGCTTTGTGGAGTTCGTTTTCTGTCGCACCCTTTGTTTCGTGGTGTTTGCATGATCGTTGTTGTCCCACTGCATTTCTACCGTGTTTCTCCAGCTCTCTTATCACCACTTGCCTTTCTTTCGCATCATCATTCCCCATCATAATTTGCTTTTTTTTCCTGTGTTACATATCCTTCTTGGCCACTGCTTCATTGTGATCGATTTTCCCAGTCATCATCTCGCCACTGCTATGGTTCATCCACCATGCTGGTGCGTGCCCTCATGTCGCTGTCACTCGTGTTTGTGGTATTTTTATCTGACCTTCGTGCCGGTGCTTATCCACTGGGTCGATTGGTGGTGTGTGAACTCTGCGTTCTGGGTACATATTTGCCGCTGACATCCGTGCACACGTACATATCTCGCATCAGATGGTGGCCCTATAGAGTGTGCGATAATTATATAATCGTCCCGTGTGCCTAATAATTCCCTTATGCGCGCGTGGCTGTCAAGCGGCCCGAGGACAGATTCGTCCCCTCCCCACCGCGGTCGTCCCCACTTGTTCCTCTACCGCCATGTGTACGTTTCGCGTCCCCAGCTTCAGCAAACAACCAAGCCTGACCTCAGATATTAGCCGCTGCATGCAAGACCGGCTGGGAGTGGGCATCTAACTCGCTGGGCCAGAACCCTTGTGTCATTGCCGGCGATCTCGAGGCACCATGTAGAGGGCTAGGTACGTCCTCGGATTCTTGCCCCCTCTCGATGCATGATTCATGTTGTGAATAGCCTCGTACACTTTGGGCCCTCTCAACAACACGAACTACGTCGCGCCTCCGAAGGGTTCAGCGCTAGACTGTGAATGCAATACCATCATGTACTCGTATGTCCCCGTGCCACTAGCTCCTGCTGTTTCACGCGGGCGGTCTAGCTGATGACGCGTCTTACCGTGTGACAGCCTTTTCATGGCATGCACTGCCTGTCAAGGGGAGACCACTCAAAGGTATTTACTCCGTTCCGCACCCTCTCTGTTGTCAATTGCGATCGTGACCTCGTTGGCCCGCTCACCTCGTTCCCCCGCAGGTGGACTTTCTGGAGTCAATATTGCGATGCTGTCTATGTCACTCAGTACGTCGCTTTCCCTGGACCACCCCTCTACGATTGACGCTGACTTTATCTCCGGTGGATATGATCAGATATCCGGATGGTATGTGGTGGTCTTCGCCCGTCCCAGTTATGCACAGACCTACGCGTGCGGTGATGCCGAGGGACATTGGTTGTTGACCTCTCCATCGTTAATAGATATTCCCGGCGGGACTGCCGTACCACACTGGACCTACCTCAATGTCACCGGATCTGACACGTGGGATGCAGTCGCTGCCAGGGCTGTCGTGAGTCAGTGTTCAGCCTATTTTCCAGAGGTGCCCCTTCACCAATCATAACACCTTTACAGACCAACCTGAATCCACTGCTGTGAAACCTCCTGTATCCACCATCCCCGTTTCGACGTCATCCAGCTCTATCCACACAGGCACCAGGACTGGCACCACTTCATCGAGGACTCCCACCAACACCGGCGGGGGGGGAGGGGGAGGGGGAGGTTCCAACGCTGGTGCCATCGCTGGAGGCATCGTGGGAAGTCTTGCCGGTATCGGTTTAATCGCTGCTGCTGTCGTCTGGTTCATCATGAAGAAAAAGCGTGCCGGGACAGCAACAGCAACTTCCAGCAACGGTTATCCAGACCCGAGCAGTTACCCCAAGTACGAACACCCCCCGCCTGTCTCTCCAGGACCGATGAGCCCACCACCACAAATGCTCTATAACCCATCCGATCCTTCCACCTTCCCTACTGCGGTTCAAGGCCCCTCGTACGGGGGCGGAAGTTCCGGTTATCCCCAGACGACCTCGTACGATCCTCAAGCGCAGTGGAGGGGTCATTACAGCGGTGCTCCAGAAGTTTGAGTTGGTTTCCCTTCGTTCCGTGTTGTGGTTCCCCACGGATTCCCCCCCCTCCATTCCTTCCACTCACATGGGTCGGTACATTATTCACCCGTCTACTGGTACCCTGAGTTATGGTAATAGCTAGTGGTGATTTGAACTTTCCACACCTCGTGGACACATCTTCTGCTCGCTTTCGATAACTCCTTGATTGTAGTTTGCTTCATCTATCTCTTCTAGTCTGACCATTTTACACTACCCGCTGAACAAATGCCATAATCAGAGGATCCAGCTAACCAAGTTCACTACGAAGGGTATCGGGCCGCGCTTATTGCCATGGGTTTACATGTGTTACATGTTCAAGTAAGAAAGGAAAGTAAATAGTGAATGAGTGAGATGAATGTATAAGGTGCGGGTCAAGTACGATAAGGGGGGTGAGAATCCCGGTGTATGCTACAGTCCCAAAAAGCAAGGAAACATAAAACCAAAGAATAGGACACAAAGATAAGGTGAGGCGGCCCTCATGATCCGTTACGGATTTAATTGCTGGTATACCTCGAAGTACGTCGTGTACTCTTCGGGCGTCATCAGCTCTTGATGTTCCTCCGTGACAGCTGAGAACGGCGTAGGCTCTCCATTCACTGCGGGGGGGGGGGAACAGCGAGTCAACACCAGGGGTAAGGGGGTTAATACCGTGACGAATAACGTACCGTAAACGATCGGATCCTCCCCTTGAGATAGAGGGACCTCCACGTCCAGTGGCTGTTCCTTCACCAGCGCCTCCAACATGGGCGTCGTGGACGCAATGATCGGGCCCGACGCTGGATTGTCGTAACCCAACTTAACCACTTTCTTCCCCGAATTCGAGGTTGGGAACCCAACGTCTTCCGTGCTCCTCGATCGCTTCCGATACTCGTTTAGTGAGTTGAGGTATTCGATGGACGGTTTGACGTCTTCCTCCTCCTCCCCAAAGTCACTCCCACCAGTTTCCAGTACTGGTGTGGGCTGGGAGGACGCTGCGAGGGATGCGTAGTATTGGTCATAAACTGGACAGTGACGTTAGAACTTTCAGCGAGCAGAAAGGGGGGAGGGGACTCGCAATCGTGTTCTCGCTGTTGCTGCGATATGACCGGCTTCACATCCTCCTGCTTAACCTCCAAATATGACTGATCCGAGCTTCTCTGCAAACTCTTCGCGCCCAAGCTTCTCAAAATGTCCTCGTTCGACGAAGGTACCGTCACCGCTGCAGCCTCAGCATTCCTCGCGCTTTCCGCGATGCCAAGTGCCGTTAAATCACCAGATATCGTACTTTTTAAATGCCATGAAGGGAGTATATTTTGTTGTCGTTTGGCTTCCGCGGCTTCTTGACGTTCCCGTCTCCGGGTGGCTTCGTCCTTGTCTGTAGCCATCTCGATCGCGATCCCATCGTCCTTGTGCTGACCGGGTGTCGAGCCGGCTATCTTGAGACCGTCTCCGGCTGTGGCTTCGCCGAAACGTTGCTGAGCTGTTTCTTGGATATGTTGTTTTATCCAAGTTACAACGTCGAAACTTGGGAGAAATGATGAGTGCTCCTGCAGGGCATCGGAACAGCCGAGAGACTCACGCTGGGAGAACCATCTCTTCGGTTTTCCGCAGCCCCTCACGAATGAACCTCATTTGAAAGTTGAAACGTTGCATTCTGTCTTGATTGCCCTTCGCGGTGTCTGCGTTCTCGTTGTCGATGAGTTCTCCACGGCAAATGTCGCAAATGAACACTCCAAGGTTGAAATCGATTAATCGGTCCACTTCGAGTGTCGAGAACGATTTCCCGCATTGAGGGCAGACATAACCTTTGCTGTCGAGTTCCTATCCGACGTTTTTAGTACATCTGAGCGTGAAAGGAGGAAATCCAGGAGGGGCGCACGTTTCGTAAGCCAGTATCAATGATCCTTCTCATTTCCGCCACTCGCCACTTGACGACATTGCAAAAGTGTTGGTAGTCGATATAATAGTACTGTCGACCGACCGAACGCTGTGCGCCCTCTTTGAGTTCGTTCTGGCGGTGCCTGCGTGGAAGTGAGTTTGGTGGACTAGACGGTTCCGGGACGGGTGAACGTACGTTTTGACGAGACCAGCTTTGTCAAGCACTGTCACTAGCTTGGTGAGCTCTTTGAGCTGAAGACCCAAACGTCCGGCGAGCTCGTCGTCTTTGAGACTATTGGGGTTGAACGCTGCTTTACAATCAATGTCGTGTCAGGGATCATACTTACACAGGGTTCCTCGCGAGTTGGTCCATGATAATCGTGAACTTTGGCTCGTAAAAGGCTCGAGAGACGTATTGGGCGAGGAGACGGAGGGTGTCCTGATCCTCCGTTGTGGCCATTTTGGAGAGGGAGAGGGATGCGGGTGGGAGTCAGCCACCAACGAAGAAGGTTAGGGAAGGAGCGCGTAAATGGATTGTTGGTGGCTTCAAATTATGAAACGGCCATGCCATCCCTCTCCTTTCATTCTCCCACCACCATCTCCACATTCACCCCGCATCTCCTCGCTCTCGCTCTTGCATGGGGACACCGTACTGGTCCCTTGTCGTGACCGTCTTTGAGGTGAGCTCACTCTCGAGAGGCCCCCTATCTTGCTCTGAGGACGAACAATCTCCAGTCCATTCTCGAAGTATTCATCCTCTGCGTCGCCGGTTATATCCTCGCGAGGCACGGAATCCTAGACAAGAAGACTCAGAGGGTGCGCAGTCTCATGCTTTCCGTCCGGCCAGATTCCGATGATACTCCGTGAACAGCAACTCAACCGCCTCAATGTCTCCCTCTTCACACCATCTCTACTCTTCTCGAAGGTCGCATTCTTCCTGACACCCAGTATGCCTCTTCATTCGCCGGGCTCGTGTACAGGACCTCACGTAATGTCGCAGAGAAGCTACAGGAGCTATGGGTCATCCCCATATTCTTCGTTATCGTGACCGTGCTCTCCATGGCTGTGGCCTTCCTCCTTGGCTGGACCTTCCGGCTTAAACGCTCCCAGAGAAGTTTCGCAGTCGCAGCTTCAATGTTCATGAACTCCAACTCCCTCCCGATCGCCCTTATGCAAAGTCTTGTCATAACGGTCCCTGCACTCCGCTGGGAAGCAGAAGACAACAAGAACTCGATGCTCGCACGTGCTTTGACCTACCTCGTTCTTTACAGCACTCTTGGCATGGTGGTCCGTTGGAGTTATGGCGTACGGCTGCTGTCACAGGCTGATCCAGAAGACGTGGAGAACGATCCCATCGCGGGCGAGCCGATACAACCCGAAGATTTGTCCGATAACGAACCCGCCCCATACATCAAAGTCAGGCGCTCCCCACCACTCCTAGGTGTGGCACGGAGGAAAGGTACCGCCAACGTGTTCTACTCGTTTCCCAACACCCCTACTCGGTCGGTGTTTCAACTCCCAGGCGATGCTAGCACTCTCCAAACTCCCTATGGATCTGACGAGGAGGATGACGACGACGACGAACTCCCACGGGCTCGACATGTCACGGAACCCACACGGTCTAGGCTGCACTCGGTCCTTCGGAGAACCAAACGAAGGATAGTTCAGTCCGCCAAGGCGCTTAATGAATTCATGACCGTGCCGCTCTGGGCTGCGCTCGCGTCTTTCGTCGTGGCATGCGTTACACCCCTGCAAGAGTTTTTGAAGAATGACGTTCAGCCTGTCAAGGGAGCACTCAACAGCGCCGGGAGCTGTTCTATCCCGTTGACACTTGTCGTCCTTGGGGCTTACTTCTATACGCCGCCTTCCGAGGGGGAAGAAGTCATTGACCTCCGCCGAGAAAGCACGCACAGTGACTCCACGCTGTCCTTCGCTAGTATCCGGAATATGCTCAAACTAACCAACACTTCGAGGGGCAAACGAAGATCCGCGAACCACGATTCCAAACTGGGGGAGACAAAGACCGTGGCCATCGCAATTGTGTCGAGGATGATCATCACGCCAGCCCTGCTGATGCCCTTGATTGTACTGTGTGCCAAGTACGATTGGCACGAGGTGTTTACCGAGTGTGTTCCATTCACTATCTCAGTCTGTCCCTCAATGTCTCAGACCCCACTCACACACGTTTGTTACTACACAGTCCCGTGTTTATCGTATCGAACGTGCTTTTGGTCTCGTCCCCTCCCGCTTTGACGCTTGCCCAGGTATGCCAACCCCCCGCTCATTATTGCCGATCACTCGAACTCTCTCCGATCCAGATAACACAAGCTGCCTCGGGAGACGCCTTCGAGCGCCTTATCAGCAAGACGATCTTCTGGTCCTACTGCGTGCTCACACCTCCGCTGACAATTTTATACGTTGTAATTGGTCTCAAGCTTACCAAGCTGTCATCTTGAGACCACTCAGGGTTCGTATCTCTGCGATAGACAAGACGTTGGATACGCGCGATACTATTTCTTTCTCACCCTTTTTCTCTTTCCTCGTGCTTACCTGTTTGCCGAAGGGTCTGTGTATACTAGTTCCTTTCTCTCATCCATTTCGTTCCACCCGTAGAAGCGCCCCCTCCACACCTTCCACACTTGCCCGTGTTGGTCAACTACACTACCTCTCGTTTTTGTATTGGGTTCAATCGTCCACATAACGCCAACATATTCCTGTCCGCCTTCCCCACCGCTTTCCCCCCCTCGTTTATACTGCGCTGCACCTAGCCGCAGATCTAGAGTAGATAGAATCAAGGTGCTCGCACGTCCGTGTTCTTTATTGTACCCTTCACCTTGTGATTTACCGGTCCATGCCCGACGTTCGACCCCGGCTCTCGATTACGATCGGGCACAGGAAACTCGCCAAGTTGGTAAATTCTTTTCCTAAATTTTCCGCTCACTACACAATCCGACCTCAAGCCAGTACAAGACCCTGCCACGGCGAATCCTACGGCTGCGGGGGCGCATCCGAGAGATCTGAATTGCGGGTCTATCGCGACAGTTACATTGGGGTATCAAAGAGAAACTCAAGGGTAAACACAATGCAAACCGCACCACCGTGTGATAAGTTAGACGCCAAACAACCCAACCAAAGAGATAAAAACAACGAAGAGGGCACACAGCCCCCACGAGGAAACTCGAGGTCCTTTCGAACGGACCTTTACACCTCCGATACTCCTGAGAATGGCTCCAAACCCACTGGCGCTGTAATCGACAGGGACGAACGACGCAACCGTCCTCAACTGGATCACATACCAGCACATCTCCCGACCCGCGCCCATCAGTAACGGGACCTTTACTCCAGTCAACCACCCCATGCCTTCCCACAACCGATCCCAAATCGAGGTGGTGAAATCCGGAGACGGAGGGGGGACGTAATCATATTTCTCTACCTCAAGTTGGATGGGAGCTTGTGGAGCGTGTATCGAAAGGCGACCGATACCTATGAGGTTTGCGTGTTCGCTCGCGAGGGCTGAGTTGATCGCGGCGTATGTCCTGAACCCGCCAGTAAGTGCGATGAGGGGAGTGTTGGGTCCTTGGGGCAGAGATTCATGAACCCTTCTGGAAAACTGCGAAAAGAACGCTTGACGCTTTGACGCTGCGGCCATGAATTCTGTACCAAAAAAAACCATCAGCACCGTAGCCCAGGGATGTAGCGCATTATCCACGAACCTGGACTCTCGTAATCTCCACCGGTGATCTCCAAAAAGTCGATGAGCCCCCAACTTACGATGTCCCTAACGTGTCGTAACGCCTTCTCGTCACTCGTCGCGACCGCCTTCCTATCAACGAAATCTGCCGAGTTGAGTTTGATCCCGACGATGAAATCCTTGGGAACATTTCGGCGGACTTCGGTTGCGATCCGACGCAGCATGTACAGTTTCTCGCCGTACTCGTCCGTACGTTGATTGCTCTACTTGCCGTGGTGCGGGGTTAGCGCGAGAGAGTTCAGCAAAAACTTCACTCCGTTCATACCTTCTCCGAAATGAATTGACTCAGCAGGTCTGGTGTACCCAGTCGGTCAGCGTTCCTATGCTCATTAGAGGATACGCGTACATCCATGGCCAGCGTGAAGTTCGACCCCCTCAAATCCAGCCTCATGAGCGGCCTTGGCGCTCAGCACAAAACGCTCCACCAAATGATCAATCTCGGGGATAGTCATCTCCCTGGGCGCGGTGAACAGGAAACGGTAGAATAACTGGGGGAAAAAACCCTCCTCCCTCGCTCCAAGGCGAACAGAACTTGGGGCGAGCGGAGGATTCCAGGGCAAGCGTCCCGAGATCCAATTCGAGGCTTGCCTTCCGGTATGTGAGAGTTGCATTATGGCCAAGGTTCTGTGGGAGGGATCAGCAGCCCTGTCTGGACCTCCGTGGATCGCCTCTGCGAGATCTTTGAACGGCTGGAGTGTTGTTTCGCTGAAAACTTCGGGCATGACCATATCTCTGCCAACAGTCAGGTGAGATTTGTCGACCTGGACGTTCCCAGTGAAGACGAGTCCCCATCGCCCTCTGCCCCAATTCTTATAAATCTCGATGTGCGTGGCGTTTGGAGGGCCACCTCGAAAATTTGCCGCATGTTCGTACATCGAAGCCTACGAAAAAATGGCGTATAGTGGCTGTGTCAACACCTTCCCCATCCCTATGCACGCCGGGACCGTACCTTCAGGAGTCTATTCGACGTCTCTCTTCCACATGGGAATCGTATCGGCGTGAATACACGGTCGGGTTGATTTTCAGTCATGGTGGTTCAATCCTGTGAGAACCCCAACGTGCTGGCAGGTCTGGGAGAGAGGGAAGGCGAGCGCTAGGTCCAGGTTCTAGTGCGCCAGATAAGCATCTTTCACCAAACAGCTGCTTTTTCGCCTCCCACCCGGAGGATCTGGATCAGGAGAGAGAGGGCGGACGAGTTCTTGGGCGTCTGTGTTTGAGGTTGTATACATCATATATTTGCGGGAAACCGGGCCAGCCCGAGGACCACACCGTTTACATTTCCATACCCGGGGAGAACCTTCCTTCGACAAAATCCTAATGATCCCAGGCAAAGACGGAGCCGGACTCTTCCCAGGGAAGTGGAATAGAATTCGAAGGAAATAAAAATCCAGCGACCTCAACTCCCACCCAGGAGTTACTCCTGCCACATATTTACTCGCAGTCGGAGAATCCCAGAGACCCATACCCTGTCCAGTCAGGATGGCAAAACCTGAGGTGGAACTTCTCGTCGATTGCCAACAGCTCGTCGATCTCCTCGTCAGAGAGGTCGACCAGCTTCACGTTAGCTACACGATACGGTGCGGCCCGTCAGCCACAAGACACGAACTTTCGTCCCCATAAACATGAAGGTGCGAATCCAAACACTTACAGCGGATACGTTCTGGTGTTACGCTCTTGGAAAGAACGCTTATTTGGTCAATGTTTGCCCAGAGACTGACCAAGAGGGTGTGGGGGGAAACACCCTTCTTCTCCGCAACCGCCTGCACGACTTCATTGTAGGCAAGGGGAGAACCGGTGGACCCGAGTGGGGAGTAAGCCGTGATGGCGATCCCTTTCGACTGGGAGAATTTCACGAGTTCGGTCTGGGTGCACGAAGGGTGAAGTTCGATTTGATTGATCGCCGGGATGACGGTCGAGTTTTCGAGGAGCCTCTTGAGGTAGCTCACGCTCCAGTTGGAAATTCCAATAGCCTTGATCTTGTCGGGGTTCTCCTTGTAGATATTCTCGACCTCCTTGTAGACGTCCAACCAGTCGACCTCCCTGTCGGGTTTCTCATCCTGAGGGGTTTGGGTTAGGAACATATGACTTATTCCACCCATCCCACCATACCTTGGTCAAGGGAGCAGGCCAGTGCAACAACCCTGCGCCGTTTGCGAACTTAGTACTTTAGTCAGATCGCTGAAGCAGTGAACACGCACAAAGGTCAAGGTAGGGAGTATCCAACTGTTTCAACGAATACTCCAAGGCGGCCTTGGGTTGCCTCATATCCGCAGGGTTCAACTTTGTAGTCAAAAAGATATCCTCGCGGGGGACGCCAGACAGCTTGATCCCTTCTCCGACCTCTTTTTCGTTCTGGTAAGCAGTAGCGGTATCGATATGCCTGTAACCAGCCTCTAGAGCAATTTTCACGGCTTCCCTAACCTCTCCCGAGGATGCTTGCCAGGTTCCTGACCATCCATACAGATAAGATTGGCCAAAGCCTTTTTTGTAGGAAACGACAATGAATCGTTAAAAATATAACGCACCAAAACCAAGGACGGGCATCTTAGCACCAGTATTGAGCTTAACAATCTGTTTCAAGACCATCTTGGCTCCCCTTCCAGTAGGCAGGCAACGGGCGAAGGCAGAAAGTAGCGGGGAGGGATGGTGAAAGAGAAAGCGAGCCCTCGGTCGATCCAAGTTCTCCCCGGTCCGAACGAGCCGGTAGCACCAGTGGCCTCCTCTTGGCCGGCTGCACAGCGTGGGTCACTTGGTCATTGGTACAAAAACCAGTTCCTTGCCAAGATCTTGATCGCAAGTTTTCTGGAGGTTCGCGGAAAAACTTCGGAAAAGTTCACGAGCACCTCTCCTTGAATGTATCCAAAGCGGAAAACTGGTTCTCAATCTTACGAGCTACGAGAGAGAATGGAAAGCGTTGGTATTACAGCTACAATAGGAGATCCCCTCCGTCAGCTGACGGCAGACTGCATTAAAGACGTGAGATAGAAAGAAAGTATCATAAACCCATATCCCAAAAGCAAAGGCAGGTCGTCGATTCTATCCACAATACTCGAAGCCCGGGCACCCGACGGCGGTTCCGTGAGTGGACCCGTCAACACCAGCGACAGCAAGTAGGGCGCCGAATACACCGGCGAGACCCTCACCGGCCAAAAGACCAGCGGCGATCGGGAACATGTACATGTCAAATGTCGATGGGCTCCTCCTCATCCAAAGGTGGTTGAAGACGGACCCGAAGCCCATGGCAACGGAGAAGACAGTCTGGGGAACGACGAAGCCCTGTATCGCATCATTAACGATTAGTTACCGGCGGTTTCTAATGAACAGTTAACGGAAAATGAACTCACGAGACCGACAGCGTTCCAATTGGGTACGTAAGGCCAATATTTCTTGGGGATCCAGAGGTGTTTAACGACGACGGTGAGAACGGCAGCGATTGACAATCCAATGGCGGCGTATCCAGAGGTAGTAGGGACTGGGAGTTTTGGGCTCGACACCGCTACGGCAACCGCCGCCCATGCAGAGACGGATGGAGCACTGTACGTGCAAGTATCATACTTCTCGGGGAAGATAATACACTTGGACGCAGAGGTGAACAGGATGAAGAGTCCGACATTAAGGAAGACCGCAACGACGGACCCAACGATTTGAGCGATGAATTGGTTCTTGGGCTTGGCGCGGAGGAGATAACCCGTCTTAAGGTCACCGGTCATATCCGCAGCCTGGGCAGCGGACCCGGCGGAAACGACACCAGCGGATAAATTGAATGTTTGAGCAGCGGTCAGGTTCATACCAGCCGACTTTCCGATCCCACCGAACACGAGTTGGGAGGCCTTGGCAACAGTAGAGACAGGGTTAACGTCTGCTTGACCGGAACTCTGGACGCCGATGAAGGAGAAGAGGAAACCAAGGATTAGAGCGAGGATGGCCTCTCCGATATTGAAGTGGAACAGAGTGGCGAGGATGGCAATCGAGATGATTGTACTGACGAACAATCCGCCAGTCCACCACAAGGTTGGGACTCGGTCTTCCACAGGAGTCTGATCCTCATCTTCCGGGTCCAGCTCGCTCTTCCTGAACCAGCTGCGCCAGTCCACCTCCCCGCGGGTTTTGACAAGAGCTATGGGGCCAAGTCTGAATTTCGGGATCCGGATGTCCAGAGTTGTGGGTACTTACCGGTCAGGGAGGGAAGGACACTGATGAGGATGTCAGTGAAGGAGTACAACAGCATGACCAAGACACCGGGCCAGAGCAACCAGTAACGGGGAGAGGGGTTCTCAAGGAAGACCCCCGGGTCCTTGAAGCTCAAGCTAGTCATTGTGAGGAGAGGGAACTCCTCGGAAATTGGCTTTGAGACTGCTTTGCCGGTGGCGATCAGTGAGGGAGCGACTTGTGACCACAACGTTAGAATGCAAGAGACCCAAGTCAAGATCGCCATTGCTCACTGATTCCCCATGCTAAGACGGTTCCACCAACTGAGAACTATCATCAGGAACCCGAGATAAAAGATCGAACAAGAAAGTGGCTCACGGAAACTCCAAGATGCGTTTAATCCAGAAAGCATAC
>Ga0307516_10005918_pt1 | contig 14470 bp, 16 predicted proteins | sample 19_EM_MG_FD_203310 | JGI IMG/M metagenome (GOLD analysis project Ga0307516, IMG submission 203310) | Populus trichocarpa ectomycorrhiza microbial communities from riparian zone in the Pacific Northwest, United States - 19_EM | ecosystem: Host-associated > Plants > Roots > Unclassified | place... | reverse complement strand
CCCTATCCTGGCTTTACAGGAATCAACAAAACTTCTAGTCATCCGGCCTACCCCAGTTATGCCATATATTTTGCCTGTCAACCTGTCCCAGCTTTACAGCCATCAATACACTTTCTCTTCATCTGGCTGACCCTGGTTTTGCAATATATGCTGGTTGTTGGCCATCAACAAATTTCTCATGATCCGGCCGACCCCAGCTTTGCAATATATGTATATGTTTCTTTTTGGCCTGTCCCAGATGGCCGTCAGGCACAAATACATTTTCTCTTTGTTCAGCCGACACCAGTTTTGCAATATATGTTGGTTGTCAGCCTGTTCCAGCTTTACGGCCATCAATAAATTTTCTCATCATCCGGCCGACCCCCGCTTTGCAAGATATGTTGGTTGTCGGCCTGTCCCAGCTTTACAGCCATCAATACACTTTCTCATCATCCGGCCGACCCCAGTTATGCAATATGTGTTGGTTGTTGGCCTGTCCTAGCCTTACAGCCAACCCCAAATTTTCTCATCATCTGGCCAACCTCAGCTTTGCAATATATGTTGTTTGTCGGCCTGTCCCAGCTTTACAGCCACCAATACATTTTCTCTTCGTTCAGTCGACCCCAGTTGTGCAATATGTGTTGGCTGTTGGCCTGTCCCAGCTTTACAGCCATCAACAAATTTTCTCATCATCCGGCCGACCCCAGCTTTGCAAGATATGTTGGTTGTCAGCCTGTCCCAGCTTTACAGCCATCAATACACTTTCTCATCATCCAGCCGACCCTAGTTTTGCAATATATGTTGGTTGTCGGCCTGTCCCAGCTTTACAGGCATGAATTCATTCTCTAATCATCCAGCCAACCCCAGTTTTTCTATATTGTTGGTTGTCGGCCTGCCCCACCTTTACAGGCATGAATTCATTTTTCTAATCATCTGGCCAACCCCAGTTTTTCAATATATGTTGATTGTCGGCCTGTCCCAGCTTCACAGCCATCAATACATTTTCTAACCATCCGGCTGCCCCAGGTTTGCCATGTATATTGTCTGTCAGCCTGTCCCTTTCTAATCATCTGGCTGACCCTAGTTTTGCCATGTGCGTTATCTGCCGGCCTGTCCCAGTTTTACAAGCATCAACAAATTTTGCTGTAAGTTGGCCTACCCTGGTTTTACAATATGACTCATCATCGGCCTGTCCCAGCTTTACAGCCCTTCATAAATCTTCTCATCCTCCGGCCGACCCTCATTTTGCAATGTGTGTCACCTGTCGGCCTGTCCCAGTCTTACAACTCATAATACCATACATCGGCCAATCCTGGTTTTGCCATCCTGGTCAAATGCCAGCCTGGCCAGGGTTTACAGTGCTTCGGCCGGCACCGGCTAGTCCCACCTTTACAGGCAAATGTACCTGGCAGATGACCCACCTTTACAAGGGTCAGTGACTGAATCATGTGTGTATAGAAAGGTGGTGGTCTGCACAGGGAAGGTCTAGCCTAAGGAAGGCAGAAGGAGAGCTGTAGGGTAACCTCAGTAGTCTGGCAAGCTACTGTATATTAGTATGTACCTGTAGGATAACTACAAGATATCAGTAAGTGTATGTGGTGGTTAGTAGATGGTACTCACCCTCAGTATGCTGGCAAGCTACTGAGGGAACTATAGTAATAGTAACTCTACTCTAGTGCGATGAAAGCTTATGTAAGTATATAAACAAACCATAACAGTCTGTTTATCTCCAACAGTGTGGCCAGCCCACGTTATGGTTCAGAGCAAACATAACACTCCCATTGAAGGGTTTTGGCGATGGAAACGATCAGGAGAAGGACATAGTATTCATCAAGCAATCCTCGTTGGGAAGGCCTCTGGGATTTACAACAGCACTAATCCAATCCACATGTAAGTAATTTAATTTCACATGCAGGTTTCTGCCAGTAATCTTACATTAAGTTTACATTAATTAGCCAGCTTTTTAGATGGCTGTGTGGAGGCCTACGTAAGACGAGGCACGAGAGCGATGTAGGATTTAGTCTATGCGTGAGAGGCGGAAGCGGAGTTATCTTCTCCTTGTCTTCCGCTCTCTCCACCAGTAATCAGTCCGTAGTACCGCTAGTAGTACTCACGCAACCACCTTCCTTGTGTTTTTTCACATTCGTTTCTCAGTGTGACCCTGGACGATATGCCCAACATCGCCCAGAATCCTCACAAAGCTACCCCACCGGACTACGGACTAGACCGTTTTCTTCCAGCGCGACAACCACTAGTGAATGACTTCTTCATTTCACATGAAGAAGCGGCGCAGCGGCTACTAGCAATTTGGCAGGCCCAAAATGCTTTGGACAGGCAAGAATGGGACACCCAGCTATAAGCGGAAGTACAAGCAGCGCAACGAGCCAGAGAACAACAGCAACACGAAGAGGAGGAGCGACAGAGGCTTCTAACAGAAGAACAAGAAATGGCCCTACAAGAGGAGAAGAAGAAGAACCGCAACAAGTTCCTCCCGTTTGTGGACACGCAAATCTCCACATCTACACCCATCCTGCCATCCCCTCTCGCCCTACGCAAACTCCATAAAGGGGAATACTGCAAACTCTACTTCTTCATGAACAAAGGTCTCACAGATGCGCAAGCGTACTCGCCCTCAATGGACGACGAGTCGCTAGCCATTACTCAAGATGACCACGGGCTGCACTCGTTCGTTCTGGTGGCAGCAGCTAGGGCCAAACAGTCAGTAGTCGAGGATAAGGACCTCACTTGGGCCCAAATCAACGAAGCCACACACCGCATGCTTCAGGCTATGAAAGAGAATGGGTGGGACCAAAAACGATTAGAATCCCACTTGGGTTTTTGGATGGCACTCGGAGCGCATGAATAGCGACATGACTCCGAGGAGACGTCCAGAAAGGCCCTGATAGTATATCAGGCCACAACGCGGAGACGATGGCACGACACGCTGGGGACAGCCCACTCCTTCAACCTCAAGTACATCAACGAAGAGTTGCTGAGCAAAATCCGGAGAGAGCTTACACATAAGGCTCACAACTGGGCAATCAAGCAAGCCAATGAGGTGAGTGCGCATAATAATCACGCCCTCATAGCAGCAGAGTTTCTCACAAATGTCCATCATACAATTTATTTACACGACTGCACTCTTTATGGCTACATGCTGCGTTGCCCTTGGGGTCAGACCCACTACACGGCGAACCTCGCACGTGGCACCAGCATCCATAACACGGCACCCATGACATGGCTATCATGCCCTCCCCCCCGCAACAGGAATGACCCAACTTTAGGCAAATGAAAAGCTACTAGCGGCTGTAACAGCCCAACAGCATCCGAGCCAGATAACGCAAAAGGCTGCACAGCAGCAACAGCGTCAACCAAGCTACTCCAAACGCCCAGCTTCGCCGAATACAGATCACTCGGAATCGTCACACAAACGTGCGAAGTCCTTTCATACCAGAGAGAAAATCAACAACGAGAACGAACCCTTACCAGCATGTGCAGTCTGCCTCAGCCGTGAAATGCACAGTGTCCCGGTCGTTGAATGCGACGCCAACAAGACCTGGGACCTCAAGCACAACACGTTTGCCAAACGAGTCAATAGAACCCTCATTGGCAAAGCCACAGGCCAACGCATCTGCTCCCGTTGGCAGCGCAAGGACAGCTGCTCAGACAAGCACTCACATGCACACCTATGCTCAGGTTGCGGGTCGTCATCCCACAGAGCTCAAAGCTGCCCTCGAGCACAGAAGAGCCAAAGCACTAACCCCGTATAACCCGGACACATGGACCTCAGAACTGCGCAATGTGGGTATCATAGATCGTTTCAATACCATACCTGACGGACTTAAATTTGGTTTTAAGATAGACTTCCCTAATATCACGCACGTACAAACTCCTATGAATGCACCATTGATTAACACGTACAGCTCCGAGTTCAGAAATACCATACAGAAAGAAATCACTAAAGGCAGATACATCGGACCTTTTCCCCTCCCACTCATATATGATACCTTAGGACCCTTTCAATCTTCTCCACTTTCTTTAATCCCCAAACCAGGGCGCCCTGGCAAATTCAGACTAGTTCAGAATTTTTCCTTCCCATCGACGCCGAACTCCACTAACCCCTCCCCATCTATTAATTCAGCACTTAACGCTGATAATTTCCCCACGACATGGGGAAAATTCTCCACAGTGTATCTCCTAGTGGCAAGACTTCCCCCAGGGTCTGAAGCAGCAATGCGAGACGTTGCGGAAGCCTACCGCATGGTCCCCTTGCACCATTCCCAATGGCCCGCGGCAGTGGTGCGCACTTCACACTCAGAGGGGTGCATTGACACGTGTTTGGCCTTCGGCGCATCACCATCAGTGGGCGTCTACGGCCACGTAGCAGACGCAGCCACGGAAATTTTCCGACACCATGGCATAGGCCCACTTGACAAGTGGGTCGATGATCACATATTCTTCCGAGTAAAACGCGAACACATCGCGGACTACAACAAAGCTCGCAGGGTTTGGCATCAACAAATATCTACAGTAGGGATGCAGCGGAAGGGTGACCGCTTATGGTATGAAGGCCACACAGCCGCTGATGGCAACTCAGAGGAATTTAATGAAGACTGCTCATCACTCATACAAGACTGGTCACGCATATCCCCCCAATCCGAACACGACGCAACTTTCACATACAACATGGCAGATATTGACAGTATCTCAGCTACCCTAGGCATACCGTGGGAAGTGTCAAAAGATCAGCCGTTCGGCCCAACCACAACTTACATCGGATTTGTCTGGAATCTGCAAGAGTGGACAGTTAAGCTCAGCCCCGAGAAAGTGACCAAATACCTCAGGTCGATTGAGGATTGGCGATCTTGCCCAGCGCACTGCCTGGAAGACGTACAGAAGCTATATGGTAAACTACTGCACACAGCCTCACTCATACCAGCAGGCAGGGCCTATCTTACAGGCCTAGAACGCATGCTAGCGGTGTGCGCAGAAAAACCTTTCATGCCACACCGACTGGATAAAGCCATACACGAGGAACTCACATGGTGGCACCGCACAATAAAAAACGGGGCGGCCATCCGCAATATTTCCCCCCCCCACCCCCTCGAGTGAACCACCAAGCTTTCTCAGATGCTAGCTCTAGCATCGGTATTGGAATCGTCATCGGGAAGCAATGGAGAGCCTGGCAACTCTTCCCAGGTTGGCAAACGCTCGATGGCAAGAGAGACATCACATGGGCAGAAGCAGTGGGATTCGAGCTCCTGCTTTGCGCCCTCTCTAGCAGCGTTAACAGCTCACAACATGTCACCATCTATGGCGACAACACCAGCGTCATCGAGAGCTGGAAAGTGGGCAGACACCGGAACAAACTCGTTAATGAAGTGTTCAAGCGCATCCATTCCTTCCCGGTTGAATGCTTCTCCAATCTCATCTCTGCCCATGCAGTTTTTGTCCCCAGCGAGCACAACCCAGCGGACAGCCCATCTTGAGGAATATACCCCCCTTGGGAACTCCTCCTCCCTCCTGTCGCCATCCCTCACCATCTTCAAGGATTCCTTATCGACTGCACAGCACCCCCTGCGCCTGCAGAAATCAGAGCCCTCCAAGAGGGCCGATACTCTGTTCCCGCCGCTAAACTCATTGACCGCGCTAGGCGCAAGCAAGAAGTCGACGAACGCACCCTCTCCAGTCAATGCCGAGATGACCACGTCATCGGAGAGGCACTTGCCGAAGACTGAAGCGCCTAGGCAACATTTCAACCATCCCTTACCTGACAGTAACCCCCTACAGGCGAAACCTCGTCCATACAAACCTGACCTCACCCCAAACACCTCCCCCCTCCAGCCGCACTGTCTCGCCCGTCAGCGACTACTGAGCTGGCGTCCATCAGACACTTCCCCATGCTCAAAGGTATTGGACCCCAATCAACCCTTGTCAGACGAAGAAATTGACCGCATAGTGCGGGTCATAGGGGCCTTGTGGTCGGAATCAACCAAAGAACTCTACGGTACCGGTCTCCTCATTTTTCACGTATATTGTGATATCCACGGCATCCCGGAACATCACCGCGCACCAGTTCCCTCTCATGTCTTCGCAGCTTTCCTGTCAAGTTGCGCAGGCGCTTACTCGGGTTCCACAATCTCTAACTATGCTGCGGCTGTGCGCGCATGGCATCTACTGCACGGCCTGGAGTGGCGAGTAAACGAGCCAGAATACAAAGCGCTCTTAGAAGGGGCAACCAGACTGGCACCTGCTGCCTCCAAACGCTCGAAACGAGTGCCATTCACACTAGAGATACTAGAGATCTTTCATTCCCTCATGGACCATGACAACCCACGCGATGCAGCAATCTTCGTGTGCATAGTTTGCTCGTTCTTTTGCATAGCGCGACTAGGAGAATTCACGGTGCCAGCTATATCAAAGTTCAACCCGATGAAGCACATTACTAGAGCCGGTCTCTTTTTCACACAGAACCATCAAAACCTTCCGGTCATCAAATTCTCCATTCCAACGACCAAAACTTCGCCCACAGGAGAAGATGTTCACTGCACGCCACATATCTTACCATCGCCATCGGACCCGAAAACAGCACTAGACAATCATGTAAGAATCAATGTCGGCAACGTCAAATCTCACTTATTCGCCTGGAGACACCCCACCGGCAGGCTGCGCCCACTCTCAAAAAAAGAGGTAATCAAGCGTATAGATTCCATCACCAAAGCTCATCTGAACTTGCCAGATTTAAAGGGCCACAGTCTGCGCATAGGGGGAACATTATTCTACCTACTGAAAGGAGTACCTTTCGATGTCGTCAAGACAATGGGACGGTGGTCCAGCGAATCTTTCACATTATACCTCAGACATCACGCACTCGTGTTAGCACCTTTCCTTCAAAGCCAACCGGACACCTTGAACAACCTGCAGCAGTACATTCTCCCACCCATGAGATAAGCCTTTCGTCCAGGGTAAGTTTGCGCTCCTACTATCGGGGTTTTCAAGCTCACTGTGAAGCGTCGCTCACTCCTACTTTGTATGGGATCACAGCACGCTCTTCCCGACAGGTTCGGGTCCAGTTTCGAGCCAGAAAAACCTTCAGTTTTTCGCCCATGTCCCAAAGTAGTTCACACCCACGTACACAGCACTGTTTTGTATACATTTCATCATCAATCATACTAGTGTCTCACAGTCTACTACCACCACCCAAGCGTCACCTTCAAGGTCTGAAGCTTGAAGCGCATAGAGCCCCCTTTGGTTCAGAGACGTCTCGATGAATTTATGGAATACTGGAATAACCATGCGTTGTCACGACAGAAAAATAAGCTTCATCCGAGTGGAACATCCCCTCAGCATTTGTGGGTTGCCCCAGAGAATGCTGACGTGACTGCCCGAGATTGTGCAATTTGGATCAACATGAATCTCGTCCAGGATCTTCGTGAGAGGCTTGGTGGACAAGAGGGTAGGGATCTTGCATTTAGATTTGTTGATGACGAGTTTGCCACTGTCGCAGACAGGGCATGGACTCAACTTGGATGCCCGGAGATCACATTGATGAGCGCGTGGGATATTTTTGCTACTCTTGCCAGTCTCTTGTAGCACCCATAGCTATTAACTGTTGAGCTCGTGACCCTCCTGGAGGAATCATACTGATACAATGAATATCTTAACGTGCCGCGTCAGCATTTTAGCATTTGTAGTGGTGTAATTACAGTCGCGCGTAGAATTACCAAATTAGAAATTTAACCTTGGACTCCTCGCCATTCGTACTCATAGGCGTCAGCGGCGAATTTTATGTTCCCAGCCAAATATCAGTGAGCATGATCGTGATGATAATTCAAACATGTATTGAAGGAGAGTTATCACCGCTCTTGTTGGTGGTGGCGTTGTGGTCACTACTATGTAGTAGTGGTGCTGCCGGGCTTCCTTTGATGTTGTGGCGCGAGGTGCCACCGACAGGGCGAATGATAGGAATGGTGCTTCGTACAAGTGGCGATGGAATGGCAGTATCAATGCTGTTGGGCGCTCAGTTGCTTGCTGTGTTATGCCGAAGCTTTTTGGCCAAAAATCACACGTGCCATCCTTGTGCCCTCGCCGTCACCATCAATTATCCACACTGGCATATAAAGACGTCAACCAACCAAAGAGAACAAGCTTGATTGTCACCAATTCATTTAGAGGTATGGATACCATCTACAATTGACAGTCACGGTCGAGATTGACATGCACTTGTGCAGCATGCGCCTGATCAACGTGGTGGCCTTTCTTGAAAGGGAGCGCCTGATTAGAGAGGGACAGCCAATTGACCGCCGTGCCAAAGTCCTCAAGTTCAGTGATGACGAAGTAACAGAGTACGCGATCTTATCCCATCGGTGGATCGAGCAAGAAGTGGATTATAACGAGGTAGTCAAGCTCGCGAAGATGACCGAGGAGGAGAGAAGTGAAATTCGCCAGCGTGATGGCTATCGAAAGATCCTCCAGAGCTGCGAGCAGGCGACAAAGGACAGGTACGAGTGGTTGTGGGTCGACAGTTGCTGTATTGACAAGCGAAGCAGCGCAGAGCTATCAGAGGCCATCAATTCCATATACCGGTGGTACGTAAACTCAAGGATATGTTATGTGTACCTCCACGACGTCCACGATTCATCCTTTCCCACTGCAAGGGATGATGAAAGGTATCCCTGGTCAAACAGCTGGCCAGAGTGGTTCTTGCGTGGGTGGACACTGCAAGAGATGATAGCGCCAAGGGATGTCCGGTTCTTCAACAGGGATTGGCATCCCATTGGTGACAAGAGCACGCTTTCTCCTATCTTAGAAGATATTACTCGAGTTCCATGGCACATACTGAAGGAAGGACTTTCGTCAAACCGTCCATGCGTTGCCCAAATCATGTCTTGGGCTGCCAATCGGAAAACAACTCAAGTGGAGGATAGGGCTTATTCCTTGATGGGTCTGCTTGATGTGAATATGCCGCTGTTGTATGGGGAGGGGAAGAAGGCTTTTCACCGTCTTCAACTGGAGATCATCCGCACGTCGAACGACTACAGTATCTTTGCGTGGGGTTGCAACAAAATAAAAGTGTGGACTGGCAGTATTCTTGCGGACGACCTGAGCTTTTTTCGGGACTGCAATGAGATGGAACTGATGAATCGAGATGAATTCATTGAATCTCTAGGACGTGGCATCCCGGGAGAGCTCCCTTGGTTTGCGGACGATCGATTTGGTACATTCCCCATCACGAATCGTGGCATCCAAATTTGGTTGTTCCTCCGTCCCCGCGTTGGCTCTGACTCAGTCTTCGAAGCCCTGCTGCCATGCTGCCCTCATCCATCATGTCCACCAGTGGCCATCAATTTGGCTCGGTGGGAATCCAATTACCACAGATATCCGCGGGTGACTATACCATATCAAAGGGGGCGTTTGCAACTACGTCACGTCTTTCTCAGATATCAAGACACGCCACGTCGCAACTCCACATTCGAAATCTATGACAGTACGATCTCCAAGGGTTTCACCTGCTCGGCTACATGGCCAGAGGAAACAATCACAGGGAACACGGTCACTCTGGGTACCGCGGATCCTCTTTGCGTCAAATGCTATTCTTGCAGTCAAGAGCATCATTTTGCAGTGGGGTTTGGACAATGCTTTGGCCAGAACTGGATACATGTTGTTTGTGAGGAACTTGGCATTCCCTCATTTAGCGTACAGCCCTACTACGGCCCAATGCTGGACAGGGCACCAGAACATGCACAATCCATGAAGAAGGCACGTTCTGGAGGTGAACGTTGTCAGGTTTACATTTTGCAAACCCGTCTCCCTCGATCAACCTGGATCCTGCAGACTTCTTATGTGATGTGGAAGAGGTCAGGGGTGTATGGAATTAAGCTTGAGGTATTTCAGGATCCCGGATTCGGTATTGTCTCAGGTCAATGGGCAGGCTTTGATGTTGATGTAAGTAGACCATCTTTTATGTGCATACACTACAATCTCATTTGCATTGGTATTGCAAACAGGGAACAGAGGATCCCTACCGTGACTGGCGGGGTCTCATGATACACCATTGTCCGAGTAAGCAGGATGGCTATGAGGTACTCGTGGATGGGGTCCCCATGAAGTTCTCATACGTACCCAATGATATAAGGGTGGGTACACATACTTTTTATACACTGTTCGAGTCTTACGAGAACAGCTGGGGGACTATGGTCACTTTACGGACTCCGAGGACTTCTGCTGCGAAGGAAACCTCTTTACTGACATCAAATCACTTTCTTTGACGGCGAACATCGCCCCAAAGCGGCACAGAATATCCGAAAAGGGTGGGTACTGGAAAGAGAGCGGCACTGTGAGGGCGTACCACGATTCTGGTGATTTCACCGAATTATACGAACCACTTGGCCTGTCGCTTCCGAGTAACGACGACTTCAAATCATTGTTGATTACCTTCTCTACTCGACTCACCAACCGGTATATCATCACAAGGGTCATACAATGTCCCCCTGACCCTCGCTGGCCTGGCTCAGGCATAACACATTTATACAACATTGCAAAGCCATTTGTTTGGCACCGAAATGAAGGTGCTGGCTCTGTGGTTGGGAGGGGAATGAAGTGAAACGTGAGCAAGGGCCAATGGTGTGGATGAGGTGGGGTTGTGAAGTGCTGTTCTTCTGTCCATTGTTCTAGGGGGAGTGGATTTTGCTATCCATTTATGTATTCTTGCATGTATATCATATTTGCTGTGAATTTGCATTCTACCCACAAGATTCAACTACTCTTGTCACCCGCTTCACACCCACATCCATGAGCTCACCTCACCACTCATTCAACTGAGGCACAGAGATAACCTGGCAGAATGATTTCGTATTCTGGACCCGGAACAAAACATGCTTGCTCACTTATCACCCACAAGACCCCACCAGAACAGTGGAGTTCCAGTTCACGCACAATTCACTGGGACTCATGTGGGAGCGCAGAGCATTGTGGCATTCGTTGTACCCGAAGAACCGGTGCCGCCCGCAGACGGCGGTAAGCACCTGATCGTTTAGTTCCAAGTGTTGAGGCTTGGCCCCAGAGAGTGCTGTATGCCTGGCTGTACAGCATCTGTGTGCACGACCTGTATGAAGAGTCGCCAGTGGTTGATGGATAATTGGCTGCGTTGACGAGCAGACAAGTGGCGTGCATATACGTACTACATTCTGGACGGACCGTGGGTTCGGGATCGGGAGCGTCTGGGCAGGGATGGTGCAACAGGGCACTGATCTGCAATTAGAAGAGACAGAGCATGTCCCGGGGAGAAGAATGTGAAGAGTGGCTAGGGAAGCTGTGAGGACCTCAGACTTCGTCTATGTGTTCTTGACTTGTATGTAGTGGTACAGAGAAACCGCAGGAGGAAGGCGATAGAACGGAGCATGCTGGAAAATGTCCGAGTTCATGTCATGCACAGACTGAGTGTGTATTCCATTGTCATGGTCCTTACCAGGTAGCTGTCCTTGCAACATCATCAGATCACTTACCTTGCACTACCATCATGATCATTACCGACAAGCGTCCTGCAGGAAGTTCAAAAACAGGTGCCAGGACCGAAGCTGAAGATACACAGGATCTAGCAGGTCCTGCAGGCCGTAAGTCGACCCATACCCCAGGATTAAGTGGTAGACATTGATCCAGTGGTATTGACCCATTGACAGAGGATCTGAGCCCAATTTCCAATGATGTCACTGCCAGGTGCATTACTATCTCTCGGAAGGCATCGCTTTACCGAGACTTATGCGGCACACTACAGCGAGCGGAGTTGTGGTGATGACTGCTATGTATGTAGACAACCTAAGAACAACCACCGTTGTCATGGAAATAACCCGTGGGCGGTCCGAGAGCGTTTGTTGTGGTGTCGTACTAACTTCCCGAACATCTGTCTGGATTGGCGGAGGTGGCTGCATGTACCAGGTCGTCTGGGCATTGAAAACTCTACAGACACGTCGAGTGGGCAGAAAGTTCCAAGTGTTGAGGACAATGCAAATGCAGCTGCAGATGTACCGAGAATCATCAAAACAACTCAAAGAAAGAAGACTCATCTATTGAGGCTGCAAGGCAGCACCCAGAAGAGCCAAGAAACCACACAAACACCTCGAGCATGCATACAACATGAAAATGGCCGAAAACAAAGCAAACGTTAGAATGTGCTGAATCGGACAGAGGACACAATACACACCAGATAAACCTGAATTAGAGCCGCCCAAGCACACTGATCAATGGAGGAGGGGTCAATGTCAACATCGACGTGGACATACCGTGGACACGCCAGTTGAGGTGTTGAAGACTGCAAGTCGAACCATCTTTGGAGAAGTCGAGAGCGCAGGTGATGGGATCAAGAGGGATAGCAACTATAGGAGTGATGTTGATGGCGGATGAGATGAAGGAAGCGGCGGCGACCTGCGGCGACGTCAACTCAACGTGAGTGGATGCAGCGCTGCTGGCTGGAGAAGCTAGTCAGCACAAGCGTCCAAGTCATCTGAGGAGCAGACTCAAAATTGACGAAGTTTTGAATTAGATCTGAAGACTACCCGAAGGCACTTATCCTTATAAGGGGTGGAATCCACTGGATTCCACCGGCTAGTGCTTGTCCCATTATCTGATGAAGCACAAAAGCAAAATACAACTCACATTTGTTGTCTCCCATCCAACCCGAAGAGTGTTTGTACCGGGTCGTTGGATGTAGACGGCGACATGGAAGAATCAAAACCACATCTACAAATGTTAGTTGGGCGCTGGAGATGAAAACCACTTACCCTGGACGCTCACATTTGTCGTCTCCCATCCAACCCGAAGAGTGTTTGTACCAGGTCGTTGGACGTAGACGGCGACATGGAAGAATCAAAACCACATCTACAAATGTTAGTTGGGCGCTGGAGATGAAAACCACTTACCCTGGACGTCACAGCCTGAATAAACTTGCTGCCAAGTACAGTATTATGAGCCGGACAGTCACGCTCAGTTTGGACAAGAATATCGGCTTCTGGCGTCGGGCGACGGACATACTACGGTGGGCAACCAGCTTCTGGGGACCTTGGACAGTGAAAGTGAAAGCGCTGCGACTTGTGTGTGAAGTTGCTTCGCTCAGTACTCACACGCATTCCGCCACCCATCACCTGGACCACGCATAGTCTCCCTAAGGTAGACCAAAGATTCGATGGAAGGCCGACTACGGTCTGCTTTCATTGGCACACCTGTCAGAGGAGGTCAATAATTCATGTCAAAAGGTGCATGCCGAGTCGTGCCGACCCCCGCGACTGTGCTGACCACGCACTACGCCAGCATCAAAGACCATGACGACCGCAATCACCAATGACCATGACAATACCCAACATTGATTACCACGACCACCAACGCTAAGGCTACTGCGACCACCATCACCACCAATGCGATGACAACGCCACTACCAACGTTGACTATCAATCTAAAACCAATGAGTCTCTTGCGTCTCGTCTCGCCCTTGTCGTGAAGCCGGGAAAATACACGCTCGGTCACAAGTCTGCCTTGAGGCAGATGCGCAGCCGAAGGGGTGGGTGCTTTTTTTGCCAACTCACGGGGACTACATATATACAGTGTGAGGCTGAGAAGGACCCTTTGGCTGACTGGTATTTTTTTCTTTTCGTAATGGATAGCCGAGCTGGTCTTGATCGCTAGTAACTGCCCACCCCTGCGCAAATCCGAACTCGAATATTGCATATGCCACGATGTCCAAGACTTCTGTACATCACTTTAACGGCACGCATGTTGCCCTTAGTAAAACTTTTCCGTGTTGGGTAAGTGTTAGTCTGCATCAGATGACAGCCCTCTTACCATAGTGCAGCATTTCAGCCAAAAATCGGACTCCGGTGACATGTAGAGACCGTGGCACATACTCTTTTGGAAATGCACAAATAAAACCAAGCAACACGGTCGCGTCAAGGTTTGGGAGCGCGTTACAGCATTGTGCACATATGTCTGCCCCTGCATCCTGTGAAGGTGGGCTTACCAAGTTCAGCTCCTCGGAAGGTCGTGAATATTGCCGCAATACGCTACGTTGCCTTCTCCCCCATGACACCCACGATTTCCAACTCAATGCCATTGGACATCTCCTTGATGGTCAAGATACATTACTTGTCACAGCAACTGGTAGTGGGAAGACAGATACGTTCATAAGACTTATGCGTCTGATATCTTACATATCTGCACATCCAAACAAGATACCTGGAGTCACGTTTCCACCTGATCCCGCCATGATCATTATTTGTCCCACAAAAACGCTTGAAGAAGAAATGGTGAGATTTATAAGTTTTCGGAAAAACAAAGGTACCCACCTCGATTTTCCAGGCGGAAAAAATGAAAAAATGTGGCCTCCAATCATTGGCCATCAATTCCGATACCACCAAAACGGCGAAACAATCCAAGAGTCAAGATTTGTTTCAGGATGCACGGAGGGCAGTCACGATGATTCTCCTATCACCGGAGCAACTGAAGT
>Ga0307516_10005917_pt1 | contig 14471 bp, 13 predicted proteins | sample 19_EM_MG_FD_203310 | JGI IMG/M metagenome (GOLD analysis project Ga0307516, IMG submission 203310) | Populus trichocarpa ectomycorrhiza microbial communities from riparian zone in the Pacific Northwest, United States - 19_EM | ecosystem: Host-associated > Plants > Roots > Unclassified | place... | reverse complement strand
AACCAATCACCAGATCGAGCACAATCAAATTCTTCCACCGAAATGGACAACACACAAGCGAACCTTCATGGGTTTTTGCAGTTCGGTAGCTTGAGGTTCCGGGCCTGCGCTGCAGCACGACTCCGCCATGGCGCTCTGCGTTACCGCCGCGCGCAATGCGCGAGCTCGCAGGGGCCGTGCCCTATGCGCGAGCGTGCCGGGCGGCGCGATGCTCTCAAGCGTCGTCACATCTTTGTTGGCGCCACTGCACCGACGCAGAGCGAAAGGCGATGTACGTGCGCGCCGGCGCAGAGGAACCGGGCACGCCACAGCAGCCTCTGCGAGCAGGCTGCGATTGGGCAGCCAAGAGGATGGGAGGAATTCGTAGGCGCACGCCAGGCCTACCCTTGCCTACAGCTGGACCGCTGATGCGTGAGCGAGCTCCTTTGCGGAGGAGCTTGGGCGGCTCGCCTTACTCGACCTTTTCGAGATGGCCGTCGATGTGTTTGGCGAAGCGGCCGGCGTCGCGGCCGTGCACGGGGTCGTCGGCGGGCCAGGGCCAGCCGCCGAATTGGGTGCGTTGGTAGTCGCTGAAGGCTTGCTGGAGCTCGGCGCGGCTGTTCATCACGAACGGGCCGTGCTGCGCGACGGGCTCGCCGATCGGACGGCCTTGCAGCATCAAGAGCTCGACCGTGTCTCGGTCGGCCTCGAGCTTCACGTCGATGTCTGAACGCACGACGGCTGCGGAGTGCTCGGTCAACGTGCGGTCGTCGATTTTGACGCTGGAGCCGACGAAGAAATACAGCACGCGGATGGCTTCGGGGTGACGCGCGGGCGGCAGCGTCCAGCTAGCGCCGGCTTCGAGCTTCAAGGTCCAGATCGCGACGTCGGTGTCGCCGCGTGCCGCCCAGGATTTCGGCGGCGGAGACGGCGGGCGCTGGCCCTCGAGCTCGCCGGCCACTGTCGTCACTTCGGTGGTCTTGCCCGCCGAGTCCGTGAAAACGTGGCGCGGGATTTCTCCGCTCCAGAGCATGGCAAAATGCGGTTTTGCCAGCTTGTCTTCGGCCGGCAGGTTGAGCCAAATCTGAAACAGCTCGACCGGGTTGGGCGCGGCTTGATCGAGCAGCGGGAACATTTCGGAGTGGACGATGCCGCCGCCGGCTGTGAGCCACTGCGCGTCGCCGCGACCGAAGCGCGCTGCCGCGCCGAGCGAATCGGAATGGTCGATGTAGCCGCGGCGCGCGAGCGTGACGGTTTCGAAGCCGCGGTGCGGATGCTGCGGGAAGCCGGGCACGACCTCGCCGTGATACATGCGAAAGCCGTCTTTGACGGTGAAGTCGTTGCCCAGGTTGCGACCGGCGAGTGACGCCTGCGGGCCGAACTTTTCGTTGCCGGCCGGGTAGGCGTCATCGTGGTGCACGCAGAACAAAAACGGATCGACGGTCTGCCAGGGAAAACCCAGCGGCATGGTCTGGAGGACGGCGCTCATGGCGAGGAGTGTAACGCCGAGTCGGCGGCTTGGCTCTTTTTGGGGAGGGCGGACGGGGCCGCTGCGGCGCCTGCTTTGAGGATGCGGGCGCCCTGGGCCGTGAGCTCCAAGACCTGCGCCGGATGGTCGCCGTAGTAGGCCGAAAGCCCGACATCGATGCGGAAAAGCCGCTCTTGGCAGGCGCTCGAGATGCTGCCCTGCTGGACGGTGTGTCCCACGATCAGGCGTTTCGCTCCGACCTGCGCGAGCACGCGCCCGAGCATCTGGCAGGTCGCGTCGTCGACTTCGGGGCTGCCGTAAACGCGCGTCCACACCGGCGCGTCTTCACCGCTCAAGACGGCTGAGAGGGGGCGCTTTCCGGCGAGAAAGCTTTGTGTTTCGGCGTTGATGCGGTCGAGGCCATAGTCCACGTGCGCCGGCAGCACGCCGCCGTGCGCGAACAAGCTGTCGCCGACCAGCGCCACCGTGAGGTGCCTGGCGAGCATGAGCGCGTAGGCGGAGCCTGGCGTGAACGCAGCGGCACGGCCGCGCTGCTCGTCGGGCAGGCGCAGGGCGGCGCCGCCGGCACGCTCGGCGAAGTCGGCGAAGCCTGCGAAGCCTTTGCGGCTCACGTAACGAAAGTCGAAGCTGGCGTTCATCAGCTCGTGGTTGCCGTTCAGTACGACCAGCGCGCCGCCAGCAGCCTTGGCGTCACCTTCGAGCTTTGCGACCTCGTCCAACACTTCTCGATCTTGGTCACCGCGGTCGACCTGATCGCCTGTCTGCACGACCGTGAGATCTTTGCCGATCCAGCGAGCGTCGGAATCGACCGCGCCGGCCAGCCGCAGCGCGGCGCGTAGCGCGTTCAAGTCGCCGTGAATATCGCCGATCGCGACGATGCGCGCGCTCGCCGGCAAACGGTACGAAGCGGTGACGAGCGAGGGGCTGGCAGGCTGGGCAGACGCGGAGCCTTGGGCGCTGACGCTGGGGCGCGGCCGGTCGACAGCGGCAACCTGCTGGGGCGCGGGCGCATCGGGTTTGGCTTCGGGAGTGCGATTGCATGCCGGCATGCTCAAGGCCCCGAGCGTCAGAATTTCGAAACGTCGTAAGGTAGCTGACGAACGCATGCGGGCTTCCCGGTGAGCAGCGTTTTTCAAAGGGCGTCCAAAAATCACGTTACTGCTGTCTCACTCGTGCGTGTTGTTCAAATTGGACCAGTAAACTGAGCGGCGCGAGCTTGTCGGGCCTTGGCGACTGCGCTACCCGGAAGCCTCCGAAGCATGCGCACGCTCATTTGCTGTCTGGTCTTGGGGCTCGCTGCCTGCGGTTCGTCGGTTTCGAACGGAGCGGTCAGCTCGGCCACCGAGGAAGCGAGCGCGAAGGACGACGCTGGCGGCCCCGCCAAGCCGCGCATCCCCACGCATTGCGCCAAGGGCAAAAAGCACCACGGCGAGTGCGTGCCACCGCCGGGCTGGGTCAAACGCCTGTGCGACGATGTTTATCCGGACGTGGCGCTGCACATGTTCATGCCCGGCACGCCGTGGAAGCGCCTGTACATGCTGGCGCGCGCTGAGCCGTTCAATGCCTCGGGCGGCTCGTCGCTTTTGGGCGACAAGCTAGAGCGCGGCGAAGAGGTGATCGCGCTCAAGCGACGCAGCGAGAACGAAGGCGAGATTCAGGTCAGCGACAACAACGCCGGCTACGACATTTTGCGCTGGAACGGCGCCTGCGCCACCATCCACGACGGTGACTACGCCGAAGATCGGCCGAGCCACATCGTGCAGTCCAAGGTCGAGTGGCGCCGGTTGAGCGTGCCGCTGCGCGAGCACCTCGAAGCGCAGCCCGCGATTGCTGCCGCCTACGAGGCGCGCAGCAAATCGTGCCACGGCTTCAGCATGGGCAGGGTGTCCGGAGACTGTGAAGCCAACGACAAGCTCTTGATGCAAGAAGTCGTCAGGTACATTCAATCGAGCCCGGCGCTGCCTGACGTCACGCGCATGCCGTGAAGCGAGGCCCGCATTTGTGGCTGCCTCTGGGCCCGAGACGCGCTACGGTTCGGCGCATGAAATCGTCTTTGCGCGCTGGCTTGAGCCTCGCCCTGGTCGGGTCTTTGTTCGCGTTCGCCGGTTGCGGCGACGACGACGATTCGAGTACGTCGAACGCTGGCTCCGGTAACGTCGGCGGCGCTGCCGACGGCGCCCTGGAATGTCAGGTGCTCGGCGAGCTGTGTCACGAGGCCGACACCGGCAGCGGCCCAGCTCACGACTGCCACGAGACCGGTCACATCGGCAACGCGGCCACCTGCGTGAAAGATTTCAGCAGCTGCATCCACGTGTGCGTGACCGACGCAGACGATCTCGGCGCTGGCGGCGCGGCCTCGGCTCCTGACCCGCGCTGCATCGCGCTCGGCGAGCTGTGCCACGAAGTCGACGACAAGAACGGGCCCTTGCACACTTGCCACGAGACCGGTCACATCGGTGACGCGGCGAAATGTGCGGCGACGTTCGACAGCTGTGCGACGCAGTGCCTGGCGGCGCGGGCCGCGCTCGAGACGGGCACGGGCGGCGCCGGCGCAACAGGCGGCGGACCGGGCGTGGGCGGTGCCGCGGGCGCCCCGTCAGGTTTTGGTGGAGCCGCGGGCTTGGGCGGAGCCGCTACGACTCAAGCCGGCGCGGGCGCTGGCGGTGCCTGATCACTTCGACAGGCACGCTTTGTAGTGCGTGATGAAGCGCAAGAAGCTCTGGTAGGTGGGGTCTTCTGGGCTGGCGAACTTCTCGCCGCCTCCGTGGGTGACGCCACTGCCCGCCTGGTCGAGCGGCTTGAGCAGCATCAGGCTCTGTGTGGGATCTTCGGTATTCATGATCCCGAGGTCGCGCGCATTTTTGAACGTAACGGCCGAGCCGTTGCCGCAGTTGCCCAGCGTCGAGATCCAGCGAGGCGCGGTCTTGTCTGCGTTCGGCTGCGAGTCGAAGTGGCAGGGGAAGCAGCGCCCGCGCCACATGTATACGTCGTCGTTGAAGGCCTGCTCGAGCTCCATGTCGCTGCAGCCGCGGGTATCTTGGGGGATGGCCGCCGCGCCACCTGCGCCGCCGCTGCCCGGATCGGGATCGGCTTCGGGTACGGCGTCGAGCGCGTCGTCGCAGATTGGTCCGTCGCCGGGCGCGCCGCATGACACGCCTTGGCAGGCCGTGGGGCACGCAGCGTTGGCGTCGATCCAGTCGCGGAAGGCGTCGTGCTCGGCCGCGATCACGTCTGGCGTGATCAGGTCGCTGTTCGGTGACGCCCGCTCGATCCAGCCCAGGATCTTGCTGTCTTCGGGCGAGGCGACGTTGACCAGGCCTTGGTCCAGCAAGCATGCCCAGGTTTGGCAAGGCGTTGCCCGTGCGAACACCGAGAGGTTGACGCCCGAAAGGTGGCACTCGTTGCAGGTCGACACGTGGCTGTCGGACAACAGCGGCGCGATGCGCTCGTTGAAAGTCTGGCTCGGCTTGACCAGACAAGCGGCTTCACCAGGCTGCGTCTCGTGATCAGCGCACGACCCTAGCGCCGCCGCGCACAGAGAGGCGGTAGCAAGTAGCAATGACGGAACCCGAGACTTCACGGCTGGGGGAGTTTAAGGCCAGGGCCCGGCCTGGTCGAGCGAGGTTGCCTGAACTGCAACAAATTGTCAGTTGGCGTCGCCCTCAAGGGCCACACTGACCCAGGTGCACCGTGGGCTTGTCGTTTTCGTGCTCGATCTTCACGGCCAGCTCACCACGCCCAGATTTTACCGGTGCGTCTAGCTTCATGTGCTCTGGCGGAGCGCCTGTCAGGCGCGCCACGACCTCTTGCCAGCTCATGCCTGGCGCAGCGTAGGCGGTCACGCAGCGGGGCGCGGCGTCGCTCAGCTTGTCGAATGAAAAGACGTACTTTTCGGAGCCGAGCTCGGCCTGCACCTCGGCGGGGTTGTCTTGGCTTTTGACCGTGAACTGCCGGTCGCCGTAATAAGACTTGAGGCCCTCGGCGTTCATGTCGGCGAGCTGAGGGCCACTGCAGCGCACCTCGCCTTTGCTGTCTTTGGGCTTGTATGCCTGACCCTTGGGGCAGGTGGGGTCGCCGTTTTTTACGAGCTGGAGCAGCTCATCCGCCGTCGGCGCGCGCAGCTTTTTGCGGCTGGCGCGCTTTTGGAGCAAGTCCAGCTGCGCCGAGAGCTCGTTTTTGGCCTTGAGCAGTTGCTCACGCTCAGTACCGAGCTGGGCTTTCTCGCACGCGCCGTAGGCTGCAGTGACGGCGGCCAAGCTGCGCTCGACGCTGCTGATCGCCTTGCTGTCGACTTGCATGACGATGGCTTGCGCGCTCGTCATGCGCTCATGGCACAGCTTGGCGTCGGGATCGCAGCCCACGAGGCCGCAGCACACGACCCAAATCAACACGGCCCGCATGGTCGTCGATGCTATCAGAGCCACGCCCGAAGCAGGCCGCCAATTCGCCTGCTCGCTGCCGCGGTTTTCGAGGCTGGGGCTAGCGCACCTTGATGATTTCGTAGCCGCGCGCAGGCTCGCCTGCTTGGCGCGCTGGTAGCTCTGCCTCGTCGCCTTCCGTGAGCCCGAGCAGCGCGCGTCCGAGCGGACTTTGCGGCGTGAGGGTTTGGATTTCCGTACCGCCAACTTGCAGGCGTTCGCCGCCGGCCGCGGGCACCAAGAAGTAGTGCAAGGGTTTGCCATCGGCCAAGAGCTCGACCAACGCCGATACGGCGATGCGCGCGCCCGGCTTGAAGCTCAACAGCTCGAGCGCGCTCACGCGCACGAACGACTCTTCCATTTCTGAGGCACGACCCGCCTGCCCGCGCGCGACGTACGAGGCCTCGGTGGCGCGCATGTCTTTGTCGCCTTCCGCGCGGTTCTCTTCGTGGGTGGCGCCTTCGGCGGCCGCCTTGGCGCGCTTTTGCGCGCGCTCGAGCTCGTCTTTTAGCTTGTGCTTCAGCGCGTCGAGCACGGCTTTTTTGTCCAGCTCAGGCATGGCGGCTTTGACTCACTTTGAGCACCGTTGCGAACAGCTCGCGCAGGTCCTCGAGCAGGTCACTTTGGGCGAGCTGGGTCGTGACCGAGAAGGCAGCGATGCCGAGCGCTTCGCCAGCCAGCGCGATGGGCAACAGAAACAGTGTTCTGCTGCCTTCCACCAAGGGGTGCTCGATCAGGCGCGACAACGGCAACGCCTCGGCTTCTGGCTGCCCTTTGCCGGGCCCAAATCCGAAACGCACCTGCCCGAGCAGCGCCGGCTCCGCCGGCAGCAGGCTCGCGATCACGCAGGCGTCGACCCCGAGTCCCGGCAGATGCTCGGCGAGCGCGCGCGATACGAGCTCGGCTTTGCCGAACATCTGCGCTTGAAGTTGGCGCGAAAGCGCGCGCGCGCGCGACATGGCGGCGCGTGTCGCGCTGACGGCGACTTGCAGCAATGCGCCCGTGGTTAGCTGCTGGGCGTCGGCAATCGCGTCCTCCATGCGGTCGCGGGCCACCGCGTTGCCGACGACACAGGCCAGCGCCTGCTTGCGCAAGGTCGAGAGCACGGCGGGTACCGCTGCCAAATCGCTCCCGCCCTGCTCGAGCTTGAGCAGCAGGCGCTGCACGCGACGGCTGAGCGCGCCGTGCTTGCCGTCGCGCATTTCTTCGATCAGCGCGCTGAAGAGCGCGCTCTCCCAGTCCGAGCCGGCGGCGCCAAAGCTGCCCTGTCCCGAGCGAGCCAGCTCAGCTACGATCAGCTGGCGCCTTTGCATCAGCGCGACCTCGAAGCTACTCACCCCGCTCAGGCCGGGCACTGGCTGCCCCTGCGCGGCGTCCGCCGCAGCGCAGCCACACGAGCGTCGCAGCTTCAGCTCGACCGGCAGCACGCTGTCAGTGGAGCGCGACGTGCCGCCCACGAGCAGGGCGAGTCGTTTCATGCCTTCGCGGCCGAGCTCACCGCCCGGCTGACGCACGGTGCTGAGTGCTGGGCGTGACGCTGCCGCCGAAGGTATGTCGTCGAAGCCGATCAGCGCCAACTGCTCCGGCACGTTGATGCCGCGCCGCCCGAGCTCATCCAGCGCGCCGAGCGCCATGTAGTCGTTGGCGCAAAGCAGCGCTTCGAGCGCGTGTACGCTGACGCGCTTCTGATCGAGAATGCTGCGCACGGCTTGCGCGCCGCTCGGCCGGGTGTAGTCGCCTTCGGCAACCCAGCGCGGATCGGGGTTGATGCCATAGGTGAAGAGGGCGTCGCGATAGGCGGCGTAGCGCACCTCGGCCTCGTCGCTCTGCGCCGGCCCGCGAATGAAACCGATGTTGCGCTTGGCGTGCACCTCGACCAAATGCCGCACGGCTTCGCTGATGCCAGCGGCGTTGTCGACGCGCACGCTGAGCTGACCCGGAATCGGCACACCCATGCAACAGACGCGCAAGTTGTCGTAGCGATGCAGCCACTCGGCGAGGCGCTCTGGACCCGCGTTGTTGCCGAGCACGCTCGACAGCACGAGCACGCCCAGGGTGCTATCTTCACCGATCAGGTCGAAGGCGAAGTTGCCGGCGCGCAGTCGCTCATCGGCCGCATCGAGCGGGCCGCCGGCGATCACGACCAGCCGGGCGTCGAGCTCGCGCGCCGCGGTCAGCGTGCCGTGGACGACGGACTGCTCGTACTCGTGGGTCAGCGAGTCGACGAGCAACGCGTAGCGCTGCCGGGTGCGATCGGGCGGGGGCCAGGAAGTGCGGGCGAGCAACGGACAGGACTTTGGGGCGACGGCCAGGGGCAGGGGGGGCGAAGGTTTGCTTTCATCCTAACTCCGACGCCGCCCCAGGTGGGGGTGTGGCGGACGGCTTTCTGGCAATTTTCGGCTTGCTTTCGGCCTGACTTCGCGTAAGTGCCCTGCTCCAGAAAATGAGCCAGAAACCCAAGGTTGCGATCCTGACTGCGGGCGGACTCGCCCCGTGCCTCTCTTCGGCCGTAGGCGGCCTGATTGAACGCTATTCGGAGCTCGCGCCCGAAGTGGAAATCATCGGCTACTTGGGCGGCTACAAGGGCCTCTTGCTCGGGCAGAGCGTGTCGGTAACGCCGGAGGTTCGCGCCAACGCCAAGGTCTTGCACAAGCACGGCGGCAGCCCGATCAAAAACAGCCGCGTGAAGCTGACCAACGTTGCCGACTGCATCAAGCGCGGCTTGGTCAAGGAAGGTCAAGATCCGTTGCAAGTCGCGGCCGAGCGTCTCACGCAAGACGGCATCACCATCTTGCACACCGTCGGTGGCGACGACACGAACACCACCGCGGCAGATCTGGCTACCTACCTGGGTAAGCACGGTTACAAGCTGACTGTCGTCGGCTTGCCCAAGACCATCGACAACGACGTCTACCCGATCCGCCAGTCGCTGGGCGCCTGGACGGCGGCGGAGCAAAGCGCCATCTACTTCGAGAACATCGTCAACGAGCACTCGGCCAATCCGCGCATGCTGATCGTGCACGAGGTGATGGGGCGCAACTGCGGCTGGCTGACTGCCTACACCGCCAAGGTCTATCGTGACCGTCTACGTCACCCCGACTTTTTGCCGGGCTTCAACCTGGCGCGCGCCCACAAAGACATCGACGCGGTCTACGTGCCCGAGATGCAGTTCGACATCGAAGCCGAGGCCAAGCGCCTGCGCGCCGTGATGGATGAGCAAGACTGCGTCAACGTGTTCGTCTCCGAAGGCGCGTGTCTCGAGCAGATCGTGCTCGAGATGGAAGCCAAGGGCGAAGCCATTCCGCGCGACGCTTTCGGCCACTACAAGCTCGATAGCGTCAATGTCGGGCAGTGGTTCAGCAAGCAGTTTGCCAAGCTTTTGGGCGCCGAAAAGGCGTTGGTCCAGAAATCCGGCTACTTTGCGCGTTCGGCCGCCGCCAATCCCGACGATCTGCGGCTGATTCAGAGCATGGTCGACCACGCGGTCGAGTGCGGTCTGCGCGCCGAATCGGGCGTGATCGGCCACGACGAAGACAAGGGCAACCGCCTGCGCGCGATCGAGTTTCCGCGCGTCAAAGGCGGCAAGCCTTTCGATATCGAGACGCCTTGGTTCAACGAGCTGTTGCGGGACATCCGTCAGCCCAAGGGCCAGCGCGCCGAGATCAAGCACGGCACCGAAAAAGTCCCATCGATCCCGCCGCATTGACCCGCTAGCCCGCGTCTGGAGTAGCGTGGGCCCATGGCGGATGAAAAGGTCCCGGCCTGGCCGCGCCCCTATTTCAAAGCGAGCGAGCAGGCGACCAAGCTGTTCTTCGTGTGCTTCGGGCGCGCGCCGTTGGCTGAAGTCGAGCCGAATCGCGGCTACTTCGGCTTGCCGAGCGCTGAGCTGCTCCAGGCTATCGAGCTGCGCGAGCACCAACGCGGCGCCTCTCCGCCCTGGTTCGAGGGTTGGTGGACAGGCCCGTTCGGCGTGATCGCCAAGCAGGACTTAGCAGCGGAGCTGCCGCTGCTCACCACCAGCGACGTTTGCTGCACGCTCAGCCTCGAGCTGCCCGACCGCGCCGATCTGGCGCCCGCACAGACCGTATGGGGGCTCGCCCGCTGGCTGTGCGCACGCGGCTGCAGCGTGGTGCTCGACGTGCATGCTTTTCGCTTCCGCACGCGCGCCGACGTAGATGCGCTGAATTTCAGCGAGAGCGACGTGCAGCGTGACGTCAAGCTCGTGCTCGAGACCGAGCCGACGCGCGAGGGGCTGCATTTGATGCACACGCGCGGCCTGTGCAAGTTTGCGCGTCCGGAGCTGTTATGTTTCATTCGCCCTGACGACGCGCGCGTGCTGGGGCGCGCCATGAACCAAATCGCGCGTACCTTGATGGAGGGCGCGGCTGCGGCTCAGATCCACTTGAAAGTCGCTGGCGGCGTAGAGCTGACCACCGCGCCGTGCAGCGACCGCGCCCTGATCGAAAGCCTGGGCCTCGAGGCTGCGGTTTCGCTCGGCCGCAGCGACGGCGAAAAGCTGGCGGGCATCGCGCGACTCTTGCCCGTGGCTTAGCCGGGCGCCGGCGACGCTTGGCTGGCGCGCGCCTCAGCGCCGTGACGACGACGCGGGCGCGGGCGCGGGCATGGTGTCGAGCTCACTGACCCGCAGGTAGCGTCCGGTCGCGCTGGCGGGGCCAGGACTGTGCGAGCGCGAGACGTCGTTGGCGACGGCGCGCGACAGCTCGAACTCGGCGATCTCGGCGGGCGGCGGCACGCTCAGGCGACGCACCTCGGCATCCAGGGCTTGAATCGCTTGATCCTCGGAGGCGCCGTCCGCTTCGACCGATCCGGAAAAGGCGCGGTACACGCCCGAAGCTTTGCCGCGCTGTGAGCCTCGTTGAGTGTCCACCTCGACGGGGTACACGCAAGCGAGTGGTCCGCTCGGTAGCCGGATCAACTTCATGGTCACATCAGAATACGGACCTTAAGGGTGCGACATAAGTGAGTGAAATTACTGACGGGAATCGTGAGTGATCTTGAGCATCTACACCGATTGCAATGTTTCTCAGGCGTTTCGTCGATAAACGGACACGCGATCGCCACCACGCGCGACTCGCTGCAACGTCGAACGGCAGCGCAAGCGGCCACGCTCCGCGGTCCTCACCCACGCGCCGGTTACTCGTCGAGCAGCCTGAGCTCGATGCCGCCGACGCGCAGATCGCCGACGCTCGCCAACTTCAGCTGGCCGCTGGCTAGCGTGATGCGGTACGGCCCGAGCCCAACCCACGGCCCGCCTCCGGCGAAGCTCGTGGCTTGAAACGTATCTAGCGTTTGATCTTGGACTTTCAGCGTGCCCGTCTCGGCGCCGTTCGCGGACCAAACGTAGACCACCAGCGCATATTTGCCGTTGGTTAGCGGATAGCTGAAGGTGTCGCTGTGGAAGAAGAAGCCGGCGCGCAGCATCTGCTCGCGCCCGGCGTCAGTCTCGGGTTTTAGCGTGACTGTCTGCTCGCTGTAGCGAGCGAGGCCCGAATCGGGGCTTTGCAGCCAAGCGTCGCTGCCCACCGTGAGCGCAGCTCCGTCGAGGTTCACGCCGAGGTGAAAGCATTCCGGGGGATCGTCGATGGTCGGGCCGTTGCCCCACAGGCGTTGGCCCTTGTAGTAGGCCGCAAGCTTCTTGCTCTCGTGCAGCGTCGTGCCGGCGTCGTACGAGTAGTGTGTCTTTTGGCTGAAGAGCGAGACGCCGTCGGCGCTGCTGGCGTTGACGGTCAGGTCGAGTGAGTCGCCGCTAGCCAGGATTCTGCCGCCCACGAAGCTCGCTTCGAGGTAGGCGTCGTTGGTGAGGCCGTTGCCGCGCAGCTGGCGCACCACGTTGAAGCGCGTATCGGTGCTGATTTCTCCGACGCTTGGCGACTGAAAGGCACTGCCGCTCGCCAAGATGGGCTCGGTGACCCCGTTGCGACTGAAGTAGTAGCGCAGCGACAGGTCGCGCAAAAAAATCGGATTTTTTCCGGAGTACGCCAAGACGCTGTTGAAGTGTAGCGTCGGCGTCTGCGCGTCGGCATTCTGCTGCACGTACTTCAGCGACAGTTGGCGTGCGCATTTACCGCTCGCGCAGACGCTGGTGGCACAGTCGGTATCGACCCGGCAATTCTCGTCGCTGGCGCAGGGCGCGCAGCTCAGTCCGCCACAGTCGACGTCGGTTTCGCCTGGGTCGAGTTGGTGGTTCAAGCAGTGCATGGGGTGCAGACGCGGCCCGCAAGGGCCAACCTCCACCGGCTCGGGTGCTCCGCCCGCTCCGCCTTCTCCGCCTTCTCCGGCGCTGCCCGCGGCCGCAGCGGGGCTTGCGCCGCCGCCGCCTTGAGCGGTCGCCCCAGTGTTGCTGCCGCCTGGCTCGAGCGTGCCAGCGACACCGGTCGCGCCTAGGCCCGTGCCGCCCGTGCCGCTCGTGTCGCCGGTGCCCACGCCGCCAGTCGCGCCAGCTGCGCCCGCGCCGCCTGCGGCGACTGCTGCCGCGCCGGGCGTGCCTCCGCCTGCCGGCGCCACGAAAAAATCCGGAAAGCTGCAGGCGCCCGTCGACCAAGCCGCCGCAGCGGAGCCAGTCAACAGCGTCAACAAGCGCCACCTACCGAATCGCATTCAGCCCCTCAGCATACCCGAACGCCACGGCTTAGCATGCGCCAGGCTTTGGCTCCGCGCTTGGAGGCAATGTAGGTAATGGCGTCTGTGCGCTTCAGCCGGGCCTGTTCGCGATGCTGAGCAAAATATCGGCGATGCGGTTGGCGTTCTTGTCCATGCTGAAGCGAGCCTCGCCAATCTCGCGCGAGCGCATGCCCATGTCGAAACACAGTGCTCGATCGCGCTCCAACCGATCGATGCGGTCGCGCAGCGCCGCGGCGTCGTCCTTGTCGATCAAGAAACCGCTGCGGCCGTCTTCGACGGCTTCGGCGTGTGCCCCAACGCGCGTGGTGATGATCGGCAGACACGCCGCCATCGATTCACCCAGCACCATGGCTAGGCAGTCGCCGCGCGTCGGTAGCACGAACACGTCGGCTTCGGAAAAGCGCCGCAGCAGCTCCGGTGAGAGCGGCTTTACTCCGCGGTGCACGAACACGCCGTCGCCGGTTTGCACGTCGGCGCCCGTCACCAAGTGCAGCTCCACTCGTCCGCGAAAGTGCTTGCGCACGGTGTCGAGCAACAGATCGCCGCCCTTGCGCGGGAAATCTCCGCCGACGAACAAGACGTTGAGCGGCTTGTCCGAACGCGGCTGGCGCGCCTTGGGCTCCGGGAAGCTCGAGATGACGGTGCCGGGATGCAGCACGCTTACCTTGTCGGCTGGCGCCCCGTAGTCCTTCACGAGCGAGCGCTTGGCCCAGTCGGACCAAACCGTGAACGCGGCAGCGCGCTTCATTACCGCGCGGTGTGCCCACAGCTTGGCGCGCTCGACGGGCGCGCTGTCCACGCCGTCGTTGTACGCGCCGGCAAGCTCGTCGTAGTTGAGCGGCGTCGCGTCGAGCGAAAGCAAGGTCGGGATTTTCGCCATGTGTGGGCCCGAAAACAGCGCGATGGTCTGCGTGTGGATGAACAGACCGTCGAGCGGTTTTTGGCGCTGAGCCGCCGCGATGGCGCGGTACGCCCGCTCGCTGCCGCGTAGCGTCCAATTGCGGCCGACCAGCGGCAACTTGCCGAAGCTCCCGGGCTCGAACGGTATCTCGATCCACTCGAGCTCGATGTCGTCGCGCGACGCCAGCGCCTGCTTGAGCCCCATGCCGTAGGCCACGTGACCCAGGGCTTGTTCGATCACGAAACCGATGCGCCTCTTCATCTAGGAACGCGATTAGACCAAAAGTCGAGGCTGACGCAAGCTCGGCAGGCGCGGGCGGCGCGCGAGGCAGCTCAAGGCGTCGCCTCGCTCTGCCTATGGCGCGGGCTCGGCATTTCATTCACCATGCCGGCGACATGCAAAGCGCGCTCTTGCAACGGCTCGGAAACGTGGTGCGCGACGTGGCACGCCGTGAGATCGCGCCGCGCTTTCAGCAGCTTGCCCCGAGCGACGTCATCAGCAAGCCCAGCGTCGAAGATCCGGGCGATTTGGTGACGGCCGCCGATCGCGCCGCCGAAGCCGAGCTGACGCGGCTCTTGCCCGAGCTCGTGCCGGGTTCGTCGGTGGTCGGCGAAGAGGCAGTGGCGGCGGATCCGAGCGTGCTCGAGCGGCTGCGGAGTGGCGCACCGGTGTGGGTGGTCGATCCGCTGGACGGCACGCGCAATTTCGCGGCCGGTCACGGCCCGTTCGGCACCATGGTGGTGCTGGTCGAGCGCGGCGCGCTGTTAGCCGCCAGCATTTATTTCACGGAAGGCGATCGCATGTTCTTGGCGGAGCGGGGGCTCGGCGCCTTCTTCAACGGTGAACGTATCTCGCCGCGCGTGGCGCCCGCCGGCATGCTCGCCGGCAGCCTGTACGTTCGCTACATGCCTGACGAGCTCGCCAAACCGCTGAGCGCGCGCGCCGCGGGCCACAGGCCGGTACCGGGCGTCATTTGTGCGGCGCACGAGTACACCGAGATCGCTCTCGGTCACAAAGACTACACACACTATTACCGTCTTTT
>Ga0307516_10005915_pt1 | contig 14473 bp, 17 predicted proteins | sample 19_EM_MG_FD_203310 | JGI IMG/M metagenome (GOLD analysis project Ga0307516, IMG submission 203310) | Populus trichocarpa ectomycorrhiza microbial communities from riparian zone in the Pacific Northwest, United States - 19_EM | ecosystem: Host-associated > Plants > Roots > Unclassified | place... | reverse complement strand
GTGGATGGTATACGTCGACCGGCCGGGTATAGATACACTTGCCATATGCAGATTATGGGAACAGCGGAGCGGAACCGCGAAAGCCAGGGTCCCGCAATAACAGCCATTTGAAAGTCATCCGCGTAATCGTTTGCCAAGCAGATAGTAAAAACGGGGATTGAATCCAGGCAATGAGTTACTCAACTGGTATCACTGCCCGGGCTCGCTCTCGACGTCTGAATGAGGGTTCGACGGTCAGTGATGGGATAGCAGAGCCCCCCGTTCGAAAACAAACCTAAAGATGGAGGGACCCGTAATCGCGGTTTGTTGGTCGGGGAAAGTGGGCCTCCGCGGCCGAAGGCTGAGGGACCTGGAGGGCTGGGAGGTTCCCCCGCGGCGGTAGGTAACCGTTTTCGGCGGGACATGAGCAGGTTTTCATCCCTTTTATCCATACCCTTGTATCCCCTCTGTGGTTGAGCGACAGGGAGGGCCTGCTGGGGCGACATACTTCCCTGCCTAGGATTTAAGGTTTTGTTGCCGATCTGAGATTGGACCTCGAGTCGCTGGAATGATGAATCGCTGTTGTATTCAGTCGCTTCTCTGCGGATCTGGGCTTGTGCCGAGACTAACCCGAAAGTCACGCTGCGAGCGCACGAAAGCACTGTAGGCTCTTTCCCAGCCGCTCGATGGGCAACCAGGCACCTACCAGACCGGACTCGTTGTCATTCACCGACGGTTGGAGAGGAGCCTGCCGGGATCTTTGCGGCGTTCCCATGGGTTGGCCTTTCGATCATTCTCATGCCTTTGAGCCCGTTTCACCTCACGTCGAGCACGTCGATGACTCAATGGGCCGATTCAATTTCTGCGGGGTTACAACGGCGCCGTTGGGTGCTTGCCGCTGACGTTGAGTTCCTCTCGAAATTTCGCCCTGGAATCCCCATGAGGCACCGGCTCACTCAGTCCCCACCTCCTCGGTGTCCGCCTCTCTTCAGGCCTCTCTTCCTCCCACACCGCAGTGGCAACCCAGCATCTGCGAAACCGCCGTACAGAAGGGATCAAGGTCTGTGCTTAGCGTTGTTGGTGGGATTTAGACCACATTGGTGTGAACCTAATGCGAGGGAGCCTTTCGCTAGCTGATAGATGCTTGTTCCGTTCTCTACGGCCGTACGTTATGCTTGAGATGCATGATGGATGGGGCTCCTGCTCACAGCGGTGACTTGATCACACCAACCCTCAGAATTTCGTACAATGTAGCCGTAGAAACTCAATTCGACAGCGTGGTGCACTGCTGAAAACATCCCCGATTGAAGGTGTAAACGTAGAGGAGATGCAGACCGAGTGATCCTGTGCCTCACGAGAACTCGAAGTCGGAATTTCGGCATTTCGAGAGAGAAGCCCAATGCCGAACAGAAGCAGGAACCGAGTCGGCCCATTAAGCCCCTGATGCAGTGCTCGAGGACGAGTGAGAAGGGCGTGAGTTCGTGAGAGTGATCTGGCGGAAAGGGCGGAACACCACGCCAACCCACCGGAAAACCGCCACGATGCCACCGCGTGGTTTAGTCAAACTCTAACACCCGTCTAACTAGTCCAAAGAGCAACCTTTCTGTAACTCGCGGGAGGAACACGGATCGAATCCGCATCGGCTAGGGCCGGATATCGATTATCAATGGTCACGCCAAAACGGGAATGTAATGGGGCTCTACATAGCGCAGGGGCACAAATATTTGAGTAGGTGTAACGCCGAGGGGGCTCAAGCTCGAGGAAATGCTCAAGTTCAAACTCTCTATCATCCTCCATTATTAGGATGAGGGTACCCATCGCCCTACTTATAGATCACCCACCATTCGGAGTTCCAGAAGGGTCGTTATCTTATCTCATTTACTCAACTCTTATTTGACTAGAAAAATGCCGACTTCGCGTCGGCAGAAACCTTGCTTGCTGAAATTTGAAACCCCGTTGGCCCTTTGGGCAGTGTTCATCAATAAGACGAATTGCTCACTCCTACGGCCTGCAAGACAGAACTTGAACCAAGGGAGAATAGAGGCAATTCATCATCTGAATAAATGATACCGAAGCACAAGCTCGTTCTGATTTATATCCTCCTTACAGGCTCTATGTATCGGGACACTTGGTTTCGGTTCTCGGCACTGGTTTGGCCTCGAGCACACCTATGACCACCAGCCCCAACTGAGATCAGTACATGCGTTGGAACGGTTCCTACGAGAGCCTTCTGCTCGATTTGTGAGCCGCAGATGTTGCAGCCTCAGCTCCCTTCTGTCTCATCTCTCAATCCGCTGAGAGGGCGAAGGGCTGCTGGGTGATAAATTATCCCTTATTTCATCTTCGGTATTGTGTCCCCCCCCTCAACGTTTGCTCCTCAGCCTATATGCCACCCTCTCATGTAGTTTTGGGTGGGTGCTCGACGGTGCTTCCAGCAACACACGATTCCCCTCTTCTCCCCCTCCCACACGCACACCGCCAACATGAGTGCTCACCATCAACTCCTTCAAGCATTCCTCAACCAAATGCAAGTGGTCGTCGGCCTCGACTTGTCATCCCCCACCTCAATATCTCTCCCCCTTGTGCACGCACTTGGCTTACCCTGCATCTTCACGGAATCTGGACACCAAACCTGCTCAATAGCACTCATCGTTCCCACCGTTGATGGGTATTTTTGTTCTCGATTAGATTTTGCAGTCGGTTACGGCCTATTCGCGGATGTGATCCTCGGAATCGATTGGAGAGTGCCATGCCAACCAATCCCTCTCAACGACCATGATGCTACCCTGCAATCCCCTACCCCTCACTTGTTAGATAGCCTCACACCACCGCATTTTTGGTATCCCGTTGCAGGTTTGTTTCTCTCTCTTCACTTACTTCGCACACTCACGGTCCTTTCAGATCTATCCCGAAAACTGCACGGTTCTGATGTTAGAGCACGCGATGCCCTCTCATCGTCTATAACCGAGTGCTGTCGCAATGACGCGTTTTGTTTTGTTTTGTTTAATGATCACGAAATTGCTCTTGATGCCTCATGTGATGAACAACAGGCCATTGTTCTGGCCCACATATTCAACAGAGAATGCGCCTCAGCACCGTCTACCCCTTCTTGTAAGTTATTCACTCGCGGTGCTTCGTCTACGTTCCATCTCTCCCCCGTCTTTTGTTCGCTACTGCTGGCTTCCTATCGAAACAAGCTCAATATTACTCTCGATGATTTTACTCTCTCCTGTACATCTGTTGGATTGTATCCCACCACAGTCTCCCCCGGAAACTCCAAGATCATCGTGACGACGTTGAGTTGCCAACGGGGGTTATCAAGAGACGTTGGTGTGTAGGCCTGGTGAGAGCATCATGCTCTCGTGGAACAGCCCCGTCCCGGGCTATGCCGCTGGTCGGCCCTAACCTTATAATTTAGGGGGTCCGGAGAAACCTTGCAAGCAAGGTAATGTGATCATGGAACAAACCCCTCGAGATTCATTCCTGTGCGTAATCCCGAACAAGGTGAGAAAAAAGAAAAATCAAGACTCAACACGCTGGCTGATCGGATGGAGATCGAGTGTATCGGGCGCGATTGAAAAATTGGAAACGGAGATCCGGGACAGACAGTATCTCACCAACTCATCGGACGGCGGTGAATGATACGCTGGGCGTTGTTTGAAACTTGCACCGACCACCAGTCCTGCGATAGTACTAGCTAGTGTGGATCCAAGGTTTACCCTTTCTCCGGGTATCACCGGTCACCGGTCGCTGGGGTTGTGTCGACTCTCCCCCGGGCTTCGGTCATCCCACCTGACAGAATCAACAGGTGGTGAGTGTGTCCCAGTGAGGTGTATTCACGATAACAATAAGGGGAACACTACACAATGCAACGCGAGGACGAACGTCCGCGAAGAACGTGTAAAGGTCAAGGGAGAGAGCCCAAGGCGGTCTCTCTTTTTAAGACAGTCCAGAGGAGAACTCCAACGTGCTCAAATACTCGTCCACCTTGAACTTCGATTCCGCGCCACTCTCATCTCCGGTTCCACGCGCTTTCTTCAGAGAAGCAGGAGCGATAACCTCTGGTTCCGAAACGAGCAAAATGAAGACGTAGTTCGATAGGTCAGCAAGTTGCACGAACTGCAACGTGACACTCCCTGCGTGTACGACAGAAGATATATCCAATGGTTTACCTTGGACCTACGACGCACAACGAAAGTTGTAAGAGGTCTTGACACGGAGCGAGCGGGTGATAAGGAAAATGAACAAACCAATTGGTGGGAGAACCATGTCTTTGTTTGTTCCGGTTTCCCAGCCTTGATCTGTATCATCAACTTCCCTCCCGTAGGCCAAGTACACTTCAGCGCCATGAGGGCGGTGAAGAACTCTCCTACAGGTCTTGCACCATCCTCGAACGAAGCATAGAGTTCTTGCATGACGGATGTCTGCAAACACATCAGATTCATCACCACTGGTCCACGTCCGGGTTCACTGTTCGAGAATTCACACAGGTCAGGCAAACGTGGAGGGGGACCGGCGGGAACGCTTACTCTCTGGATCCGAAATTTCTCTTCACCCACTTCCTCACTCTTGCTGCAACGACCTCGCTAACCTCGATCTGTTCCCGTATCGTATCCGTTCGGACTTCCCCAGTGCGTGCATACCACACACCCGGGATCTCCTGGCCTGCTTCATGGGGGGCACCCTCGTCAGGATATTCATTGTGATCAACATGTTCAACATATTCAACGTCTTCGTTACCGGATTCCCGTTCGCCGGTAGGTGCATCGTCGAGTTCGGCACCATCTCCTTCAGGGCCCGATTGAGGAACCTCCGGTGGCACAGAATCCATTTCCGCGTCAGAACCGACGTGCTCGGCTGCTCCTTCACATGACGGTAGCTCTTCATTGTCCTCAGCACTGTCGATAGGAGCCAGGTCTTCCAGGCGCCCATTCTCGGCCACGTCGGGAAGAATGGGTTCAGCCATCGGCTGGTCCTGTTCGACATCTGGGACTTGAGTGCTCTCATGCGTTTCCTTCATCGAATCCATCCTCCTCGCCAACTGCGCAGCCAGCCTCAAGAAATCTCTCGCATGCTCGTCCACCTCTCGCTTGATCGCATGTTGCACGACGTCGCTGTTCTCCCAACCCTCGTTCGCGCCGAGGTTGTGATTGAGTTTCAAACTGTGGACAATGAGATCGGCGAGGGCTTGTTTCGTAATCTGATCGACCTCCGGGTCGACCTGGAGCAATACATCGTCATCGAGGCTGTTGGCGAGGAAAGAGGCGGATCGAGAAATTGAACCGAGGAGGTTGCCGGGGGTCGGTTTCGGGGTATGGGCCATGTCGTGAAAATCGATATCGAGAAGGGGAGAGACGGAACGGGCCCTAACCAGAGGGGGAATTCCACCGAGAATGGGAGAGGGAGACGCGCGGAGTGGCTCACCAAGATAATTTGGGGACACAGACGCGTCGCTTTTTGCCGGGAGTCCAGGAACGACCTCTCCGAGTTCGGTGGATGGGGTTGAGACTTTTGAGAGGAACTCTTTCTGGATATCCTGGAGGAGGTCCTCCGCGTGTTCTTCCATACTTTTGACCCCTTCCATTGCTACCATCTCCACCTGGGGAGGCGTTCCAGGCTCAAGCGGAGACGTATGGGATCTCGAAGAAGCGACGGATCCGGATGGACCAACGCGCTCTGGCAGGTCTTCACGACTTGGGGTCTGGGGAAGAGATTCACGAGGTGGAATAGGGGAATCCATGCACAGATCTACTGATTGTGGAGGGGGGACGAGTGGGGAAGCGGTGTGAGGAACGAGCGCGCCGTCTTCCATCACTTCTCCCTCCTCGTGGTCAGCCTCGTGGTCAAAATTGCGTTGTTCACCGCCTTCGCGCGGGCCTTCTAATTCGGGATCGGAAATCGGCCGGTAACTCCCAATTCGATGGAGTGAAGACGTACCCCCAGAAATCTCGTTATCCTCTGCGGAGGGTTCGTGAGGTTGGTCGCTATGGTCCCGAGTGATTATGGGGGACGGAGTTGATTCGCACGAGTCAATTCGGTCTTCGAACGGGAGGAACTCCTGTTCCTCCTCATGTGGAGGTTCCGGGACGAGAGTAGTCTGAATGCGATCTAGTAAAGTCGCTTTCCCGGTCGTGTTTACCTCGGCGCTGGTGTCGTATCCATACCCGGCGAAACTGAACGATAGCCCAGGCCGTTTCCCGAACGTAGACCCACCCCCGGTGGTAGATCCAGAACACCAGTCGATTCCCAGTTTAGAGACAAGAGGTTGTTTGCTGGAAGGAGAAGTAGTGTTGGATCGGGGAGGTGGGAGTGAGTGGGAGCGGGAGCGAGTATGCTTAGCCTTCTGATCCGGTTGGGGTTGTGTTGGCGATGATTGGGGAGTGAATTTATTCGTAGGCTGATTGGGATGAGCAAGCTTACGCTTCTTCACCGGACTCGAGTTCCGGGACTCGTGAAGTTCTCCCTCACGGTCCTGACGCTCATCCGTCCCAAAATCCCTCTGATAAACCAGTTCCTGGTTGTTGTCCAGAACCCGTATGACCTGTTCTTCCTCTTCCTCGTCCATTTGAGCGTCTAAATAGTCGCCGAGTTCAGGCGACAACGGGGGCAAGTACCCCGCTGGCCTCGACTGTGGTGAATACCCCTTCGGAGATATCCTATCCAGCAAGCTCGACCTGGGTAAGGTTGGCGATCCAGTTGCGGGAGAAGTGGGAGCAGATTTTCTGTTGCGGGGAGCGGAAGGAGGAGAGCTGGTTGGCGGAGGTGTTTTTGAGATCCGGTTGAGTAAATCAAGTTTTCCACTACCGAAGGCGTAGTACCGGTTTGCGGAGAATTGCCATGGTGCGACCATCTCTGGCTACTTGGTGGGGGACCGGGCGAAAGGCAGGAAAGCGTGGATGAAACGGAAGATGGAGGTGAGTAAAGGCCGTCTGTCGATCGTCGTCACTCGTATGATATGCTCTCGAATGCTATACGGTCAGGTCTCATCTAGTCTAACACTCTAATCAGAGTCAGGGTCTGGCTCTGGCACCAAAAATCCGACCATGCAATTGTCTAACATGAACTCGGCATTCACCCATCCGTGCGTCGCAGCTAAAAGGCAACATCAGCGAGATCCTCCCGGAGGCATACCAAATGACGCACCAAACAGCTTCGTCCCATCCCGCCCGGCAACTCTCATCAGCTCCTTCTCACCCCCAGGGTGATATGGCATATACGCGGTAACGTTGTAGACCTTCCCATACAATGCCATCCAAATGTCATCTCGTTTGTTGTGCTGCTTGAGAACCGATGGTGGTATCCTCATCAGGGCATCTACTCCCTATCAACCGTAGTCAGCAGCCGTGGGGGGCGAGAAACAGGGGAGGATATTGTCGAGACGTACCCTAAGATCCTTCCCAGAATTCTTCAAATTCGCCCAATCTAAAGCCCCATGCCCCGGTGCAAGCTGCACTTTCTTTGAAACCTTCGGCCGCTTCGTCGTACTCGTTGGTAACGCCAGGGTATTCGGTGTCCGCGGTACTGATAAAGAACCTGAAGGGACACCAGGAGTCCTCTTCGCCAATCCAGGAATCGGAGGCGGTGGCATCAACCCCACCGCTTTATCCGACAAAATCCTCGGGGGTCCACTTGAGGAAGCTCGTTGCGCGCTATTGAGGGCAGGGAAGGCAGGAGGGATGTCATCGTAATCATCGTCGGGTCCTTTGATAGTTATCGTATCCGCATCGTCGTCGCCGTCGTCTGGATCTGGCTCGTGCTCCGCGATATCTGGCACGGGAGGCGGAGGGGTTGCGCCAAGGACGGATGGAAGCCAACTTCTGAGGTAGGAGGACATCTTGTGAGGGCGATTTCTTGAGGGGTATATGGTCGTAGTGGTGGTCGTTATAGAGAGAAATAGAGCGGTGGCGAGTCACAGGCAACCAACTATCTGTCAGCGTTTCTCAAAGGGTGAAAGTACTGCGCATGATATCGATGACTGGGGAAGAGAGGGATTCCCGCTGGGCGATCACATCACCCACGACGGCGTCGTTTCCGACAACCACCACCATCTGCATGTAAGAGAACATGCCTTGGACCATCTAAAATTTTAACAAGATTTTTGCGGGATTTTGTAGTCTGCTCACGGCGTCACCTCCTGGCCAACCCGAACCTCGCATCTGATCAGCCATTTCTCGAATCTCCCCAGAGGAACCATGCCACCGAAGAAAGGAAACCAGGGCTCTTCCTCGAGCAAGGTCAAGGAGGACAAGGTATGGTCCAGGTTCGCCATTCGAATCCCACCCACGAAACCGATCCCAACATTTATCCCCCTAACAGACGTTCGGCTTGAAAAACGTGAGCTACCTTCCCATCGAACCCACCCTTCAAAAGCTCACTACCGATGGAGCAATAGAAAAACCGATCTACAAAAGTCCAGAAACAAGTGGCCACCATCCAGAAGCAACAAGAGGCGGCCGGTAAATCTCGCGAGGCTCTCGAAAAGGAGCGGGAAAAAGCCCTCCGGGAAAAACAGAAAGCCGAGGAGGAGAAACGTCGAAAGGAGGAAGCCGCTCTCTTGAAATCCGTGCCGGTGCAAAAGATACCGTTTGGAGTGGACCCGAAGACTGTACTTTGCGCGTTCTTTAAGGCTGGGACTTGTGAGAAAGGTAACAAGTGCAAGTTCAGTCACAATCTAGATGTGGAGAGGAAGGTTGAGAAGCGGAATTTATATGACGATTCGAGGGAGCAGGATAAATCTGGTTTGTCATACGCTCGGCACCCTGGTGTGCAAGAGGCTCATCGATACCCCTTAGCGGATACGATGGAAAACTGGGACGAAGAAAAACTACGGAATGTGGTCCTCTCGAAGCACGGAAACCCACGCACCACCACAGACGTTCGTCTTATCCTTCTTCCCATTCACGGCCCATCCACCTAATGGTGCCTGCAGATTGTATGCAAATACTTCATCGACGCTATTGAATCACAGAAGTACGTACGCTCGACGATGGTTGTGCCCCTCCCACTTACGTGTCAACACCAGGTTCGGGTGGTTCTGGGAATGCCCGAACGGGGGTGAAAAGTGTCAATACCGGCATGCTCTCCCCGCAGGATTCGTTCTCAAATCCCAACGTAAGGCTTTGGAAGACGCAGAGAAGGCCAACACAATCAGTTTGGAAGAGTTCCTGGAAGTTGAGGTACGCATTGAGTCATTTCCCCCGCATTCGTCGAGTTTAGGTACTAAGAGCACTCGCCGACTTTTCCAGCGTCACAAACTGGGTACGAGCCTGACACCCGTAACACCGGAAACGTTTGCAAAGTGGAAGCAAACACGGATGAACAAGAAGCAAGCAGAAGAGGATGCGGTCAAGAAAGCCAAGGAGGCCACCCACGCAGCAGGAAAGAACACGGGAATGAGTGGACGAGATCTCGTACGTTTAACTCTCCACCCCTCCAACCTTTCACTCCCGTCTCCGTTGCTGTTGCCACCCTCGATCGTGAATCTAATCGCGGATTTTCCCACAGTTTACGTTCAACCCCGAATGGTTCGAAGAAGAGGAGGAGGAAGAGGAAGACTGGGATCTGGACAAGTATCGAAAACAAAAGGAAGCAGAAGACGAGGCTGCGGAGGTGGAAAGGATTCGGCTGCTTCAGATACAGGATGGTGGTGGAGAGTGAACTCTGGTTCGTTCCGTCTCACACCCAATGCCAACGGGCTCGGTCTAACAACCTCCGCGCCTGGATAGGATTCCTTAGCCCATTCGTACCCTCATTAGGTGAACGTTGATGTCGCTACGATCGTGATCCCTTGTAAACCCGATGTCACTTCCGTTGAAGTTCAACGGCGGACGATTTGGTGGGTAAAGTATTGGCCATTGTCTATAAGGTACAGTATGTGCATACAGGTTTCTGCTATCGTCCTATCGTTCTGGCGTTCTGGTTGGCTGGTTTCACACCTCGCCTCGATCCGATTTTACCTGTGGAAAGGTGTGTCGACATCATATCAAGGGCAAGAGGGGTCAAGAGATGGACATACCGCTTCTTCGCTATGGGTGGTGTTTTCCACGACCCTCTTGTAAACCCGGGATTTGGTGACACGAGGGCCTGCTTCACCAACAAATGCATTCCTCAATTCCACAAGGTCTGTGCGAACGAGAAAGGGTACTCACGGCTCTCAGGAGCACCTGTCTTGAGCGGCCCTTCGACAGAGTCCCGTTCATACGTAGCTTCACGGCTTCCCAATCTGTCCTCGGGGAAATCCCGAGCGTGCATGTACTCGACCGTCTTGGAGACGAGAGTAGCCGTCGTTTCATTGGACTTGTCAGCCTGTGATACGGACTGTCAGCAGTTCAGCGGGACGGGTGCTTGCCAAGCGTGACCCACTTTTAGATGAGCCTCAGAAGATGTAGCGAGGGTATCGTTCCATCCCGGTGCCTCGGGAATGGGAGTGGAGGTCTCGTGCTGCTTGCGGGCCAGGTTCCTTTGTTTCTCGGCCTCGAGCACTTCGGGATCGTTGTCATGGGTAGTACTAGTGCTGCTCCGGAAGAAGTCCCTCCGATCTCGCGAGTGATCGTACCTCGAGTAGAACCTGGAAACTGCGGCCCGCTGGGGAAGGAAAGAGCGTTTGAGAATCGAACGGGAAAGCATTTTGAGAGTGAGAGAGAGAGACTGGGTGAACAGGGGTGACCTACTGGAATCCACCAACCCACAAGGTGATGTCATCTCGGACAGTCATCGTGCTGAGGTAACGGCCGGATTTGGGAGAGAACACGCGAGGGACACGAGGCGAGAAGGCGTTGAGTTGGTTTGGCCACGGTGGGAGTTTGGTGAGTGTCTCGTGAACGTTCAGGCTCATGCACATGTGTGACAACTGCAGGGATTCATCTCAGCTTCAATGCGCATCCATTAAACAAATTCTTTTTTTTCATTTTCACACCTCGCTCTGGACACGAGCCATGTCCCCCCTGAGGCTTTTCCTTGATTACCTCTGGCCCCCTCCTCTGTTCTCTTACCCCATGGTCGTTTCCCAGCAGCGCGACAGCTCCGACAGCCTCTCCTTCTTCATGAACCGCCAGGACCTCCTCCAGTACACCACCCAGTCCCTCCAGGTCCCCGCCGTGGTCAGACACCGCACCATCCGTCGGAAACGCGCTGAGAGCGTTGATTATGCACGGCACTCTCCTTCCCCTACCGTCTCAGAACCCCCCTCCCCCCCACAGCGACGGAGCCCGGATCCAGCCGATCCCCCACACCCCACCCTCCGGGAGCTCCGGGACCGTCGGCGCGCCGAAGAGGATCCCGCCCCGCCACGAGGGTTCAGCCGGCGGATCCACGATCTCGAGATCTCATACAACGAACAGCGCAGGCTTGCGGACGACAGGCAACGCTGGATATCCACTTTGGAGAAGGAGAATGTCGATCTCCGGGCCAAGCTTGATTCCACACAGAAACGCCTCCACGTCCTCCAGAACGCAAACACCTCCTTCGCTGCGAACGTTACCAGGCTCGAACGCGAACTTCAGGCGGTGAAGACGCAGCATGCGTCGTGTAAAACTAGGGTGGCTTCCGCCGAGACGCGCTATACCACGCTGCTGGCAGCAAACAACGTGTTGCAGAATTCTTATAATGACCTTCGATCTTCTCATCAAGCTTTACAATCAGCTCATACTTCGGCTCAGCGGGCCCATTCTGCGTTGCTCTTCAGTACATCCGTACCCTTTACCCCTCTCACATTGGCCATTCCCCGTCGGTTGTCTCCACCCCCGCCAAATACCCCCATCGATCGACCCATGATCCCCCCAGTACCACCTGTCCCAATACCTATACCATTACCACCCCCACCGACACCGCAAATCCAACTCAGGCCCAGGCCGTTAGACGTTATCACTCCCCCGCTTATATCTCGCGAACCATCAACCCAAACCTCTCCCCTCTCGGTCGGGACCTCCTTCTCACGTTCCTCCGACGATTCCTCCGCCTCCCATGTCTCTCGCCTGAAAACCCTCCTCAATGACCGAACTTCAGAGCTGAATTCTCTTCAAGCTTTCCTGTCCAAACACGACGAGTGGTCTGGCGCTCAGGTCGTCCAGGCTGTGGAGGACCTCAACGGCGAACTCGCAAGGCTGGCCTCTGCTGTCAGTGAATCCTTCGTTGTCGGATCCGATATCGACTCCGACTGTTCGGATACCGCGAGTGTGGGAACAAAGTCTTCCCCGCGTCTCCCCAACTCCAAGTCCGGTCAAGAGACACACGATCGGTTGAAGGATGCCCTGGGATCCAACTTCTACCACCTCATCTTCACATCCACCGAGCCCCCCTCTGACCCGTCACTGATCGTTCAGTACGCCATCCAGGCGTGGCAGGTCTGGTGTTGTTCGCGGATCCTTGAGGGGTTCTGTTTCGGCCTTCCCGATGAAGTAGAAAAGCTGCTGACTGACGTTTGGGAAAGCATGAAACGTGAAGGTACGTCACTTTTTCCATCCCCGCATGCCCCGAATCTTGTTCCTGAGACGCTGACATCCGCATGGGATGAAACAGAGCTCCAACCGATGAGTTCCAGGTGGAGAGGGCTGACTCACGAGTACCTCCGTGGTGTCTTGGCCGCTTCAACTCCTGGGTCTTCCCAACTTCCCACCCCGCCCGCTTCCCCGTCGATCTCTGCCCTCTACAGGTCCCAGTCAAACGAGCCTCTGTCCGTTAGAACTCTACGAGAGAGAGAGCTGTTCGAGCTGAACGTTCGTGGTATCCTCGCTATCCTCTCAGGGGTCGGTCTCGAGGTGGACCAGACGCCACTCCCTCCCTCCACGCGCCGTTCTCCAACTCCCGGAGGATATTTGTCTGCAATCGTCGACGGGAACGTGATCAACACCGCGAAAATCATCAATGAGTTTGGTGAGGCTCTCAAGAGGATCCAAGAGCAAACGATGGAGCTGGCTAGAGTCACCAGAGAGGGCGTGATGAGCGGGTGGTTCGACATTACGAGGGTTTCAGGAGCGGCCACCCTGTCTATGCACACGTCCACCCCCCTTCCACCTTCACAACAAATTCAGGTACCACCTCCCACACCACAGAAAGGCGGAAGGCGAGCGACCGTTGCCGCCCTACCAAGGAGATCCGATACCGGTGCAGGGGATAGGAGAATGAGCGAGTCTTCTCTGGGTTTACCCTCGTCCTTCCCCCAAACCTCACCAATGAGGAACCACGAACGGACGGGGACTTATTCACCTAATCCCGATCGCACGCCAACACACATTGATCACGGGCACCAAATCCTACCCCCCACCTTACCCAGCCTCGCCAAACCACGGGACATAAAGGCGTCGGTGACCAAGTTCAACCGTCGGACTATGGAGAACGTGTTCCAAGGGTTGGGGAGGGAGGACGGAGAGTGTGTGGTGATGTGCACGATTGAGTTTGGAGTGGATTGTGTGAGGAAGGTTGTGTCGGATGAGGATGTTGGGGTGATGTTTAGTCCGATTGAGCCTGTTGGGCCTTCGGCTTCGAGAGTCCCCGCGGCGGAGGCGATGGAGAGGAGGACGCTTGTGAAGCCGAAGGTGTTGTTGGAGAATGTTATCGAGATTATGAGGTGATTCTGCTGGGCTACCATGCTGTATGCCGCCGTCCATGTGGTGATGGCCCAAAAGTATGCTCACTTTCCTTCCTTCCCTTTTGGTTGCATTTTGGGTCTCCCAACCTTGCGTTGTAATGTGTACTCCCTTCTTGTTGGTGGTATGTTCACCGTTCTTGTTAGATGCACACTCGCGCTCTTCTTTTCCCCTTTCTTGTACGAGTCTCTCCACCACGCTTCCCCTGCTTCAAGCTTCACCCTCACGCTCCCCTTCATCTTGTGAGCTAAACCATCCCTCATTCAATGTTTGATATTCAAGTACTCTCAAGCTTCAGAACCTTATGTATCGTAACTACATTACCGCGCATAGCCTTCAAGTGTATTTATACCTCAATTAAAGTTTCACAATCGGAACTTGTCTGGTTCACCATCTTGCCCTTTCCAACCCTCGCAGTTCGGTTTTTGGGGGACCGAAGGCAGAAAAACCCATGATATCCTAACATCACTATCCCCAGGGGGTGGTGGGTTTATAGTCGTTTCGAAACACTTGGTAGTTGGTACACACGAACTCCGCCGCGCGTCCAAAAACAGACGTCACTTTCGCACAGTGAGAACCTTGCCTCAATTTTCCCTCAACAACGGCACTGCGCCGCTATCCCACCTCTCAACACAAACAAAGCTTACCAAAGGTCTACAAGATGGCACTGACCTGAGGACATGCACAGACACCTACCGGCGGCCTCAAGGCCTCATGGTCCGGCTCAGTCGTCCCCAGCATGCGAACTGTCCCGTTTTGCGACTCGGAACGTGGGCGATTCGAACCTGATTCAACCCCCAGAGTCGTCCGGAGTCGTTCTCCAACTCTTCCCGAAAATTTCGTCGTGGGTGGGGATCGAGGGGTCCGGGGAAACAACTGTGGTATGATCCTGCGGCAACGGCGCTGATCTT
>Ga0307516_10005913_pt1 | contig 14479 bp, 12 predicted proteins | sample 19_EM_MG_FD_203310 | JGI IMG/M metagenome (GOLD analysis project Ga0307516, IMG submission 203310) | Populus trichocarpa ectomycorrhiza microbial communities from riparian zone in the Pacific Northwest, United States - 19_EM | ecosystem: Host-associated > Plants > Roots > Unclassified | place... | reverse complement strand
CGTGCCCGGGACGATTGGGTCGGCTCGAAATCCCTCTTCGGTGATCTCGTTGACGAACGAGTTGGGCGTCCACAACGACTGGACGCTGCCGCGCGACACGTAGGGCAGGAATTGCAGCGCCTGCGTGACTTCGTGCAGCCGTTTCAGGCCGGTCGCGCTCCAGATGGACCCTTGTCGGGCTCTCACCACCACAGTCAGCCGATTGGCACCGAGCAGATCGTCGCGATAGGCCTGGAAGGTCTGAACGTATTCGTGGCCGATTGGCAACTGCTTCTCGAAGCCAGCGTCCATCTGCAACTGGAAGGCGAACCATCCCATCAGTACGGTGAACACAGACAGTAGCCCCAACACCAGCCGCCTGTGGCCGAACAGTGCACTCTCCAGTCTTTGTAGCGCTCTGAGCAGCGCGCTCGAGCGTGCCGTTGCGGCAACAGGCGATCGAATCACAAAGAACCTCAGAAGTTGCGCGAGAGATTGAAGCCGACGAAGTCCCGATCGCGCAACGGTTGGTCAAATGGCGATTGACCTCCCATGAACCGGGCATAGTTGACGGTAGCTTGCCAAGAGGCCGGGTTCTGGATGAAGTTGACGACGAAGTTGACCGACTTTGCCCCCTTCATGAACTGCGCAGTCACGTTTGGCGTGCGGCCGCTCAATGCCTGGAAGTAAAGGATCTCCGGCACGACTTGCCAGCCCGGGATCAGCGTGCCGTCGTATGTCCAGCTGAAGTCCAGATTGATGCCGGAGGAGGTCTTGGTGCCGGTAGGCACCGACGGATTGAGGCCTGCCGACAGGTCATTGGTCTCGTTGCCCCACCCCCAGTACCCTGCCGCGACCGGGCTCCCGCTGTAGTCCTGCTTCAGCTTGGGATACCGGATTACGACACCTTCGACGAGGAATGTGGCCGTGTCTGCGCCGAGGAGTTTGAGCAAGCTGCCGGCATTGCTCGGCGTCAGGCTCAGCAGGCCATTGAGGTGCCATTGGAAGCGTCGTTCGTCCACCCAGCACTTGCCGTTCTGCGCCACGCATCCGCTCAACGGATTGAGGGAAACGGCGTCCTTCGGTCGATACGACAGCTCAGTACCGACCGCCCAATCGCCGACGGGGAAGTTCGCGCTGATGCCAAAGAGACGGCGATCCTCCGCATAGGTCCAAGGGCCCTGGGTGAAGGTCGTCTGATCAACTGTGATCTGTGGCACCTTATCGTGGAAGTTCATGGCATACACGCCGAGGTTGAGCTGTGTGCCTCGCGGCTGGTAGCGCAGCGCCACTCCCCATTGGCCAGTTTTGCGAGGTTCGACCGTCGAATAGCCGTAGTCGCCGCTTCCTTTGCCGAGACCGTTGGTCGTTGACCAGTAGCTGCCCACCGGAGGCACGTAGGTCTCATTCCACCGCGATTGCACATATGCCTCGACGTTGAACCCACCGCCAAGACCAGTCGCCAAACTAATCATCGGCGCAGGTAGTACGGCCTCCTTCAACTGCGTACCCGGTTGCGACAATCGCATTGCATCGTATGCATTGGTGCTGTTGATGCCCCCTGGCTGGAACAGGCTCTCCCCCCAGTTGACTACCTGGTTGCCGACGCGCAGGCGGGCCTGTTGATCGCCGATCGCAAAGCCCTTGCTCACCCACAGGTCGAGCAGGCGGGCCTTGAAACGCAGATCCTCGCGTGCGTCGGGCGTCAACCCGCTGTCAAAGTTGGACGGCGTCGGCGTGACACCACTTGCTATCGTGCCGCTCGTGATACCGGTCGTTTGCGTGGCGGAAAAGTCCCGCAGCCACGTGGCTCGCGCCATGAACGTGATCTCGCTCGGCATCTTCAGCAAGAGTTCGTGGCTCCCCTTCAAATAGGTGGTGAAGGGGTCACCTCTGCCGTAGTTGAGGTCTCCCTGGTCGAACAGTCCTGCCACCGGTCCGAGGCAGCCCTCGGGCGCACCGGTGCCCGTGGCTCCGGCGGTCACGAGGCCACAGCTCGGCGATTTGGTGCGCACACCGAATCCCACTGACACTGTGGAGTCGAAGCTTCCGCGGACGTATTCGTTGTCGAAGGTCACGGCTTGTGCGGTGCCGTAGCTGATCGCCGAGACCAGGCCGACAATGCCAACGGACATGAAGGAACGCTTATGGATGTTCATGAGGACGGGTCCTTCAACGTTCGCTGATCGCGCGGAGGTTCTCGGACGTGTAGAAGTCCTGCTTCAAGCGCGTGTTGCCGGCGCCTTCGACCAGCCAGTGGATGTCGCCCACGCTGCCCACCGTTTGCGAGTCGGCCACGTACCGGCCCTCGGTGACGTTGTATTGAACGAAGGCGGTCACATCGCAGGTGCCCGTCTCGTAGACCGGGATGGCATAGCCCTCACGCACCTTCCAGATCTTTCCTTGGGCGTCGTAGTCGACTGCGCCAAGTGGTGCCCAACTGTCCTCGTCGAGGTAGAAAGTTCGTTTTGGCGACGAGTGCCGCATGCCCTGTCGCACGCTGGCTTCGACGACCCAGACGCGATGCAGTTCGTAGCGACGTGAGGCGGGCGAAAGGAAGTCGCGCAGCATCACGTCATCGAGCTTGGCGTTGATGTCGAATTGGCCAAACGAGTTGTACGCCACCAGCATTTCCTTCTTGCCGACCAGCTTCCAGTCGAAACGATCGAGCGGGCCGCTGAATACAGAGGGCTCATCGATGTTGTATTGGTTCTCGAAGCCAATCTGCGGCGCGTCGTAGGAATACGCCGGCATGCGACGCACCCGGCGTTGACCGGGGAAGTAGTAGAAGGTCTCGGGTGGCTTTGCTGCGCCGGTCGTGATCATCACCCCCTGACCAGCGAGAGCTGCCGGACTGGTGTAGGCGAAATACACCGAGGCCTCGACTTGGTCCACCTTCGCGAAGGTCGTGCCGGTCTTCACACCCCAAGGCAGCAAGGCGGAGACATCCTGCGCCGCCTTGATCCACTCGTTGCTGCCCTTGCGGGGTGACAGCGATGTGTAGACGCCGCGCATTTCCAAGCCCAGGCCGCGATACCGCAGCTTCATGTTCCACATCGCTTCTGCGCCGTTCTGCGGGAAGGGGAAGGGGAACCCTGGGGTGTGGGCGTCTTGGAGCGACACGCCATCCGGCGCCATCCTGGCGAAGGCAACGTTCTTCTTCGTGTTCTCCGCGACGAAGTCGGGAACGCCGCAAGTGCGGCGCGAGGGGTACACGTCCATGCGGTAACCCTTCAGCTCCTTCAAAAGCAGCAGTTGGCCGGGCGAGAGCTTGTCTGCGTACTTGTCGACATTGCTGGCATCGATCGAGTACAGGGGCTTGTCGCTCTTGTACTTGAAGAAGTCGCCGCGTCGCTTGCCATAGGTCCAGCCCGAGCCCTGGGGTTCGGGCGCACTCCAGGCCGGAATTCCGTCGGCCGTGGCGCCTTTCTCTGCGCCCGAAGACGTCAACTCGGTCCCGAGGCGGTTGGGATCTCGGCTCTGCGCGTGCGCGCCATGGAGGGCGCACAGACTGGCCATGGTGACGACAACCACGGGCCTCACAATGGCCGCCCGCATGCGGAATGGCCGACGGATGGAAGATGTCCTTGTGATCACGAGGCTTTCCTTCATTGCATTGGGAAGTGGGCAGGCTGACCAGAGGGTCGGGCCTTGGAAGCAGGCCGATCGCCCGCTTTGCATTAAGAATTGATGACGGAATCTAAGAGCCGCCCCTCAAAGACAGGGGGGCCCTATCGGCCATCGGAGAGACCGCATCGGCCGCCAGAGATTGCGGAAAACCCTCGCGCACCGTCACCAGGCAAGGGGACCGGGCGTTGCACCGTGCCGGTGATGGACGGACCTTATTGGGGCACTTTTGGTCAATCCCGCGGGCCGGTTAGTTGGCTTGGTGAGAGGACGCACAAGTTGCTCTTCACCATCCCAACGGCGCTCGGAATCGAGCCTGTCGTAAACATGCCATTCGCGAGTACCCGCATCCGGCGTGGAGAAGTCGCCCACCAACACCTGCTTGTGAGAGTTCGTCGCGGGCTTGACAGGGAGCTTGGCAAGGCGCCGATCCGTCTCTTTGAATCGGATGCCCTGTGCAAAGCCTGTGCTGCACCCTTCGCCGCCATTGGCGCCTGCGCCACCGAGATGATTCTCTGAGTCAATCGACTGAACGGGCTCACTCGGCTCCTGCGGTCTCGCGCAGTTTTGCCATGCATGTGATCTCAATGCGGCCGTATTGCTGTTGGATCGAACCGGTCGCCGCAAGCGCCCGAAGTTCTTTGGCCAAGGTCTGTCTCGTGGTTCCGAGCATCGCTGCCAGTACTTCATGCGATACCTGCACGGTTGACCGTGCCAGCGCCTGGTTCGGCGCCGTCGACGAGACATCGCCTTGCGCCAGGTGCAATAGGCGGCGGGCGACCTGTGCGCGCATGGATCTCAGCATCGCATCCTCTACGGCGCTATAGAGGCGCTGCACGCGCCCAGCCAGCAGCTGTGCGATACCTGCGGCGAATGCGGAGTTTTTCATCAGGCATGTGAACGCGAAGGGTGCCACCGCCAGGACCAATGAAGCGTCGAGTGCCGTGACGTCGTGGGTTCGCCTGGAACCGTCGAGCAAGGATGCCTCGCCGAACCAGTTTCCGGCTTCGAGGAATGAAAGAACGGCTTCCCGCCCGTCTTCGCGAAGCGTCGAGACCTTCAACGTGCCCTGCACCATGCCGTAGAACGCACGAGGCGGATCGCCGCGTCGGCACACGAGCTCACCCTGACGCAGGCGGACCACCTCGCCCACCTGCAGCAGTTCATTGCGAACCTCCACAGGCAGCGAACCGAACCAAGGGTCGACCGCCATCTGCGTCATCAGCGTCGGCCGAGTCAGCATCGCCGTTCCAATTTCGAGATTAAGACCCGGGCAATCCCGCAAATTGTTGATTTCTTGACTGTGTTGCATCGGCTCGCTCTGTACCGTGATCGTCCATTGCAAAGCTTCAGGAATTTCCGATGAACATCCCATCGCTCAAGGAGAAGGTAACCGCCGAGGAGTGGCAATTGCGCTGCGATCTGGCGGCTTGCTATCGGCTGGTGGCCCAGCACGGCTGGTCCGATCTCGTGTTCACGCACATCAGTGCGCGACTCCCCGGACCGGCACATCACTTCCTGATCAACCCGTACGGGCTGATGTTCGACGAAGTCACCGCGTCCTCGCTCGTGCTTGTGGACCAGGAAGGAAACAAGGTCCGCGAGTCGCCGTTCCCGGTCAACCGTGCCGGGTTCGTGATCCATAGCGCGATTCATGCGGTGCGTGAAGACGTCCAGTGCGTTCTGCACACGCACACGCGCGCAGGCGTGGCCGTCAGCGCCCAGCGGGGCGGTGTCCTTCCCATTTCGCAACAGTCGACCTTCGTGCTGGCGGCGCTCGGCTATCACGACTACGAGGGCGTAGCGCTGCACGACGAGGAGAAGCCGCGCCTGCAGAAGGACCTGGGCGCAGGCAGCTTCCTCATGCTGCGCAATCACGGGCTGCTCACCGTGGGCGCCACCATCGCGGACGCCTTTCTCGCGATGTATGTGTTCGAAACCACTTGCCAGATCCAGTTGGCCGCGCAGGCAGGCGGAGAACTGATCACTGTGGATCCGAAGATCATCGATGGCGTGGCTCATGCGTCGCGCGTGCAGACAGGCGGCCTTGGAGGAAGCTTTGTTTGGCCCGCACTGCTGCGCCGTCTCGAACGCACCGACCCGACCTACAGCACTTGACCATAAGAGCCCACTCCTGTTTTCAACCATAGCCATCGCCATCAAGAAGGACGCACCATGGAATACCTCGAAGAAGTCACCTCAAAGTTCAAGGCCGCCATTGCGGCCGGACCTACGCCTGAAAAGAGTCTCAAGATCAACCTGAAGGACACGGGCGTCGTCGTGGTCAACAGCGCGTCCGTGACGAATGACGACGTGCCGGCGGACACGACCATCACGATCTCCCGCAAGGACTTCGATAGCCTGGTGGCTGGCAAATTGAAGGCTCCGGTCGCGTTCATGCAGGGCAAGATCAAGATTCAGGGTGATCCCACGGCCGCCCTGCAGTGGCTGCCGGTCATCCAGCGCACTGCCACCTGAATGGCGCGTGACGCCGTCCGATGGATGGCGCACCACCTTGTTCTCTCCGCGAAGGCCTCCGCTGCTCAATGCAGCTAAGGCCTTCGTGCATCGTTCAAGCGACGCTTTCCCGGCGTGCTGCCAGTTGGGCATCCCGGCCGATCATCTCCATCTGGTCGATCAGGCTATGCAGTTTCTTGGCATCGGTACCGAGCGAGCGGACCGCACGCGCTTGCTCAGGCGGCATGAAGACCTCAAGCGTCTTGCGCTTGATGGCGCGCATGATGGTCTCGGCAACGAACTCCGGGGTAACCGGTTCGCTCGCAAACGCAAGCGCCGTGGCGTCGTCGTTCTTCTCCTGCTCGAGCATCGGCGTTTGGGTCGATGTGGGGTGGACGATCGTGAAGTCGACCGGTCCGCGGCGCTCCTCGAGGGCAAGGGCGTGATGGAAGGCGCGCAGTGCATGCTTCGATGCCCCGTAACTCGCGATGCCGGGGAACGGAAGGAACGCCGTCATGCTGCACACGGTGACCAGATGACCGTAGCCCTGCGCGTTGAAGCGCCGCAACCCGGCCAGCATGCCTGTCAACGGGCCCATGAAGTTGGTGTCGATTGTGCGCTGGTGTAGATCGAGCGGCACGTCGCGCGCATTACCGGTGTGGACGATGGCGGCGTTGTTGACCAGCACGTCGATGGGGCCGAAGCGCTGCACCGTTGCATCCAGCGCCTGCTCCCAAGCCTGCGGTGAACGGATGTCAAGTGCGACAGCCGAAGCACGATCGCCCAACGGTGCTGCCATGGCCTTGGCGCCGCGCAGGTCGATGTCGGCCAGCATCACCTGATGACCCTCTTCCACTGCCAACCTTGCGAAGGCGGCGCCAATGCCGCTGGCCGCGCCAGTAAGCAAGAAGACGCTCGGTTTCTTGAATTTCATCTTTGATCTTTCAGTACGAATGAGGGGATACGCCGCACCTGCGGCTCATGGTTGGCCGACGCCTGGCACGTCGACACGGGCTGCGAGGATGCGCGCCGTGGGGGATCCGATACACAAAGCCGGATCAGTGCTCTGGGCGGTGCACACGTAGAGCGTCTTTCGGTCTTCGCCGCCGAGCATGCAGGCCACGGCCAGTTGCTCGGTCGCAATGCGCTCGACCACCTCGCCGCCCTCGCAGATGCGCAGGACCTCGGACGAATACGGCGACGCGGCCCACACAAGGCCTTCCGCATCGAGACAAATTCCGTCCGGCACGGCCCCGGCCGGCAGTTCGGCCCATTCGCGTCGATTCGACAGGGTGCCGTCTGCCGCAAGGTCGAACGCGGTCAGGCAGGCTGCCCCGCTCTCGGCGAGGATGAAGGTCTTGCCGTCCGGCGTGATGACCATGCCGTTTGGGAAGTACGTCTCTTCTTCGGCAATGCTGACGGTGCCGTCGGGCATGACCCGAGCCAGCACTGCCGAGCGCGGATCCTCGGGTGGATACAGCGAGAAGCCGAAGTTGCCGACAAAGGCGATGCCGTCGTCGCGAACGAGCATGTCGTTCAAGTGACCCGTCGCCAGCGCAGACAGGTCAGCGTGGACGACGAAGCTGCCGTCCGTTTCTCGGCGCATCACCTTCTTGTCGTACATAGAGACCACAAGCATGCGGCCATCGGGCAGCCAGCCCAGACCCGACACTGGCCCTGGGAATGTGGCAACCGATTCACGGCTGCCATCGAGCAGCAGCCGTGCCACTTCGTTGGCGTAGATGTCGGAGAAGTAGAGCGCGCCGTCGTGCCAGCGCGGGCCCTCGCCAAATACGAGGTTGTCGAGGATCGTCTCAAGTTTGCGGGTCATGCCGCCTCCGTGGGTTTCATCAGAAGATCGAGCTGGCCATCAAGCGGCAGCGTAGTAATTTGCGTAGCGCTGACGCGCTTGTTCGCGCATGTCGCTCTCAGACAGGTTGGCGACGAAGCGTCCGGGGTTGAAGCGCGACAGATCCATCGGGGCTTCGCCGGTCACGATCCATGCAGTCAGCAACTCGCCGAGCACAGGCGAGATCGAGAAGCCGCCGACATTGCAGCCTCCCAGCACGTACAGTCCCTTGACGCCGGGCGCCGGGCCGAGAACATGGTCGGCATCGACCGTCAGTGTCGGCAAGCCGCCTCGGTGCTCTTGCAATTCGATGCCGCGCAGCACAGGAAACTGCTCATGGATTCGCTCGGCCAGCGAACGCAGCACGGAGAGATCGAACGTCAGGTCCTCGACGCGCAAGCTGCGCAGCGCCTGGTCGGACGCCACTTGTGCGGGCGAGGCCTCGTAGCCGCCGAACATCAGTCCGCCGCGATCAGGGCGAACATACGCGTTCGCGTCGAGGATGCGCACCACCGGCTGATCGGGCTTCACCTCTGGGATCGGCACCGTGATCATCAACTGGTGTTTCGTCGGCACCACTGGCATCGGCACGCCCGCCAGGCCGGCCACCAACCGGAGCCAGCCGCCAGCTGCATCGACGACGACCGGAGCTCGGATCTCGCCACGGGTCGTGACCACACGGGAAACGGCACCGTTCTCGACCACGATCTCTTGCACCTCGGTGTTCGGCAGCAGGATGGTGCCGTGTCGCTGGGCTGCGCGGGCGTAGGCGACGGCCAACTGCGCCGGCTCCATGTACATGTCCTTGCGCACGTAGCCGACCGCGACGATGCCCCGGGGCTGGAGCAAGGGCATCATTTCGTGGGCTTCCTGGGGCGAAACCTCCCGCACATCGAGTCCGAGGTGCGAGGCCATCTCGGCCGCACCGCGGATGACCGCGGCGTGCTCCGGTGTGCGGGCCACGGTAAGGCTGCCCGGTTGGAAGAACTCCAGGGGTTCACCGGTTTCGTCCGTGAAGCGCTCGAATTTCTCGATCGCTTGCCAGGCCAGGCGCGTCATCATCTCGGTTCGGCGCACCTGCCCGGTGAGACCAGCGGCACGTGGTGACGTCTGCGATCCGATCTCGGCCTTGTCCACGAGCGCCACGCTGCGCCCCTCCTTGGCCAGATGGAAGGCGGTGCTGGCACCTAACGCGCCAGATCCGACGACCACCACGTCGACGCTTTCAATCATTCTCTTACTCCTGGTTGTGAATGAGGCTTGTGAAAGTCACAGCGAGTCGGCGATCCGTCTCGTGAAAGAAGAGGTTGGATCCTTGATGCCGAAGCGTCAGTTCGCGCGAGCGGGGAGTGCGCCGCCACGTATTTCCCTTGCTTCGTGCGCGGTTGCACTTCGAAGAGCGATCCAAACAAATGGCGCGGCCGCGATGACACTGGCGCACATCGCATAGGCGAACCGCATGCTGCCTAATTCGCTGAATGCTGAGCCCGCCAGCACGGTGCCGACCCCAGCGCCTAGGAACGTGACAACGACGCTGCGCGACACAAGGGAACCGTCCACATCGACCTCGGACAGCATGCCTGTGAGGTAAGGGATCACGACGAACAGTGATGCGTTGAGCACGACCTGGCTGACGACATATCCCACTGCGCCGGCCGAGCTGAAGAAGGCCACCAACGATGCCACCATCACGACCTGCGAGGTCCAGATGATGGGCAGTCGATATGGGCGGCTCGCCGACTGCGATGGGACTGCGGCTCCGACGAATCCGAGCAGTGAGGACACTGACAACAGGACGCCGATCAACGATGCCGACAAGCCGATGTGCGCTCCCACGATGCCGGCGACCGCCCATTGCGAGGCCTGTATACCGTAGAGCACCACAATGACGACCCAAACAGCCAGCACCAGCTTCAGCGGCGCCTTTGCGCTGGCGTCGACACTGGACGCGCGCATCGTGCGCGGGCGCATCGCGAGCTCTCCGATGTGCATGAGCGCTGGCATGGCGGCCACCATCAGACCCGCCAGTAGCAAGAAGATCCAACGTGACAGTACGGTTTCGGGCAGGAAGGAGACGCCCACCAGGATGCTGCCGTCCAGCACCCCCGCGGCTAGGTTGATCTGCCCCCACAGCCGGTCGGTGGATGCACGATGCGCGACGCTGGCGGCGACGACGACAAAGAGCATGCCTTCGAACAAACCAGCGAGACCGCGTGCAATGGTCAGCACTTCCACTGTTGGTGCGAAGGCGCTTGCCGCCTGCGCTAGCACGGCGCCGATCAGGCCGAGTCGCGAGAAGGTGTGCGCTCCCCGCGCGATCCAACGCGGGAACAGCGCGCAGCTGGCGGCGATGCCGAAAATCTCGATGCCCGCGACCTGTGTGGCGGCGCTGTCGTTCAGACCGAAACGAGTGGTCACCGCAGCAACGATGAACGGTGTCAGTACCAACCCGTTGATGGCCACCGCGTAAGCGAGCGCGAGTCTCAGCACCGTGGCTGTCGAGAGGTCGGGACGATGAGCTGCGGTGTTGTCCATGGGTGTGCGTAGCGAAGCTATCGAGGAAGTGTTGTTGGGAGATTCAGTTGCCGAGGAACACTCGGGCGACAAACCGAGCCAGCTTCCCGTACGGCGCAGCGATGAGGTCGGATTTGTTGAACGGACTGAGCTTCATCACGCCGCGGGCATGTGAAAGGCGAACGAAGCCGTCGCGGCCGTGATACGCGCCGGTGCCGCTCTCGCCCACGCCGCCGAACGGCAGGTCTTCCTGGGTGGCGTGCAGCAGAGTGCCGTTGATGGTCACCCCCCCTGAGCGCGTGTTGTCAAGCACGGTGTCTATAGCGCGCCGATCGTTCGAGAAGCAGTACAGCGCCAAAGGCTTGGGGCGCGCGTTGATGAGCTCGATGGCTTGTTGGATGTCGCGATATCCGATCACTGGCAAGACGGGGCCAAAGATTTCCTCGCGCATCGCCATGGCATTGACCGGTACATCCAGCAAAACCGTCGGCGGCACCTTGCGCTGGCTGGCGGCGCGGGGATCACCCTGCTGCAGCACGCGCGCACCAGCGCTTCGAGCGTCTTCGATCATGTCTGTCAGCCGGCGGTGGTGTCGATCCGAGACGATCGACGTGTAGTCCGCGTTTCCAGCCACACTCGGGTACATCTCCGCAGACACTTCGAGAAATGCCTTGGCGAATGCCTCGACTTGGCTCTCAGGTGCGAGGACGTAGTCAGGTGCGACGCAGCTCTGCCCGCCGTTGAACAGCTTGCCGATGGCTATCAGCCGAGCTGCTTTTGTCAGCGGGTAATCGGCGCACACCACAACCGGCGACTTACCTCCTAGTTCCAACGTCACGGGTGTGAGGTTCAGGGATGCGGCGGTCATCACGCTGCGCCCAACGGATGTCGAACCGGTGAAGAACAGGTGATCGAAGGGGAGGCTCGAAAAGTGGCCAGCCACATCGGGGCCCCCGAGGACGATGGCGACTCGGTCTTCCGGGAAGATCTTGGACAGGAGCGTTGCCAGAAGCTTCGAAGTGCTAGGTGTTAGCTCGGAGGGCTTGAGCATGACCCGGTTGCCGGCCGCTAACGCTTCGACGAGTGGGACCAGCGTCAGGGTCAGCGGATAGTTCCAGGGCGCGAGCACTCCCACGACGCCCAACGGCTGATAGACGATTCGCGCACTGGCCGGGCGAAACGCCATGCCCACGCTTCGGCGTACCGGCTTCATCCATCCCTTCAGGTGCTTGCGCGCATGCTTGATCGAGTTCAGCACCGGCATGATTTCGCCGAAATCCGTCTCGTCAGAGGAACGGTTGCCGAAGTCTGCGCAGATGCTTGCAGCAAGTTCGTGACGGTGCTGCTTCACCATTCCGAGCAAGGCGTCCAGAGCCGCCATTCGCTCCTGGTAGGTGGGGGCGCCTTGCTGTCGAACTGCCGCGCGCTGCAGTGCAAAGATGCGGTCAGCCGCGTTCTGACCTTCGGGGGCGGGATCGAGAGACATCAGTGCAGACATGGGCTGGTTCCGTTTTGTTGTGGGTCAGCGTCGCGGGAGCTCAAAAGAAACACTGGCCGTCGCCGCGGTACGTGGACACCCGGTCCACGATGGCTCCGTCTTCGATGAGTACGAGTTCGGTGAAGCGCTCGCACAGTTCGCCTGCCTTAGCGTGGCGGAACAGCATCGGATCGCCGATCTCCAGGCGTACTCCACGCGGCAGCACCACTGGCGTTTGCACCTCGCCGGCGCCTTCGTTGTCGAGCAGACTGCAGCCGGCGGGCAACCAGGGCTGCGGCAGGCGGTTCTTGCCCGCCGGCCCTGAAGCGCAATAGCCACCACCCGAACACGTCACCATCCCCGGTTTCGGCACCCGCGTGACTGCCAGCGCGAAACCGGCCGCCGGCTGCGCACGGAATGCGGCGTAGTGGTCGAAAAGCGTGGGCACGTAGAGCCCTGAGCCAGCCGCCAGTTCGGTCACGCTTGTGTCCTGGCGCGTACTCTCGAAGCTGCCCGTGCCGCCGCCATTGACAAAGCGAAGGCGGTGCCCTGCTTGGGCCAGCGCGGCCACGGTGTCGCGCCGGCGCGTGTTCACCTCGGCAATAGAGCGGCGCTTCAGGTACCGCAGGATGCGGTTCTTCAGTCCCTTGCCGGGCTCGTCGTCCATCAAGCCGGCAATCTGGCCTTCGTAGCCCATCAAGCCGTCGAGACGCACGCCCGGACGCCGGGCGACCTCTGCCGCCAACGCCACCGCCGCCACCGGACCATTCACTGGCGAGCGGAATGGACCGAAGTGGATGCCAGGGTAGTCGGACGACATGTCCAGGTCGATGGACAGGGGCAGCGTCACCTGTTCGGTCTGGGCGATCGCCGAAAGCTTCTCGATCTGCTCGACACTGTCGACCATCAGCGTGATGCTGCGCCCGGCTCGCACTTGGGCGGCCACGGCGCGCACGTCCGTTGGCTCGACGGACGGGTAGGCGACGACCAAATCGTCGAAGCCCTGGCTGGCCAGCCAAGCTGCTTCACCGCCCGAATAGCAAAGCAGGCCTTGGAACAGGGGGTCCGCGGCGAGCACGCGGCGGATGATGCCCACAGAGCGGATCGACTTGGTAACCAGCCGGATAGGCAGTCCATTGGCGCGCTGTCGAAGCAGCGCCAGGTTTGCGCCGAAGGCGTCCAAGTCAACAAAGGCTACCGGCAACTTCTCTCTGGCGAGCGCGCTGCGGTAGTACGAATGGTCGCGTTCGGGTGCGCGCGCGGCCAGTGGGCTACTGCCGATGCGGTCTGCCGAGCTTGGCCGCACCGGGGACGATCTCTCCATTGGCGCCTCGAAAGTTTTCATTGATTGGGCTTTTGACGTCGCGAAGACACATCCGCAGAGTAATGACAGGGAGGCGCTACCCGTGGGTCCGAATCGGCCAGCTGACGGGGTGCGTTGGGCCACTCATAGATTCGGGACATCCCTATGAATTCGGCGGCCGATCGGCAGATCGAATTGACGCCTTTCCATGGCAACTGGACCCGGCAGTCGATCCGACCGCGGCCAAGCGGCGCTTGAGAGCCAGAGCAGGGAGACGCTAGAGTGCTTCAGCCCAAATCGCGCGAGACGACCCAAGCCGAGATCTTTCCGGTGAGCGTCTTAAACACTGACACACGCGCCGCCCACGTCACCAATTTGTTGCTGAGGCCCGGTAATACGCCGCGCTTGCCCCGGTGCATGGCGTCGTAGCCAATTGTCGCCATGGCCTCGGGGCTGCTGAATCCCAGCTGAGCCATGCGGCGCTCGTCGACAAGTCCTGCGGACTGAAAGAAATTGGTCTTCGTCGGGCCGGGCGCGAGATGCGTGCACGTAACACCAGTGCCGCGTAGATCGAACGCTGTGGCTTCGGAGAAGCTGATGACGTACGCCTTCGAGGCCGAATAGCCGCCCTCGAGGCCGTGCGGCACTACGTATCCCGCCGACGAACTCATGTTGAGGATGCGGCCTCGCCCGCGACGAACCATGGGCCTTACGAAATGAGCAGTAAGTTCAGACAGGGCCACAACGTTCAACTCGAGCATCGCCACGAACTGACTTGCCTCGTACTCTTGCACCGGCAACCCCACGATACCCGCGCCGGCATTGTTCACGAGGTAGTCGATCTCGACTCCGAGCGCCAGCACCTGTGCAATCAAACGTCCCGCCCCGCCAGGCACTGAAAGGTCTTCGGTCAGGGGATGCACACTGATGCGATTTTGCTGTTCGAGTTCGGCGGCAAGCGCCACAAGCTGAGCGCGGCTCCGCGGGCTTGAACAGATGATGAGGTTGGTACCGTCACGCGCAAACAGTCGCGCAAACTCCGCTCCGATGCCCTTGGAGGCTCCGGTGATCAATGCATGGCTCATTGGTGTCTCTGTGCAAGTACGAGATGTCGCGACCGCCGTTGCGGCGGACGCTGGATCTCCTGACCGTACAGGTCGCCGCCAGTAGATGGGGGGGTACAATCGGCCAACGCCGTGTCCCGAACGGCCTCTGCAAGGCGTCTACGCCAACGCACCGCGACGGAACAAGCCGATGACGATCAAGCTCACTG
>Ga0307516_10005911_pt1 | contig 14483 bp, 12 predicted proteins | sample 19_EM_MG_FD_203310 | JGI IMG/M metagenome (GOLD analysis project Ga0307516, IMG submission 203310) | Populus trichocarpa ectomycorrhiza microbial communities from riparian zone in the Pacific Northwest, United States - 19_EM | ecosystem: Host-associated > Plants > Roots > Unclassified | place... | reverse complement strand
CGAGGTGAAGGGGAACAAGGGCGGGCGCCGCCCGGCCGTCTCGGCCGGGAAGACCGACGCCGTACGCACCGCGTACCTGGAAGGCCGGTCCATCGCCGCCCTCGCTCGTGATCACCCTCGACGGGGCTGCGGCGGTCCCGGCCCAGCGCAAGGCCCGCCGCGAGTACGAGAACCGCGTCAACCTGCATGCCCCGACTTCAGATCTCGGAAGTCAGTCACGCTCCGCTACATGACGGGTGGCGGCAGCTATACGAGAACACGGCCTAAAAACCCCGGCCCGCCGCACCACCTCAGGAGCGCAGGGAACTGCCCCCTAAAAACCCCGGCCCACCGCACCCACCTCAGCAGGGGCGCGGGGAACTGCGCGACCAGCCCCCACCGGACCCGCACCCGCCCGACGGGCAGAACCCCCAACGCCCTAGGCGAAAACGACCGTCCGTCGGCCGTTCAGCAGGATCCGCCGCTCCGCATGCCACTTCACCGCCCGCGCCAGCGCCTGGCACTCCACGTCCCGCCCGATCGCGACCAGCTGGTCCGGCGTGACATCGTGCTCCACCCGCTCGACCTCCTGCTCGATGATCGGCCCCTCATCCAGATCAGCGGTCACGTAGTGCGCCGTCGCCCCGATCAGCTTCACGCCCCGCGCGTGCGCCTGGTGGTACGGCTTCGCGCCCTTGAAGCTCGGCAGGAAGGAGTGGTGGATGTTGATGATCCGCCCGCTGAGCTGCTTGCACAGGTCGTCGGAGATGACCTGCATATAGCGGGCGAGCACGACCAGCTCGACGTCCAGCTCGCGCACCAGCTCCAGCAGCCGCGCCTCGGCCTCCGGCTTGGTGTCCTTCGTCACCGGGATGTGGTGGAAGGGAATGTCGTACGACCCCACGAGCTCCGCGAAGTCCGTGTGGTTGGACACCACGGCCGCGATCTCCACCGGCAGCGCGCCTATCCGCGCGCGGAACAGCAGGTCGTTCAGGCAGTGGCCGAACCTGCTGACCATCAGGACGATCCGCATCTGCTCGTCGGCCCGGTGGATCTGCCAGTCCATCTGGAAGGCGTCACCGATCGCCGCGAAGCTCGCCCGCAGCTTGTCCACGGTCACCGGCGGCTCCGCCGAGAAGTGGACGCGCATGAAGAACAGTCCCGTGTCATGGTCGCCGAACTGCTGGCTGTCCTCGATGTTGCAGCCCGTCATGAACAGGTAGCTCGACACGGCGTGCACGATGCCCTGCTTGTCGGGGCAGGAGAGGGTGAGGACGTACTGGTCAGCGCGGGCGGCGGCGCGGGTGGACGGCTCGTTCATGCAGGACAGGGTCCCATATCCGGGACCGGGGCCGTCCTGCCGTCTCGCTACGCAGACCGCGTCATGATCCGCAGCACCTCCAGCGTGCGCGGCGGCCCGTCCGGGTCCTCCCCGTCGGCCACCGCCAGCCGGACGTGCGCGTCACGCGCCGCCCGTACCGCGTCCGGCCACCCCTGGTGGTCGACGTACGCGGAGACCGGGGCGTCCGGCCCGACCTGGTGCATGATCCGCAGCACCCGCAGGACGGCGGTGTCGACGAGCGCCGCCTCCTGGGAGTCCCGGAAGAGCGTGCCGACGTACTTCTCGGCGGACCAGTTGTCCAGCCAGGTGTCCTCGACGAGGCGGTACACGGCGTCGGTGACGTCTCCGTACCCCTCCACACCCGCCAGCCAGACATCCCTCTGGAACACCGGGTCGGAGAGCATGTGCAGCGCCGAGCGCACATTGCTGCGCCAGCGCCACCACGGCATGTCGTTCTGTGGCATGTCACCCATGGTGGACGAGCGACGGCCGCGACGGGAAGAGTTCTCCGAACCTTGCACGGTCATCGATCGTACGTTCCGCCGCTCGCGCGTCTCACCACCCCCCGCTGTTCACCCTCGCGACACCAGCCAATAACCAAGGGTCAGGGCCTGGTTAGTGGTGTGGCGGAAGCGTGTCCGTACATGACCGGCAAGCGACACTTCCGCAGCACCTTCCTCCCCACGTGCACCCGGCCCGTCAGAGCGACCGCCGTTTCGGCGGCGGCCCTGGTGGCGTGTATGTCGCTCACCGCCGGCTGCGGGGTCATCCCCGGGGTCACGGGGGGCTCCGGGGCCGACCCGATCAAGGTCATGACCTGGGCCCCGGAGAAGACCAACGCCACCAACAAAGCGGGCATGCCCGCCTTCGCGAAGGCCTACGCCCGCTGGGTGAACGCCCATGGCGGCCTCGACGGCCACAAAATCACCGTCCTGACCTGCAACGACCGCAACGACAGCGTGGCCGCGGCAAGGTGCGCGCAGCGCGCGGTCTCCGAGGGTGTCGTCGCGGTCCTCGGCTCCTACAGCCAGTACGCCGACTCCTTCCTCCCACCGCTGGAGGGCGCCGGCATCCCCTACATAGGCGGCTACGGCGTCACGTCCGACGAGTTCACCAGCCCGCTCTCCTACCCCGTCAACGGCGGGCAGCCCACCCTCCTGGCCGGACTCGGCAAGGCACTCTCCGGCTGCGGGCCCGTCGCACTGATCCGCCCCGACACCGTCGCGGGCGACGAACTCCCCCCTCTGCTCGACTCCGGCCTGACCGCCGGCGGACACTCGGCCACCTACGACCTGCGGGCACCGGAGGACGCGACCGAGTACTCCAGGCAGTCCGAACGGGCGCTCCAGCAGACGACCACCGACCCGGACAGGAAGGGCTGCGTGGTGCCCGCGCTGGGCGACCGCACCGACACCTTCATGGACTCCTTCCGGCGCGCCCGCGAGAACTACCCCGCGGTCCGGACCGCCATGGTGCTCGGCAACGTCGACCAGACGGAGATCAACGCCTCCGGCGGGCAGTCCGGGCCCTACGAGGGGTCGTACATCACCGGCTGGTACCCGGTGGAGACCGACTCCCGCTGGAACCCGATGAAGAAGGTCATCAGCGAGGAGGCCTTCGGCGACAACCGCATCGACGCCGCGGACGCCGGCGTGCAGACCACCTGGATCGCGTACACCGCCTTCAAGGAGATCGTCGAGTCACTGAGCGGCGAGGTGACCTCCGACGCCATACGGAAATCCCTGGACAACGGCATGAAGGTCACCACGGGCGGGCTGACCCCGACGCTCCAGTGGAAGTTCCGGGGCCCGCTCGCGGCCGTCGGCATCCCGCGCCTGGCCAACACCGACGTGTCTCTTCAGGTCGTCAGGGAGGGCAGGCTGGTGCTGGCCAAGAAGGGCTTCACCGACGTCACGCGGACGTTGAAGAACGCCGACCTGAACTGTGGGCCCCGGCCGGCCGGGCCCCTCGCCCGGTCACAGCTGGGTCGGCTGGCGCTCGGTCAGGCCGTACGACTTCGCGATCGCGTTCCACAGCTTCGCCGCCCTGACCTTCTCGGTGCTGGCGGTGCCGCTCGCGCGGTTGGCCGCCTGGGTCTGGCCGGTGGCGCGGGCCTGGCCCTTCTTGCAGCCCTTCTTGCCTGCCGTCTGGTCCGCCCAGGCCGCGTAGTGGTTGTCCGCCGACGCGGACGCCTGCCACGCCTTGGTGAGGGCGTCGGTCAGCGCGGCGTGGTCGGGCAGCTTGTCGACGGCGAGCTTGGACAGCTGGGTCACCAGACCGGTGCGCTGCTGGGCCGCGCCCCGCAGGTCCTTGGCCGCCTGGCCCAGGTTGTCGCAGGTCTTCACGTCCTCCACGGCGTTGATCACCGTCGTCCGGCTGCCGCCGCTGTCCGCGAGCAGCTTGTCCAGGGCGACGGCCTGCTGCTCGGCCGGATCGGCGGACGGCGAGGCGGAACCGTCGGACGCGGGCGCCGTCGCGGAGACGGGCTGGTTCTTCTCGTCTTCCTTGCTGTCACTCCCGCCACCGGCGAGCAGCGCGCCCGCCCCGATACCGAGGACGGCGATACCGATACCGACGGCGGCGATCACCGGCACCCGCGATCCGCGCCGACCGCCCCGGCCACCGCGACCGTCGTCCCCGTCGTCGTACGTGCCGTGCCGTCCACCACCGGGCGGGGCGTACGACGGCTGCGGGGCCTGTCCGTACGGCGGCTGGGCGCCGGGCGTGGCCTCGGGCTGCTGGAAGCGGGGCATCTGCTGGGTCGCGCCGGCCGGCGCGTCGGCCGGGCCGCTGCGGAAGAGGTTGTCGAACTCGGCGGGCGGCTGCCGGTCCCCGCCCTGCGGTCCGCCGTAGGGCGCGCCTTGGGGCTGCTGTCCGGGCACGGGCGCGATGTACTGCGTGGCCTCGGCGTCGGGTCCGGCGGCGGGCGGCAGCGGTCCGGCTCCGGCGGCGGGCGGGAGCGGTCCGGCTCCCGGCCCGGAGGTGCCGCCCTGGGGTGCGCGGCCGAGGAACTGGGTCGCCTCGGCAGGCGACTTGGACCCCGCCTCGGGCGGCAGCGCGCCGGGCCCGATCGACGGGATGTACTGGGTCGCGCCCTCACTCGCGGCCACGGGGGCCTGCCCCGGATACCCCGTTCCACCGGCGACCGGCGGGATGTACTGGGTGGCGCCCTCGTCGGCCGGCGGAAGGGGAGCCGCGCCGGAGGCGTGGTGGCGGACCGACGACTGGGCGGAGCCCGGGGTGTCGTGCGCCGCGGGCGGCAGGGACGCGCCGGCGGGTGAGCCGTAGGCGTCGGCGGGGGGCGGCGGGGGGCCCTGGCCGACGGGCGGCAGGTAGTAGGAGGTGGGCGGGTCCTGGGTGGATCCCGCGGGCTGCGCCGAGGGGGCTGCCCCGGAGGAGTCGTAGGGCGCGGGCTGCCCGCCCTCCGGAGGGAGGGCCTGGGACGGCGCCCCGGCGGGTGGCTCCGGCGCTCCCCAGCCGGCGGACGGTGCCGAGTGGCCGGAGTCGGAGGTGCTCCAGGGCTGGGCGGGCGGAGCCGGCCAGCCCTGTTCCGGCTGCCCGGCCGGGGCCTGCTGCTGGTCCGGGCCCCACGGCGTGCCCCAGGCCTGACCACCGGCCGGCGCCGACGCCGGACCAGGACCCTGACCCGGTGTCTGTCCCGACGCCTGCCCCGATATCCGACCGTGCGCCTGATCGTGCGGCTGACCGTACGTCTGGCCGTATGTCTCGCCGTACGTCTGCTCGTGCGGCTGCCCGTACGCCGGCCCAGGGGCCGCACCGGGCGCCTGCCCGTACGCCGATCCCGACGCCTGCCCGTATACATCTCCCGACGCCTGCCCGTACGCCGGTCCAGGGGCCGCACCGGGCGTCTGGCCGTGCGCCGAGCCCGGTGCCTGGTCGTACGGTTCACCGGACGTCCTGCCGTACGCCGCGCCTGGCGGCGGAGCGGCGGGGGTCGGTCGCCTGTCGCCGTATCCGCCTGTCATGCCCGGCAGCAGGGGTTCCCCACCGTCGGAGGGCAGCACGATGCCTTCACGCGCTTCGCGCGCTTCGGGCTCCTCGCCCTGTCCACTCTGCGTCACCGGGACTCCTACGAATGGGGGACCTACGGAATCGTCGGCTCACGCTACCGGGTCCTCGGAGCACGGTGCTACGCAGCTCAAGCCGTGACCTGGGTCCCTGTGACCGCCGTAACAGATCCACGCACACATCCCGATGTCCGCGGTGACGGAAACCTGCCCCCATCAGCTGTATTCGGCCCCCTTTCCCCACTCGTGTCCTCGCTTCCCGTTCGTTCACACTCTCGTACCGCCGCGTTTCACGCCGCGACCTGCAGATCCAGCCGCGCCCCGAACTCCCTCACCACGGGCTCGTCCCGGAACGGCTCCAGGCGCTGCTGGAAGTCGTCCAGGTACTCGGCGCCCCGGTTGGAGCGGAGGGTCTCCAGCAACTCGACGGCCTTCAGGCCGGTGTTGCACGCCTGTTCCACCTCCCGCTGCTGCACCTGCGCGGTGGCGAGCAGCACATAGCCGATCGCCCTGCGGCGGGCCCGCGACTCGGGGTGCCCGTCCAGGGACTCCCGCGCACACCGCGCCGCCGCCTCGGCCTGTCCCAGGTCCCGGTGGCAGTGCGCCAACTCGTCGGCCAGATAGGCCTCGTCGAAGTGCGCGATCCACGCCGGGTCGTCCCCGGCGGACGGGTCGGCCTGCTCCAGCGCGTTCACCGCGCGCCCGGACGCCGTCTGGGCCGACCGCGCGTCACCCAGCAACGCGTGCCCGCGCGCCTCGGCCGCGTGGAACATCGCCTCCGCCCGCGGGGTCACACGTCCACGCGCCCCCTCCTGCGCCGCTCGCGCCAACTGCGCGATCTCGCGCGGGTTTCCGAGCTGCGCGGCGAGATGGCTCATCGACGCGGCGAGGATGTACCCGCCGTAGCCGCGGTCGCCGGCCGCCTGCGCGAGGCGCAGCGCCTGGATGTAGTACCGCTGCGCGAGGCCCGGTTGGCCGGTGTCGACGGCCATGTAGCCCGCGAGTTCGGTGAGTCGGGCCACCGCCGCGAACAGGTCCCGGCCGACCGCCTCCCGGTACGAGCCCGCCAGCAGCCCGGAGACCACGCTGTTGAGGTAGTGCACCACCACCGGGCGCACATGCCCGCTGCCGTACTGGTGGTCCAGGTCGACCAGCGCCTGGGTCATCGCCCGTACCGCCGCCACGTCGGACTGTCCCACCCGGGGCCCGGCCGCGCGCGAGACCTGCGAGTCGGGTGCGGAGATCAGCCAGTCGCGGCTGGGCTCGACGAGCGCCGACGCGGCGACGGAGGAGCCGGACAGGAAGTCCCGGCGGCCCACATCACTGCGCCACAGCTCACACACCTGCTCGATGGCCCCGAGCACCGTCGGCGAGAACTGCAGGCCGACGCCCGAGGCGAGGTTCTTGCCGTTGGCCATGCCGATCTCGTCGATCGTGACCGTACGGCCGAGTTTGCGCCCGAGTGCCTCCGCGATGATCGCCGGAGCGCGTCCGCGTGGCTGCTGGCCGCGCAGCCAGCGCGCCACGGACGTCTTGTCGTAGCGCAGGTCGAGACCGTGCTCCGCACCGCACATGTTGACCCGGCGGGCGAGCCCGGCGTTCGAGCAGCCCGCTTCCTGGATGAGCGCCTGCAACCGTTCGTTCGGCTGACGCGCGACGAGAGGCCTTGCGGCCATGGCGTACCCCCTGTGGCTGCGGTGCCTGCCCACGCACCGAGTTGACGTGTCTTCCACGGACGGAACTCCCTGAACTCCCTGAACTCGCTGCACTCGTCAGGAACGAAAAGATCCGGCCGTGAAGATCAATGCCCCACAAACACGACGAAAATGCGAGGCATGCGAGGATTGCCGGGGTAGAGGCAGTTGCCGCCCCCGGCCAGTGCCGTGGCGGGCGATGTCTGCCCGAGAAGGAGCGGCGTCTGGTGCGTGCTCCCGGCGTGCCGGGCGGAAGCCCTCGTACTGGACACGTACTTGGGTTTTCGCCCGGTGCGGCGAGAGCGCGTGCCAGGCGTCGCGACGGGGCGAACATTGCCTGCCGCGGCACTAGCTACCCACGTCACGCCTCGGTTCCTCCTGCGCGCCCCCGCACATGCCCCCATGCGCCCCGGCTGCGGAATCGATGCTCCTCCCCCGCGCACGGCCCCTGGCCCCGGAGGCCGTAACTCCAGGTGGGCGCGGGAGTTGAGTGGGACGTGGAAGAGACGATCGCGGGTACGCAAGCCGCTCAGATTCCGACGCAGCGCGGGGAATCGCTGCTGGACACAGCCGTACGCTACGCCGAAGAGCGCCACTGGGACATCTTTCCCGGGACCTGGCTGGAAGCCGTCGAGGGGGAGCAGCGCTGCTCGTGCGAGGACGCCGCGTGCGCCGCCCCGGGCGCGCATCCGGCGCGCGCGGACTGGGCGTCGCAGGCCACGGGCAGTGCGACCGTCGCGCGCCGGATGTGGCAGAAGCAGCCGACGGCGTCGATCCTGCTGCCGACGGGGCGCACGTTCGACGCCATCTCCGTGCCGGAGACGGCCGGGTTCCTCGCGCTGGCCCGGATGGAGCGGATGCGGTTGACGCTGGGGCCGGTGACGCTGACGCCGGACCGGCGGATGCAGTTCTTCGTGCTGCCGGGGGCCTCGGTGAAGGTGCCGGATCTGGTGCCCAAGCTGGGCTGGTCTCCGTCCTCGCTCGACCTTGTCGCGCTGGGCGAGGGGGCGTACGTCGCCGGGCCGCCCACACGGTTCGGGTCCTCTCGGTTCGGGTCCTCGGGGGCCGTGCAGTGGGCCTGCCGGCCGACGCCCGCGAACCGGTGGCTGCCGGACGTGGAGGAGTTGATCTCGCCGCTGGCTTACGCGTGCGGGCGGGACCGGTAGGACGGGCGGCCCGCTGTCCGATCCCGTCTCCCCTGCTTTTTCCCCGCCTTCCCCGCTCTCCTGAGGCGCGGTCCCGGACCGTAGGGTTCAGGCATGACGTCGGGAGCAGTGGTGGGTTCAGCCGCCGTACGTGTGCAGGGGCTCTGGAAGCGGTTCGGGCAGCAGGTCGCCGTGGCCGGGATCGATCTGGCGTTGCCCGCGGGGAAGTTCATCGGGCTCGTCGGGCCGAACGGAGCCGGGAAGACCACCACCCTGTCGATGGTGACCGGGCTGCTGAGGCCCGACCAGGGGTCCGTGGAGGTCGTCGGGCACGACGTGTGGCGGGACCCGGTCCAGGTGAAGGCGCGGATCGGGGTGCTGCCCGAGGGGCTGAGGCTGTTCGAGCGGCTGTCGGGGCGGGAACTGCTCAGCTACAACGGGCGGTTGCGCGGCCTGCCCGGGCCCGAGGTCGACAAGCGGGCCACGCAGCTCCTCGACGTCCTCGATCTCGCCGGGGCCCAGCACAAGCTCGTCGTCGACTACTCGACCGGCATGCGCAAGAAGATAGGGCTCGCGACCGCGCTCCTCCACAATCCCGAGGTCCTCTTCCTCGACGAGCCGTTCGAAGGCGTCGATCCGGTGTCGGCCCAGACCATCCGAGGGGTGCTGGAGCGGTACACCGCGTCCGGCGCCACCGTCGTCTTCTCCTCCCATGTGATGGAGCTCGTCGAGTCGCTGTGCGACTGGGTGGCCGTCATGGCCGCCGGTCGCATCCGCGCCCAGGGAACGCTCGCCGAAGTGCGCGGCGACGCGCCCTCGTTGCAGCGGGCGTTCCTCGAACTGGTCGGTGCCGGCGCCCGGGACACCGGTTCCCATCTGGACTGGCTGGGCGGCGGGGCGGCCCGGTGAGCGCCGACAGCACCCCCGCCACGGACATCACCGCCGTCGTCGTACGACTGAAACTGTCGCTGCTGAGGAACGGACTGAAGCAGTCCGCAGGGCGGCGGGCCGCGTACATCGGTTCGGCCGTCGCCGTGCTGCTGTTCTCCGTGGTGCAGCTGATCGGCCTGGTCGCGCTGCGCGGGCACGCGCACGCCGGGTCGCTGGTGGTGCTGCTGGTGGCGGTACTCGCGGGCGGCTGGGCGGTGATGCCGCTGTTCTTCCCCAGCGGCGACGAGACGCTCGACCCGACCCGGCTGGTGATGCTGCCGCTGCGGCCCCGCCCGCTGGTCCGCGCGCTGCTCGTGGCCTCCCTGGTCGGGATCGGGCCGCTGTTCACGGTGTGCGTGCTCGCCGGTTCCGTCGTGTCGGTCGCGCACGGCGGTGTGGCGTACGTCGTCGGCGTCATCGGCGTGGTTCTCGCGCTGCTGGTGTGCGTGGCCCTCGCGCGGACCGTGGCCGTCGCCAACCTCCGGCTGCTGACCAGCCGCAAGGGCCGCGATCTGGCGGTGCTCAGCGGGCTGATCATCGCCGTCGGGGCGCAGGTCGTGAACTTCGGCGCGCAGCGGCTGGGCTCGGGCGGGCTGGCCCAGCTGGACGGCCCTGCCGACGTGTTGATGTGGGTGCCGCCCGCTTCGGCGATCGGGGCGGTCGACTCCGCGAGCGAGGGGTCGTACGGTGTCGCCGTCCTCCAGCTCGCGCTGGCCGCCGCTGCCCTGGTGGCGCTGCTCGTCGTGTGGTCCCGGCATCTGACCCGGCTGATGACGGCGCCGGACGGCTCCACCCTCCAGGCCGCCGACTCCAAGGCCCGCGGCCGGAACTCGGCCGGGCTGTCCCGGCTGCTGCCCGGCGGGCGGACCGGCACGGTCATGGAGCGCAGCCTGCGCTATGTGTGGCGCGACCCCAAGACCAAGGCGGCCTGGGTGACCTCCCTCGCCATCGGTCTGATCGTGCCGGTGTTCAACGCGCTCCAGGGCACCGGCGTGATCTACTTCGCGTGCTTCGCCGCCGGGATGCTCGGAGTGCAGATGTACAACCAGTTCGGACAGGACACGTCCGCGTTCTGGATGGTCGCGATGACGATCTCGTCGACCCGGGACGCGTACGTCGAGCTGCGCGCGCGGGCGCTCGCGCTGCTGGCGATCACCCTGCCGTACGCGACCCTCGTGACCGTCCTGACGACCGCGCTGCTCGATGACTGGCCGAAGCTGCCCGAGGTGCTCGGCCTGTCGTTCGCACTGCTCGGGGCGATGCTGGCGACCGGTGCGTGGACGTCGGCGCGGTTCCCGTACTCCATCCCTCAGGAGGGCTACAAGAACGTGGCCCCCGGGCAGTCGGGGCTGGCCTTCATGGCCATCCTGGGCGGCATGGTCTCGGCCGCCCTGCTGTGCGCCCCCGTCATCGTCGGGGCGGTCTGGCTGAGCGTCAGCGAAGGCGGCGACGAGTGGAGTTGGCTGCTGTTGCCGCTGGGGGCGCTCTACGGGGCGGTGGTCACGGAGGGAGGCCTGCGGCTGGCGGCGCCCCGGACGGCTCGGCAGCTGCCGGAGATCCTGCTGGCGGTCAGCAAGGGGTGAGCTGACGGGGCGGGTCAGTTCTTGAGGTTGTCGAGGTCGGTGAGGATGCCGTCCAGGAAGGGTTCGACGGCGCTCCGCCAGGCCTCCGGCTGGTCGTAGTGGACGAGGTGGCCGGCGTCCGCGACTTCCGCGTACTGGCCGCGGGGCAGCACGCGGACCATCTCCTGGGCCTCGGCACGGCCGAGCTCGCCGTCCAGGCCGCGGACCACCAGGGCGGGGCACCGGACCTGGGTGAGCTCCTCCCAGTGCGCGTCGTACACCCAGGTCTCGCGCGACTCCAGCATCTGCTCCGGTTCGAAGACCGGGCGCCAGCCGTCGGGAGACTCCTGCATGGCCTCGGCGTAGAACTCGCCGCGGGACGGGGTCGGGCGCTCCACCCAGGGGTCGTCCTCACCGAACCACTTGCGGACGTCGGCGAGCGTGGCGAAGGGGGCGGGCCAGGCCTTGAACCAGTCCTCCCATTCGCGTTGCGATGCGGCGCCGAGGGCGGAGGCCCGCATGTCGCAGATGATCAGCCCGCGGACCAGGTCGGGACGCTTGGCGGCGAGCTGCCAAGCGGTCAGGGCGCCCATCGCGTGCCCGATGAGGACGGCCGGGCCGAGGCCGAGCTGTTCGAGGGCGGCCTCGACGTCCTCGATGTAGGCCTCGCGGGTGAAGGCCGCCCGTGGGGGCTTGTCGCTCTGGCCGTGGCCGCGTTGGTCGAGGGCGACGGCTCGGTGCCGCTCGGAGAGCCAGCGGGCGGTGGACGCCCAGTGGGAGGCCCGTCCCATCAGCCCGTGCAGTAACAGCACCCCCGGGCCCCGCTCGATCTCCCCATGGCCGTCCGTCTGCCCATGGCCGTCCGTCTGCCCGGGGCCGTCCGTCCGCCCGGGGCCGTCCGTCACCGGATCGGTCTTGGGAGGGTCACCGAACTCCCAGGCCGCAAGGCGTACGCCGCCCGCCCCGGTCACGTCGATTCGTCGCGCCATAGGTCTGGCACCCCCCTAGCTCCGCTCGGACCGCTCGCTCCCGCTCGGGGCGGACGGTCCTGTGAACCGCGTCCTGCCTGCCGTGTCTGTCGTACCTGCCCACACCCCTGAAGCGCAGATTCCGCGTGCCGCGTCACCCGCAGATTATCGAATACCCATTCGAGAATCGCGATCTCGCCGGCAACACCCCTCGTTCGAGTGACACCCCTCCAGGAATGATCGCCGCCACCGAGGGGAGATCTTCAGCGGGAGGCGGACCGCTCGGGGAAATCGGTCCGAAGGGGATGACCCTGGGAGCTCGGGGCTCCGGGTCAGCACAGGGGAGGACAGGCCCCGGCGCCACACGGCGCCGGGGCCCTCTCCATGTTCACGGCACATCATCCCCGCCCCCTCCCCGGCCGGACGGCGGCACCGCCGCCCCGCGCCAAGAGCCCCTCAGGTCATATGCCTCACGCGACAGCCTTGCACGCGAAGCGTCCGAACGCTGCGATTCGGCGCACAGAATCTCGGATTCGACGAGATCGCCGAAGCGCCACAACCACCTCCCTGTCACCAGGAGTTGACGACCCGCGGCGGAATGCCCCGCTCCGCATGGCCGCCGCGTCCGGTGTCCGGCATCCGGCGTCCGCCGCAGCACGGCGTCCGGCACCCCGCATCCGGCACCCCGCGTCCGGCCGCACGCATCCGCCCGCGTCGGGCTCAGCGCTTGGCGACGAACACGTGCGAGGCGACGTCCGACACCAGCTCGGCCGCCTCGCCGCCGCTGCCCACGAGCACCCCGCCCGCGGACTCCGTCACGCTCACCACCGAGCCGGGCTGCACGCCCGCCCGACGCAGCGTGTACATCAGCTGCGCGTCCGTCTGGATCGGCTCGCCGATCCGGCGCACCACGACCGTCTTGCCCTCCAGGCCGGGATCGAGGTCGGCGAGCGACACCATGCCCTCGTCGAGGAAGGGGTCGGCGCCGTCCTTCTCGCCGAGCTCCTCCAGACCCGGGATCGGATTGCCGTACGGCGACTCGGTGGGGTGCCGCAGCAGCTCCAGCACGCGCCGCTCGACTGCCTCGCTCATCACGTGCTCCCAGCGACACGCCTCGGCGTGCACCTGCTCCCACTCCAGACCGATCACGTCGACGAGCAGGCACTCGGCGAGCCGGTGCTTGCGCATCACACGGGTGGCCAGTCTGCGCCCCTCGTCGGTGAGCTCCAGGTGACGGTCGGTGGCGACACCCACCAGGCCGTCGCGCTCCATACGGGCCACCGTCTGGCTGACCGTCGGGCCGCTCTGGTCGAGTCGCTCGGCGATCCGGGCGCGCATGGGGACCACACCTTCCTCCTCCAGCTCGAGGATGGTGCGGAGATACATCTCCGTGGTGTCGATCAGTCCGGACATACGTGCCCCTTGATGTGATCTGCCCGAAGCACGACAGCTTCGCGGCTTGTGCGCTGGCCCTGCATCCAATTCTGCCGGATACCACTGACAACCGTGCCGTGCCGTTGGAACCAAGAGGTTACGACGGGGGCCGCGCGACCGTATTGACATCCCACTGGTCCAGACCGCACGGTGATCCGCGGCACAGGCACCTCACCACGCACCGCGCCACGCACCGCCACACCCACGACACGCACGACACGCACCTCGACATCCACATGACGCTCCGAAGGGGCCCGCATGAGCGACGGCACGCTGTCCGGTCAGTTCCTCGACGCCGCGATCGACCTGCTGCGGCGGGTCCGGGACGAGGAGGCCTCGTCCGTCGAAGCGGCCGGGAACCTCCTCGCGGACACCGTGACCTCCGGCGGACGCCTGTTCGCCTTCGGCGCCGGCCACTCCTCGCTCGCCGCGCAGGACGTCGTCTACCGCGCAGGCGGCCTCGCCCTGATGAACCTGCTGGCCGTCCCCGGTGTCGTCGGCGTGGACGTCATGCCGGCCACCCTCGGCTCGGTCCTGGAACGCGTCGACGGCCTCGCGAGCGCCGTCCTGGACTGCTCACCGCTCCGCGCGGGCGACGCCCTCGTGATCATCTCGCTCTCCGGTCGCAACGCGCTCCCGGTGGAGATGGCCATGGCCGCCCGCACCCTGGGGGTGAAGGTCATCGGCGTGACGTCGGTGGCGTACGCCTCACAGACGGAGTCCCGGCACGCCTCCGGCACGTTTCTGAAGGACCACTGCGACGTCGTCCTCGACTCCAAGATCGCGATCGGCGACGCGGAACTCACCCTCGACACCGTCCCGACGCCCTTCGCCCCGGCCTCCACGGTCGTCACGGCGGCCATCCTCCAGGCGGTCATGGCCACGGCCGCCGGCGCCCTCGCCGACCAGGGCATCGAGCCGCCGCTCCTGCGGTCGGGGAACGTGGACGGGGGCCACGAGTGGAACGGGCGGCTGTTCGAGAAGTACGGGGAGCGCATCTTCTACCGCCGCTGACGCCCGCGGAGCCCCCAGCCCTCTCCCCCTCCGCCGCTACCCCCGGCCCACCGCCTCGCCCAGATCCAACGCGCCCGCGATCCGCACGGCCACATCCTCCGCGTACACCGCGTCGCCCCGCTCGAACTGACTCCGCCCGGCGCCCCGCAGAAACGTCACGGCTCCCAGCGTCCGACCCCGGCTCCGCAACACCGTGCACAGCGCGTGCACCGCGTCCTCCGGCCACTGCCGGGCCAGCGCCCACTCCCGCGCCTCCTCGGCCCGCACGGCCCCCACGCTCGCCCGCACCGACCCGACCCGCTCCACACACTGCAACGCCGGATGCCCCTCCGCGTACCGCACCGGCAACCCCGCCTGACCGGTCAGCGGACTCGGCCCCGGCGCACC
>Ga0307516_10005910_pt1 | contig 14486 bp, 13 predicted proteins | sample 19_EM_MG_FD_203310 | JGI IMG/M metagenome (GOLD analysis project Ga0307516, IMG submission 203310) | Populus trichocarpa ectomycorrhiza microbial communities from riparian zone in the Pacific Northwest, United States - 19_EM | ecosystem: Host-associated > Plants > Roots > Unclassified | place... | reverse complement strand
CGAGCGATTGTCTGAGCCGAAGGCGAGTTCGAGCTCGACCCCATTTTTGGCGAGCACCGCAGGTTGCCCGCAGCGAAGCGAAGGGTCCCAGACCATCGGGTCGCCTTTTCTTTGCTTACTTTCTTTTGGCGAAGCAAAAGAAAGTGAGTTGCCGCCGGGCAACCCCCGGCCTACAGGTGCTGGCAGACCTAACGGCACGAGGAAGCAAAAGATGAATCCGGATCAAGTCCGGGGGATGAGAGGGAGCAGACAGCCCCCGCCAACATGTCAGTCGCGAACGATCAGGATAGGCAGGTGTGCATGCGCCAACACCTGCGCCGCCACGCTGCCGAGTACGAGTTTTTCAAGGCCGCGCCGGCCGTGCGAGCCCATCACGATCAGGTCCGCACCGGCTGAAGCCGCCGTCTCGAGGATGCCGCGGTAAATGGTGTGGCTTTCAACGATGGAAGCCGTCACGGTGATGCCTGCAGCTTCCAGCAGTTGCCGGGCGCCGCCCAGCGCCTCGTTGGCTTCGACCGTCGCGGCGCCCAGGTATTGCGCTTGGCCATAGGCGAAATCCGTGCCCACGCCGCTGAAGGCATAGGGATCAATCACATAGATCACCGTGACAGCGCTGCCGAATGCCTGCGCCAATCCCCTGGCTTTCTCGACCGCCGTCAGCGAGGTGGAGGAGCCGTCTACCGGCAACAGGATGTGCTTGAACATGATCGCGGTCTCCTCGAAACAGGTGGGCCCGGCGTCAGGCCTCGATCTTCACGCCCTTCCAGAAAGCGATGCGGCCCTTGATTTCTTCGGCCTCCGGTTTCGGGTCCGGGTAGTACCAGGCGGCGTCGGTATTCATCTCGCCATTGACCAGCAGGGAGTAATAGCTGGCCTGGCCTTTCCACGCGCACATGGTGTGGTGGTTGCTGAAGGTCACATGGTCCCGGTTCAGCGCGCTCTCGGGAAAATAGTGGTTGCCCTCGATGGTCACGATATCGTCGCTTTGCGCAATGACTGCGCCGTTCCAGATGGCCTTCATGAGACTTCTTTCAGGGTTGCGGGGTCCGTTGCCGGACCTGGGGTGGATGCAGACAATCTTCGCACAGTCTGCCGCCACCGTGGGTGGGCAAGCCGGTTGCCCAAAAAACAGAAAAGGTGTGAGGGCAAGCCATCACACCTTTGTCGGCACAGGCCTTTCGGCCATGGTCGGGTCAGGCCATGCGCAGGTTGTTGCCTTCAACAATCACGCGGGAGCCGACGGGCACAGAACTGGACACCTCGACGTTGCGCGTCGAGCCGTCATTCATGCGCACGCGCACCTGGTAAACCGTCACCTTTTTCATGTTCTGCTCGATCTTGTTGCCGGCAAACGCGCCACCAGCCGCGCCGAGCACGGTCATGGCGGTTTTGCCGTTGCCGCCGCCGACCTGGTTGCCCAGCAGGCCGCCGATCACGCCGCCGGCCACGGTTCCCAGGCCCACCGTGGTGTTCCCGACATCCACGCCGTTGACCTTGCCCTGGCGCTGCACCGGTGTCACGGCTTCCACCGTGCCGCAATCAGCGCAGACCACTGGCTTGGGCGCCGGGGCCTGGGCGACAACAGCGGGGCGCTGCTGAACCACAGGTTTGGCGGGCGCCGGGGTGTTGCTGGCCAGCTTGGTGGCTGGGGCCGACTGGGTCGTCGGCGCTACGGCCGCCGTCCCGCCGGGTTGTGCATCGGAGCGATTGACCACCAGTGCGGCGGCGAGCGCCATCACCGTGACGCCCAGCACGGCCGCGATGGCCACCAGGGCCTTGCTGTGCTGCATGCGTTGCGAGAAAGCCGGCTGGCTGCCCGGCGTGGCCGGAATCTGATTGTTTGTATCCATGATGGGTACTCCTTGTGTGAGCCTCTGTTGTAACCATCCCATGTCAACGCGCATGTAGGACGCGGTGACATCCGTAAGTAAAGGTATGGCGATGGACGTTGCGGCGTGCGGTTTTACGCACTTTCAGGTGGCTTCACCCACCGCTCACCCGCGGTTTGCGCGGGCTTTACACGCCGCCGTGGGGGTGGGTCGGGTCAATCCACAGCACCTGCTCGGGCGCCTCGGCCGGCGTGATGTCCAGGTTGACCGCCACGGCCTCGCCGTCGCTGCGGCACAGCACACACTCCAGCACTTCGGTCGGGCTGGCGTTGATTTCCTGGTGCGGTACATAGGGCGGCACATAAATGAAGTCGCCCGGGCCGGCCTCGGCCGTGAACTCCAGGTGCTCGCCCCAGCGCATGCGCGCGCGGCCCCTGACCACGTAAATCACGCTTTCAAGGTGGCCGTGATGATGGGCGCCTGTTTTGGCGTTGGCGTGGATGGTGACGGTGCCGGCCCAGAGTTTTTGCGCGCCGACACGCGCGAAGTTGATGGCAGCCTTGCGGTCCATGCCAGGCGTGGATGGAACATTGCCATCCAGCTGCCCGCCCGGGATCACCCGCACACCGTCGTGTTTCCAGTCGGTGGCGGGGCCTGGGCCTTCATGCGAATGATCGTGTCCGTGGTCATGGCTCATCGTCGTCTCCGTGATGTGAGGTGCTAGTCCAGCAGGGCCGCGTACACCAGGGTCCGGAACAGGGCGCGGTAGTGGTCGCGCTGGTTCGGCGCCTGGATCATCAACAGCGCATACAGGTCTTCGGCCGGGTCCACGAAAAAGGTGGTTCCGGCAATCCCGCCCCAGTAGTACAAACCGGCAGAGCCAGGCACTGGCGAGATGCCCGCCGCCTTGCGCACCGCCACGCCCAGACCGAAACCATAACCGGGCAACAACACATCACCGGTGACGGGCATATCCCCCAGATGGTCTGCGGTCATGAAATCCACCGTGTGCGGCCCCAGCAGGCGGATGCCGTCGAGCTCACCGCGGTTGCGCAGGAACTGCAGGAAACGCGCATAGTCCATCGCCGTGGAGAGAAGGCCGCCGCCGCCACTTTCCATGACGGGCACACGGCGCGGGTCCAGCATGCGCAAGGGCACACCGCCGTCCGGGTCCTGCGCATGGGGCTCGGCAATGCGGGCGTGGTGGGCCTCCGCCACGGAGAAACCCGTGTCCTGCATGCCCAGCGGCGCCAGGATGGCCTGCCGCAGGTACTCGCCCAGGCTCTGGCCGCTGACGACCTCCACCAGGCGGCCCAACACGTCTGTGGCGCGGCTGTAAGCCCAGACCGTGCCGGGCGGGTGCATCAGGGGCAGCCCGGCCAGGACGCGCGAAAATTCGGCATTGCTGCGCTCGCGCGAGCCCATCTGCAGTTCTGCATACTGGCGTTGCACCGCGGACGTGCCCAGGAATTCATAACTCAGGCCGGCGGTATGCCGCAGCAGGTCCTGCACGGTGGCGGGTCGTGCGACGTCCTCGTTGCGGACTGTATCGCCGCGCTGCACGGCCACTTTCTGGTGGGCGTATTCGGGCAGATACCTGGACACCGGCTCGCCCAGCAGGAGTTTGCCCTGCTCCATCAACATCATCACCGCCACCGACACCACGGGCTTGGTCATGGAATAGATGCGAAAAATCGCATCGCGCCGCATGGCTCCGGCTGCCGCAGGGTTGCACTGGCCCAGGCTTTCAAAAAGGGCGACCTTCCCGCGCCGCGCCACCAGGGCAACAGCGCCGGGCAAGCGCCCGCTGTCGATGTCGCCCTGCAGCATGGAAAGCAGGCGCTGCAAACGCCTGGGGCACAGGCCCAGCTCCGCGGGAGAGGCGAAAGGCAGTTCGCTCATGGGCGGTTCAGGCGCCGTAACGCTGGCGCGCCAGGGCTGCGCCCTGGGCAAGCGCCTGCAATTTCCTGAGCGCCACCTCGCGGTCCATGGGCGCCAGGCCGCAGTTGGTGCAGGGCAGCAGGCGGTTTTTCGGCACGTACTGCAAGGCCTTGCCGATGGTGTCGGCAATCTGCTCGGGCGTTTCGATCTCGTCGCTGGCCACATCGATCACGCCGACCATCACGTCCTTGCCTTCCAGCAGCGCCATCAGGTGCGGCGGCACATGCGAGTGGTAACACTCCAAGCTGACCTGCCGGATGCTGCTTTTGGCCAGCGCCGGCAGCACCTGTTCGTACTGGCGCCACTCCTCGCCCAGAGTCTGCTTCCAGTCGTCGTTGGCCTTGATGCCGTAGCCGTAACAGATGTGGACGGCGGTGGTGCAGGTCAGGCCCTGCGCGGCGCGCTCCAGCGCCTTCACGCCCCAGTCGGCAGCGTCCTTCATGTAGACATTAAAAGCCGGTTCATCGAACTGGATGATGTCCACGCCATCGGCCTGCAAAGCCAGCGCTTCCTGGTTGAGCAGTTCGGCAAAGGCCAGGGCCAGCTTGACGCGGTCGCCGTAAAAGCGGTCGGCCACTGTGTCGACAATCGTCATCGGGCCCGGCAGGGTGAACTTGATCTTGCGGGTGGTGTGCGCGCGCAGCAGCCGCGCCTCGGCTGCATGCACGCGGCCCTTGAGCCTGAGCGTGGACACCACCTGCGGGACCATCGCGTCGTAGCGGTTGTCACGTATGCCCATCTTGACCTTGTGCTCGAAGTCGATGCCCTCGACCTGCTCGAGAAAACCATGCACAAAATGCTGGCGCGATTGCTCACCGTCGCCGATCACATCCAGGCCGGCGTCTTCCTGCGCCTTGATCCACAGCAGGGTCGCGTCGGCCTTGGCCTGCTGGAGTTCTGCCCCTTCGGCCTTCCATTGCGGCCAGAGTTTCTGGGTTTCCGAAAGCCAGGCCGGTTTGGGCAGGCTGCCGGCGATGGCGGTGCTGAAAAGGGCGCGTGTCATGGAGGTCTCCTGTTGTTGTGGGGGGTCGGGGTCAGAACGTGCGGACCGGTGCCGCGCAGAGTTGCCCGGCCAGCAACTCATAGGAACGCCGCCGGGCAGCCGGGTCGTGGGTCCAGGTGATAAGCACCAGTTCCTCGACGGCCAGGGTGGCGGCGAGCGCCTGCAACTTGCCAGCCACCTGCACCGCCGTGCCGACCAGCGCCGTGCTGCGCAACCGGTCGGCTTCGGCCTGCTCCACAGCGCCGTAAGGCCGGGCCGCCACCTCGGCGGGTGACTGCAGGGGAGCGAGTGCGCCACGGTTGCGGTCTATCTTCCAGCGTTCACGGCTGGAGAAATGGTGCCAGGCCTCGGCTTCGGTGTCTGCGGCCAGCGCCCAGACACACAAGGCGGCCTGCGGCGCCGGGTGTTGCGGGCTGGGCCGGTACATCTCGCGGTAGATGGCCATGGCTTCTTCGGCGCCCTGCCCGTCGGTGATGAAGTAAGCAAACGCATAAGGCAGGCCGTAACGGGCGGCGAGCTGCGCGCCGTAGTTCGAGCTGCCCAGCATCCACAGCGTGGGCGCGGTCGGCCCGCCGGGCTCGGCGCTCACACCGCGCCCCGGGTGGCCTTCAGGCAGCTCCTGGCCGCTGACCCAGGCCTGCAGCTCCCGCACCTGCAGCGGAAAGTGGTCGGCGGCGCTGCGCGCCTGCGGATTGAGCAACTGGGCGGTGCGCCCGTCCGAGCCTGGGGCGCGGCCGACGCCGAGGTCGATGCGGCCGGGCGCCAGCGCCTCCAGCACGCGGAACTGCTCCGCCACCTTGAGCGCCGAATAATGCGGCAGCATGACGCCGGCGCTGCCGATGCGGATGCGCTGCGTGGTGGCGGCAATCGCCGCCATCAACACCTCGGGCGCGCTGCCCACAATGGTCGGGTGGCTGTGGTGCTCGCTGACCCAGAAACGCTCATACCCGAGCGCTTCGCAGTGCTGCGCCAGGGCCAGGGTTTCGCGGATGGAGGCATCGGCGCTGCGGCCGGTGACCGCCACCGATTGATCAAGAACAGACAGTCGGATCATCCAAGGACTATAGCCAGACTGCCGCGGGCGCGCTGGTCTGTTCCAATACAGGCTTAACCACAAGCACCCACCCGGAACAATATGGCACTCAAAGCCACTATCTACAAAGCGCAACTGGCGATCGCCGACATGGACCGCGGCATCTACGGCGACCACAACGTGACGATTGCGCGCCATCCGTCCGAGGCGGATGAACGCATGATGATCAGATTGTTGGCCTATGCGCTGAACGTGCCCGCCGACGACAAAAAAGGCCACCTCGAATTTGCCAAGGACCTGTGGGATGTCGACGAGGCCGCGCTCTGGCACAAGGATTACACCGACCAGATCCTGCACTGGATCGATGTTGGCCAGCCTGACGACAAGCGCCTGATGCGCGCTGCCGGCCGGGCCGAACGGGTCAGCGTCTACAGCTTCGCCAGCAGCACGCCGGTCTGGTGGAAAACCATCGAAAGCAAACTCACGCGCGCCGCCAACCTGGTGGTCTGGCAGATCGATGCGGCGCAAAGCCAGGCGCTGGCCAAACTGGCCGAGCGCAGCATGCAGTTGCAGGTCTCGGTGCAGGACGGCACGGTCTTCATGAGCACCACCGCCGACTCGGTGGAGATCACGCCGCGGCGGCTGACGGCCGGCGGCTGAACGCCAGGGCTCAGGCCGGCCGGTCGCTGCCGGCCACGCGCGGCAGCCTCACGCCGCAATGAAAGCAGAAACCGGCGCCAGGCGGATGGCCGCCGGTGCCGCACTCGGGGCACAGGCCTTGCACCTCGTCCCCGGCGGCACGCACGCGTCGCTGCGCCGCCATCTCGGCCGTCACGATGCCTGTGGGCACCGCGAGGATGCCCCAGCCCATGAGCATGATGAAGGAAGCGATGAAACGGCCCACATCGGTTTTGGGCGTGATGTCGCCAAAACCCACGGTTGTCACGGTGCTGATGGCCCAGTACACCGAGGTCGGGATGCTGGTGAACCCGTTGCCCGGGCCTTCGACCACGTACATGATGGTGCCCATCACCAGCACCACCATCAGCACCGCCGACAGGAACACCAGGATCTTGCGGCCGCTGGCCGCCAGCGCGCGACCCAGGAACTGGTACTCGGCCAGGTAAGCCGCCAGCTTGAACACACGGAACACGCGCAGCAGTCGCAGCACGCGCACATCGATCAACGCATGCACTTCCGGAAAAAACAGCGCCAGGTAGGTCGGTAGCACCGCCACCAGGTCGATGATGCCGAAGAAGCTGGTGGCGTACAGCAGCGGCCTGCGCACGCACACCAGCCGCGCAACATACTCGGCAGTGAACAGCAGCGTGAACAGCCATTCCATGCGCGCAAATGCGCGTCCATGCGCCTGGTGAAGGGTCTGCACACTGTCGGCCATCACCACCGCAATGCTCAGCAGGATGACAAGCATCAGCGCCTGGTCAAAACGTCGCCCGGCCGGCGTGTCCGCTTCGAAGATCACGGTGTACCAGCGCAGGCGCCAGCCGCCGTCGGGCCTGTCCTCGGGCGAAGGGAAACTGGCTGCTGAAAATCTGGCCATGCGATCTGGCGGCACACCGGGTCGCCGCAATTGTTCAATGATGCCGCACCTTACCGGTATTTGGCCGCCACCGATGTCAGCCAACCGGTCCTGCCGCTGTGGGGAATGTCCCCGGTCATCAGGAAACTATGATTTTTATAGCACCCAGCCCTTGCCGTACAAGGGCTGGAGGCATTTTTTGTGCACTGTTGCTGGAGGCGCGACCGGTCTGCAGCCTACTCCAACCGCGAGATGGCGGCGGGCTTGAAGCCCAGATCGGCGGCCTTGCCCTTGCGCGCACGTGCGGCCCGTGCGTTGTTCAGGCTGCGGATCTCCAGTGTTTCTTCGCGCACCTTGCCGGCCCGGCCTATGCCCTCGATCCTGACGCTGCGGGTGTAAGCCGCGGCACCGGCCAGCGTGTCTTTGGCGTCCAGATCGATCAGCAAGAGGCCGCGCCCGCCGGCAGGCTGGGTCTTGAGTTCGCTGATCTCGAAGGTCAGGATGCGGCCCCCGGTCGATGCGCAAGCCACATGGGTGGCCGGGGTCAGGGGCATCGCGCCGCTGCTGCCCGACACGTGGGACGGTTTGCAGATCGCCTCGCCCTCGGCGCAACTGATAAAGGCCTTGCCGGCCTTGAGCCGCGTGGACATGTTCTCCACCGTCGCCAGAAAACCGTAGCCGCCGCTGCCACTGAGCAGCAGGGTGGCGCTGGCCGGCCCGGCGAAATAATGCGCGGGGTGGGTGCCCGCCTCCAGCTCGATCAGGGTCGTGACCGGCTGGCCGTCCCCGCGCGCGCCGGGCAGCATGGCCACCGGGATCGAATACACACGGCCCGAACCCTTGGCCGCCGTCCCGAAAACCAGCAGGCTGTCGACGGTGCGGCATTCGAACGTGCCATACAGGCCGTCACCGGACTTGAAGGCAAAACTGCCCGCTTCATGGCCGTGGCCGCTGCGCGCCCGGACCCAGCCCTTGGCGCTGACCACCACGGTGACCGGTTCGTCGAGGACCTTGACTTCCAGGACGGCTTTTTTCTCGGCCTGGATCAGGGTGCGGCGCGGGTCGGCAAACTGTTTGGCGTCTGCCTCGATTTCCTTGACCATCAGGCGCTTCAATGCCGCCGGGCTGCCGAGGATTTCCTCCAGCCTGCCCTGCTCTTCGCGCAGGTTCTTGAGCTCCTGCTCGATCCGGATAGCCTCGAGCCGCGCCAGCTGGCGCAGGCGGATTTCAAGAATGTCTTCAGCCTGCCGGTCACTGAGCTTGAAGCGCGCGATCAGGGCGACTTTGGGCTCCTCGGCCTGCCGGATGATGGCAATCACCTCATCGATGTTGAGCAGCACCAGCTGCCGGCCTTCGAGGATGTGGATGCGGTCCAGCACCTTGTCCAGGCGATGCTGCGAGCGCCGCTGGATCGTGGTCTGGCGAAAGCTGATCCATTCCGTGAGCATCTGGCGCAGGTTTTTTTGCGTCGGCCGACCGTCCAGCCCGACCATGGTCAGGTTGATGGACGAGGAACTCTCCAGGCTGGTGTGCGCCAGCAAGGTGGTGATCAGTTCGGTCTGGCTGATGCGGCTGGTCTTGGGCTCAAAGACCAGGCGCACGGCGGCGTCCTTGCTCGACTCGTCACGCACCAGGTCCAGCACGGCCAGCACGGTCTGCTTGAGCTGGACCTGGTCCTGACTCAGCGCCTTCTTGCCGGTCTTGATTTTCGGGTTGGTGATTTCCTCGATTTCCTCGAGCACGCGTTGCGTGCTGACGCCGGGCGGCAGTTCCTGCACGACGAGTTGCCACTGGCCACGCGCCAGTTCCTCGATCTTCCAGCGCGCCCGCACCTTGAGCGAACCGCGCCCGCTGCTGTAGGCCGCCGCAATGTCGGCGGCCGTCGAGATGATCTGTCCGCCGCCCGGGTAGTCGGGGCCGGCGATGATGGTGTAGAGCTCGTCGTCGGACAGCTTGGGCGTCTTGACCAGCGCGATGCAGGCATCGGCCACTTCGCGCAGGTTGTGGCTGGGGATCTCGGTCGCCAGGCCCACGGCAATGCCGCTGGCGCCGTTGAGCAGCGTGAACGGCAGACGCGCCGGCAACTGGCGCGGCTCCTCGAACGAGCCGTCGTAGTTCGGCACAAAATCAACCGTGCCCTCGTCCAGTTCGTCGAGCAACAGCGTGGTGATTTTCGCCAGCCGCGCCTCGGTGTAGCGCATCGCCGCAGCGCCGTCGCCGTCCCGGCTGCCGAAATTGCCCTGGCCGTCGATCAGCGGGTAACGCTGGCTGAAGTCCTGCGCCATGCGCACCATGGCGTCATACGCCGCCTGGTCGCCGTGCGGGTGGTATTTGCCCAGCACGTCGCCGACCACGCGCGCGCTCTTGACCGGTTTGGCGCCGCCCGCGCCGGAAAAGCCCAGGCCCATGCGCGCCATCGAATACATGATGCGGCGCTGCACCGGCTTCTGGCCGTCGCAAACATCGGGCAAGGCCCGGCCCTTGACCACACTCAGTGCGTATTCGAGGTAAGCGCGCTGGGCATAGGCGGCCAGTGATTCCTGGTCGGGCAGCTCAGGGGCTGCGGGCGGGGGAGGTGTAAAAAGATCGTCCATGGGGGTCGGGAGTTGCGCGGGTCAATAAACCGTGGAAGAAAAAAACGTGGCGTGGCGGGCGGTCAGGCTGCTCAAAAAGTACTGTTGCCCGAAGCAATCTGCGGCCTGCGCACCTGCCCGTTCGAAAACAGCAGGATGTTGCGCGAGCGATGCGTGTCGGGCCAGGCGCTGAAATGGGCCAGCAGGCCGCGCAGCCAGGTTTGCGCTGCGGCGGTATCGCTGAGCACCCCGACCTTCAGGTCCGTGGCGATCACCCGGAACTGAAGCGACACGCCAGGCAGAAAGTCGCTCTCGATGCGCAGGCCGCTGACCAGCAAGCGGGTCGCCAGCGAATCCACCTGCCCGTCGTCCTGCAGGTCCTGGGCGACCACGGCAAACCACTGCTCGGTGATACGCGCCGCGGTGTCGCTGTCGCTGATGGCGCGCCGGATGCGGTTGGCCGCCTCGAGAATGATTTTTTCCTTGGCGTCGGCGCCCAGCTCGCTGACCAGGCCGGAAAAGTTGCGGATGTCGATGAGGTAGAGCGCGCCGCCGTGTTTGAGGTTCTGGGCGCGGCTGATCGCCGGACGCAGCCTGTCGATCAACACGGCCAGGCTGGACAGCCCGGTCAGCGGATCGGTCACCTTGGCTGCCAGCCCGCGCAGGCGGCCCTCATTGAGCAGGCGGCTGCGCCAGACCAGGGCAAGGTACGTGGGCGGCAGTTGCAGCAAGAGCAGCATCGCCACGGCCCAATAACTCGTCTGGGTGTCAAGGCTGCCCAGCAGGAACAGCACGGCCACCACGCCACCGGCCAGGTGGCCCAGCAGCAACCACCATTTCCAGGGCCCGGAGATGCGCCAGGCCGGCAGGCACAGGTAAAGCCAGGACAGCAGCAACAAGGCGCCCAGGCCATAACTGCCGGCCAGGATGGCAAGCGGCGAGTTGTTCGTCAGCCGAAGCGCGGCCAGGCCCAGTGCGATCAGCACCGTGGCGGCCATCACGGCCTTGTCGGCAGCGCTGAGTTTTCGGTTGCGCAGCAGCCAGGCATGCAGGCCCTGCACCATGGTCGGGCCCAGGATCAATACCGTGTGTTCGACGTCGTCAAGCCGCATGCCCCCCTGGCGCCCTGCCACCAGCGCCAGGGCGACCAGCAGCACATAAGCGGCCAGGGCGAACAGCGTGGGTTCATCGTAGGCATAGGCGATGATCAGGCTGAACAGCATGACCAGGCCGAGCACGCCGGCCGCCACGCCCAGGACAAAAACATCCGGGTTGAAGACGGGACTCACCTTACTCCCGCTCGATCCGGAATTCCGGGGCGACCGGTGTCTGCACCACCAGCGCCGGGAGCTGGTTGCCGCGGCCCCTGGCGCCACCCACCGGCTGACCCCGGGCGCCGCCCATCATTTCCATCCGGACCCGGCCCGTGCGGCGGGCGTCACTGACCGTGCTCGGCGGTTTCAGGTGCCCATAGAGCTGCATCACCGTCTTGACGTAATTTTTAGTCTCGGGATAGTTGGGAATGCGGTTGCCGGCCCGCTGCACCGCGCCTTCGCCGGCGTTGTAAGCCGCCACCGCGAGTTCGAGCTCGCCTGGAAACAGGTCGATCAGGTAGCGCAGATAACGCGAACCGGCGCGGATGTTGGTCTTGGGATCGGTCAGCTTTTTTTCGATTGGCGTTTTCTTGTCCGGCCGGACCCCGTACTGCTGGGCCGTGGGCGGCATGAGCTGCATCAAGCCCACCGCGCCCTTGGGCGAGACCGCGTGGGTGTTGAAGCCGGATTCGGTGGCGATCAGCGCCTGCAGCAACTCATAGTCGATGTCCTGGGCCACCGAGGCCTCGCGCAGCAGGTGCTTGACGGCCTTGTAATTGGGCGACACATCGAAAAAGGCGAGCAGCCTGGGCGGCGCGCCGGTCGCGCCGGCGTTGTAGGCAGGCAGGCCGCGGTTGCCGCGGCTGGTGTCGAAAGTCTCGCCGCTGCGGAAAAACAGCTGGTAGCGCTCGTCCAGGCGCTCAGCCGAAAAATGCGCGACGCCAGCGTCATCCACATACCCCCAGACATCGGCGCGGGCCGGCGCGGCAAACACAAGCGCCGCCAGAACCATCAAAAACGATAGCACGCTACGCCCGCCCAGCAGGGGCTGAAGCCAGTTTTTATGCATGACCATGGCCATGCCGGTGCACTTGCATCGTTTCCATCATGGGATCCTTAAATATCGATTTCCACGGCATCGCCGTGAAGTTCCATCAGTTCGCGCCGCGCCGCGGCTTCGCCCTTGCCCATCAGTTTGGTGACCAGATTTTCGGTCTGGGCAAAGTCCAGGTTGCCCAGTTGCACGGGCAACAGGCGACGGGTGTCAGGATTGAGTGTGGTTTCCCATAATTGTTCCGCATTCATTTCGCCCAGGCCCTTGAAACGGCTGATGGCCCAAGCGCCCTCGCGCACGTTTTCCTTGCGCAACTTGTCGAGAATGGCAGTCAACTCCCCTTCATCCAGCGCGTACGCCTTGGACGCGGGCTTTTTGCCACGGGCCGGCGCATCGACCCGGTAAAGCGGTGGCCTGGCCACAAACACGTGGCCGGCTTCGATCAACTTGGGGAAATGCCGGAAAAACAGGGTCAGCAGCAAGACCTGGATGTGAGAGCCATCCACATCGGCATCACTCAGGATGCAGATCTTGCCGTAGCGCAAGCCGCCCAGATCGGGCGAATCACCGGGCCCATGCGGATCGACGCCAATCGCGACCGCGATGTCGTGGATTTCGGTGTTGGCAAACAAGCGGTCCCGTTCGACCTCCCAGGTGTTGAGCACCTTGCCGCGCAGCGGCAGGATGGCCTGGCTTTCCTTGTCGCGGCCCATCTTGGCGCTGCCGCCGGCGGAATCGCCCTCGACAAGGAACACCTCGTTGTGCGCCAGGTCCCTGCTTTCACAATCGGTCAGCTTTCCGGGCAGCACGGCGACCCCTGAGCCCTTGCGCTTTTCAACCTTCTGCCCGGCTTTCTGGCGTGTCTGCGCGGCCTTGATGGCGAGCTCGGCCAGCTTGCGGCCATAGTCCACATGCTGATTCAGCCAGAGCTCCAGCGTCGGCCGCACAAAGCTGGACACCAGCCGCACGGCGTCTCGCGAATTGAGGCGCTCCTTGATCTGGCCCTGAAACTGCGGGTCCAGCACCTTGGCGCTCAGCACGTAGCTGGCGCGGGCGAACACGTCCTCGGGCAAGAGCTTGACACCCTTGGGCAGCAAGGAGTGCAGGTCGACAAAACTCTTGACCGCCTGGAACACCCCGTCGCGCAAACCGCTTTCGTGCGTGCCGCCGGCGCTGGTCGGGATCAGGTTGACATAACTCTCGCGCACCGGCTGGCCGTCTTCGGTGAACGCCAGGCACCACTGTGCGCCCTCGCCTTCGGCAAAACTGTCATGCGCAGCATCGGCAAAACCTTCGCCTTCAAACAGCGGGATGACCGGATCGGCAGGCAGGGTCTGCATCAGGTAGTCACGCAGGCCGCCCTTGTAAAGCCAGGTGTCGGTGGTTTTTGTTTTTTCGGTCGCCAGGGTAACGGTGACGCCAGGCATCAGCACGGCCTTGCTGCGCAGCAGGTGCGTCAGCTCGGCGAGGGGCAGGACCGAGGATTCGAAATATTTGGCATCCGGCCAGGCACGCACGGTGGTGCCGGACTTGCGGTCACCCTCGGCGGCCTTGCGCAGGTGGAGTTTTTCAATGACGTCGCCACCCGAGAACACCAGCCGGGCGACCATGCCCTCCCGGTAGGAGGTCACTTCCAGCCGCTTGGACAAGGCGTTGGTCACGCTGACACCGACGCCGTGCAGGCCACCGGAAAAGCTGTAGGCGCCGCCTTTGCCCTTGTCGAACTTGCCGCCGGCATGCAGCCGGGTAAAAACCAGTTCGACGACCGGCGCCTTTTCTTCAGGGTGCAGGCCAAAGGGAATGCCCCGGCCATCGTCATCAATGCTCACCGATCCATCGGCATGCAGCGTGACCTTGATTTTTTTGCCGTTCCCGGCCAGTGCTTCGTCAGCCGAGTTGTCCAGCACCTCCTGGATGATGTGCAGGGGGTTGTCGGTGCGCGTGTACATGCCCGGCCGCTGCTTGACAGGCTCCAGGCCTTTGAGCACGCGGATCGAGCTTTCGGAATATTCGTTGGGTAGTTTGGTCGCCATGGGAGCGCTGATTGTAGTCCGGCAGGATTTTACAACTGGATAAACATACAGTCATCATGATGGCACCTCGCATTCATGCGCGTTGGTCATCAAAGTGGTGAAAACTTCGGAAAGCAGAAAAAGGCCCATCTGGTTACATTCATGGGATGCAACCGACCACCCGAAATCTTTCCATGACCCAGGTGCTGCTGTGCGGCGCCATCATCGTCACCCTGTCCATGGGCATACGCCATGGTTTTGGCCTGTGGCTGCTGCCGATCACGCAGGAGCAAGGCTGGACGCGCCAGACTTTTGCGCTGGCGATCGCGGTGCAAAACCTCTCCTGGGGCATTTTCGGGATTTTTGCCGGCATGCTGGCCGACCGCTTCGGGGCCTTCCGCGTCATC
>Ga0307516_10005909_pt1 | contig 14486 bp, 11 predicted proteins | sample 19_EM_MG_FD_203310 | JGI IMG/M metagenome (GOLD analysis project Ga0307516, IMG submission 203310) | Populus trichocarpa ectomycorrhiza microbial communities from riparian zone in the Pacific Northwest, United States - 19_EM | ecosystem: Host-associated > Plants > Roots > Unclassified | place... | reverse complement strand
AAAAACAGGAAAAAAAAAAAAAAAACAGAGCCTGCTCACACTCCACACCAACTCTGCCCTAGACAGCCCCATCTCTCCTAAATCAGCCACGGCTGTAGCCTCTCTCCTCCAAGATCAAAACTTGCAGCCCCTACCTGAAGCTGAAATCAACCACCACACACGGCGTCTCTCTTCACTGCCATCTCCTCCTTCCACCGTGTCCCTCTCTTGGCAGCACCTCCACTGGAACCAAAACCAACACTGCCATTAACCAACCCCCTCACCAAGACTAGCCCTCACCTATTTACCTCCACGAATCAGCCAGTGCGTGAGGAACGCGTGATCCTACAGGAATTTTCCAGTGTTTTGCACCCAGAAGTAAATTTCAAACCCCGAATAAATATTTATGGCAGTTGTGTATTTAAATTTTGTGTATATTGATATTTTAGTACTTTTTCACATTGTGAAAAATTCATTTTGTTTGGTAGTAACATTCTCACAAAAAAAAAAGAATAAAAAAAAAGAATAAAATTGTAGATAAAATGTTTCATTTATTATTTTGCAATATTTTCCAAGCATACAATATATTGATCTGGGCAGGTCAATACAGTTTTATTAAAGTCCATAGATTAATAACAGCGACTTTCGAGTCTGTTTTTTCAAAACTTACCAAAATAAATGAGCTAAAATCCAATCTTATATTTTTATCTTCATTATGGATTCAATGCTTAATTATTTTTATAAGAAATAGTATGGTAAAAGTGACGTAATTCTTTCCTTACACATGATTATTCTCTTGTTCGAATATCTAAAAGTAGTATTAATTTTTAATTTTTTTTAATTAATAACTTTAATTACTAAATGACAACTCTTTTAATTATCCAGAATACATCTTTTAGACCTCGTTACAATGTCTATCGACGTGCAACAATTGAATAGGTTTATATCAACATATTCCTATTCCTAGTAAAATATTAATGTAAGGTGATTATTTTCAGTTCGATTCTGTTTTTATTAAAAAAAAACCAAACCAAACTTAAAAAAAAGCAAACAAACCGAAACCGGTTCAAATTGATCGGTTTTGGTTCGATTCAGTTCGGTTTTTTGGACAAAAACCGGTCCAAACCGGTTTGGCTTGGTTTTTTTACAGTTTTTTTGGTTTCAGACTTATAAAACCAAAACCAAACCGGTCGGTTATTTCAAAATTTTAATCAGTTTAATCGGTTTTTTTTCACGGTTTTTTTTTCAATTATTTTTTTTAATTTTATTGGTTTAATCTGTTTTTCAAGATTTTTGCCCAACTCTAAATAAATGGATAGATGGACATCACTCTTTCTACGTCGGTCACAGTTCAAGAGAGAGATTTAACATGGTTGGTTCAATACCCTATAATTACACTCTCTTCAATTTACAAACTATTATATCATAATAGTTTATTTAATTAATTATCTTGTAATAATTGTTGTAGTTACTAATATTACATTTAAAAGTAAAATAAATGATATTCACCTCGTGATTACTAACTATTAAAAAAATAATTATTAAATAAATCATAAAAAATATTTTATATTTTCATAATTGCTTCGTAATTATAATAATTATAAACAATTGAGTACAATTTTAATAGAAAAAAAAGTTATTGTTTGAATTGTAGAGGAATTATTTGGAAGTGATTACAAATTATTGAATCATATTATTGTATAACTTTGAAAACACTAAAATTTATGCATCACTGAGCATTGTCCATATCCATATAATAATAATGATGCTGATGATTGGAGAAGCGTGCAAAATTCCCACCATAACAGGCACAAAAAGGAGCCGGCGGTTACACTCCTTCGGAGAGTTCTCCGAATACTAACTAACTAGTTATATGGAACACGTAATGCTGCGGGTTAATTTTTTTTATATAAAAAATACTAAGAAAAATCTAAAATTTAAAAGTATTAGGTTTTTTTACAAAGCTATATCCAAGAATCTTGGGTCTGGTTATAACGTCTGACCCAAAAGTAATATTTATAATATTAATAATAACATTAAACTTGCATGACCCGGTAGGTCTAGCTGCAATACCAGACCCAATAGCCTTGGATGCGGGTCTGGCTGTAAGGTCGTGTCATAAAAGTGTGATAATTAAATAAATTAATTAGAAAGAAAAAAAACCAAAAACAAACAAAAGACATAAGCCTGTTACTAATGAGGAAAAAGAAAAAAAATTTGAATCAACTGAGTTAACCCGTCAAATCAGGTTAACCCGTCAAACCTAGGATTCGCGTCATGAAAGTTTGATAACTAAATAGAAAAAAAAATCAACAGGTTAAACAAAAAAAAATTAACAAACTAAACTAAATGAAAAAATTGATTAAAAAGGAAAAAAGCAAAAAAAAACATGTCAAACCCGAGATCCGTGTCATGAAAGTCTGATAACTAAATAAAAAAAAATTTCACATTAACAAACTAAATTAAACAAAAGAAAATTCATTAAAGAAAAAAAACAAAGAAAAAACAAAAACAAAAACCCATAAAGGCATAAAAAAATAAAAACAGGAAAAAAAACAAATATATATATATATATATATATAAAAAGTTAAGAGTTTTATTGTGCACTGTGTGCACAGTGAAACACTGATGCATAAAAGGCGTGGGGAAAAATTAAAAAAAAAAAACAGTTAAGAGTTTCACTGTGCACTGTGCACAGTGAAACACTGATGCATAAAAGACGTGGGGAAAGCTACAGTACTTTCCCCACGCATTTTAGAGTATTCTATAATTTTAAACAAAAAAACATTAAAATTTTAATGAAAGTAGGTTGCATTGCATTAGGATAATTAATAGTGTTTTCTCCTTCTTGGCCGTAAAAAAAAGAAACTCTTAGCCAATTAATGGTAAAATAGTCTTTGCATTAGGATAATTTTGTTGTTCTAAAATTGATTGGGAGCTAGAGAGACGGGTATTTTGCATGTTAATTTACAATAAATTTTTAGCTTCTACTAAGTGCTATTTTGTATTTTCACATAAAAAATATAGTAAAATAACCTATCTACCTTCATATTTTTTTTAAAAAAAAACCTAACTAGGGTGCTTTTCATAATTTTAAATTTTGTTGCATAGTAAAAAGACATTGGCACCATTGATGTCAAATAATTTAACCCTTAGGTTAAAGGGTATTTTTTTTTTTCATTTTGTTGCTTGTTTTTTTTTTAATTAATGAGTTGGGGTGGGATCATTTAAGTACCTTTATATAATTCATATTATACTAAATGCCCATTCGTTACCTCAATTAATATAATATGTATATGGATCAAAGCATAACATTCTCTATATAATATGACTTAGTGATCTCAAGTCTAAGGAACACTTACATAGCCGTTACGTGAGCCTTTTCATAGATATAAGTGATCTCTCCATATGAAATTCGTATGCGAGTCAGTTTAGTGTACATGTCTTATGACAACCACCTACATATTAATTCCAGGTATCTCTTATACCTCACCTTATAAGAACAATTGCTTCCTTTCATAAAGGAAAGAACATAATATGTATCAATCTCTACGACTCTAATAAATGTCTAGTATTTAAAAAAATATCGACCAAGAACATTTTAGGAATAATACATTGATGCAATAAGAATTTCATTTGCAAAGCAATTTTGTCTCATGGACTTTATCTTTACTCTAAATTCATAAATAACTATTAGATTTATTAATATAATATTATATGAATATTAAAGATAAATTAAGTCTTTATTAATAAAAAAAAATATGTATTTTCATGAATATAATAATGTCACGTGTAACCAACTGATTAATTACATGACATATTAAACTAAAAATTAGATTTATAACTCGAGTCGCGAATTTTATTTACTTCTTTAAAACATGTTTGTGCCTCTCTGACATCGTATTTTATACTAAAAAAAATTAATCCAGCCCACGGAGTAGCGTGGCCATGAATCTAGTTTTAGATTAATATTAATAATTAATCAACTTCTATTTATATGTAGTGTATTTATAAAAGCATAAAAGAAAACCAAGTTTCATGAAGCTTTGTAAATTAGTCATATTAGCCCTTTCACTTTAATTTTGGTCAGTTGAAACCTTGTTATTACTAAGGGTAAACCTTTAGTAAGAAACTTATTTGTAGACCTGCACTATGTTGCGAGCAAACTAAATATTTTTTAAACCTAAAAAAAAATCCAAATCTGAATAATGAAATACTTTATCATGAATGTTACTATATTGTGTTAGTATAGATATCAGATTGCTAAATGATTAAATGTTGACAAATAGTTGATTAGCTTCGCCTAATGGCATCCGAATGGATGACCTGGACAAATGAATGATTAGCTTCGGCTAATGGCATCCGAATGGATGACCGGGACAAACGGTTGATTAGCTTTGGCTGATGGCATCCGAAGTGGATGGCCAGGGTGAGTGAACGGTTAACCTCGGCCAATGATACCTTAAGAGGATAGCAGGATTTAAGATTATGGCCGATTGCAAGAATTGGTGCATATATATGTACTACAAGTTGTTTATACCAAGTACATGAAGGAACTATAAATTTTACGCTTCAAACATGGGATAATGTTAATGTTTCATTAAACTATCAAACCGTTTATTATCATCATTATTATTAAGTAATTGCATTCTTATAAATGTTTTGTACTGTAGCAGGGACGTCACACCAACGAGGTGCCTAGGAAACCTAATACACAGGAACCTACTTTTGCAATGAATCATGTAGTTGCATTTTAAATCACGATGTATTTTGTATGAATTAATGTACTGAACGTATAACTATTATTAGATCCTTTTTGTTTAAATTTATGATGACTATTAGTAGGATAGGAATGCAAACTCATGTCTATGTTTGTATATTTTAATGTGAACTTCTAATCATCCAAACATAATATTATGTATTTATATAAGATTTACTTTTAAATGAAATGTTGATTGTTGTTGATGTATAGATTGTATCTTGATGATGTGAGGGAACAGGTTCGCTGATTATCGACACGATGTGTGTCAAGTACAAAAAACAATTATCGGTGTTTTAGGCTTGAAAAGTCAGGTTGTTACACCTGCCCTTTCAAAAACTGGTCTATTTTCATGGGTGACCTGCCATTTCAAAAACTGGTCTATTTTCATAGGCGACATGCCATTTCTGAGATTCAAAAATTTGCTGAATTTCATCAAGGATTGTTTTCTAAAAAGATTCAAAAATATTTATGCAATGCTTTGGGGTTTCATGGCATGCATGTATCCTTACCTGCTTTGAAATATAGCCCCCTTTTTTTATGCTCCATCATCATAGGGTGTCTTTGTTTGCTATCCAAAGCCTTCTTAGTTTTTTTTTATTCATCGGCTCATCTAAGTCTACTGTATCCCAATCATCTACTCAAATGCAAGTGCAGTGCCCCATCCCGGGTTGTCCGCAATGATTACTACTCTCATTGTTCATTAAGCCTGATCATGCCCCAAAGTGTGTTGTTGTTTGGTTCATCATAAAGGAGTTTAAAATAACCATTCTGCTTATTTGATTCTCTCAAGAATTGTCCTTTAATTGGCTGTATACATCTTGCCAACAATAATCAAAAACATTTTCTAGTGTTAACCTCATCTTAAATTGTCAATTAGCCATGATGTTGCCTTTAGTTGAACCATACTTTGACAAGCAAAAAAGGCTCATTATTGTATGCTCAATGTCCTTCTCAATTCCTCTTAGCCTGTCTAACCATATCATAAAAAAAATGCATTATCATCATCATTGATATTCCCTTTTTATCACCCATATTCATGTGGTTAGATTCAACTTGAATCAATGGGCTTTAAAATAGATTGTCTCATAGTCAATCTTGGTGGCGTGTAGTTATCCAAATGCACTCATGTAATCACATCTTTTAGGTGTCATAACCATACTTTAGAGAGTAAACCAAGATTTCAGACATGAATATGCCCCTTAAGTGCATCGTTACTCTCAACTGTTGCTGGAGTTCACTCATTCATAAATTGTATTTAAGCAGCATTGCCCTTAGTTGATCTAAATATGCTCATTCTTCTGTCTATCAATAAAAGCATTTGTTATTGCTAAATGTTAAACATAGCTTCGATGGATTTCATTAGATCAGCATTTGATTATGTTTCTTTGCCCCCTAGCTACTCTGAATATTGTTTGCATTCCCCCCTAGGGTGCGTCGCATTGCCCCCAGCTGCTCAATTGTTCAAGGAGTGTCAAGAAGTGTCGATGTCATTTTTGTTAAGGATTTTGCAAACCCGGTCCATGGTTTTTTGTTCGAGAATTTTCTCTTGTTCTAGAATCAACTCGTATTTTTCAAATATCATGTCATTTCAAGTCTAATTGTTAAAATAAAATCAGAGAGATGTCAGTGTTAAAAGTATTTTAAAAAATCAAGCTTCTTTGATCAAAGACCCAACACACGCCACTCAACACATGTAATCATTTGATTATTTTGTATTTTAAAAACAGAAATTGACCTGTTATAAAATTAAAATAGTTTTCCTATGGTTTTTTGTGTCATTTTTAATATCTAATTTTGGGTATGTCATTTGATGGTACATGACGAAATGATCTTTTGTGGATTTCAACAGTAAGAGGTTTTGAGTAAAGACTCAAGGTTTTATTGAAAATTTATCTTTTTTATCAGCATGCATAATAACTGGTAACTTAGTTCATGAAGCCACGACTCTTATGGAAAAGCTCTTCAAGTTTTGAGAGTGTCATTTATTGGTTCAAATCGCTTACTTGATTAAGAAAGGTTTTTAAAAAGCATGTAATGCAAACTATGGTTCATGGCTATGAAAGAAAGGGAAATTTTATAGGCTAAAAAGTGTTTGAGGGTTTCAAAGACCTAGGATCATCATAAACTATTCATTAACTCTCTCTCTCTCTCTCTCTTGTTTCTTTGTAGAAGAAAGTGATATGTCATGTTCATTTAAAAGATCAAAATTCTATAAATAAAGGCCATAAAGCAAATCTAACTTTTTCTTTGATGGATAATCAATCTAAAAATTTGAAGACACAAGAGGCTTTATCACAGATACCAAAAGTCTTTAATGGATAATCTTGAATTGCCTTTAAGTGTAGGTGATGTCTACCTTTTGGCTTTCACACAGCTTTCCTAAAAGTCTTCTTAGATGCCCCTAGTCTAGGGCTTTTTTCACTTTTAGCCCTTTCTCAATCATTGGTGTTCCATTCTTAACATTCTCTTCTACCATTGATTCAAGCATTGTCTTTATATTTTCAATCAAAAATCCCTCACTTGCCCAATGTGGGGGTATGATCCATGTTAGGGTTTCTTTTCGAAAGAAAATTTTCATTAGGCTCAAATTGGGATTTGCAAGGGATATATATTTTAAGAATAGTGAAGGGAATAAACAAAGATGGTCTTTTCTCAATTCAAGCAAGGTCACCTAAAATTAATAAATTTTGATCTCATTCAGTGTAATGATTTGGATGTGTAAAGAATAATGATTCGCGAGTCCATTACTACCGAATCCACTACAGGACATTATGCATACTACTAAAACTTAGCTCTATGATGTGTGGTTCAACCTTGTATGTGAGATCAAAATTTGTTTGGTCACTGATTAGTACTTAAAAGTACATTTTTATCAAGGTTTTATATCATCATATTGCACTTAAAGTATCATTAAATTCCCTAACTTAAACATGTTTTATAATAGCAAGTACGATAATATAAGATATATGTTCAAATTATGATGTTAGTAATGACGTTTTGTTCAGACAAGAAGATAATGGTTGTCACCAAGTCAAGAGGTGGCCACCCATTCAATATTAATCATCAAATCAATAGTTTTGAATTTTAGCCTATAAAAAGAGGTATTTGCCATACATTTAGACATCTTGGTGTTCAGATCAAGACCACTCTCTTTCTTTATATTTTGTAATGTTCAAGTTTTATTTTATGTTATATTAATCTCTTGTTTATGCTTTTCATTTCCTTTACTATACTTAGTTAACTTATATCATGTTTATGTTCTTATATTATTTATTTATGTTTTTCTTCTTCCTGATGTTTAGCTAAGTTAATTTTGTCAAGGTGAAAAGGGTACACTAATGGTGCAAGAATAAGTATAATATAAACTCAACATGGACTTTAATGTTTGATACTAACATGTTTTGTATTTCTTAGCTTACTCATTCTTAATACCTTGCTTGTTAAATGATTAATCTAGATTTGTGTTTGTTGTTACCCAATTTTTTACCCATGTTTTGATAAATTTTCAAAAATAAAAAAAAATAAAAATAATAAGGGTTTACATGTGGCGATAACATAGAGCATTATCGCAATATAAAATACCATAGATATATGATTTGATTCGTGTTGGTTATGGAAAATAATCACTGCAATATAAAATGCCATATATATAGAATTTGTTGGTGCTAGTTATAGAAGATAATCTCTGTTATAATTATTGCAATATTTCCTTAAATAGTACGTGTAGAGATTTTATATATAAGTGAACTTACATCCATATGCACTGGGGGAGAAAAATATTCACAAGGGGGCAATTTTTTCAGAAAAGGGGAGCCAAACACAAAAAACCCTAAAGATAAAAAAAAAAAAAAAAAACCTAAACTCGTTTCTCTTCCTTAGCCGCAACCCCTCCTCTCTTAAAAAAATAAAAAAACAGCCGCCGCCCGTTTCACCACCTTCTTCTCCTCTCACAACCTCCAACAGCCATCACTAGACCTTCTCATTCTCTCAGCAGATATTTCTCTCTCTCGGCGGTCTCTCCCCACTTTACCCTCTGCTCCTGCTCCTGCTCCCCTCAGCCACGGTCTCCCTCTACTGGCCAACCACAGCTCCTCAGCCATCTCATAGATCTCCACCCAACAGCCCACAGTCGATGTCCCTTCCTCATCCACCAAAGCTGCCCGTTTTCTTCATCTAGCAGCGACGGCCCGTTCCCCATGTAGCAGTGCCTTCCTACTCCAGCAACGCCCGAGCAACACTCTTCTCCACAACGAAGCCAGCATAACAGACGGCAGTGGCAAAACCCATGAACAACAGCAACGAGGCCAACCACCACTGCCACCAATATGAAGGAAGACCATCAACGCAGTGGTCTCCACCGGAACCTCCCAGCAGCGCCACCCCCCTTCTCGGTCGTTCCTCCTCATCGCCAGCCACCTGAAGCGAAGGAGGAGGAGAAGAAGCCCTCCCAACCACCAAATCTACCATCGGCAGAAGGAAAACAAACAGAGAAGGGAGAAGGCAGAGGAACTTGACAGATCTAAAAAAACAAAATTAAAATCAACTGTGTTGTGCGTGTTTTCTTCTTTTACAGGTGACGGCGTTCCTCACAGCCGGCAGGGAGGGGAAGAGAAGAAGAAAGCAGGCTAGATCCGTCCGTTTCCGGGCGTTGATTGCAGCGACGCGTGAACCCACGCGCCGCCAGTGGCGGAGGCGCGTGGAGAAGACGCGCCGCTAGTGTTCCGGCGCTGTTCCCGAGGATTTATTTATGTTTTTTTTGTAATTTTCAGATATTGCTGTGTATATTTAGATTACTTTTTGATTTATTTTGAACTTTTAATATTTTGTAACATGTAAATGTGGGTGAATGATAAAAACATAGTAAAAAAGGGGTGTGTGTGTGTTTGTATTTTTTATGCATGTTATTGAATTATAAAATGAAAAAGACAAAAATTTAATGTTTTAATTTGCATATGATCAAGTATTTTAGGGACAAATAAAATCATATTGTATTTCCTATGAAAATGTAAGAACATGTTTCTATATATTTTTTGGGATTTAATAACTGATTTATTAAAGCCTTAAGAATTTGACTAATATGTAGTTTTTTTTTTTTTACTTTAATTGTGATTAAATGAAATGTTTGTGTTCTTGACAAAAGAAATATATAAAAATGTTTTTGTGTGTTGCATACGACCAATACCCTAACATGTTTTGAATGTTCTTTTCATATAAAAAATATTGGACGTTTTGAAAATGTGTTTTCGCATGGATTTCTTAAACACAACAAAATTATTTTCTTGCATTTCTGGATTTTACAACATGTTTGTAAAACTCCAAAGAGTGTTGGCCAATATCCAAAAAACACAAAAATCTTATTTTGGGGGGAATTCATCTATTATTCACCGTTAATGTTTGGATAAAGAAATCCCGAATGGATGAATATCCAAAATATTATTGGGAATAATTTGTTATTATTCGATGTTATTGTTTGGATAAAGAAACCCAAGTGGTTAATATCCAAAATATTTTTCTAGGAATAATAAGACACCACACATCTTTGAAAGAAGCCTCGATTATAATTGAGGACATTTCAATTTTTTACTCCACGGTTTACGAGCCGTGAAAGTATGAAACACTAAGGCAAAAATGAGGCTTTAAAAGCGCTCTGAATTTCCTTAGATTTCTAAATCTTTGTTCCTTTTCCTTGCGATTTACGAGTAGCGAACACTTGAAATACCAAGGGAAAAATGAGCTTTTAAAGCACATTGAATCTCCTTGGATTTCTATCTTAATAAATTTAGTCTGAATCAAACATAGATTTCAAGAGATCAGCATTGGTTCCCCTTGGCACTTTGTAGACATATCTAAAGGTATGATCAATATTGGCCAAGGATTCTTGCTTTTAGACTTTGAACCCAAATCATTCATCATAGCAAACCTATCCTAGGAAAACTAATTAAGAGAACAACAACACCATAGCAATTATAAGGCAAACCAAACACCAAGTAGCTTACCTTAGGTAGGGTGTACTAGGGGTGCTAATACCTTCCCTTTACGCAACCAGTCCCTTGCCTTAGAATCTCTGAAAGACCAATTAGGGTTCCTAGTGATCATAATACTAGGTGGCGACTCCTTTATCCACAAAAACAAAAAAAAAACCCGAAACCAATCGAGGGTCACTGCGACGCCGCGCTCCGCCGCGAGGGTGCGACAGTGTTGTACAACCCTTGGTACAACAAATACCTGGCACTTTCATAGCCTACTGTATGGTATAACCGACACTTGTGCTATGAAAGGAATTTGATTTGTTGTTAACATAAGTTATCATCATGAATACCTGACCACATTTACAAGTATTGGCATTACTCAAATAAGATAATTAATATAATCATGTTCATAATTTATAATTCGATTGGAACCTCCTTTGCGTGTGGTTTTCAGTTGAGTAATAAAAAACGTTTATACTATACTTCTTTGAAATAGCATTAGTGGATACTCTAACCTTGACAATTGGTTTATCTTTATTTAATCCTTACATCAATATTTCATCTTAAAAGTTCTCTTCAACTCCTTTTCATTTATTATTTGTAATTTTATATAGTCGACCTCCCTGTGGTTCGACCCCGGTCTTGTCGGGTTATTTATTACTTCGACACTCCTGCACTTGGGATAAGACATCAATATTTTGATCGTGTCAGTCACCCTATATTATTTATCATGTCATTTTAACAATTATTGAGTAATTTTTCCAATCAAAACACTTTTAGTCTTTAAGAATTAACTGGCTTTAATTTCGCATGTTAGAGTTCGATCAAAATATTTTGTCAAAATAAAATGCTAAACATCTTCGACTTCAAAACAACAAAGAGACAAAGAAGAGACATGTTTCGTTAAAGGATGAGATGTGATCCCAAAACAAAATGCAAAATAACAAAATTTCATAACAAAATCATTGAAAATACGACATCTTAATCAACTTCTTTAGCAATCATATATGTCTTGTCATTGCTTATCGATCTTTATTATGCTCGTTATGATACAACAACAATACGGTCGTTGATATTATCATTTATAAAGTCAACCAGCTTCTTGCTCACCATCTTCCGAACTTGATATTTGAAAATTTTACGATTTTCAGTTGAATGTCTTATGACCCTACCATGATATTCACATCTCTCATCTAGATTATACAACCTAGGAAACGATGGTTGCATGAGATTTGATGGAGTTAGGGAAATAAATCTGGAATTTAACAGATGCTGGTAGACAAACTCAAGTGGTAGAGGTATGATAATATTTAGTAAAGACATTTGAGCAAATGACGCTGCAACGAGGCCTAGTTGGACCACACAACTAAGGTCTCCCACCTGAGAGTCATCTTCTAATTCATCTATGGTTATTGTTCTGAAATCCATAGTAGGACCTTCAATTTTTTTTCATTTTGATAGCTTGTTCAATTCTTTCGGCAATCCTCACGGCTTCATAGAAATGTTGAGATGAGTTTCCCATCAAATGCTCATAATAAGAGGATTGGAAGGTGTTGGCGAACAACATCACCATTTTTGTTTCTATAGTGGAGGTTGGATATGTGTTGCCTTATCTCACCATATTTGCGCATATGTCCTCACAGTCTTTTGGTTTCCCTTCTCCATGGACATCATGCTAGTTCCATCAAGAGAAGTTTCCAAATTGAATTTAACTACTTCAAGAAGGCGTATGCCAGATCCTTCCACTTATTAATCTCGCTACTATTCAGTCCCATATATCATCTCAATGCAGACCCTGTGAGACTATCCTGAAAGAAATAGATTAGCATTTTATCATTATGGATCATTTCAGCCATTTTATTGTAGTAGACTGAAGATGGGTGTTCGAGCGTTCTAGCCTGGTGTACTTGATGAAGTCCGACACTCTGAACTCTTTTAACACCATAATTTTTTTTAACCAAACAAACTTCAGCTGCTAAAATAGGGTCAATTATATTATTCCTTTCAACTGTTTTCATCTCTCTTCTAGAGTAACCCATTTATCATAGTCCATGAGACTAGTAGACCTATCGTCAGAAGGACTTTCTGTTGTTGGATCCACAGTAACTTGAGCTTGAGTTGGCTGGATGAGGACAAACTGGACAAAATGTTGCTCATTTACTGAGTCTACCCCTAAGTTCTAAGATGTGTGAGGGACGTGGGCTAACAGGGCTTCCACGGGAGGATGTGCAAACATTCATTTTCCATTCTTGAAACCCAATGTTTGTTTAAGCAGATTTGTGAGTCTAGGTACTTCACCTTTGATGCTCTAAATTTTCTTTTGATAATGAGCCTCTATCTGAGCCATTTCTTTCTTTTCCATCTTTTCTATCAATCAAATGTAATAGATCTTAGGTGAGAGACCTACGTTTCAACCTTTCGATGATATATGCATTTAAGGATACATGCATGTCAAATGTATGAGCATGTTTTTATATTATGAACTTGCCCTTCAAGGAGTGACACATGGTCGTGATGCTTGTATGATGAACAAGAATTTTAATTTTTGCCCAAACTCTACAACAAAAAATTCCTGAGGGATGACCATTGTGTCACCCATGAGTCCTAAATTCAAGATACTTCAAGAAGGGTTTGCCTTGATGCAAAACAATATGTAGGGAGTATACACCCTAAAGGCTAGTTCTAATCCTTTTATGTGAGACATAGGGTAGGTTTACTACTTGGTCTCTAAAAAAGGTCTATCGTTGTCTTAGTGATCACCCTTATGAAGGCAATATGAGGGCTCAGCAGGTAGTGAGATAACTCGTATACCAATCACTAACACTTCAAGCACTCAACAAAGAGTTAAATGATTTCATGAACTTAAACCCTGACTAAAAGTCATAGGGTAAGCCTTTACTTCCCCACCTAACCTGAAGTTTCCATGTTCTTATCCCAGAGCAATATATCAAAAATAAATTAATGATGCATGAAAACATATACACATGGGCTAAAGCATAAATAAAATAAAATAAGTCAAAATACAAAAATTTAAACACATCAAATACACAAAGCTTAATCTAATACAACAAAAAACAATACCTACCCCAGTGAAGTAACCATTATGTCGCACGTGAACGTGTGATGTTGGGGGGGTTGTTTGGAGCCGCTACCTAGTTGTTTGGTTCAAGGTCGCTAGGAAACTCGAGTGTACTGGTTGTCAGAGATTCAAGGGTAAGGGACTGGTTATGGCTAAGAAAGGTATTAGCACCCCTAGCGCACTCTACCTGACGTAAGCTGTTTTATGGTTTCATGTGGTTTAGAGGTTTTGATAGTTTTATAGTCGGTGGTCTATCTGTAATTTAGGATTGAGATTTACTCGTAAGAATAAATCCGGTGTTTTAAAAATTTATTATGGACTTGTGTACCCATATAAATTCTTAGAAAAAAAGATTCTTTGTAATTTGTGTATTATGGTGAAAAGTACTCCCAATTAAAATTGGTAAATATTAAAAATACCTCTAAGAATTTTCTAGTCAACTCTGATATTTCAAATATCAGCCTTACTTGTAGGTCCAGCGTTCTATACCAAGATTTTTAACCATTAATTTTCATGAATTAAAAAATAATGGTTTATTGAAATATTGGTCAAATTCTCATGAATTTATTCCAAATATGTATTTTGAATTTTCGTATGAAAATAATACGCAATATGATTTTCTTTGTATTTTTGAGACACTTGGTTGTATGCAACACAAAAAATCATTTTTTATAGTTTTCTTGAGAGTAAAAAAAAA
>Ga0307516_10005907_pt1 | contig 14489 bp, 11 predicted proteins | sample 19_EM_MG_FD_203310 | JGI IMG/M metagenome (GOLD analysis project Ga0307516, IMG submission 203310) | Populus trichocarpa ectomycorrhiza microbial communities from riparian zone in the Pacific Northwest, United States - 19_EM | ecosystem: Host-associated > Plants > Roots > Unclassified | place... | reverse complement strand
TTTTTTTTTTTTATTATTTTTTTGTTTTTTTTTTTTAATGATTTTTTCCAAAATTATCTTTGTCAATTTATTTTTTTAATATTGAACTGGTTGAGAATTTAGCTTTGTAGTTTTTTTCTTTAAAACACTTTGGATTGTTATATTGTTTCTTCATATGGGTTTTTTTTTAATGATTTTTTTCAAGATTGTCTTTGTCGATTTTTTTTTTTAATATTGAGCTTATTAAGAATTTAGCTTTGTAGTTTTTTTTCAAAACACTATGGATCACTAAAGTGTTTTCTCTCATGGTTTTTTTTAATGATTTTTTCTAAAATTATCTTTGTCGATTTTATTTTTTTAATAATGAGCTGGTTCAGAATTCCAAAAGTAGTTTTCCTAAAAAAACACTATGGATTGCTATGGTGTTTCCATGCATAGTTTTTTTTTTCTTTCTTCCCTTTCTTTTCTTTTTTTTTTCTTTTATGATTTTTTTGTTATTTTTTTCACTTTTTTTAATGATTTTTTTCAAAATTATCTTTGTCGATTTTATTTTTTTAATATTGAGTTGGTTGAGAATTTAGCTTTGTAGTTTTGTTTCTTTAAAATAATATGGATTGCTACAGTGTTTCCCCACTTGAAATTTTTTAATGATTTTTTTCAAAATTGTCTTTGTCGATTTTATTTTTTTAATAATGAGCTGGTTGAGAATTACAACTGTAACTTTCCTCACAAAACAATGTGAATTGCTACAGTGTTTCCCTACATGACTTTTTTTTTTGTTTTTTTATGATATTTGTTTAATTCATTTTTTTTTTGTTTTATGATTTTTTTTGTTTTTTTAATGATTTTTTTCAAAATTGTCTTTGTCGATTTTATTTTTTAATATTGAGTTGGTTGACAATTTAGCTTTGTGGTTTTTTTCTTTAAAACACTATGAATTGCTACAGTGTTTCCCCACATGGTGTTTTTTTTAATGATTTTTTTTTCAAAATTGTCTATCAATTTATTTTTTCTAATAATGTACTGGTTGAAAATTACAACTGTAACTTTCCTCATAAAGCACTATGAATTGCTACAGTCTCCCTATATGGTTTTTTTTTTATTATTTTAACATGTGGGGGAAGCACTGTAGCTTTCCTCACAAAATATTATGGATTGTTACAGTGTTTTCCACTTGTTTTTTTTATAATTTTTTTAATGATTTATTCTAAAATTATCTTTGTTGATTTTATTTTTTTAATAATGAGCTAGTTAAGAATTTAGCTTTGTAGTTTTTTCCTTTAAAACATTGTGGATTGCTACAGTGTTTCCCCCATATAGTTTTTATTTTTTTATGATTTTTTCCAAAATTATCGTTGTCAATTTTACTTTTTTAATAATGAGATGGTTGAGAATTATAACTATAACTTTCCTCACAAAACACAGTGGATTGCTACAGTATTTCTCTAAATGGTTTTTTTTTGTTTTTTTATGATATTTGTTTTTTGGTTTTTTTTTGTTTTTTTTCCAAAATTCTCTTTGTCGATTTTATATTTTTAATATTGAGCTGATTGAGAATTTAGCTTTGTGATTTTTTTTCTTTAAAACACTTTGGATTGCTACAGTGTTTCCCCACATGTTTTTTTTAAATGATTTTTTTTTTCAAAATTATTTTTGTCGATTATATTTTTTTTAATAATGTGCTGGTTGAGAATTACAACTGTAGCTTTTCTCACAAAACACTATGGATTGCTATAGTGTTTTCCTACTTGATTTGTTTTTGGATTTTTTTTGTTTTGTTTTTGTTTTTTGTTAACATGTGGAGAAAGCACTGTAGCTTTTCTCACAAAACACTATAGATTGTTATAGTGTTTCCCACTCGGTTTTTTTTTCATTTGTTTTTTTTTATGATTTTTTTGTTATTTTTAATGATTTTTTCCAAAATTATCTTTGTCGATTTTATTTTTTTAATAATGAGCTGATTGAGAATTTAGCTTTGTAGTTTTTTTTCTTTATAACACTGTGGATTGCAAAAGTGTTTCCCCACATGGTTTTTTTAATGATTTTTTCTAAAATTATCTTTTTTCGATTTTATTTTTTTGATATTAAACTGATTGAGAATTTAGCTTTGTTGTTTTTTTCTTTAAAACACCGTGGATTATTACAGTGTTTCCACACACGGTTTTTGTTTTTTTTAATGATTTTTTCTAAATTTATCTTTGTCAATTTTATTTTTTTTAATATTGAGCTAGTTGAGAATTTAACTATGTAGTTTTTTTCTTTAAAACTCTGTGGATTGCTACAGTGTTTTCCCACATGGTTTTAGTTTTTTTATGATTTTTTCCAAAATTATCTTTATCGATTTTATTTTTTTAATATTGAGCTGGTTGAGAATTTAGCTTTGATGTTTTTTTCTTTAAAACAATGTTGATTCCTATAGTGTTTCCCCATATGATTTTTGTTTTTTAATAAGTTTTTTGAAAATTATTTTTGTTAATTTTATTTTGTTAATATTGAGCTGATTGAGAATTACAACTATAGCTTCCTTCACAAAATACTGTGGATTTCTACAATATTTTCTTACATGGTTTTGTTTTTTTAGTTTTTTTAGTTTTGATTTTTTTATGATTTTTTCCACTTACCAAAGTTCAGCCAAAAACGATCTCATATGAGTGAGAGATGATTTTTCTAAGATGACAAATGAATTATGCCAGCAAACAGGTTTTGTTAAGAAACAAGTCCAAATTACATCCCGAAGCATTCAAACCAACATCCAAGTTTTTATTTCAGCAATTTAGCTCCTCTAAGTCAAATCTTGAAGATTTCATGCAAGGCTATTTCTTCTTTTTTTTGAAAAATAGTTATTGAAGTACTTAAATGTAAACATTGACAATAATGTCAACTTCGAGCTCAAATCTGGTTTTATACATTTACTGCCAATATTCAATGGACTTACCGGAGAAAATCCTCATACTCATCTCAAGCAATTCCACATGGTTTGTGTGGCATGAAACCGAACGGAGTTGACGAAGAACAGGTGAAGTTGAAAACTTTCCCTTTCTCTTTAAATGGGGCAGCAAAGGCATGGTTTTTCTCTATTGTCCCAGGTTCCATTGGAACATGGAATGACATGAAGAAGATTTTCCTTGAAAAATATTTCCCAACATCTCGAGTTGCCAACATAAGAAAAGAAATATGTGGGATTCAACAATCTCATGGGGAGACACTCTCCGAGTATTGGGAAAGATTTGAGCAACTGTGCATTCAATGCCCTCATCATCAGATACAGTTGCTCATTCAATATTTCTATGAAGGACTGATGCATACTGACCACAATATCATTGATGCAGCAAGTGGAGGGGCATTGGTAGATAAGACACCCAAGGCTGCACGCCAATTGATCTCAAATATGGCAGCCAACTAGAAACAATTTGGCACCCGTGGAGACTTCTCAAGCAAACAAGTAAGTGAGGTAAGTATTTCTAACCTTGAAAATAAAAATTAATGATCTCACTTCTCTTGTGCGTTCTTTGGCTTATGGAAATGTAAAGCAGGTGAAAGTTTGTAGCATATGCTCCTTATAAGGACATGCTTCGGATTTATGCCCAAAAATGCAAGAAGATAACATTGAACAAACTAATGCAATTGATGGAGCATTGGACACCCTCAGCGTAAGTATGTCTCTTTTCCAACACATACAATCCCGGATGGAGAGATCATCCCAACTTACGTTATGGGAACCCGCTTCAACAAAGCAATCCAGGCCGACAGTTCCATGAATTTCAGTCCCAACAAAATTATCAAGCAAGACAGCCCCCTACAGTCACAAATTCCAATGTTATGGGGTCATCGAGTGATGATCTTCATGAGATGATGAAAACCTTGGCTTCTAACACGGTGACCTTGCAAGTCTTTTCAACGGGAAACAAGGTCAAGCATTCACAACTTAGAGAAGCAAATGGGCAAGTAGCTTCAAGTGTAGGGAAATTTGAAGCACAAATGAATGGAAAATTGCCCTCCCAAGCATTGAATCTAAAAGAGAATGTTAGTGCGATCATGCTGCGAAATGGGAAAGAACTTGAAGAGCAAAGGTCAAAACAAATTGAGATGGAGAAAGAAAAAGAGATAGAAACCGAATTGAGTGCAGAGAAGAAACATCCTCCTCCTTCCAAACTAAAACAACGACCAACACTCCAAAGGTAAGTCCTCACTCATTGAATTCCAGTTTTAAAACAATTCCATCATTTCCTATGAATTCTTCTAGGTCAAAGAAAGATGATAAAGAAAACAAAATTTTAGAGGTCTTCAAGAAAGTGAAACTCAACATTCCTTTGCTTGATACTATCAAGCAAATTCCCAAGTATGCTAAATTCTTGAAGGAGTTGTGTACTACCAAGAGAGCTTTCAAGCTGAAAGGTCACGAGACAGTAAGTATTGGTGAAGTTATATCTGATGTTGTTCAAAAGAATACGCCTTTGAAGCGAAAAGATCCAGATGCGTTTATTATCCCATGTGTTATTGGTAATGCTAGTTTTAAAAGGGCCTTATACGATTTAGGTGCATCCATTAGTGTCATGCCTAAACATATTTATGATTCTCTTGGTCTGAAGCTTTTGAATAACACTAGTATTGTAATACAACTTGCAGATCATAGCTTTGTTTATCCACTTGGTGTGATAGAAGATGTCCTAGTCAAGATTGATAGTTTGGTTATTCCATGCGACTTTTATATTCTTGATATGGAACATAACTCTTGTAATTCTTCAAACAACACTCCTATATTGTTTGGAAGACCATTCTTGAAAACTGTCAATACAAAGATTGATTGTGGTAAGGATACTTTATTTATGGAGGTAGAAAATGAAAAAATTTAATTTAATTTTCATGATGCAATGAAATATCCTTATAGCAATGTTTATTCTATCACATGTTATGACCAAGTTATAAGTGTATGTAGCAAGTTTTTGATTTTGACTGTGAGAACGGATTAAGCGTGGCTTTGAGTTATGGTTATGATTTTATGGAGATAGAAGAGATGGAGAGGCACATTTGTATTCTCCAAAACATGCACCAATCAGCATTGGCTTTGCAAGCTTTGCAAACTGTCCTTCATGTGGCAGGAGTCATTTATCCCATCATGGACAACAAATGTGTGGCACCTATCCTTTTGGTACTCAAAAAGACTGGAACCATGTTAGAAGAGATCAGAATGATGCTTATGAGAAAGCAAGGATTTACAAAGAAAAGACTATGAGTCTTCATGATCGAATGATTACGAGAAAAGAGTTTCATGTTGGAGACAAAGTTCTCCTTTATCATTTGCATTTGAAACTTTTTCTTGGAAATTTGCGCTCTCGTTGGATTGGACCCTTTGTTGTTTCTAATATTTTTCTTATGGTGCAGTTGAAATTACAAGTTTAGAAACAAACAAAGTGCTCAAGGTCAATGGGCATCGCTTGAAACCTTTCTATGAAGATTGGACGACAGAACTCACCTCTTCTGTGGAGTTAGCTGGACCAATTTATGAAGAATGAGCATGCCACATGTCGAGCCAATGACATAAAACAAAAGCAACCCAGCACAAAAAGAAAAAAAAATCAGATTTGCTTTTTTTTTCCCTTATCTTTTATTTTTCGCATTTTATTTTATTTTTTTCATTCTCTTATATTCCTTTTCTTTTATTTCAACATTGAGGACAATGTTGTGTTTAAAATGTGGGGGTATTAAGAGAAATTTGGTTTTCTTTGTTATTTTTCAAAAAACATGTTTGATCTTTTTGAACTCCCATTGGTTTATGAGAATATGAGTATTATGTATGAGAATTAATTGAGATAGATGAAGATATAAATCAAATGAATGAGTGTGCATGCAAGTTTTAACGTTTAACTAGTTTAGGGATTGACTTTGAAAATATGTCATGTTGACATTATAATGTTATACCAATGCAAGCTTTTGAGCCTTCAACATTATATTCTTTGATTGTGCGTTCTTTCAATGATATGTATCTCTAGAACTTGCTTCATATCCTGTTGAGATTACATTCGCATTACATATATACATGAAGATGATAAAGGCATTAGGAATTTTAACCATTTTAGCCAAAAAGTCAACCTAAAGTATATTATCATTAGTAAGCCCCTTTTGAGCTTGTTTATCTTTTCTTTGCTTTATCCATGTATAAACCTTAACTTTTTATATGTTTTCCTCTTTTCCCCTGACCAAGGATTAGTAGAGCATATACTTGTGATATCTCATGGAATTATGGTTGGAAATTATGTGAAATGAAAGAAGAAATGATGTTTGATGAAAAGATAGGCAAAGTTGTCAAAGGTGAAAGGAAAAAAAAAAAGAAAAAAATTTGAAAAGAAAAGTGTTCCTTTATGTTCTTAAGATTCTATATTGATGGAGCTTGAAATCAAAAGAAGTTAAGCATCGGTGTTTAAAGATGGAAAATTTATGCGCTTTGAAGGAATATTTTGTTTGAAATATTATTTTTCAGAATGCTCTACTTTTTTTGGTTTGAACATTTTCTTTTACTCTCTTTTAGCTAACCTTAACCTTAGCCCCATTATAACCGAAAAATAAGACATTTTGATTCATGCATTGCTTATAATATGTTAGCAATTGAGATGAGATTGAAGAGTAAGCTTATGGTAGAACATATTCATTGATTGAATTTGAGAGATTTAAATACATAAGCCCTCAACACGTGAGTGTTGGAGTATATATCAATGAGAGGACCTATCACTTTGGCATGATATAGATTTCATTTAAATCTCAACGATTAATTGAGTTTTGAAGTTTGCATGTAAATGACTTCATGAAAACCTATACTCTCTATCCTTCTTGATTGTATTTTTGTTTATAATATAGTTATTAAACTCGGCCCGAGAGTTAACCCAGCCAAGGGGTCGCGTTCCGGGTTTCATGGGTCAATTCGGGTCAACCCGGATCAACCCCAAAAAATTAAAAAAATATTTAAAGTTTTAATATTTCATATGAAAAAATTAAGAAAAAAATCCATGTAAATATAGGATATACATGTTGTAAATAATGAAGTTTAAAAGAATATTTTAAAAAGTTTTTTTATCCCACATTGAAAAAACATAATTTTTTTTCTTGTGAACATAAAATATATATATTAAAGGGCTTCAAATTCCACATTGAAAAGATATTATGTTATCATTTTAAGTTGAAGTATTTAAACAAAAAAAAAATTTATCCCACATTGAAAAAACATAACTTTTTTCTTGTGAATATAGAGTATATATACGAAATGACTTGTAATCCCACATTGAAAAAATAACTTTTTTCTTAGGAACATGGGAGTATATATACTAATGGGTTTCAAATTCCACATTGAAAAAACATAACTTTTTCTTGTAAACATAGAGTATATATACTAAAGAGCTTCAAATCCCACATTGAAAAGATATTATGTTATCTTTTTAAGTTGAAGTATTTAAAACAAAAATTTTTTTATCCCACATTGAAAAAACATAACTTTTTTCTTGTGAACATAGAGTATATATACGAAAGGGCTTCAAATACTACATTGAAAAAATAACTTTGTTTCTTGGAAACATAGAGTATATATACTAAAGGGTTTCAAATCCCACATTGAACAAACATAACTTTTTTTCTTGTGAACATAGAGTATATATACATAAGGGCTTCAAATCCCACAATGAAAAAATAATTTTTTTCTTGGAAACATAGAGTATATATACTAAAGGGTTTTAAATCCCACATTGAAAAAATAAAACACTTTTCTAATATTTATATAGTGAACTTTAAAAAGTGTCAATAACCAACTTAAAAAATGTCATAACCCATTTTTGGGTTATTCCCCAATTCACATTTTTTTCTCTCTTCAAAAAAAATAAAATACAAAAAAAATCAAAAAATATTATCAAAAAAATATAACATTGAAAAGAGGATGCCAGAACACTCAAAAAATGGTTAAAAACTGGTTAAGGAGGTTCAAAAATAAAAAGATTAAAATTTGGCAGTATTTTATTGACTGATGAGAGCCTTGTTGACAAAAAAAATTCAATTTGAAGAAGAAAAGTCCAAAATCAGATGTTTATGGACTCAATTAAATTTTATTGAAGGTTTAATTGAATTTATAGAGGGTTTGATTACAAGAAAAATTAATTTTGAAGTTAATTTGGGCTTTAATTGGAAGAAATTAAAGTTCTGAGGTCAAATTATAATTTTTAAGAGTAAATTTGGTCAAATAAAGAGCTTAATTGCATAAATATTGAAGTTTGATGGCCAATTAAAGACTTAATTGAAGAAATCTGAAACCAAGAACCAAAATAAAAAACATGCATAAATAGAGGGGCTGCAATTAAACCAAATCAGGGGCCAATTTAAAGAAATTAGAAGTTTATTGATCAATTGAGGGTCAAATTGCATAAATTCAAGACCAAGGACCAAAGTGAAAAAGGTGGCCAACTTCAGGGCTGCTGTTTGCTTTTTGGCAGGGATGCAATTGCATTTATTTTTAAATCAAAATTGCAATTGAGGACTCGATTGAACAAATCATAAATTGAGGACCAATGCGAACTCTGACACGTTGTTTTGCTGCCTTTTCCTTTTAAATGAAACGGTGCGTTTTGTCCAAAACGACGTCGTTTCATACACTATTCATAAAAAAAAAAAGGAAAAGCCTAAAACGGTGCTGTTTTGAACGGCACTGTAGCCTTTCTTCTTCCCCTGGATGCGCGAGGCAAGGGAAGAAGAAGACTTTTCTCCCCTGCTTTGCCCGTTCCCGCTTTCTCCAAAACCACCACAAAGACGCCGACCCAAAACACCCCACTTGCCTAAGTTCTGACTCGTGGCCTATCACGGGGTAAAGCAAAACAAAGGGGATGCACCCTTTGGACAGTTATGGGGCGGCTGCACAGTGGCCGTCCTTGCCTCTCTCCCCCCTTTATTTTACCTATAAATACAAAGGGGGAGAGCACAAAAGAAGAGGACAAAAAGGAGAGGGTGGAAGACCAAGAGAAAGAAAGAAAAGAAGACCCGAAAAGGAAGAAAGGAAGGAAGAACAGGAGAAGAAAAAAAAGAAAAAACAGAGAGAAAAACAAGGGAAGACAGAGGGAAGAAACCGTCCACCGCCACCGACAGCAGCGCCGCTTGGAACCACCGCCGTGAGCCTCCACAGCAGCCACCGCATGTTAGTTCCCCGCCTCTCTCTTCTTCCTTCTTCCCCTTCTCTATTCCGTCTCCCTTTGCTTTCATTTGCATGCAGAACGTGAGCAATTCACGTTCTGCAGCAAATGAAAATAATTAGCTGGTTATTGTGTTGTGCACAGTAACCAGCTAATTAAAATTTTTGGGCCGGTGTTAGCCCATTTTTATGTATAGCCAGTGCAGGCCCATTTTTTATATTGGGCCAGTGCTGGCCCATTTTCCTTATGTTGGCCGTGCTGGCCCATTCCAATTAAACGTACCGTAAAATATAAATCTGGTATTTTAATACCCTGTTTTCGCCAACCAAAACAAATTTGAAAAAAGAAAAAATTATTTTTGTACATACGACCAAGTGTCTCAAAGCTAAAAAATCATGTGTGTTTTTCATACACCAAAAAACAATGTTTTAGCATGCATGTTGGCTTTAATAACCAGTTTATTAAAATCAAGAGAACATTGGCCAAAATTTCAAAAACAACAATAATTTAAATTTGTTTGTCTTTTAGTATCCGGGGTACGACATTGCACGTAATACGTATTTCAGATATTAAATTCTTTTTTTGGACGCTAGAACAGTTAGGTTTTTACCCGATAAGATAAGGATCTCTTTACATAGAATGACTTTTCTTAAACCGTAGACAGACTGACAATTAGAAACCATAACAAGACTTTAGATTTTATCAGTCAACAAAACAATGCAGCTTACCTTAGGTAGGGCGCAGTTGGGGTGCTAATACCTTCCCTTTACGCAACCAGTCTTCGTACCCGATCTCTAAGACCAGTTAGAGTTCCTAGTGACCAAAATATTAGGCGGCGACTCCCGTTCCATTTTACTGATAGGAGACAAGAATTTCTTGTCTCTCACATTTGCCAGATAAACCATTTACATTTACCTTGAGGGTGGACGATCGCCGCGACGCCGCACACGTGTGACAAAAAATATGAAAAAAGAGGGGTATAGGAGAAAAACCATATTTTAAAAAAACAAAAACATCGGGTCTCGTCCGAGTTCGCCCGGGTCATAGGTTGACCGGGTTTGGCCAGGTCATTGCACCGGCCAGTCTTTTGACAAACCCGGACCGGTACGACCCGCCAGGCCGATCCAGGTTTAATAACTATGCTTTCTAATGCATATATTCTTGGACATTGATGGGAGATTAAGAGATTGGTCATAGTTATTTTTAATTTGATTTTATCTATCATTTCTCGAGGATGAGCAAGAGCTAAATGTGAGGGTGTTTGATGCAAATATATTACTCGATAGTTTCACCCACATTTAACTAGTGTTTTGCCTATGTTATATATATAAAATGTCTTGATATCCTTTGTTTTATGTTTTGAATGCACTTTCGAATGAAAGATGCAAAAATGAGTAAATTAGAATTCTTTATTTTATGTTTTGAATGCACTTTTGGATGAAAGATACAAAAAGAAGTAAATTGGAGGTAATTGACAAATTTGACCTTCAGTCGATGTTTTGTGCAGAGTATAAGCTCTAGAGGTCAAAATAAAGTGATTACAGTGGCATTAAAAATCTATCATCCTTACCTTTCTAGACATCTAAGGCAAGAAAATAAAATAAGGAAGAGCATGGAAATCGCAGCCTTCAAAGTCAAATCTCGCAATCTGCCAGTGTTGACCTATGGTCATTTCAACTTGAATATCTTGAGCTACAAAAGTCCATTTGATGCAAACTAAATTTTTTTGGATTCCTGACTCAAAGACCTATCCACTTACCAATGTTTAGCAAAAAACGATTCATATGAGTGAGATATGATTTTTCTAAGATGACAAATGAATTCTGCCAACAAACAGGTTTTGTGAAGAAACGAGTCCAAATTACGTCCCGAAGCATCCAAACCAACATCCAAGTTCTTATTTCAACAATTTAACTCCTCTAAGTCAAAGCTTGAAGATTTCATGCAAGGCTATTTCTCCTTTTTTGGAAAATAGTTATTGAAGTACTTAAATGTAAACTGTCTACTTAAGGGAGGACTATTTTGTAAAATAGAGACTAGGGTTTCCTAGGATATAAAAAGAATGAAAGAAGAGAAGGAGAGGAGCCAGTCAAGAGAGAAAAAAGCCCTTTATCCTCCACAAACCCGAAATCATGTTTTCTTCTTTCTTTTTGATTAGTTGTTCAACAAACATGCAAGGCTAAACTCTTTTTCTTGGTTGCAAGGACACAGAAACCTTCGGATTTCAAGAATTGTGAGATCTATTTTACCTTTTCTTTTCTGTTTATATGATGAATATGTTTGTTCTCCTATGCTTATTTTTCCTATGATTGTTTATTTTAATTGCTAGAGCGGACTCTAAGTTATTATTGTAGACAACCTATTGCTAAGTTTGATATCAAAACCGGAGTTGTGGTATATGAACTTGAGAAGCAACTGAGTTTAATAATTGTGGCGGATCTACGTTATTAATCTTAGGGAGAACATTCAATCAAATCAAACATAGACTGCGAACAGTTATGTTTTCTTGATTAATCAACTTATCTAGTTCTTAATGCTGCAATTGAATTAAATTACTAGTGCGGACAATGTGGTTGTTTGATGGTTAGGGTTAGTTATATGGTTTCCACCGTATAACTAACTAATGTTAAGAAGAGATAAATATTCAGAATATAAATTGATGTTTCATTTCTATGATGAGTTCTGATTTCTGTAGGTGGATGTTTACTTGTAACTAAGGTTTATTCTCTTGATAATTTTCTGATTTTATTTAATTTCGCTTGATAGTATATTAAAATACTATTCTTTTGAGTAGTGTTTTTTTTCCCTTGAATTTTTTTAAAAAATTTATGTTCTTCTCGATTGTTTTTTATGAGATTATCTTGGTCTCATGACCCATGTCATAGATTTAACGAGTTCACCCAGGTTGACTCAAGTTATTTTTTTGTTATTTTTGTCGCACGTGCCCCACGTAACGTCGATGGCGATTTTTGTTTGTTGATTCTTGGGAGTCGCTACCTAGTATTTGATTCAGGATTACTAGGAAATCTGAGTATGTCGATCTTTGTCAGAGATTCACGGGTAAAGGACTAGTAGTGGCTAGGGAAGGTATTAGCACCCCTAACGCACCCTACCTGAGGTAAATTGCTTCATAGTTTGATGTGATTTAAAGATTTTGAAAGTTTTCTTGTTAATGTCTTCTTAAAAAAAGAAGAAAAGTTCTTCTCGGTAAAGAGATCCTTATCTTATCGGGTAAAGAAAACCTAATTGCTCTAACATCAATAAAAACAAAACAAACTTTTCTATTTAATATCAAGAGTACGTCTTACGTATAAGATTGTAATCTTAGATACCAAATGAAAACAAAATATTTTTTTTATTTTTGAAATATTGACGTAGTTCTCGTGACTTTAATGAACTTGTTATTACAACAGAAAATGCATGTTAAGACATTTTTTTTTAAAATTTTCTATGTTGTATGAAACTATAATATGATTTTTTTTATCTTTGGCCGTATGCATGAAAACAAAGCATTTTTTTCTAGATATATATATTTTTGCAACATTTCATAGAAAACCGGATATTTTAATATCAGATTTGTATTCTTACAATATAAAAACAAAACCTCTAAATAAATACGCCAGAAAACCACAAATCTCTCTTTTTTTTCTCTTTCTTTTGGGGTGGGCTCCGGTTGACTAACGCTCACATGCGTGAACTAATCACGCACGCATGCTATCCACAGTGCGAAGGTAATTAAAATTACCTCTGCACAGGTTATGTAACTACAACAGACAAAATGAAAAGAACTTACCTGGTGCAGGGAGGCAAAGCTGAAGACGATGGCTGGACGATTCTCCTCTCTTTCTTTCTGTTTTCTATTTGCTTCTTCTCTGGTTTCTGGTCTCCTGTTCTCTCTGTTTCTGTTTTCTGTTCTTCTTGCTGCATTGTTCCTTCCCTTTCGTCTCTGTCTTCTCCTCACTCCTGGTATTCTTCTGTGTGTGTGTTTTTTTGTCCATGTTTCTGTTTGTTTGCTTCTCTCTCTTCTGGTTTATTTTTGTTTCAGTCTCCCCCCTGGTTTTTTTCAGTTCTTCTCCCCTGTTCTCCTCTTTTTTGTCCCCCGGCCTTTTCTCCCTTGTCATGGCCTTTCTCTGGTTTTTATAGCCAGAGAATGTCATGCGGTCGCCTCCAGATAATGAGACGACCATGCATGGACTTTAATGCAGGAATAACGGTCGGCGACTCTTTCGTGGACGTTTAGCAGGCGTGGCGCAGCGTTTCTTTCTCTGGCTTTATAGCCGAAGAAATGCCGTACATTTCAGTAACGTATTGCATCGTGGGCAGCTTCGGCTACTTGTTTCTTCTTCTTCCTGCTGAAATGGTTCCCTGGTGCAATGAAAAAGATGATGGACAATGTCCTTTGAAATGGCGTCGTTTTGGGATGCGAAATGGCCATTTTTAGTTTGGTCACTCAAGTTTTGAACTTTTGTAGTCAAGTCCTTGGCTAAATTATAATTTGACCCCCGAACTTTAATTTCTTCCAAATAAAAACCAAATTGAATTAAAAACAATTTTTCTTGCCATCAAACCCTCCATAAATTCAATTAAACCTTCAATAAAATTTAATTGGGTCCATAAAAATCTAATTTTGGACTTTTCTTTTTCAAATTGAATTTTCTTTATCAACAAAGCTCTCATCAGTAAAAAATATACTGTCAAATTTTAATCTTTGTATTTTTGAACCTCCTCAATCAATTTCTAGCCATTTTATGAGCATTCCAGCATCCTTTTCTCGCTGTTATTATTTTTTGATATTTTTTTTGTATTTTCTTATTTTTGTGTGGGGATCCAAAAATAGATAACAACAATTTTTTTAATTGATTTTTTTAATTTCATACTTTAATATTGGATTAATTGAAAATCATCCAGATTATTTTTAGACCCGTCAGGCCAACAAAGTCATATTAGATTATTAAAATAATTGTGTATTAAATAGATTAAAATATATTAAGTTTTTGTAAATATCTTTTTCTCATTGGAATATACATAAACAAACAAAAAAAAAAAAACTATATCTATTCTATTAAAAACTATATTCCAACTTGGCTTTTCTAAATAGTATTTGACTTGGAGATGCTGTTACCACGTAGCTGGAGTTGTATATAATGCTTTGTAGTCGCACCATTCTTCATCCACCTCTTCATTAACATTCTCTCTTATCTTTCATTCTCTTGCTTACATCCTTTAGCTCAAGAGGGAGAGAAAGATCAAGCAAAAAGATGTGGGCAATTGGATTGGTTGTTGTAGCATTGGTGGTGATATACTATACTCATATGATTTTCAAATGGAGAAGCCCAAAAATTGAAGGAGTTC
>Ga0307516_10005906_pt1 | contig 14490 bp, 9 predicted proteins | sample 19_EM_MG_FD_203310 | JGI IMG/M metagenome (GOLD analysis project Ga0307516, IMG submission 203310) | Populus trichocarpa ectomycorrhiza microbial communities from riparian zone in the Pacific Northwest, United States - 19_EM | ecosystem: Host-associated > Plants > Roots > Unclassified | place... | reverse complement strand
ATTTAAAAATGACTTAATTTAACTTGGGTTAACATGCAAAATCCATGACTCCTGTCATAAGACTCATATGACTTTATGGAGAATTAATCAAAATAAATTATGGAATTCAATTCTCAATCGACCTTGTAGATCCAATATTGAATGATGAAATTTATAAAAGTTTTAATTAAAAAAATGATATAAAAAGAAGTAAAGTAAGCTCAGGATAATCTGTTAAGCACTATTCTCATATCATGAGACCATATAATCTGATAAAAAAACAAACAAAAATGAATGATAGAGCCTAATTCCAAAACAAAACACAATATTAAATGATAAAATTAAAAAAAATAGTCAGTTAAAAAAACCAAGTCAACCAGGTTAACTCGTCAAACTCGCAACCCAGATTACCAGACCAGAGCAACCCAGTAAAAAAGCAAATTTAACGTTGAAGGACCTGTGATTTAGGCTGTGAGACCAAGATAATCTATTAGAAAAAAAACGACTCGGTTTAACCGGGTTAAAAATACTAAAACCTACGACCTTGATCGTAAGATCAAGATATCGCTGTAGAAAACATATTAAAACAGATTACGAAGCTCAATTCCCAATTGACCGAGGGATGAAATTAAAAAAAAAATTAAAAAATAACAAAAAATAACACGAGTCAACTTGAGTTAACCCGTTAAACACAATTCTCAAGCCATAAGAAAATGACTTGATACAAAGCAAACAAACCAAATCAATCATGAAACTTAATTATCAATCAACCCAATATTAAAGAATAAAATAGAGAAAAAAAGTTTTAAAAAAACTGGATCAATCGAGTTAACTTGCCAAATTCATGACCCGTGTCATGAGATTGAGACAACTCGATAAAAATACAATATTAAAGGATAAAATAAAAAAACATTGATTTAAAAAAAAACAAAGAAGAAACAAAAAAAAACTATAGTGCTTTAAAAAAACTCAGGTCAATCTGCCAAACTTACAATTTATTTCACGAGAATGAGATAACCTAATAAAAAATAAATTTAATATAAAATAATAATATATATTTTTTAAAACATTAATTAAAAAAATCAAAGAAAAAAGAAAACAGAACACTATTTATTAAAGGAGAGGTACCGTAAAACTCCATTCTCTTTAATTTTTTCTTATTAATTGTCAATGTTAATGTTAATTAATTGTTAATAGTTATCTAGATAAATGTCGAGAATGAAGGAAGGAAGGCGAGGAGAGAGAAAAATAAACAACAACAAGTGGACGAGAAAAAATTGCAGCAAGGAAATAAAATTACTAGAAAACCATTCTTAAAAAATTTTAATTTTTTTTATTAAAATTTAATATGTTTTGTATATTTTGGATTATTTTAATATTTTAATCTTAAAAATAATTTTAAAAAAATAAAAAAATATCATTAATATATATTTAAACACAAAAAATTATGTAAAAAACAATCAAAGCTACTACCAAAGATACTCTATTTCCCTTCTAGTTCCCTTGCCTTATAAAACACAAGATAGTCATTTTTTATAAGCTGTTAACCAAATTCTTCTCCACGTGGGACAGCATACTTGATGATTTTCCATGTACAAGAAGCAAAGTCTTATCTCTGGAAAACAGGAAAAAAAAAGTCTTCTATACTGGGTCTGTTGCGTGGCAAACGAAGATAAACATCATATACCTTTCGCGTGCAAAAATAAATATCTGCATGAAGATAAAATTTCATCGTGCTAAAGCTATAATTATTAAGATTTACTTTACAGAATACACAGACAGAGAAAGATTAAATTTGTGACCCATAAAAAAAAAATAGAATATTTTCATGTAATGTTTATCTTTGTATTTATCTATTCTTATAAAATAAATATCAATAAAATATTATTAATCATAGCTTAATTACAATAAAATTTATCGCACAAAGAGGACAGATTTAATATTATGATGTAGAATATGTTTTAAAAATATTTTTTAATTAAAAACATATTAAAATTATAATTTGTTTTATACTAACACAATAAAATAACCGAATCAACTCATCGTATTTTCAACATTTAAATCATGGATTTAAAGTTCAATTTATAGAATTAAATTGAATATTTTTTTAATTAATATTGATGTTTAAACTAGTTTATATATACCTTAATTAATTTTATAAATTTTAAAATTAATAATCATGTTTTCAGTATGATTGTATTGAGAATCACGGTACTTAAGCTTGTGACTAAAGTATTATCCTCTTATTTTTATAATAAAAAGATAGAAAGAAATTTTAAAATAGCGGGAATAAGAGAGAGAGAGAGAGAGAGAGAGAGAGAGAGAGAAGATACAAATTGTATAAAACAAAGAGAAACAAAATCCAACCGTCTCCTCCATACCATACTTTACTTCCTTTAATAATAAATAAAAAGTAGCTCTTCCTGGAAGAGCCAAACAATCCCAAATTATTCCTCTATTCTCTAATTTCTCAGGCTTCCATTTTGAAAATTAGGGTTCTCTTACCTTGCTCCCCTTTCACAGTCAAATCTCTAAACCCTGACGCCCCCGATCTCTCCTACTAGCCGTTACTCCCTCTTTCCCGCCAATTTTACTTCATCTCAGCCGTTCACCACTCTCCATCTAAAACACTAACCGTTAGATCTGCGCCTTTTTTCTACCAGCTTCTTTTCAATCTCGCCGGAAATGTCGGCTGTTGAAGCGGAGAAGAAGGCCGCAGAGGAGACGAAGGTAGAAGAGAAAGGAGGGGAGCTGTTGTTCTGTGGCGCCACCTGTTGGAATGTTGTTGGTCGCAAGAAAGGTGCACAGGAAGGCAACTTGGTCTCCCCTACTCGGCTACGTCCTCTTGTTGGTGTCGATATCCGCGTCGTTGCCTCAGGTTCCGGTGAGTTCCATTTCCCCAATTGCCTAGTTACACGTGTATAGCACATATAAATTGGCACTTCTGATTGGTTATTTTATTACGTCACCTTTTGGTGTAGCGTCGTGTCACTGTTTGGCATTGGATGTTGAGGGGCGTTGCTACACATGGGGACGCAATGAGGCACAGACTCAACTCATCTCTAAAGCTGTTTGGTAAATTTAGCTAGTCTATGTTAATATCAGTCAATTAATGGAGCTTAGCTTGTGTTTACAGAGGGGGCAACTAGGTCACGGAGACACGATTCAGCGCGATAGACCAACAGTCGTTTCTGAACTTTCCAAGTAAGTTGTTGGAGCCATTGCTATTATATTTGATTGGCTTATTGTAATACACATGTAGATAGGAGTGTTGTTTTGGATCTTTAGGTGGACTTCTAACCGGTATTGCATTTGAAGTAACTGGGGAAAGGATGAGCTTTGAAATTGGTAAAGTTTGTATGGATTTCTTAGGTTTCCGTGTGATTAGGTGTTTGATCAGCATCAATAAAGTATATTTAGGAGTTTTATGGTCATTGGCAGAGTTACCAGGCACTACAGAAGCAGATATGAGTTTTTGTTGGGAGTGAGATTGGAAAATTTCTGAGTTCTAACGAAAAGTTTAGGCTGAGTCCTCATTTCTTTGGTGTTGGGTGCGGTGTGGTCTGAAAATGTGACATCACCGAGCAGGAAGTGCTTCCAGACCTTGATCTGTAGCATTTCTTGGTCAAAATGATGACATGTAATATTCAAGGGAGCATGCAAATTGTTATGAGTGTATAGACTGGTCATATGCTTGTTTGTCATTTCTATGATGTGTTTGTACCTGGTTCACAATAAGAAATCTCTTAAGAATGTTTGTCAATGCAAAATACTTTTTACCATACTTAGGGAAATACCAGGATACACCTCTTTATGTAAAATTTACAGTTTAGAAGAAAGGCTTGAAGATTTGTGTGAACCTGTTATAGCATGAGGGAATGGTTAGTGCTATTTTGGAAGAGTTTTCTTAACTTTTATTTTTAACTCTATAGCAAGTTATCAAGATATTGACCAGCGGAAGATGTCACTGGAAAATTATCTCTGTCCCACTCATTTTCAAAATTCATTTTTGTGACTTCTGAATGAGGTTGTGTAATTGGGAATAGGTGATTATTGTGAGAAGAGTTGTTCTTTAAAGAAATTTGTCATTCTACCTTGCACCAATTCAGAACTTGTCTGAATGGAGTACCTTGCTCTAGTGACCTGGTTGGCAGTTTTGTGTCTTCCTGGATTTCCTTCTTTCTAATACATTTTTTTTCTCCTTTATAAAAAATGAATCAGGTCTGATGATTTGAAACTAGGTGATTATTGTGAGAAGAGTTTATCTAGAAAGAATCGTAGAAATTTCTGTTTTGCTAACTAAAGAAATGTTGATAAATATTTCTACTAACCCTTGTTGGTTTTCTCTGAAGGTATAAACTTATTAGAGCTGGAGCTGGTAGGAGCCATTCAGTAGTGGTTACTGAAGATGGTTTATCTCTTGCATTTGGCTGGAATAAACATGGGCAGCTGGGCTCTGGCTCAGCAAGAAATGGTAAATCCATCTTCTAGATCATGTTGAATGGAATTTCAAGGGTTTGATACTTTGGATAGGATGTTTGCATTTAAAAATCATTCTGATAATCTCATTGAAGGGTGTGAAATATTTTTTTCTTTTCTTGACTAGCTTTGGATTGTTGCATTTTCAAAAGGAGCTTAAAAAAGGAATGCTGTTAATATAAGTTGCATGTTTTATTAAAAGATGTTAATTGGATGTAGAGTGTTTGTTGTATGTCTCCTGACGTGTCCAATTTCAGATATCAACCTTCTAGTTCATTCTTTTGCTCTACTTCTTTGTAGAAATTGAGTCATCTCCTGTTCGCTGTCTTGTGTCTGATGTCAAAACTACTGCTTGTGGCGCTGACTTCACAGTGTGGCTATCCTCTGTTGAAGGAGCTTCTATATTGTATGGTTTGTGGACGTGTTTAAGTTCTGTTTTTCCTGGTTGTACAGCTGAACAACTTCATGGCTAATTGTTATCATTTTACTCAGATTACTTACTGATTTGCACAATGTTCTTTTGGTATCTAGATCTGCAGGCCTTCCACAGTATGGTCAACTTGGACATGGAACGGACAAAGAGGTATGTTTGAAGCAGATCTTTCTTTTATTTTCTGAGCATTTCATTAATGTTGAATCATCCTAGATACACTTTCGCAGCTACATTCTGTGGCTTTGTGTGCTAAGCTCAACAGCAACAATAAAGTATAGAACAGATTTATATGGCCCCTTTTGTGTATGTTATTTGTACTGGCATCAGGCTTGGGTACCCAGGGAAGTAATAAAGGTGCATGGTACCATCTGATAGTGAATTTAGATGTCAAATCATCCGACTTGTTTGCATTGCCAATCACTTTCTACCATTGAATATCCTAAGCCTTTTCAAATCACTTTGCTGTGTCCAGTTTCTCGTATTCTGAGATGGCACCACAGCAGTCCAAGCATTGCAAATATATTTATTCTTGTCCTTTTACATTAAGAGGCACATCTGATTGATGTAGGTCGTTTTTGAGGCTTTTAAATGTTTTAGGAGTGTACAAAATATCTGGAATCTAGTTCATCTCTTTGTAAATTAAGCAACTTGTGCTTGTCAGGTAGCTACACTTTGTCATGTCATTACTTGTTTCCAGTTACAGATTTTAATGTGACTTTGGGTGCTTGCAGTACAATACAAAAGACAGCTCAGTCAGGCTGGCATATGAAGCCCAACCTCGCCCTAGAGCGATAGCTTCTCTTGCTGGGGAAACCATTGTGAAAGTTGCATGTGGAACAAATCATACAGGTTATTGTCTAACACATTCTCTCTCCTGCCTCTCAATTTTCATCACACCCTCGTTGACATGCTTTTGTTTGTTGATTGACCAATTCATTATGGGAATTCAGTGGCTGTGGATTCAAATGGTTATGTTTACACGTAAGTACGTTCCTGCTTGATCCACTTTATACACTTTGTTTTGTTCCCATGTATCTAAAATTCACTTATATTTGCAAATTGTTTCTGTTGGTATGTTTAGGTGGGGCTTCGGAGGTTATGGAAGGTTTGTACTCTGTGCTTGACATTGGTCTCTGTGAGTCATACTGTTGGGGACAACTGAAGCATTTTGGACTTAGATAAATTAAAGATTTTGAAATCTTGTACATGGTATCTTGCTTCTTTTCCATTTCAAATTTCATGTAATTCCATGATTTTGCCTTGTAGGCTTGGACATAGAGAGCAGAAGGATGAGTGGGTCCCTCGGCGCGTGGACATCTTCACAAAGCACAATGTTTTGCCTCCTGGTGCAGTTATTTCAGCTGGTTCTGTGAGTTCTGCTTGTACTGCAGGTATTATATGTTAGTGACTGGCATGTTATACTGATTTTTTTTTTGAGGGATGCTAGAAACCATAGGTTGGACCAACTAGAGGACCCAACAATTTTATTTGTGGAACATAACGTACCTCAGACAAGTAGAAACAAAATTGTCAAAAAAGCCCCAAATTTCTTCTTTTCTTGGATTGCATCACTTCCTGGTTATGATTGTTATTCAGACTAAATGCCATCCCAAAATATGGTGCTCACAAAGTTTCTCAAAGTTAGAAGATGGATTCATGATCTAGGAAATGACAATGAGCATCACTGTTGAATGTAGATGCTTTTAAGATGACTTGATGCATTGTTTGTATCATTCATCAATTAGATGGGAAGTTTTAGAATGGCTTCCAGATGATATCTAGGTTTATATATTATTCAGAGGACATGATTTACAATATAATTTTATACCCTGTCATGCTTTTCAAACTAGCCATTGGCTGGCTTTGGTTCAGCCTTGTTGTATTAGTAAATTTTCTTTCCAAATATATGACCCTGTTCCAATTTCCAGGAGGTGGACAGTTGTATATGTGGGGCAAAATAAAAAATACTGGTGATGACTGGATGTATCCTAAACCTCTCATGGATTTAAGGTTCTTCCTGATGCCATTTTTATATTACTGTCATCTTTTTCACTTTTGATTTAGCAGCGTTTTGTTTTTTTGTCATTGAAGCCCTACTTTCTCTTATGAATCCTTTTCTGCTATTATGTAAAGACATTGATGTTCTGTGTTCTAATTATGTTTGATTTAGCAATGCCTGCACAATAATATAATTATTGATACTAATGTTGGTTAACTTGTGAATCGCCTCTGTGTATTGGAATATTTGATATTAATGGCTTATACAAAGTTTGAGATTCCTTCATTTCTTCAATAAAATGGTTTTGATGTGCAAGTAAAAAATAAATATCCAATTTTTGGGTTCTTTTTGCATACAGTGGTTGGAATTTACGTTGCATGGATTCAGGAAACATGCATCATTTTGTTGGTGCTGATAACTCCTGCATAAGTTGGGGGTATGCTCTGAATGGAGAACTGGGATACGGCCCTAATGGTCAAAAGTATGTATTTTTTAACACTCGGCATTTCTGTGGTCCTTTATTTTATCTCTACTTTTCACTTCTTGTTTATTTCTGCACTTCAGGTCTTCTTTATCCTTACCTTTTACTTTTTGTTTATTTCTGCACTTCAGGTCTTCGGCAGTGCCCAAGAAGGTAGATATTCTGGAGGGCATGCATGTTTTTGGGTGAGCAGCTACTAGTACTAGTATTATTGTTATTATATTTATTTAATTAAAATTTATGCATCGATAACAATATATGCTTCAGTTGTTCGTTTGGACTTAACAATGAGAGCTTTTCCCTTTCTAGTGTTGCATGTGGCACGGGCCATTCCATGGTCATAGTTGACAGGACGAATGTTGGTGATGGACTTGATCAGGTAATAAGTTTAGAATTGGTCTTCCTGGGATTGCAAGCCAGGTGCTCTTTCTGTGCCATTAGGTTCAGTCGCTGGTTTCTTATTTATGGTTTGATGGTGTTGTTTTGCTCATACTCATGCCATCAATAAAATAAAGCGACTATATGGTTGCAACAAAAGTCTACTTATTGTTAACTTTTGGTGTTTTCTCAAAAAAAAAAAAAAAAATTATTTGGTGGAAAGTGGAAACAAGATATATGTTTTGGAATTACACCCTGCTCATGTTGGTCGGCAATTGTCCTTTTAAGAAGATAACTCAGTTCATGTGACTGACACTGCTGGCTTATGTTCAAAATACTGAGGATCCATATTAAATCTTTCAAAATATGGATCCTCAGAATTGTCCATGGAATTCCCAGTCATGAATCCTTGGCAGTGACAAATGACTCGTTTTAAAGTCCCTCTGTATTTTGTTGGATATTATGTGGTTCTTTAGATATGGCATTATCAAAGGTGGTTTGTGGGTGTATATCTGTGTATACATGTGCGCGAGCGTGTGCGTGCTATTTGATTTATGCAAATTACATGAATACTCATGTGTAACACTTGTGGTCTTAACAGCTTGATGTCTATGATGGCAAAGCTTCTGATGAAGGTATGCTAAATGTTAAACGTACAATTCATTGATTTATTTTCTCATTGGCAAATTCCTCTACCCCTTTCTCAAAATAAATAAATAATACCTTTGCATCTGCTAGGAGCAAACATGCATAAGTAGTTTTGGCAACCAGATTTCTGCCTTGTTTACCATGGGCTAAACATAGTTATGGGCAATTTCTACGTTGCCTCAGTGATTGAGACATCTTTGATCTCTTTGTTCTGATAAGCAAAAGGCTTATACCAGAAGACACCAATGAGGGTATGACTCATCAGTGATGAGAAGTTGAATTTGACCTGTTTATTTATTATTATTCTGCAGGTAGTGGGGAGCCTGGGAGTAAAGACCATGTTAAGCAAAGTGGGAAAAAGGGAGCTGCTAAAGCTACTGATAACTCCAGAAAGAGGAAGTCAAAGGATGCATCAGAATCTGAAGAAGAGAATAGCAATGATGAAAGTGACGCCAGTGATGATCAAGTCAATGGCCAGACAGAAAAGAAGAGCATACGTGGTGGAAAGGTTTCTGGTACGGGTCAAAGTAGAGGTGGAAAAAAATCTTCATCCGCTGGAAAGAGTACTGGACGCGGGCAGGGCCGCCCTCCATCGGCAAATAAAAGCACAAATTCTTCTCTAGAAAAAACTGGTAAGAGAGGAAGGCCACGCAAGTCATAACTAACAATTCCCAGGTTCCAATAAGAAATTTTGTTCTCTCAATGTAGAGAATTGTACCATCGCATACGTTAACTGCTGTAATTTGCGTTCATTGTTAATTGCTTTATATTTTCAATCTTCAATTGCCTCCACATTTTTTCTGTTTTCTCACGGAAACAATTTTTATGGGCCGGCTCTTGATGGCTTGGAGGCCTAGGAGAATTGTATGATTTCAGTGGCAGCTTGTATCAAATTTTTTATATAGAATGAAATTCCTCTTCATCAGATTGCTAGAGTTATTGATGTACTATATGGGAACTTCTAGCACTGATTTCTTTCAATTGGTCTCCATTTACATTTCTCGAAAGGCTGTTCAATGCAGTAATACTACAACTGCTAACCTTTTGGGTTTGTGCATTACTCTTTGTTTATCGCTGATTCCTCGAGGGCAGCCAAAAGAAGTGCTGTTAGCTCGCGTTAGTAACTTGTCTGAACTTCCGAAAGACAATGTCCTGTCACACGAAGTCAGTATCCTGGGCAGTTAAATTCTCAATTCAAACAGAGCTTTTGCACATCTTTCCAGTGGGCCAAACTGGTTCTTTAATCCAAGTAAAAGGAGAGTGTGAGATTCCCAGGACCGAGGCTTTGTTCGGGAATGCAGCCAACCGCGGTCGGCCGCACCCAAAGCATCAAGCAGTTGGCTGTATGTTTCAATGGATTCTCCCTGTTATTTTTACGTTTTAAAATGTTTTTGAAATTTTTTTATTTTTTTTGTTTTAAATTAATATTTTTTAATATTTTTAGATTATTTTTAATTTTTTTAAATATTATTTTGATATATTTTCGAGTGAAAAATATTTTGAAAAACAACTGCAACTACACTTCTAAATAGACTTCTAAATAGACTGAGATGAAACTCAAACCGCAATGCTCTCAATTGTTTTACCAAGAATCATTATGCATTAAAATCTGGGTCGATCATCGTATTGTAGTCCATTTTTTTTATTCCAGTTACTATAGCTAAACTGAAATTGAGCGAAGAGAAGTAAATATTCATCTTCGGTATTTCAAATTTTATAGTAGACTTTGGTCTTGGGCCTCTTGGCTGGTGTTTCGTACCGACCTATATTGCCCTTTTCGGAATTCTCTCTTGGGACTAGTAATGGCACTTTTGGTTGTAATCTCTGGGTGTCATTAACAAAAGATTTTAGATAAAGCAATTTACTGGAAGGGTGGCCTCTAGGGCTGGCTCCACCATAGTTTAAAACCTGGATTATGCTGTGCGTTCTTTATAATCAACAAGCTGATATTGAACAAAAGGAAATATCTAGCTATGAGCTATGATTCCTTTATGTAACATTTCCCATCACACAAATGCCTTAAGGCACAAGGCAGAGAGCATCCCTCATGCGAGGAACAAGACCGGGGAGCACATCATCAATGTCCCAGATGGCATTTCCCAGTCAAATTTATGAAGAAGATTGGCAAGTGAGAGCTCCACAGTGGCAAGTCCTATAAATATTCCAGGACAAATTCTTCGACCAGCGCCAAATGGTATTAGCTCAAAATCATTTCCTTTCAAGTCAGTAGAACTCAACTCACATGGATTCTTCCAAGCTTTTGGGTCTCTTCTAATAGCCCAAGCATTTACATAGACTAAGGTTTCGGCTGGTATTTCGTATCCATTTAGTAATGGTGCTGGTGGTTGCGATCTCATGTTCTCCTTAACCACAGCTTTAAGATAAGGCAATTGCTGGACATCATCTTCATTCGCAAACCCTTTCTTTCCCAGAAAAAATTCTAACTTCTTCTTCTTGAGCTTTTTTCATTGCCTCAGGATTCTTCACAGAAAGGCCATGGCCCATTCACAGTAACAGCAGATGTTTCTGTCCTGTTCCGCCAAGAAATATGTCCTGTAAGGATGCAAAACAAAATCAAACAATAATATCATGGACACCTGTAAATTTCTTTCAGAACTAAGAAGTACCGCTCCTTGATTCTGTCCCTATTTTATTAGCCCTTTTAACTTCAAAGTTCAAAGGTCAATTTAACATTATTTTTTTGCTAATCTTTCTTTGATTTTGTATTAGATACAAATTTAACAAAAAAATCTATAAAAAATAGAAAATTTAATCTTTCTAAAACTTAATTTTTGAAATGTTTAATCATTAAAACCAAAAAAATGGTTAAAATTAATTTTTATTGATTTTAAGTTCAAAATCGATGAAAACTTAAATTGAGGAAGCAATTTATACCTTATGTAGTGTTTGTTTTTGTAGTTAAACATACTTTTTAAATGTTTTATGTTCGAAAAAGTATTAAATTAATAATTTTTAGTCTTTTTTTCTACTGATCGAGGCCAGCATGCTTTATCTGATATGAAAATGTGTATATATTGCCATACATCGTAGACGTACCAAAGTTATATTTGGCCCTGCAAGGATAAAGGTGGATTACGGCAGTAATCCTTAACCATATGCCAATTCTGTTACGGCAAAACATTTATATACTTGAAACCGATGCTAGATGAGAGGCTCAGTCATATTTGTTTTTTTATTTTAAAAATATTATTTTAAAAAATTGATTTTTTTATTTTTTTTTTAAATTAATTTTTTTTTAGTATTTTTAAATCATTTTAATGCATTGATGTCAAAAATAATTTTCTAAAAATAAAAAATATATTATTTTATTGTATTTTTGAGTGAAAATTATTTAAAAAAAATAAAAATTATTTAAAAAAACAACTGCAATCGTAATTATACTCTCAAACACTCTTTTAAATTGGCTAGGGATGAATAAAAACATGATGGCTTGTGCTAAGAATTTAGTCCAAACCACATGTTAAATTTAGTGTCATAATGCATGGTGGCTGGTCAACTCTTAGTGAGTTAATTTTTATTTTAAATTGTTCTAGGTATTGATTCAGTCAAACTTGAATAATTTGATGGGTTCATCTAGTTAAATTTAAGTAAAACTTAGGTTAACTCCAAGAAATAAATGAAAAAATTTGAAATAATATCGTTTTTACCGAAAACAATCAATCCAGATTTACCCAGTGACTGACTTAAGGACTCAACAACTCGAGTTCTAAATCATATTAAACTAGAATTGAGTTTAATATCTGTGATAAATTTCAACCAAGTACGTGCACGCCTATTTCCGAAATACTGCAATACCATGACAGGAAGAGAGATTTCAGTGCCTTGGGCAAATCTGTGACCTGTTCCATTGTTGAGTTAAAATAATTTTATGTGTGGCCACATTCTGCATTTCGGACAGGTTTACAGAGTTTCTTGTATTGTCAACTAAGAATTGTATGACCAGTAATTTTTTTGGCTTGAATAATCTCTTGATGGCATTTCATGAAACTTACAACCTTATCAACGTACAGTCCATGTATTATTTATAAATTATAACTAGCTATACGAAGATATAATGGTGAAACTTAGTAACGGTATAATAGATGAAAAAAAGAAGCAGCAAGATACGAAGATATGCTGATCATGATCACATGCTTTCAGCTAGGAGAAATTGGTGAAACTTAATCTTTCAACAGTTGGCCTGGGATTCAAGTTCTAGCTAGCTATAACGGCGAGGGAAACTACCCCTGTTTGTGTGGATAAACGAGACAGATTGATATGGCTCCGTATAGCACATTACAACATCAAACACTTGATATATGAAAAATTGAAAATAGTTCCTAGGTAGAAGGCATAAAGCGTTTTTCTTGTGCGTGCTGAGACCCGGCATGCAGAACGTTCATGTCTATGTCTTCAGCTTTCAATCCTTGCGGCATTTCCCAGTCAAAGTTGTAAAGAAGATTAGCAAGTGCAAGCTCCACAGTCACAGCTCCCATATGTATCCCTGGACAGCCTCTTCGACCGGTACCAAATGGTATCAGTTCATAATCTTGTCCTTTAAAGTCTACAGACTTGCCAAAGAATCTTTCAGGATAGAACTCTTCTGGGATTTCCCACGCTTCAGGATCCCTTCCAATTGCCCACGCATTCACAAAAACTAGAGTTCTAGCTGGTATATCATACCCATCTATGTTGCAATTTTGTATTGTTTCTCGTGGGAGTAGCAATGGAGCCACTGGACGCAATCTCCATGTCTCTTTCACCACGGCCTTCAGATATGGTAATCTTAAGAGATTGTCTTCTTTCACGAGTTTTCTGTCACCAACTAAATTTCTAACTTCTTCTTGAACTTTGTTCATCACTCTAGGTTCCTTCATTAGAGCTGTCATGGCCCACTCCAAGGTGCCTGCACTTGTGTCTGTACCAGCAACAAATATGTTCTGCCAACAAAAAGAAAAAGGTCTACATATATAAGAAGCGTTGCATATCTTTTCCACGGAAGAAAACTAAAGAATCTCTAGTGAAAGCTATACATGACAAAAACAAAATGAATTGAGAAACTTATTGATGACCATTAGCACTGCTTTGATGTGATCCCGATTGAGATCAAATGCAAATGAGCGTTCCTTTTTCAGGCGAAGTAACACGTCAATGATGTCCTCTTTCTCAGGTTTGGTTCTCTTTGGATCCAGGTGCTCGTCAATTATTTCTTGGTAGAAAACATCAAATTCGCTGAAATTCTTTTCCAGGCGAGCCATCAATCCAGTGAGGTTATCAATCCATCCCATGAAAGGAAGATAATCCGAAACAAAAAGACTAGCCGCCATGGCCTGTGCTTCATTAAGAAGGTTATGAAATTTACTTCTTTCACTACCTTGATCCTCATAACTCTTCCCAAAGGCAACTCTACAAATTATGGAGCTTGTAAGGGCAGTCACTGCTTCACTCAAGTTGGCAGTCCTGGAAGCATCGGCTGCTTTCCTTATTTTTTGAATCATACAAGAAACATCATTTTCACGAATGGAATGAAAAGATTGCACTCGTTTCAAGTTAAAGAGTCGAAGAACACAAATCTTCCTCATCTCCCTCCAATAATCACCATATGGTGTAAAAGCCAAGTCTAGGCCGTTATAAGACAATTTTTGCTGGCCATGTAAGGAAGGCCTACCAGAGAACTCCAGATCATGCTTTCCCATAACCTCTTTGGCCATTTTAGCTGAAGAAACTACCAGAGTTGGCACAAAACCTAGTCTCAAGGACATGAGCGGCCCATATTTGTGCGAGAGTTGCCACAGGTAATGGTGAGGGGGTGATTTGCACAGTACAAATTGATGCAAGTTACCGATTAAAGGAAGTCCATAGGGACCAGGCGGAAGAAGAATTTTTCTTTTGGTTCTGTAAGTTTGGAGAAGAAACAAGACGAAGATAAAGAAAGCTCCAAGGAAGAAAAACATTGCCATCGTGGTCTATAGCTTTGTGGATGTAGCAGTTTATGGCTTTCCTTTCATTTATACATTAAGTTTTAAGAGAGAATCCATTTTTCTTATCTCCTCTTCTGCTATCTACTACCCGCTATACTAATTTATTGTCCTA